>Ga0256830_1001541_pt1 | contig 16186 bp, 13 predicted proteins | sample 128326metaG_FD_190537 | JGI IMG/M metagenome (GOLD analysis project Ga0256830, IMG submission 190537) | Hydrothermal vent microbial communities from Lau Basin, Pacific Ocean - 128-326 | ecosystem: Environmental > Aquatic > Marine > Hydrothermal vents | place: Pacific Ocean: Lau Basin | collected... | reverse complement strand
TGGAGCCGTTGGGGCTGGTGGATATTCTCGATATCAAGGCAAGTCTGTTTCAGCATCCGGCTACCCAGCAGGCGTTGGAAGCACAGCGTAATTCCTAAGTGCAGTGAAGGTGCGCGGTGTTGTTAACGCAGAGGTCGCAGAGAAAACCAATAAAAACTTACGGTAAATATTCAATCTTTCCTGTTTCTTGTCACTCCCTGGCTATGGGAGAATATCAGTCTATACATACTTCTGTGTATACCCTTTAAGGACGGAGCATTTTGGACGAATATTTACTGTTATTGCTGAATCAAACGCTCTCCAATCCCGGGTTTGACCTCTTTTTTGCCTGGATTTCACAAGACCTGCTTTTTTCCACGCCGGTATTGCTGGCTGTGATGGTTTTCTTGAGTTGGCGTTTTGGTAAAGACGGGTTCAAGTTCTGGCTGTTGACGATTGTTTTCATCTCGCTGGGTGACCAGATAGGTGCCGTGTTAAAAGATCTCATCGGGCAACCGCGCCCTTGTGCAGAGTTGGGCAGTGTTGTGCGGCAGGTCGATACCGTATTTTCCATCAACTGTAGCCGTAAGCTCAATGGCATGCCGTCCAATCATGCGCTGAATTTTTTTCTGTTTGTGACCTTTAGCAGTTATATGTTGCGGTGGCGAGGCTGGCTGGTTGGCTTTGGCTTGTTGGCGATATTGGTTGCGCTGTCACGTGTTTATCTGGGAGTGCACTACCCGAGCCAGATACTGGTGGGGGCGCTTATTGGCACGGGGCTTGGTCTTGGAATGGGGTGGCTGAGTCTGCGTTACCTGTCTTTTGTGCAACGTGTGGCACAGGTTGCACGCCTGAATATATGAGTTGTCGCTATTTTGCGACAGCCTTAATCGGCGGTATTTCACGGTTTTTTCTTTTTTCCCTGATTCCCTGTCTCTCCAGAGAGACACTTGCCTTCACTGTTGTTCGGCCTGAGAGGGTGAATTATTGGTAACTTGTTGAATAATAATAAGATAATAAAAGTGGCACGGTGTTTGCTAATGTCTTGGTGTCGGCGTACTTGTTACGACAGATTATTTACCACAACAAGAGGATTATCTTATGCGCAAGGAATTATTGTTTGCCACATTCGCCATCGTCGTTTCCAGTACCGTTTATGCCGGTGAAACGTTCGATCAGGTTGATACTGACCAAGATGGCGCTATCAGCAAAGCCGAAGCAGCTTCGGTGCCCGCTTTGACTGACCTGTGGGATACCTACGATAGCAATACAGACGGCAAGTTGGATGAAGCAGAATTTGCTCGTTTTGAAGTTGCTGCACCCAAAGAATAAATAAGTACGATAAGTGAATTCGAGAACCTCTACCCCTCCTCCCCTCTATCAAGGGGCTTTGGAATGGATCTGGATGTAGCAGACAGGATGTCAGATTCCGCCGGTTTGAGAGGTTGATTGCAGGCAGTAATTCGTTATTGCAGCGGTCAGCAGCGAAAAATCAACGGATTGAAGACCCGGAATGCGAGTCAGTGATTCGTTCAGGGTTCCTTGAAATATAGAGGTTCTCGTGCGGTGCAGGAAGCACCGTGAAAGTCGATTGTACGCACATACAATCGGCGGCTCAGGAGGCACATCCTGTAAAACTGTGCTTTCGATCCCAAAAATTCCAAGGATGGAGTTTTTGGGATCACCCTTTTTTTGGTGTGATCTTTACTTCGGTTTATGACACCCGCTTGAGTGAACAATGAAATAATTATCCCCCTGCTACCTGATGTAATCTTGCGATGTTTAAGCAGGCGAGCATAATCATTTTGGCATTTGTTTGTCTATTTTCCCTCCTTCTGCGTTACTGCTACGGTTACATGGCTTATTATGTTTGCCTTTGCAACGCTCTGAAGACCAAGAAATATTCAGCGTGAATTTTGTTAAAACAGTGATGCCTGTCTACTTAAAACCAGTCCTCCGATATTCGCAGATATACCTTTGTTTTGGAGGTGTTGCATCGTGCGCTTAAGCTTGCCAACCTCGATTTTCCAGTTGGCGTTGATCGGGTTTTTGCTGGCGACCCTGCCTCTTTCGATTGCCTTGGTAAATACTTTTGTGCAGATCGACCGCCTGTCGGCACAAATGCAGCTCGCAGTGAGTGATTCTGCCCAGGCCGTTGAAGCCAGTCGTACCATCATGGCCCAGGTGCTGAACATGGAACGCAGTACCGGTCAGTACCTCGTTTTGCGTGACCCTGCCGTGTTGCAACGCTATGAAGACCAGCGTGGCCAGCTTGGCAAGGCCATTGTTCTGTTGGAGAGTTTGCCATCGGGTGATAGTCTGCTGGATCGGCTCAGCCAGTTGCGTGAACAGGAACAGGTTTTGTACGACAAGCTTCGTGAGGTGGCCAGTACTCCTCAGCCACAGGTGCAGGATGAGCCGCCCAGGTTGGAGGAGCAGCATAACCTGACCCGGTTGGTGCGCCCGATTCCTTTCGAAGTGGCGCAGATGATTGCCCGGCGGAGCGATGTGATTACCCGGCAAATGGAACAGATGCAGGGTTTGTTACTGTTACAGGCGTTGGGTTTGATTCCGTTGGCGTTGATTCTGGCGGTTGTTTTCAGTGTGCTGATCAGTCGCCCGCTACGGCGTCTCGGCGCGGCTATTCATCGCCTTGGCGCTGGCGAATTTTCGACGCCGGTAAAGGTGAGCGGACCGCAGGATGTGCGTGAACTCAGCGAGCATCTCGATTGGCTGCGCAAAAGACTGTCTGAGCTGGATGAGCAAAAGCAGACATTTTTACACCATGTCTCGCACGAATTGAAAACACCACTGACGGCCATTCGGGAAGGCACGGAATTACTGTGCGATGAAGTGGTGGGTACGTTAAACCCGGAACAGACAGAAGTGGCAAGCATTCTGCGGGAGAGTGGTCTTCAACTACAGGCACAGGTCGAGGCTTTGCTGAACTTCAACGCTGCCCTGGCACAGGAAAAACCGCAACAACAGGAAATCATTATGCTTGATACCCTGTTGCCGGAAATCATCGATAAACACCGCCTTGCCATGCGTGCCCGAAAAATTACCGTGCAGACGGATCTGCAAGCGGTTAGCCTGTGTGGTGAACATGATCAAATTCGCACCTTGTTGGATAACCTGCTGTCCAATGCTATCAAATATTCGCCAGACGGCGGCAAAATTCAGTTAAATGCCTGGGTGGAGAACGATGAGGTTTGTATTGATGTCGTAGATGCAGGGCCGGGCATCAGCAGCGAAGAACGAGGTCAGGTTTTCGAGCCCTTTTTTCAAGGGCAGCAACTTGCAAAAGGTCACGTTAAGGGAACAGGGTTAGGATTGGCCATTGCTCAGCGTTATGCCCGCCTGCACCGTGGCAATATAGAAGCGAGGGATAGCCAGACCGGGGCGCATTTACGGGTCACCTTGCCATCGGTCAGTGCAGAATAAAAAATAGACAGGAGATATGTGTACTCAATGATGTATCAGGGGATGGGAATAATAGCCGTGCTGACATTAACGGCCTGTGCTCAGTGGCAGATAGTCACACAGGCCAGGCACGGTGAAGCCTGTGCGGGCGTCACCAGTTTCTACACGGCAGCCTCGGCGTTATCGCCTGAGGCGGGAAGGGAAATGCTTCAGGCATTACGCTCAAACCAGGCACAGAGTGACAATCCATGTGACCAGCTGCGTTTGGTGATACTGCTGGGTAAGCCCGGTACTGCCTTTCAGGATGATGCCGAGGCGGGTCGATTGTTGCAGAATTTTCTGCATAATGCCGACCACGCGCAACATCCTGATCGGGGATTGGCATTGCTGCTGGCAGATAACATCAAAGGGCGTCAGCAACTACAGGAGAAATTGCTCCGTCAGGAAAAAAGCCTCGCACTGGAACAGGCTGTCTCGCAAAAACTGGCACAAAAACTTAAGCGGGAGCATGCCGCTACGAAGACGCTGAAATCACAGCTTGAACAGCTAAAATCCATCGAACAGGATATCAATGAAAAAGAGCAGTCAGTCGCAGTTCCCAATGGTCAGTAAAAAGTCGATGAGCCAAACCAAAATACTCTTGATTGACGACGATGCCAGCCTCTTGAGGCTGTTGTCGATACGTCTTACGGCGGCCGGTTATGTGGTCGAAACGGCCAGCAGTGGTCGTCAGGCATTGGGCAAAATGCCTATCTGCCAACCGCACCTGATCATCACGGATTTGCGCATGGAAGGCATGGACGGTATGGCTTTGTTCGATGAAGTGCATGCCCGCTATCCCTCGTTGCCTGTGATCATTCTCACCGCTCATGGCAGCATTCCTGATGCCGTCGCCGCCACTCGTAAGGGCGTGTTCAGCTACCTGACCAAACCCTTCGACAGTAAACAATTACTGGATAACATCAGTGCCGCCCAGCGACACAGTGGCCAGTCGCAGGGCGACGAAGTTATCAGTGATGATCAAACCTGGCGACGTGGAATTATTACTGCCAGCCCGGTGATGGATGAGCTGCTTAAACAAGCCTGGCGGGTAGCTCAGGCAGATGTCAGCATTCTGATCCAGAGCGAAAGCGGCACTGGTAAAGAACTATTGGCGCAAGCCATTCACGCTGCGGGTCCGCGTGCCGAAAAACCCTTTGTGGCCATCAACTGCGCCGCCATTCCTGAAGCGCTGCTGGAGTCGGAACTTTTTGGTCATCGCAAGGGCGCGTTTACCGGCGCTGACCGAAATCACACCGGTCTGTTTGAGACCGCCAACGGCGGCACGCTGTTTCTGGATGAAATCGGCGACATGCCGCTGGAATTTCAAGCCAAACTATTGCGTGTGTTACAGGAAGGGGAAGTACGGCCTGTGGGCATGACACAGCCGATCCCGGTGGATGTCAGAATTATCTCCGCGACTCATACCGATCTTGAAGCTGCCACCGAGACACGCACTTTCCGCGAAGACCTTTATTACCGTCTTAATGTGGTTATGCTGGAACTTCCGGCATTGGCTAAGCGCTGCGAAGACATTCCGCTGCTCGCCAACCACTTTCTGTCTCAACTGAAACAGCGTTCCTCCAGCTGCGTCGCCCAATCTTTCTCCCGCGAAGCTATGGAATTGCTTATGGCCGCTCCCTGGCCGGGCAATATCCGTCAATTGCTCAATGTTGTTGAGCAAGTCGCGGTGCTGACAACTTCACCACTGGTTTCCGCCAGCCTTGTGAAAAAAGCCCTGCGTGGTAAAACCAAAGAAGTCTTGCCCTTGGGTGAGGCGCAAAGCCAGTTTGAACGTGATTATCTCGTGCAGATAATGCAAATGACCCGGGGTAACGTTTGTCAGGCGGCGCGTTTAGCACAACGTAATCGTACCGATTTTTATAAACTGTTGCACCGTCATCAACTGGAACCAGGGCTGTTTCGTCATAGCTGATACGAGGTGTGGGATGACTGTGCTCGGCGTTAACGTTATCCTGATTGTTTTATCTTGTGCTGTTTATTTTGCAATGCTTCTTCCTGCTTGATACGATGAAAACTCATATCTTGCGCTTATATACCCGTAGCGATTGAGATTTAGGTCTAATTGCACGCTCTATTTCCTCCATGGCCGCGTTGAAACTCCTTGCAATAGAACGACTATTTACGCGTCATTTCGCCTCGCCATGAAGAAAATATGACGCACACTTAAACCTAAATCCCAAACGCCACGGGTATATTGTGTAGTTTATGGGAGGTTAACCGACCAACTTTAGAGAGCCATTAACAGGGAGAGTTTCATGAAAAAGTTTCCATTTTCTATTTTGATTTTTAGCGCATTTTATTCAATTAATATTTTTGCGATGCCTTTAGGTGATATTCATATCGCATACTGGAAAAATTACTCCGGCCAATATGTTTATTTTATGGCCATTAAAAATACTGGCCCTATAGCACCCGAAGTAACAACACCTGGTAATCACACCATCACTAATTGGCAAACATTCCCACCCACCCAGGTTTCCGCAGGTGACAAATTACTTAACGATGATGAGAACTTTGTTGTGTTTGGTCTGGATACAGGGCGTGATGATATTGTCATCAGCAATGTGCTGATCCCGGATGCACAGTCCAGGTTTCATGGGCAAGAGGAGTCGGGGTTTGAGGATCGTGATAATGATGGGATTCCAAATCAAACCATTGCGTGGCATTTGCCATTCGACAACTCCTGGTCGCTGAACGATACGGTAAAGCCGGGTAACTGGATTGCTGTCATGTTTACACTGAGTGAAGAGGTGAAGAGTTTTACTACCTGGGTGGGCGGAAGTGATGATGCTTATATCTGGAATGCTCAGCACACCATGCTGGAAGATGGGTTTGGAATCTACGATGCGGATGACGGTCTTTATCTTGCCTCGTTTTTGACAAGAGAAATTCAGGCTAAAAAATACCACTATTAAAATGTGAATTAAGTGCTAAAAATACCCAAACAAATAAAATCACTGGTTTACATTCAGCGGAACAGGTCGTTCCCCTGCCACGAATCACAGCGTCAAAAAATCTAACGCAAAGGCGCAGAGATGCAAAGAGCGCAAAGGGTGAGAGGATAACGGGCGAAGAATATTTCTTTGCGTTCTCGGCATCTCCGCGCCTTTGCGTTGGGTTTCTCATTACCCAAACTTTGCTGCATGTGCTGAAAACAGGGCAGTTTAGCCCTTAATTCACATTAAATAATACTATACCCGTAGCGATTGAGATTTAGGTCGTGTGCACGCCCTATTTACCCCATGGCTGCGTTGTTGTCCTTGCAATAGAACGACTATTCGGCGTCATTTCGCCTTGCCATGGAGAAAACATGACACACACTTAAACCTAAATCCCAAACGTTACGGGTATATTATCTAATAGTAAGAGTCTGTTGGGCTATAGCGTTTTACCCGGCAGCTGCATTTTATGCGGGCGCGCGAAAAAACTGTTTTGAAAATTTGCGTCAAACAGACTCGAAATTTGCCCCAAATGGATCAAAAAATAGTCCAGAATAGATTTTTTTATTACGATCATCCAGGCTTGACAGGTTCCCGCTATGTTATCTCTTAACCTCCGTGTATTAATTGCCGCCAGTGCAATTCTCTCCAGCTTTTTTGGTTTGGCTGGCGTTACTCTGGACCAAAATTATCGCAATAGTGTTGAACAGGCACTGGAAGAGCAATTACTGGGTTCTGTGTATGCGTTGATCGCTGTCGCTGGATTGGATGAGAGCGGTCGTTTGACAATGCCTCTGTCAGTACCGGACCGGCGGTTTTCCAATTCGGATTCAGGTTTGTATGCCCAGGTAACCAGTAATAATAAGAACTGGCTGTGGCGCTCTGAATCCATGGAGGGCATGGAGCTTCCTTTTGATCGTGGCTTGTCGAGAACGAAGCGTTTGGGCAAAAAAGTCATTCAGTCTTCGGGGCGGGAATTATATTTACTGAGTTATGGTGTTGTGTGGAGTGATGTCACTGATCCCAAGCTTGCCTACACTTTCAGCATTGCACAGGATATGGCAGGGTTGAATGCCCGGGTTGCCGGGTTTCGCCGTAGTTTGTGGGGTTCATTGGGTGGTGTGGCGTTGCTGTTGCTGGCGGTGCAGGGCGCTATTTTGCGTTGGGGTTTGTCGCCACTGAAAAAGGCGACGGATGAGCTTGTGGCCATTGAGGCCGGTCGGCAGGTAAGGTTACAAGGAGGGTACCCTCCTGAGCTGCAAGGTTTGACTGGAAATATTAATACCCTGTTGTCCCAGCAACAGGAACACCTGGATCGTTACCGGCGGACTTTAGGTGATTTGGCGCATAGCCTGAAAACACCGTTGGCGGTATTGCAGGGTGCGGTAGAAAACAAGGACGAGCAGTCGTTATTGCCGCAGGTTGTGCAAGAACAAGTGGATCGCATGAATCAGATTACCGGTTATCAGCTACAGCGTGCAGCAACGTCTGGCTGGACGGCATTAACGGCACCAGTGAAAGTAAGGGAGATTGTTTGCAAAGTGGTTGCCGGTCTCAACAAAGTGTATGCGGACAAAAAGGTGGATGCGATATTTGATGTGGATGCTTCTGTTGAATTTCATGGTGACGAGGGCGACTTGCTGGAGATCGTGGGCAATCTGATGGACAACGCATACAAATGGTGTGACCGTCAGGTGCGGGTAGCGGCCCAGAGCCGACCCGGGCCAAAAGAAGATCAGTGGGATATTTTATTGCGTGTGGATGATGATGGGGTGGGTGTAGCGCCGGAGATGGTGCAATATGTGATGCAGCGTGGCCGCCGTGCAGACAATGATATCGCGGGTCATGGCATTGGTTTGTCTATCGTGCGTGATATTGTGCAGGTGTATGGTGGCACGTTGGAAATTACGGGGAGCGAACTAGGGGGAGCGGCGGTGAATATCTGGTTACCGATGCGCTCTGTTGACACTGAAAAAAAACAGTGACAACCCCTCATGCTTTCATGTAAGCGCTGGGGTCATCAGTGTTCCCGGGTGTTTTTTATTTACAGCAGCAGGGCTTTACAACAGCAGCGCCGCGAGAAATATTTTGATTGCTGAACGTCGGTGTTGCCACAGGGCTCGCAGGGCGAAAGTTACCGGTAGGGGCTGTTAGTGCTGTAAATTTGTATAACGAGATATATCAGCAGCACGCTGGCCAGTGCGCCAACACCAGCGACCATGTAAGTCAAAAAATCCATCATTGTTATTCCCCTTTTTTGCCTTTTTATTTCGATCAGCCTTTTTTTGTTGCTGACCCAGTAGCCTTATGGTGCCCTAAGATCTATTTTCCGGCAAGTGCTGTGTAGGGCTGCGCAATATATCCCAATTTTCCGTGAGGGCCAATTTGTGCCATTTCAACAGAGCGTAATACTCCCTGGTCATCCATGCCGCCTGTAACGTAGGCATAACGTCCGCTGATGGCTATAGCGGTGGCGCTACGCTGGTGATTCAGGTCTGGCTGCTGCGTCCACGCAGTAATTTTGCCATCAGAGCTTACATGGGCCATTTCTACAGAGGAGAGCCGCCGGATACCGTCATGTCCGCCCACGATGTACAGATAGTCGTCGAAAGCAAAGGCTGATGCAATGAATCGAGCGGTGAGCAGGTGTGTGGGTGCAATACGCCACGGTGCCAACTGGCCAGAAGCGTTAACTGTGCTGAATTCCACATCGCCATAACTCATTGGCCCGCCTTTTTCGACATGACCTCCCAGCAGATACATTCGATTTCCCAGAGTGGCGCTGGCATGGATGTAGCGATCCACTTGTGCCTGTTGCGTGGCCAATTGCCATTGGGCGGGCTGTTGCCCGGCATTAAGTGCGATGAATTCTGTGGATTTGAGAAATTGTCCGTTATAGCCGCCGATGGCATAGAGGCGCTCGTTGATAATGGCAGCGGTGAGACCGCGGCGCGGTGTAGTGAAGTAGCTGTGGTGTTGCCAGGCTTGCAGGCTGCCGTCCGCATTGATTTTTGCCCGCTCCACGGAGGCCAGTGGTATGTTGTCATCACCCAGTTGTCCGCCACCACCGCCCAGCGCATACAGGTATCCATCGTAGCTGACGGCTGCCAGGTAGAAACGTCCTTCCAATAAAGCACTGGTTTGCTTCCAGGGGCCCAATCGGCCATCGGACAGGATGCGTGCGTATTCCACCGGGCGTACATATCGATTTTGTGCATCGACACCACCCAGCACATACAAATAATCCTTTGTGGCAGCGGTTGCCAAAGCGCGTCGTGGATGTGTGAATGGGCTGAGTTCCTGCCAGCCTTCGATCCAGTCTTTCTGCGGGTTATTGCCCTGTTTGCTCAGGGTGACGAGAAGTATCAGGCCAAAAATGGACAAAAGTCCCAAGGCGGGGAGGGTGCGTTGAGGAGTCGCTTCAGTCATTTAATGAGTACAATAAAATATGTCGGGTTGATAAGGTAGGTGGCGGTTGAATTTTCGAGTTCGCTGGGATGCGATGAAAGCCCGAGTTTACATAGTCATCCTTGAGACATATAGTCTCATCAGTAGGGGAGTGCTCCCAGCCTGGCTCACGTTATCATATAAAACAGACAATTTACCCGATTACATGAGCCGATGCTTTGAAGGTATTCAAGGCTGGTCATTTTTTTTTGCAGTTTAGGAGCCTGACAGGCTTCTATGTAAACGTTTCAGGGTATGCGGTATATGGGCAAGAAGGGTTCCAGGGATGAAGTGGGTACCGGTGCGCCGGGTTTCGAAAATGTGCCGGTAGTCGCGCGTCTGTGTTATGTGGACGATAGTCGCACATCGGCGTATGTGGTACGGCGTCTGCTGAAACCCTTTGGTTATCAGGTTGACCATTTTTCTTCAGCTGAGCCTGCTTTTGTGGCATTGGTGCAGGAAGACTATGACCTGCTGCTCACCGACTTGAAAGTCTCTCCCACCGGCATGGACGGCGATGACCTGATTCGTACTCTGCGACAGAGTGGTCATCCAAAAATCAGCATTATGCCGATTATCGTCATCACGGGTGCTACGGATGCCGAGGTGTTGGTGAATGTATATGATGCAGGTGCCAATCAGGTGATGAAAAAACCGGTGAACGCCGGTGAACTGGATGCTCATATCCGGCGTCTGTTATTTGATGGCAGACAGGTTGAGACAATATCTTCGCAAACTAAACCGAAACAAATGGAACGCGGTCCGGAGGATGGCAAGGTCGTGACATTACACGCCATGCACCGCCCTGTGCGTAAGCCGGAGTTACCCATAGCACCGCAATTGGCTTCTTCCCCTTCTTCTGCGCTACCCGTCGAAAAAACGGATATTCCGGTGTTAAGCAGCATACCGCCTGTCGTTGAATCAGCTGAGTCCGCCCCTTCTGCAACAGGAACAACAAAAGATTCATCAATTTTGCGGGCGATGGAAAAAAAACCAGATGTAGTAACAGCAGACAATAAAACGACGGATGTGGATCAGTCCGATTCTGTGATTGTTGGTGAGCCGGAGAAAACTAAAGAAGTACCAATGGTTCAACCAGAGATGCACGAAGAGCAAAACACTCGTAATGCCAAACAAGCCGATGATGACAATATTCTCAGCGAGATTGAACAATATCCGTTGCTGGAAAGTGAGCGCACGGGGTTGTTTGCTCGTTCCAGAAGGATACGAGGCTTGTTTCTGGGTATGTTGAGTGTTGCTGTTATGGTGGCAGCGGCGCTGATGGCCTGGGATATTTATTTTAAACCGGCCCAACCGGTTGATACGGTGTCTGTGGAATTCGGTGAAATATTTCAATCTGTCACTGTATCGGGGCGTGTGGTGAGCAAGCAGCGTGTTAATGTGAGTACGGCGAGAGCTGGGCGTTTGGTGGAAATATGGGTAAAAGAGGGTGATAAAGTTAAACAGGGACAAGTGCTGGCCAAAATGGATGACCGTGAATTAACCAGTCGTTTGAACCGCGTTAAAATCAGCTTATCGTCGGCGCAGGAGAATATTGTAGTGGCAGAGCGCACGCTGGATCGATTGCGCAAAGCGCATGCAAAAGGTGCAGTGGCACGGCATTTGGTTGAAGATGCGGAGGCTGATTTGCTTACTGCACGTAGTAAGGCCGATATTGCTGCGGAAGAAGTGCGTAGCGCAACACTGGAACTTGACAGTCAAAGAATTACCGCTGCATTTGGTGGCACGGTCACTACCCGCTATGCCGAAATAGGTCAATGGGTGGACCCGACAGAAACATTGTTTACTTTGGTGGATGACTCTCAACGCGAAATTGAAGCACATGTGGATGCCGCAGACAGTGTTGCTGTTAATGTCGGACAAATAGTGATGGTGTCCAGTGATGCCTTTCCCGGACTGGAGTGGCAGGAGTCGGTGGTGCGCCTGGGGGCAGAGGCGGGCAGTCAGCAAAATGCAAATTCAATAAAAGTGTATGTCAGCCTGGGTAGTGATTCACCCGTGCTCCACTACGGTCAACAGGTTAATGCCGACATTCGCACAGTGTGGAATCCCAATACGCTCAAAATACCTTTTGCAGCATTGAGCCGCCATAATGGGCAAACTGTGGTGGCAGTGTTGGAAGGTGAACATGCACGTATGAGAATTATTGAAACCGGTATTGAAGATTTTTCCATGGCGGAAGTCAAGCAAGGTTTGAGTGTGGGTGAAACAGTGATTTTACTCAGGGGAACAACGTTAAAAGATGGTGATAAGGTCTACTCCCGTACATTATCAAAATGACTTTAACAGTGTACGAGGCAGACTGACAAAAACCACGATGCCGGGATGGCTCATGCAGACCGACATCAAATGATTCAGTTGCACAACATTCACAAATCCTACCAGCGTGGAAGTTTATTGGTGCCGGTATTACGGAATGTTTCCGTTAACATCAAAAAAGGTGAATTCGTTGCCATTATGGGGCCGTCCGGTTCTGGAAAATCCACCCTGTTGAATATTCTGGGCTGTCTTGATACTGCCGACAGCGGTAGCTACACACTGGACAGTAAAATTATCCAGGGGGCAAGTGAAGATGACCTTGCTGCGATTCGTAATCACTGGCTTGGCTTTGTTTTTCAATCGTTTAATCTGATTCCCCGTATTGATGCAAGGTATAACGTTGAACTGCCCATGGTTTATGCCGGTGTGTTGCCCTCCGTGCGACAAAAACGCGCACTTGCAGCCTTAAAAATTGTTGGCCTTGCAGATCGTGCCACACATATTCCCGCACACTTGTCTGGTGGCCAACAGCAACGGGTGGCGATTGCGCGCGCGATTGTCAATGATCCTGAAATCATCATTGCCGATGAGCCAACCGGTGCGCTGGACTCACAGGCCAGTCACGAAATAATGCATCTTTTTCAACAATTACAAGCGAGTGGAAAAACCATTGTGATGGTGACTCATGAGGATGAAGTTGCAGCATTTGCGCAACGTATTATTCGTGTGCGTGATGGTGAAATTGCCGATAATAAAAATGAGCATATACAAAAATGAAGACACTGCATGCCAATATTTTTCACGGCGTCTTGTTGCAGGCTATATCATCACTCAAAGAAAACAAACTACGTACTGTGCTCAGCATTATGGGCATCACAATTGGTATCTGTGCCGTTATGGTGGTGGGTACGGTTAGCCAGGGTATGAAAAAATATATTTACCAGGAACTGGATACTTACGGACTGGAAACATTATGGATTTATCGAAACTGGAAAGATGACAACCCTTTCCGTAACGTGCGTCAAGGCAGTGGTATTAATAATGATGACCTGGAGTTTATGCCGTCATGTTGTGCCTCAGTAAAACAAGTAACGCCGGTAGTGTATCATCAAAAAAACAGGGTGCCGCTGCATTTAAAAGGCAACTTCACCAATGCCAATCTTGAAGGTGTAGGCATCGCTTATGTTGATATCAATAATGACAAATTCAACCTGGGGCGTAATTTTCGCCAGGATGATATTAAGCATCGTAAGCGAGTTGCTATCATTGGCACTAAAATACGGAGTGCATTATTTGGCGTACACACCAATCCTATCGGAAAAGTGATACGTTGGGGTGATATTCGCTTAACGGTGATTGGTGTTCTGGCATCTAAAAACAGGGATATTTTATCGCAACTGGGTAAAAGTGATTATGATATAAATCAGCGCGCATTAATTCCGTATACACTCTACCAGCAACAGCTGGGCTCCAAAGATATTCACACCTTACAGGCAGAAGCTGTGAGTGTGGCAGTGACAGTTAACGCGCTGAATGAATTAACAGATCTGCTCAAGCGTCGGCACCATTATCGTTATGAATACGTCGCAGAAAGTATGGATGTCTGGATTTCCACGGCAGAGGATTTACTGCGAAAAATTTCATTTATTGGTTTACTGGCAGCCCTGATCTCATTATTGGTGGGTGGTATCGGCATTATGAATATCATGAGCACTTCAGTGGTTGAGCGCACGCGTGAAATTGGCATTCGCAAGGCACTAGGGGCATATCGCCGGGATATTTTAATGCAGTTTCTACTGGAAGCAGCAGTGATCAGTGTTATTGGTGGTGTGCTGGGTATGGTGCTGGGAATTTTTGCAGGTTTTGGGATCAGTTATTTGAGCGGGTATGATCTGGGTATTTCATGGTTGACAGCATTTCTGGCAGTGCTGGTATCAATAATCGTGGGTATGCTGTCAGGTTATTACCCTGCATATCGGGCAGCCAGTTTGAAACCGGTTGATGCATTGCGTTATGAATAAAGAATAGTGACTATTTAGTCTGATTTTTTTGAATATGAATTAAGAGCTGATTTTGTAAGCGTCTGATGTTTAGCCATAATGACTTTTCCAGAGGTTAATTCAAGTTTATTGGGTATTTAACGCAAAGTGTGCGAAGACGTAAAGAACGTAAAGTTTGTGCCGCTTTTCTTTGTGCTCTTTACAGCTCTGTGGTCTTTGCGGTTACAACACTTAGATTGACCGTATGCTTGGCTAAGGGATGGAACACAATAACTTATACGATTGGCATCTCTGCTTCAGCCCGTATTTGCCCATTCTTCAATCGCAAAAACTCGAAATAGAACAACTATTCCTGCGTTTTTTCTCAATCAGAACGAACAAATACGAACTAAATCAGAGCGCCACTTATATAAGTTATTGTGTTCCATTCCTAAGTTATTTAATCTCTTTGGGTTTAATTCCCCGCAGCTTGCTGCGTAAGTTTTTTGTTCAAACGTCTAAGCGTTTTAACTGGCAGTTGTAATACCCCGCTTCGCGCAGCAAGATAGCTTGCTGCGGGGTTGTTTATTTTCCATCCCTAAGTACAAAAAAAATATAACTTAAGGTCGCTCGAACAATAGCTGTCACATTGGTGAGCTGGTTTGGTTTTTTGGGGCATGAACAAGACTCTGGTAGAACCGCTACGTTTATTCCATCTCCTCAAACACAAGGTAAAGCCGTAGGGTGGAACAAGCGTAGCGGTTCCACCAAAAGGTCAAGGGAAGAACATCAGTCCTTTCAACCTGTATTACTCTTTACCCAACCAAAAAGCGACAGTTATTGTTCGAGCGATCCTTATTTGTATGCCTATTTCTTAGGCGGCATTATTGGCCTCGCCTCATCAGCATTACCGCCAGAGTACGAAAAATGATACTGGAATCCATTTTCAGCCAGGCAATAGGGTTGCTCAGCGCCAGTGCGTAACTGTGATCAAATCCAACTTTGGAGCGCACATCCTCTATGCAGGTATCGTATCCCTGGTTTACTTGTGCCAGACCGGTAATGCCAGGGGTGACGCCATAGGTTCTTTCTGCAAAAAAAGGAATATCCTGTTCAAGCTGCTTATAAAACCCAGGGCGTTCGGGTCTTGGTCCAATTATTGACATTTCACCCCGTAGAACATTGAAAAACTGAGGTAGTTCATCCAAACGGGTTTTGCGCATAAACAGCCCTGCTTTGGTGATTCTTGGATCTTGCTTTTTTGCCCAGGTTGCTCCCGATTGAGTCTCAGCATTAATCACCATGGTGCGGAATTTGATTATTTCGAAAAGTTTCACCCGGTCTGGTAGCGCTTTTCCTATCCGCAATTGTTTAAAAAATACCGGGCCAGGGGAATCCAGTTTGATTGCCAGTGCAATCAGCGGGAAAAGCGGGAGAGTTAATAATAGCCCGGTAGCAGCTAGTAACACATCAGTTAAACGTTTTGCCCAGCCTGTTACTGGGTCGATATGAAAAGCGGTGGCCATTATTTAGTGCCTTTGTGGTTGTTATTGTACAAATGGGTGCCAGTAAAAAAATTATCGTGATGCATTTGGCTTTATTCGTTTCCAGTGACCACGCTCAAGGCCGAAGAGGTAACGAAGAGTACCGACCAGTCCTGCTGCATGGCCGCCAACGAGATAGGCGAGCGCTTCGACTAATCTGTTTGATGTTTTGGGGCGAAATAAAAGATGCCAGCCTGCCAGCAGATAAGCGGATACCTGAATTATGGCCAAAAATGCAAACAGCAGATAGTCCATTGATAACAGCAGGCTACCGATAAGTGAGAATATCATCAGAAAAGGCATCAGAACACGCAGTGCTTTACCAGAGATAAAAGCAAATGCAATGCCGCCATAACTGGGTAATAATAGTCTTTTCAGGCGTAAGAGTTGTTGAAAGTTTCCAGCAGCAATACGATAACGACGTTGGTGGTCCTGAGTATTGTCAGCTTTTTCCAGCTCCAAAGCATTTATGGCATTCTCATAATCGGCACGATAACCAGCAGCGACAATTTTCATGGGAAGAATAAAGTCG
>Ga0256830_1001540_pt1 | contig 16190 bp, 13 predicted proteins | sample 128326metaG_FD_190537 | JGI IMG/M metagenome (GOLD analysis project Ga0256830, IMG submission 190537) | Hydrothermal vent microbial communities from Lau Basin, Pacific Ocean - 128-326 | ecosystem: Environmental > Aquatic > Marine > Hydrothermal vents | place: Pacific Ocean: Lau Basin | collected... | reverse complement strand
GCAGAACTTCCGCCTGCTTTCCGCGGTGGGACAGCAGCCGCATCCGGTCTTGCTCAAGCGGGGTTTGATGGCCACGATCCAAGAGCTGTTGATGGCAGCGGAGTACATCGTTGCCGCCGGCAATCCGCGGGTCTTGCTCTGTGAGCGCGGCATTCGCACCTACGAAACGTCGACCCGCAATACGATGGATGTGGCCGCCGTGCCGGTGCTCAAGCAGAAGAGCCACCTGCCCGTCATCGTCGACCCCTCGCACGCCGCAGGATACAGGGAGTATGTCGCACCGCTTGCGTGTGCCGCGGTGGCAGCAGGTGCGGACGGTCTGATCGTCGAGGTGCATCAGGATCCGGAGAAAGCTTGGAGTGATGGACGGCAGTCGCTGACCTTCGAGGGATTTGATGAAATGATGAGCGGAGTGACCCGCGTCGCCGCCGCCGTCGATCGAAGTGTGACGGCGATCGGTGCCCATCAAGGCTCGGCTTGAGGTGCAGGGTCCGCTAGAGCAGTCGAGGAAAGGGTCTGTTGCTTGATGGTTGACGACAGCGCACGTGTGCTTGCTCCGCTCAGCGGCGTGACCGGCGCTTTATCGGTTCCGGGTGATAAGTCGATCTCGCATCGCGCGCTGCTGTTTGCGGCGGTCTCCGAGGGGACGAGCGAGATCATCGGCCTTTCTTCGGGCGACGATGTGCAAAGCACACGAAAGATCGTCGAGACGCTCGGCATTCACGTCGAAGAGGACGAGCGGCGCGTGCGCGTTCACGGGCGGGGCTGGCGCGGGATCGATCGTGAGCCCGAGGCCGAAGCGTTGACGCTCGACTGCGGCAACTCCGGAACGACGGCTCGCTTGCTCTTGGGGGTGCTCGCCGGCCGACGCGGGGTCTTTCGCCTCATCGGCGATACTTCGCTTTCATCGCGTCCGATGGGTCGAGTCGTTCGCCCGCTGCGGGCGATGGGGGCGCAAATCGAAGGCGGAGATGGTCTGCCGCTCGTCGTGCACGGTCGCTCATTGGCCGGTGGCTCTTGGCGGCCGGAGGTTCCTAGCGCTCAAGTCAAGAGCTGTCTTCTGCTCGCGAGCTTGCAGGCGAGCGGCAAGAGCGCGGTTCATGAGGAACGGCCGACACGGGATCACAGCGAGCGCATGCTGATCGCAGCGGGCGCGCCGATCGAAGAGATCGACGAAGGACAAGGATGGAATGTCGTCGGCGGAGCGAAGCCGCTTCGCAGCATGCGGTGGAGGGTGCCGGGCGATCCTTCTTCGGCGGCGTACGCGGTCGCGTTGGCGCTCTGCTTGCCCGAGAGCCGTGTCCGCGTGCAAGACGTGTCCGTCAATCCGACGCGTCTCGGTTTTTTTTCGCTGCTGCGCCGCATGGGTGCGCGGGTCGAATGGACGGTCGAGCAGAGCGTCTCCGAGCCGGTGGGGACGATCGAAGCATCGTCTTCGCACTTGAAGGGCTTGAGCATCGGGCGCGACGAGGTGACCGGCGCGATCGACGAAATTCCGCTCTTGGCCGTGGTCGCGACTCAGGCTCAGGGAAGTACGGTGATTCGCGGCGCCGAAGAGTTGCGCAAGAAGGAGTCGGATCGCATTCGCACGACGGTGGAGCTGCTGCGGCGGATGGGTGCCGAAGTCGAGGAATTCGATGACGGCCTGTCGCTGACGGGCCCACAGGTTCTAGCCGGAGGTTCGATGGATGCCCGCCATGATCATCGGGTGGCCATGTGCACCAAAGTGGCGGCGTCGTTGGCCCGGGCTCCCTCCACCTTGACGGGACACCATTGGGCATCGGTTTCCTATCCCGCGTTCTATGACGACATCGATCGTCTCGGTGACGTATCGTGAGAGATGACGACAGGAATGCCCACCGCTTGAAGATCGCTCTTTTCGGGCACCCTCTCGGGCACAGTCGTTCGCAAGAACTCTTTGCGGCCGTCTCCGGCAGATCCTGCCCGGAGATCGACTATCAACCGGTCGAGGTTTCTCCCGCGGGACTCGAAGCCGCCATCGAGCGCATGCGTCGAGGCGAGTGGGATGGTGCGAACGTGACGATCCCCCACAAAGGGGAGGTGCTTCGCTACGTCGATTCGCTGGACCTTTCGGCTCGGACCAGCGGTGCCGTCAATGTCATCGTCAGGAGCGGTGAGGGCGTTCTTCACGGGATCAACACCGACGGAGAGGGGTTCTGCGATGCCTTGAAGGTGTTTTCGCAAGGACCTCCCGATCTAGAGCAGGCCGGAGTCGTGATTTTCGGTACGGGTGGCGCCGCCCGCGGCGTGGGAGCGGCCGTGAGGCAGCGCGGCGCAGAGGTGACCTTCGTCACGCGACGCCCGGGGCAGCCCCCATCCGAGGTGATGTCGCTGGCTCGAGAGATCATCGGCTGGGACAGTCGCCGCTTGTCCTCATGCATCGAAGAGGCGCTGCTCGTCGTGCAGGCGACGTCCCTCGGGATGGCGCCGAGCACGGAGGAGGCCGTGCCCGCACCTCGAGAGTCCTTCCGCAAGGGGCAGTACGTCGTCGATCTCATCTACAACCCACCCGAGACCCGCTTCATGCAGCAGGTGCGGCGGCAGGGCGCAGATGTGATCAACGGTTGGCCGATGCTGGTCCATCAGGCGGCCCGCGCCTTGGATCATTGGGCGGGATCCGGTACCGGCAAGGCGCTCATCGAGCATTGGCTGTGACGCTAGAAGCCGTGCATTTCTTCGACGGGATCCCGGCGCATCAGATCTCGAACGGCTTCGGCCGGATCCTTGCCTTCGAAGAGAACGGCGTGGACTTGTTCAGCGATCGGCATGGCCACGCCGGGTCCACCAGCCGCCGACGCCTGCTCACGCTGCTCAAATAAAGCCCTGACGGTGCCGACGCCTTCCGCAACCATCTGCATCCTTCCTAGGATCTCTTCGAGGTTTTCTCCTCGTCCGATGGCTTCGCCCACCGAGCGATTGCGTGAATGAGGGGAAAAACAGGTCGTTGCCAGATCGCCGATGCCCGCGAGGCCGAAAAAGGTCTCGAGCTTTGCACCACGGGCCGTTCCGAACCGGGCGATCTCGACGACGCCTCGGGTCAGAAGCGCGGACTTGGCATTGTCTCCTAGCTCGAGTCCGTCGCAAATGCCCGCCGCGATGGCGACGACGTTCTTGAGGGCGGCGGCGATTTCCGTACCGACGGGGTCGGTGTTGGTGTAGACGCGGAAGCTATCCGAGTTGAAACTTCGCTGCACGAAAGCGGCCCATGATGCGTCTTCCGAAGCGGCAACCACCGAGGCGACTTTCGCGCGCGCCACCTCCTCGGCGTGGCTCGGCCCGCTGAGTACGCAGATCGCAGGGTCGGCGAATATGCTTTTCAAGATCTCGCTCGGACGGCGCAGCGTCTCTACCTCGAAGCCCTTCGTGGCCGAGACGATGGCCGCAGCGCGTGGAATCAGATTCTCGAATCGAGAGCAGACATCGCGAAGGAACTTCATCGGGACGGCGCTGACGACGAGGTCGACTCCATCGACGGCTTCCTCCGGATCCGCGGTGAAAGCGAGACGCGAGGGCAGGGCGATGCCCGGAAGGAAGGCCGAGTTTTCGCCGCTGCGGCGCATCGATTCGCAGTAGGCCGGGTCGTGACTCCAGAGCGTGGTCGGGATTTCGTTTTTCACGAGCAGAATGGCCAGGCTCGTGCCCCAACCTCCGTCTCCGATCACCACTGCCTTGCGTGCACGGCTTTTTGCCATCGTCGTCCATACCTCCCGGCCGCTGCGACCGCGCGGTTTAGTTTGCCATAGTTTCGCTTCAAGCTCGCACGCGTCGGCATCACGCGGCGGGCCGCTGGTTTTTGCCTCGTTCTCAGATAAGCTTCTCCCGGTCGGCGCCAGATATTCGCTGTTTCTTCGCTGACAGGAGGCTGTGCCATGATTTCCTTGCGCTACGCGCTCGTTCTTGCCCTGTGCCTAGCGGCCGGGCCCTTCGCCGTGGGAGACGAGTCGGTCTTTCCTTACGAAAGGCACGTTGAGACACTCGACAACGGGCTGAAGGTCATCATCGTTCCGATGGACTCGGAGGGGCTGGTGTCCTATTGGTCGATCGTCCGAACCGGTTCGCGGGACGAATACGAGCCGGGTCGTTCGGGATTCGCTCACTTTTTCGAGCACATGATGTTTCGCGGTACCGACAAGTATCCTTCGGAAGAATATGAGCGGCTCGTCACGACGATGGGCGCGGATTCGAATGCGTACACCACCGATGACTTGACGGCTTATCACCTCGCCGTGGCGACCGAAGATTTGCCCACCGTCATCGATATCGAAAGTGATCGCTTCCAGAATTTGAACTACTCGTTGGAAGCTTTCCAAACGGAATCGGGGGCGGTCTACGGAGAGTACCGCAAGAACCGCGCAAACCCGTTCTTTTCGCTCTACGAGAAGATCAGGGAAACGGCTTTCACCAAGCATACCTATGGTCATACGACGATGGGCTACGAGCGCGACATCAAGAAGATGCCTCAGCTGTTCGACTACTCCCGTTCTTTCTTCGAACGATACTATCGGCCCGAAAACGTGATCATCTTGGTCGCCGGAGACTTGGATGCGAAAGAGACGCTCGCGACCATCAAACGGCACTATGGTTCCTGGTCGGCGGGCTATGTCGCTCCGGAAGTGCAGGAGGAACCAACGCAAGAGGGAGAGCGCAGAGCGACGGTGCACTATGAGGGAAGATCGCTGCCCATCCTTTGGGCCGCGTACAAGATGGATGCCTTCGATCCGAAGGATAAGGTGCGTGTGGCGGCGGATCTGCTCGCAGACTTGGCCTTCGGAGAGACGAGCGCGGTCTATAAGAAACTGGTGCTCGACGAGCAGGTCGTGGAATTCCTAGCGGCCGACCCCAACATGAATCGAGACCCGGGACTTTTCGATATCATCACGAGGGTGAAGGATCCGGAGAAGGTCGACTACGTGCTCGAAGAGATCGAGCAGACGATCGCCCACTATCGTGAGAATCTCGCCGATGAAAAGCGTCTCGAGGGCTTGAAATCGCGGAAGAAATACCAATTCGTGATGGGTCTCGATACGCCGGACAATCTCTGCTCGAGGCTCGCGCGGACCGTCGCCATCACCGGCGGGCTCGACGCAATCGATCACTACTATGAAACGATGCAGCAGATCACGGCCGAGGATATCAAGGCCGCGGCGCAAGCCTATCTCGATGTCGACCGGCGAACGGTTGCTACTCTCTGGGGGAAGAAGTGATGCTGAAGATGAAACGATTCGCGATCCTCGCATTGGCCGTGTCGCTGCTCTTCTCGTGTGTTCCGGCGGGTCCGGATCGTGGCGATATCGTGCTTCTGCCCGTAGAGAGCGATCCGACGGTGACGATGCAGGTCTGGTTCAAGGTGGGCGCCGAAGACGACCCTGTCGGCAAGGAGGGCCTTGCCTACGTGACCGGTCAGATGCTTGCAGAAGCCGCAACGACCAAGAACAGCTACGAGGAGATTCTCGCCAAGCTCTATCCCATGGCGGCGGGCTATTCGATTCGTGTCGATCGGGAAATGACGAACCTCAGTGGGCGCTGTCACAAGGAAACGATCGACGATTTCGTTCCGCTCTTCCGAGACGCCTTTCGTCATCCCGCATTCGATGAAGAAGATTTTACGCGCATCCGTTCGAATGCCTTGAACTATCTCGAAAACAGTTTGAGATACGCTTCCGACGAGGAACTAGGCAAAGCCGCTCTAAATGAGTTCATCTTCGAGGGAACGCGCTATCGCCATCCGGTCATCGGCACCGTTTCCGGCTTGAAGTCCATCACCGTCGAAGATGTTCGGAATTTTTACACTACGCACTACACGGCGGAAAACGCGGTGCCGGCTCTTGGCGGCGGCTATGACTCGGCAATGATCGATGGATTCCTAGGCTCCGTCGCGAATCTTTCGAAAGACGGCGAGGGGAAGCAGGCCGCACCCACGGTCGGGCCGCCGAAAACGGCGGAGATCGACGGGCTCGAAGTGCTTCTCGTCGACAAGCCCGATGCTGATGCGTCGATCTCTTTCGGTTTCCCGATCGATGTATTGCGAGGTGACGACGATTTCTACGCTCTCTGGCTCGCCAATTCATGGCTAGGCGAGCATCGAAATTCAGCGAGTCATCTCTACCAAGTCATTCGCGCGAAGCGCGGCCTGAACTACGGTGACTATTCGTATATCGAAGAGTTTCCGAACGGCGGAAGGCGCAGTGTTCCGCCGACCAACGTCGCTCGTCGGCAGCAGATCTTTCAAGTCTGGATTCGCACGCTTCCCAACGACAAAGCGCATTTTGCGCTGCGAGCGGCGGTTCGCGAACTCAAGAAGCTCGTCGACTACGGCATGACGGCGGAAGATTTCGAGCTGACTCGTTCGTTCCTATCGAAGTACGTGCTCCATTTTGCGCCGACGACGCGGGCTCGACTCGGATATGCAGTCGATGACATGTTCTACGGCATCGACGACGGACACCTCTCGCGCTTCCGTCGGCGTCTCGAGACGCTCACGCTCGAAGAGGTCAACGCGGCGATCAAGAAGCATTTGCAATATGAGAAGATCAAGATCGCCATCGTCACCGGCGAAGCGGAGGCGATGAAGAATGCGCTGGTGAACGACCTTCCGAGTCCGATCGAGTATGCGACGGCCAAGCCGGCCGACATCCTCGAGGAAGATGAAGAGATCGCCGTTTTTCCCTTGCCCGTCAGCGCGGAAAAGGTGCGCGTCGTATCGGTGGCGGACATCTTCGAGGACTAGCGGGTGTTGAAGAACTTCATCTTTTATGGGTCGATCTTTCTCGGCGCATTCATCGCTCCGATCATAGGGATGGGCCTCGTCGGCTGGTTCTTGGATCCGTATCATGAAGTGTCGAGCACGGCACGTTACCAAAGCAGTGTCGAGGAGGTTTGGGAGGTCATCTCGGATTTCGAAAAGTCCGCCGAGTGGCGGGAGTCGGTGGAGGCCGTCAAGAAGGGTGGGATCGAGGACGGTCACCAAATCTGGGTCGAAGTCCATGGTCCTCGAGAGATTCCCTTGGCTGTGACCGCTTTCGAGCCGAACCGCCGCTTCGTGATGGAAACGGCCCGGGATGACATGCCCTTCAGCGGGAGTTGGACCTTCGAAGTGCGCGAAGATGGCCGGGGCAGTGCGCTGACCATTACCGAGCGCGCGACGATCGGGAACCCCGTTTTTCGTTTCATGAGCCGCTATTTCCTCGGTCATCACACGTCGGTCGATACCTACCATCAGGACCTCGCGCGAAGACTCGGCCAGTCTGTAGAACCGGTTCACCACTAGCCGAGATGGCTCGTGAAACCTCCATGCCGAGGTCGATACCGAAGCGGCTGATCTTGGTTCGTCACGCCGAACCGGAATTCGGTTTGCCTCGTTGGTGCTCGCTCGAACGCTTCCACCGGTGGGAGGCCGATGAGTCGGAGCGGTCCTTGAGCGAGCGGGGGCGGGTGCAAGCCGACGATCTGGCTCGACGCTTGGTCGGCTACCGGCCCTCGCGTCTTTTCGTCTCTCCACTGCCGCGCGCAGTGCAGACAGCGGAACCTCTTGCGAAGGCGTGCGGGATCGAGCCCGTGCTCTGCGCCGATTTGCGAGAGGCGCGCTTTGGAACGCTCTTTCATGCCGAAAGCCGTTTGACGGCTCCGCTGATGCGCCACCTGGGCTGTCTTTCCGTGCTCTGGCCTGTTTTGCTGCGCATCGCTTGGCTATTTTGGAGAACCCATGGGTCGCCGACTCGAGCTTCGGTCGCCGAGCGAAGCCGAAGGGTCGTCGCGAATCTCGAAGAGACTTGCCTAAGCGATGAAACCGTGGCCTTGGTAGGACACGGCATGATGACGGCGTTTCTCGGTGCCGAAGTCGTCGGTTCGGGGAATCGAACGACGACGTTGATGCGATTCATGCTGAAGACCGGAGAATATCGCATACTGGAGTTGCAACGAGGTGTGTTTCGCGAGGTTCAGAGGGGGCGAGGACGCATGAGGACCGCATGAGCCGATCATTCCGCGGTATGTCGAAGAGACAATGGTCGTCGATCTTCGTTCTTGTTGCGGGGATCGTTTTTTCGGGTGGAACGTCGTGGGCGGTCGAAGGCCTCGATCCGCTGTGGGCGGGCCGGCTCGAGCGGATACTCAACGCCGAGCGGAGCACAGCCGGAAGCCCGAGCTTCGAGCGCCGTGCGGTGCTCGACGATCTCGCGGGTGAGATGGCCGCAAGCTTGGCGGCAAAGCCGCCGAAAAAACGTCTCGCTCTGTCGCGCTCGCTCGAATCATGGCTCGAAAGAAACGAGATCCCTTTTCGCCGCGCCTATCATTTCGCTTACCTCTCGAAGGGTGCAAACGACCCGCTGCAAGATCTCGTCGATCGTTGGCAAGATCAGAGGCGGCGTTGGCGGAAGGTCATGGACCGGAAAATGCATGCGGCGGGCTTTGGGGCTGCGCGTACCGAAGACGGTTGGCTGATTCTCGTCGCCATCGTTTTGCGGGATCCGCCGGCGGCTCGATCGGCGGAAATCGCCAAGACGACGCAGCAGGAACTCTGGACGCTCGAGCGCTTGGTTCACGAGCGTGTGAACCGGATTCGCCTGGAGTACGGTTTTTCTCACCTCGCTTGGGATGACGAACTCTCGCATACCGCGCGCAACCACTCGACGGACATGGCGGTGCGTGGATATTTTGGTCATGAGGATCCGGAGGGGCGCGGTCTCGGAGTACGTCTCGCCGGACTCGAAGTCGAAGAGGCGGCAGAGAATATCGCCGCGTCGGAGAACGTTGAGCAGCCGATGGAGAATGCGATACGCGCTTGGCTCGGTTCTCCCGATCACCGAGCGAACTTGCTCGGCGAGGACTTTACGAGAACGGGAGTCGGCGTCGCCGTCGATCGGCGAGGGAAGTACTACTTCACCCAAGTTTTCGCGCGTTTCGCCGCCGACGACTAGTCGCTCATCGAAAAGGCGAGATTTCCATTTCGGCTGTCGAGATTCGTCGTATGGGCTGCGTTCTCTTTACCTCGTGGTTCTTTGTCCGAGAATCCTTGGCTGCTTGCGCCGTTGGACTCTTCTTGCCCCCGTGAGGTGGAAACGTCGTACTATCTGATTCTTGCCGGCGCGGATCGAGGGATTCGGGCGGATCGGTGCGCTCGCGGGCCGGTCTCGCGGGTCGGCAGTGTATCTTCGCTGAACGGGTGGCGATGTTTCGCTCGGGGCGGTAGGAAAGAGGAGAGAACGAGATGAGGTACGCAGACTTCGGGGGGATCCGAATGAGCTTGGTCCTTGCTGCACTCGTCGCAAGCAGTATTTCTCTCGTGCCGGCGGACGATGGGAGTTATCCGCAGGGCTTGAGACCCCCGCTCGATCGCGTGCTCGAGGAGGCCGCCGAGGACGAATTGGTGCCGGTCAGTGTGGTTTTCGTCGAGCAGGTGAGCGCGGTCGACAAGTCGAGGATCGTGGCCATCGATCCCGAAACTCGCCGCCGGGAGATTCTCAGCCTGCTCAAGTCGACGGCGCGCCGCTCGCAGCGCGATGTTCTCGCGCACCTTCGACGAATGGAGTCGAGGGGTCGCGCGGCTCGACTTCGGCCGCTGTGGATCGGCAACGTCATCGGGGTCGATGCGACCCCGGCGCTCATCCGCGAGATCGCCGCGAGGCCGGAAATCGCCTGGGTCAATTTCAATCCGAAGGTCGACGTATCTCTCGAAGCGGAACAGGCCTCGATTTCCGAAAGTCCCGGAACGAATCCCTTGGCATTGGGTGGGGCGGGTTCTTTCGAGACGGCCGGCGGCGAGACGGAATGCGGCGTGGAATTGATGCGTGCTCCGGAGGTGTGGAATGATCTCGGCCTGACCGGTGCGGGAGCCGTCGTTGCCGTGATCGATTCCGGAGTGTGTTGGACTCACTCCGACATCGAGAATCAGATCTGGGTCAATCCCGGAGAAGACATCGATGGTGATGGTGTGGTCATGGACTCGGACGATGAGAACGGAATCGACGACGACGGCAACGGATTCGTCGACGATCTCATCGGGTGGAACTTCGAGGTCGGTACGAATTCTCCGGACGACGTGAATTCACACGGCTCTCATGTGGCGGGATCGGTCGGCGGAGACGGGACCGGCGGAACACACGCCGGGATGGCTCCGGACGTGCGGATCATGGTCGTCAAGGTCGGACTGACCTTTGCCGATGAAGTCGATGTCTGGAACGCAATGCAGTATGCGGCGGACAATGGGGCGCACGTGATCTCGATGAGCCTCGGATGGCCTCACAACCAGAACCCTGATCGGCGTACCTGGCGGAACAACAGCGAAAATGCAATCGATGCCGGCACCGCGATGGTGGTCGCCGCCGGCAATGAGGGATCGGGCAACGAACCGGACAACGTGCGCACGCCCGGAGACGTACCTCGCGTGATCACGGTGGGAGCTGTGGACTGCAATGACGCAGCGGCCGGCTTTTCGTCGCGTGGGCCGGTGACTTGGCAGGAGGTTTCTCCTTTCTTCGACTATCCCTATCCACCGGGCCTGATCAAACCCGATGTTTCCGGGCCGGGGGTCGGAACGAAGAGCCACAATATCTGCAACGGATACTCGACCAAGAGCGGGACATCGATGGCGACACCGCATGTCGCCGGAGCCGTCGCCTTGATGATCTCGGGCAACCCGGGGTTGACGCCGGACGAAATCAAGCAAGTGCTGCAAGACACTTCGGTGGATCTCGGCGCGGCGGGAAAGGACAACACCTACGGGGCCGGACGGGTGGATGCTTTTGCAGCGGTCGACGCGGTCTTCGGCCTGACGCTCGAGGATGTCGAAGTGCTCGACTCCGATCCATCGTTGGCCAATGGAGATGGGGGAGTCGATACGGGCGAGATCGTATCTCTTGCGGTGACGCTCAAGAACAATTGGGATGATCAAAGTGCGCAATCCATTCGTGCCACGCTGCGCACTGCGACCCCGGGTGTCACCTTGGTCCACGACTACGCCACATGGCCGGATGCGGCCCCGTTGGCGTCCGTCAGGACCTTCGAGCCTCATTTCTCGGTTCAAGTGGACGAAGGGTGCAACTACCCCATCGCATTCGAAATGTCGTTGCGATACAACGATCGCGAGTCGCTCGTGCGCTTCGAGGTTCTCGTCGGAACTCCCTTTGCCCGTATCTTGATCGACGACGATATGGAGGCGGACAGAGGATGGACGGCCTCCGGTGACGCCGTGACGGGACAATTCGTCCGGGATGATCCCCAAGGCATCTTAGACAGCAGCGGTCGGGCTGCACAGCCGGAGGACGACAACACTCCCGGAGTGGGGACCAAGGCGTGGATAACCGGCAATTCCAGTTCCATTCTCGGGGCGGACGACGTCGACAACGGCTTCGCAAGGCTCACTTCGGCATCATTCGACGCGACCGACTTCACGGAACTTTCGCTCAGCTACGCGCGGCATTTCTACGCCATACCCTTCACGGTGCCTCCGAGTGATTTCTTCCGAGCCCTTTGGTCGACTGACGGCCAAAACTGGAATCAACTCGAGGAGCTCGGGGACTCGGCAGATCAGTGGACGGAAGTGCGCTTTGCCTTGCCCTCCGCCGCGATGACGGCGGGGCTGAAGATTCGCTTCGAGGCCGAAGATCAAGTTCCCTCTCCAAGCGACTCGGTCGTCGAAGTTCTCGTCGACGACTTGCTCTTGGAGGGACAACGCGTGGAGTGCGATCTTTTCTCTAGGCCGGCTGCAGCCGCTCCCAATGTCGTAGGAAACACTCTGCTCGTGAGTCGGCAGCGTGATGATCTTCGCTTGGAATGGGCGGTTCCGAGCGAGGATCCATCGCACGACGCCGCGACCTTCTATCGCATCTGGACTTCCGCTTCGGCTGCCGGAGGATTCGAGAATACCGGCATGTCGATCGAGCCGTGGTTTCTCGCGTGGGACGAAGCGCTCAACTCCGATAATATCTTCTACCTAGTCAGCGCCGAGAACGGCGGCGGTCCCTCCGGGGAGGATCCCTGAGACCTTTCCTCGGCGGCTCGCTTCGTCACGTTCGGCGCGACGCGGGTGGAAAGGATTTCACGGTGAAGCAGAACCTGGTGCTCTCAGGGATGATGGGCGCCGGAAAGTCGGATGTCGGAAAGATCCTGGCGCAAATGCTGGGTCTGCCGTTTTTCGACCTAGATGACCTCGTCGAGGCGGCTGAGGGGAAGACGGTTGCCGAGCTCTTTCGCTCGGGAGAACCCGTTTTCCGCGAGGCCGAGCTTCGCGCCGTCGAGCGCTGGTCGGCCGGCGATGCACCTCGAGGCCCGAGCGTCTTGGCGCTCGGTGGGGGTACGCTGACCCATCCCGGCCTCCTTCGGTCGCTGCAGCGTTCAGGCGTCGTGGTCCATCTGAGCGCCGGGACGACCACTCTGTTGCAACGACTCGGCGCGGCAGGCATCTCTAGACGGCCGCTGCTGGCCGACGCAGCGGATCCGCGAGCGGTCTTGGATGAATTGCAGCGGAAGCGGGCTTCTTCCTTTGCACAGGCCGATCTGGTGCTGAAGACCGACAATCTCGATTTACGAGATACGGCGGTGGCTTTGTTGCATGCGCTCTATTGCTGCCGCTCCGGTCTTTGGTACGAGTCACCGAGGTCGCTCGCCGACTACCTCGGCGATGGCGAGATCGCCGGGGCGGCGGTCCGACTCGGCCGGGGTACTCGCGTCTTCGAGCGCACGAGACATGCTGCGCTGTTGATCGACAGCGACCTTCCGAGTCTCCATCGCGAGGCGGTCGTGGAGACCGCGAAGGGGTGTTCCGAACTCCCGCTGTTGGTCATGCATCGTCCCGGCGGGGAATGTTCGAAATCTCTGGAGAGCGTCGAACTCGGCTGGAAGGAGATGCAAAAGGGGCGAGTCGATCGCGATACTCCGTTGTGGGTCGTTGGGGGAGGAACCATCACCGACCTCGGCGGTTTTCTCGCTGCGACGTTCAAGCGATCCGTACCGCTTTCGCTGCAGCCGACGACCCTCTTAGGACAACTCGATGCAGCCCTCGGGGGGAAAAACGGGATCAATCTGGGAGGCGCCAAGAACATCGTCGGGACGATTCGTCTGCCATCGGCGGTCCACTTGGATCCGATTTTCCTGCTCACGCTTTCGGATGTCGATCTGCGGGGCGGCTTGAGCGAGGCCGTCAAGAGCGCGATGATCGACGATCCCTCCATGCTGGATCTGATTCATGCTCATTCGCAAGACTTCCGGGCCGGGCATTTGGATTCCATCGAAGCGGTCGCTGCGCGTTCAGCAGCGGTCAAGCTCCGGATCGTCGCATGCGATCTTCACGAGGCAGGGCAGAGACGGCTGCTCAATTTCGGCCATACCTTGGGACATGCGCTTGAAGCATGCACCGCCGGCCGGGTCGATGCGCTCGCGCACGGCGATGCCGTTTCCCTCGGGATGGTTTTTGCCACGCGCTTGAGTCGACGGCTAGGTCTTCTCGACGATGAAAACCTCGAAGGGAGGTTGCGCGAGCTACTGCATCGAGTGCGCTTGCCGGTGGAACTTTCGGAGGTCGAGTCATTGGACCGGACGAAGGTCATCGATGCGCTCGCCCAGGACAAGAAGCGTCTCGGCGGCCGCAATGTCTGGGTTCTTCCGCGGCGACCGGGAGATCTCGTATGTCGGACCGTCACCGATGAGGATGTGCTGTCCGTACTCGAGGAGATGAAGACATGATTCGCGTGTTATTGCTTCACGGACCCAACCTCAACGCGCTTGGGCGTCGCGATTGTCGGCACTACGGGCGGATCACACTCGAGGAACTCGAGCGAAAAGTTCGACAGTGGGGACGTGAACTCGGTCTCGAGGTCGTGGCTTATCAGTCCAACCATGAAGGAACCTTGATTGACGAAATTCAGCGATGGACGGATGAAGCGCGAGGCGCGATCGTCAATTTCGGTGCTCTGACGCACAGCAGCTACGCGTTGCACGACGCGCTCGTTGATTTCGGGCACCCCGCGGTCGAAGTGCATCTTTCAAAGATCAGCGAGCGCGAACCCTGGCGGCGCCAGAGCGTCATTCGGCCCGCCTGCTGCGCACACTTCGAAGGACACGGTGCGGAAGGCTACAAGATGGCGCTCGAGCGCCTCGAGCAGGAACTCGGTACGAACTCACACACCCACCCGGATCGTCCGTGAAAGCCTCACGGACCTACGGAACAAGGTGTAGAATGCACTCGGAGGCAGGACGATGCGGACTCGCAATCTCTTGAGATGGGCGGTGATTCTTGCCGCATTGCCGGTTTTCGTCGCCACGCACTTTGACGGGGTCGCGCAGCGGGCGGATGAACGTTCCGGTTTCAAGTCATTTGAGAACTGGTCGGCCCTCGGCTCACGGAGGGCCGATGAAAGTCCGCGCGGGTGGCTTGGTGTCTTCGTTACCGATGTGGAGGCTGCCGAAGGTGCCGAGTCCCTAGATCCCGGCGTCCTGGTGCAAGGCATCGTCATCGATTCGCCGGCGGATCGGGCCGGCCTGCGCGCGAGCGACATCATCACCCATGTCGATGGGCGTCCGGTGATCTCTTCCGGAGATCTCATCTCACGCCTCGGTGCGGTCCGGCCGGGCACGTCGCTCGCCTTCTCCATCGAGCGACGGGGGCGAAGCCGCGAGGTTCTCGCTCGTCTTGAAGAAAGGCCGCCCGAGCGGCGAAGGCTCGAGATGCGCAGGGGCTGGATCGGTGCGGCGGCGATCGACCTGCCGGATCCCTTGCGTCAATACTTGGGCGCACCCGAAGGCAGCGGTGTGATGATCTCCGACCTCGTGGACTTCGGGCCTGCGGTGAATGCCGGTCTGGAACTCGGTGATGTCCTTTTCGAAATCGAAGGCAAGGCCGTCGAAAGTGTTCGGCATTTCCAAGAGTTCGTCGAGGGGGGAGGAGTCGGCAACGCCGTCGCCGTGAAAGTGATGCGACGAGATCTCGAGATCGCGCTGGATATCCTCATTGAGGAAAAGCCGGAAGAGGCAGGCGATCCACGGCGGACCGAATAGGTATGCGGGCTTGGAGAATCGATGCGTTCGGTCTCGAGAACCTCGGCATGCAGGATCTTCCCGAACCGGTTCCCGGTCCGGGGGAGGTTTGCGTCGATCTTCGGGCGCTGAGCCTGAACTATCGCGATCTGCTGGTGCTTCGCGGGCAGTACAATCCCCGTTTCAAGCTACCCGCCATACCATTGAGCGATGGCGCCGGTGTGGTTTCGGCGGTGGGTCCAGACGTTTCCCTCTTTCGCGAAGGCGACCGCGTCGTGACGCATTTCGTCTCCGGCTGGAGTGATGGGCCTTTTCGAGAGGAGTATCTCGATACGACGCTCGGCTTGCCGTGCACAGGTGTCGCTGCCGAGCAGGTCGTTCTTCCCGAACGAGCCCTCTTGCACACTCCGCGTTCCTACGATTTCGACGAGGCCGCTACCCTGCCGATCGCTGCGTTGACTGCATGGAGCGCGCTCGTGACGGAAGGGGGGATCGATCCAGAGGGCAAGCAAGAGTCGCTGAGCGTTCTCTGTCTAGGCACCGGCGGCGTTTCGTTGTTTGCTCTGAGCTTTGCCCATGCTTTCGGAGCCGAGGTTTTGGTGACTTCTTCTAGTCATTCGAAGCTAGAGCGTGCGCTCGAGCTTGGCGCCGATCACGGCATCAACTATGCAGAAGACGCGGAATGGGACCGAGCCGTGCGAAACCTGACTTGCGGGGTGGGGGTCGATTTGACCGTGGAGACCTGCGGCGCGGGAACATTGAATCGCTCGATGGCGGCGACGCGAGCAGGCGGAACCCTTTCTTTGATCGGGGTGTTAGCCGGTGCGCAGGCGCCCATTCAGATCGTCTCGGCCATCATGAAACGCCAGCGTTTGCAGGGAATCCTAGTGGATTCCCGCTCGTCGTTTCGCACCATGATCGAGTTCATCGACCGCAGGGGCGTGCGTCCGGTGATCGATCGGGTCTATCCGTTCAGCGAGTTGCCGGCCGCCTTCGAACGGCTCGCTTCAGGCCGCCATTTCGGGAAGATCGTTTTGACGACTTGAGTTTTTGCGTCGTTTTTTCGCACGCGAATTCTGTGGTCATTTGACGGCACGGCCCAATGGGAATGCTTCGTTTCTAGGGTGTTTCCCAAGGCGCTATGTCCTAGGAGGCGCAGATTCGCAGGCATGGGGCAATCCAGGAGATCCTTGGTTCTTGGC
>Ga0256830_1001539_pt1 | contig 16191 bp, 16 predicted proteins | sample 128326metaG_FD_190537 | JGI IMG/M metagenome (GOLD analysis project Ga0256830, IMG submission 190537) | Hydrothermal vent microbial communities from Lau Basin, Pacific Ocean - 128-326 | ecosystem: Environmental > Aquatic > Marine > Hydrothermal vents | place: Pacific Ocean: Lau Basin | collected... | reverse complement strand
GCTCCCGCAAAGAACCCCGACCTTACAGTTGTCCTCGGGGTGAACGAGGACAGGTACTCTCCTCAGGAACACTCCATAGTTTCCAACGCTTCCTGCACAACGAACTGCCTTGCTCCGGTTGTTAAGATCCTGAGCGACGCCTTCGGCGTGAAGAAGGGATACATGGTAACCATACACGCCTACACCAACGATCAGCGCCTCCTCGATCTGCCCCACAAGGACTTCAGGAGAGCCAGGGCTGCGGCTCTGAACATTGTTCCCACAACCACAGGTGCCGCAAGGGCGATAGGGGAGGTTATCCCTGAGCTGAGGGGCAGGCTGGACGGGACAGCCCGGAGGGTTCCGGTTCCGGACGGTTCCCTCATAGACCTGACGGTGGTTGTCGAAAGGAAGCCCTCCTCGGTAGAGGAGGTCAACGAAAGATTCAGGGAAACCGCCGAGCGATACGTGGCTTCAGGGAAAATCTACCTGAGGGAGATACTCCGTTACTCCGAAGAGCCGATCGTTTCGACGGACATAGTGGGTGATCCCTTCTCCGCAATATTCGACGCACCCCTGACGCAGGTTATAGAGGACCTTGTTCACGTAGCCGCCTGGTATGACAACGAATGGGGCTACTCCTGCAGGCTCAGGGATCTTGTCCTGTTCATGGCGGAGAAGGGTATCTGAGGGGTAATGGCAGGCAAACTTCAGTCCCCGAGGGGTTTTCACGATCTAACGGGGTCCGATCTGAGGCGCTTCAGGAGGGTCTCTTCAGTCTGTCGGGAGCTGTTTACAAGGTACGGCTTCGAAGAGATAATCCTCCCCGTTGTCGAGTACGCAGAGCTTTTCGAAAGGAGCATAGGCGAGGCTACGGACATAGTCCAGAAGGAGATGTTCGTATTTACGGACAGGAAGGGCAGGAGGCTGGCTCTGCGCCCCGAGGGCACCGCCGGTGCTGTCAGAGCCTTCATACAGAACAACCTCTATGCCCTGAGACCCTACCACAAGCTCTTCTACGAGGGTCCCATGTTCAGATACGAAAGACCGCAGGCGGGAAGATACAGACAGTTTCATCAGGCGGGGGTGGAGATCTTCGGGGTAGCGGATCCCTCGGCGGACGCGGAGTTGCTGAAGCTGGTGAGCGACATACTCGAAACCCTTGGCATACCCGCCGTAATGGAGCTGAACTCCCTTGGATGCAGGAACTGCAGGGGTGGATACAGGGACGCCCTGCTCTCCTACCTCGAGGGAGTAGCCGATCACCTCTGTGAGGTATGCTTCGACAGAAAGAACAGAAACCCCCTCCGGGTTCTGGACTGCAAGGTCGAAAGCTGTAGGAGGGCTGTTGCCTCCGCCCCCAAGATGATCGACTTCCTCTGTGAGGAGTGCAGAGAACACTACCGCAGGGTAAAGGAGTATCTCAAGGAGCTTGGCGTGGGGTTCCGGGAGAACCCAAACCTTGTCAGGGGGCTGGATTACTACACCCGCACGGTTTTCGAAGCGGTATCCGACGAACTGGGAACCGCTCTGATAGCCGGCGGCAGATACGACTATCTGGTGGAGGAGTTCGGAGGACCTCCCACTCCGGCGCTGGGCTTTGCGGTGGGTATCGAAAGACTCATGCTTCTCGTGGAGGATCCGGGCAGGGAGGAGGAACTCTACCTCCTCATCCCCTTCGGGGACGTCTGGTCTTACGCTCTGAAAGTTGCCGGCTTGTTGAGATACAGAGGTAAGAAGGTGGAGGTATCCTACCGGAGGGGAGGACTCAGGAAGCAGTTAGAGTTCGCCAACAGGATAAAGGCAGACTTTGCAGTTATAGTGGGGGAGGAGGAGCTGAAGGAGGGAGTGGTTACCCTGAAGGATCTGAGGAGCGGTGAGCAGAGAAGGTTAAGACCCGAAGAGATCCCCTGACTACACCAGCACCTTTTTTCTGCGGAACATAACAAAGGCTATGATCTCCGCAACAGCTCTGTAAAACTCAGGCGGTATCTCCTCCCCCACATCGACCGACTGATACACAGCCCTTGCAAGTTCCGGTTTGCGCACCACAGGGACATCGTGGCTCTGAGCCACATCCACTATCCTTTCCGCCACAACACCCTTCCCCTTCGCCACAACGACGGGCGCCCTGTCCTTTTCACCGTCGTATCTCAGAGCTACCGCGATGTGCGTCGGGTTGGTGATCACCACGCTCGCCTTGGGGACCTCCGCCATCATGCGTCCCCTTGCCATCTCCCTCATTCTCGCCTTTATCTTTGCCCTTACCTCCGGGTTACCCTCTAACTGCTTGAACTCCTCCTTTACCTCCTGTCTGGACATACGTATCCTTCGCTCATACTCCCACCGTTTGTAGGCAAAATCCAGCAGGGCTATCATAAAGGCAACCACACCGAGGACGAGAACCACCTTTATAATCAGGTTCAGGAGAAAATCCATCCCCTCCACGAGGGGCATCTGAACCGAACCAAGTATAAGGGATACGCTTCCCTTCAGAACAAGCAGAGCTATGCCGAAAAGGAGAACCGCTTTAAGGGAGTTCTTGACGAGCTCGAAGAGCGTTGTGAGGGACACAATTCTCTTGAAACCCTCAAAGGGATTCAGCCTCTCCCACTTGAACTGCAGAGGCTTCAGCGTAAATATAAAACCGAACTGGGCTATATGAGCACCCACCACAACGAGCACGGTAACCACAAAAAAGGGAGTAAGCAGTCCAACGATCCTTAGAAAGGAATCCCTTATCGTGTTTCCTGCTGTAAGGGCGAATTCACCGGGTTCCACACCCGAAATGGACATCATAAAACTGACAACTTCCTGAAATATAAGAGCTCCGCTGAAAAAAATTATCAGAGAGGAGATGAGCACCGTCAGGGAAGAGGCTATCTCAACGCTCTTGGCTACGTTACCTTCTTCCTTGAGCTTTCGCCGTCTGTATGGAGTAGCCTTTTCAGTCTTGTTCTCCTGTGCCATCGCTACCTTAAAGTCGATATTACACCAGAGCGGCTTCTTCTAAAGTAGGAGAGATCTCCGGAAAAGTCAACGGAGGAGGAGCCCTGATCAGGGAGGTGGAATACCCGGTGTGCTATAATTTTAACCACCGAAACGTCAGGAGGTTCCGGGATGGGTATGCTCAGCTACGAGGAAGCCCTTGAGATACTGCGCCAGCAGATAGAGGAGTTCTCCGCAGAAGCCCGCATGGAGGAGGTGGGGGTAGTTTACTACGTGGGGGACGGTGTAGCGAGAGCTTACGGGCTTGAGAACGTTATGGCTATGGAGGTGGTCGAGTTCGAAGGGGGGGAGAAGGGTCTTGCCTTTAACCTCGAAGAGGACAACGTGGGTATCATCATTCTGGGAAGCGAGACGGGTATAAGGGAAGGTTCCATCGTAAGGAGAACCAAACAGATACTCTCCGCTCCGGTGGGTGAAGGACTCGTGGGAAGGGTGATAAACCCCCTGGGCGAGCCTATCGACGGAAAGGGTCCCATCCAGTACGAGTATCTCTCCCCCGTTGAAAAGATAGCGCCCGGAGTTGTTACGAGGAGACCGGTCCACGAACCCCTCCAGACGGGTATAAAGGCTATAGATTCTATGATCCCCATAGGAAGGGGACAGCGGGAGCTGATAATAGGGGACAGGGCAACGGGGAAAACGACCATATGCATAGACACCATCCTCAACCAGAAGGACACCGACGTCTTCTGTATTTACGTCGCCATAGGGCAGAAGAGGTCCACCACCGCAAGGATAATAGAGCTTCTGGAGAAGGAAGGTGCCATGGAGTACACCACCGTGGTCGTTGCCTCCGCCACGGATCCAGCCTCCCTCCAGTATCTCGCACCCTTTGTGGGCTGCACCATAGGGGAATACTTCAGGGACACGGGCAGGCACGCTCTCGTCGTCTATGACGACCTCTCCAAGCATGCGGAGGCTTACAGACAGCTCTCCCTGCTGATGAGGAGACCCCCCGGACGCGAAGCTTTCCCCGGAGACGTTTTCTATCTTCACTCCAGACTTCTGGAGCGGGCGGCGAAGCTCAAGGAAGAGCTGGGCGGGGGATCGCTGACCGCCCTTCCGATCATAGAAACGAAGGCGGGGGACGTTGCGGCTTACATACCGACGAACGTTATATCCATAACCGACGGTCAGATCTATTTGGAGCCCGATCTCTTCAACAAGGGTGTCAGACCAGCCATAAACGTGGGCCTTTCCGTTTCCCGGGTCGGGGGTGCCGCCCAGATAAAAGCCATGAAGCAGGTGGCCGGAACCCTCAGGCTGGATCTCGCCCAGTTCAGGGAGCTGGAGGCTTTTGTTCAGTTCGCCAGCGAGCTCGACAAGGCTACCCAGCAGACCATAAACAGGGGTATGAGGCTCGTCGAACTGCTGAAGCAGGAACCCTACAACCCCCTCCCCGTCGAGAAGCAGATAGTTGCCATCTTCGCGGGAACGAACGGCTACCTCGATGACCTCCCTGTGGAGTCCGTCCGCAAGTTCGAGAAGGAGCTCTACACCTTCCTCGATACGGAGAGACCCGACATCCTCGAGGAGATAAGGCAGAAGAAAGCGCTGGATGAGGATCTGAAGAGCAAGATAAAGTCCGCCCTGGACACCTTCAAGTCCAGGTTCGTTCCGTGAGGGGACGGGGAAGCTTAGAGATAGGGTGCAGCGGCTTCTCCTACAGGGACTGGATGGGAACCTTCTACCCTCCGGGGACGAGGAGATCCGAGCTTCTCAGCTTTTACGAGAGGTACTTCAGCGTGGTCGAGGTTAACTACACCTTCTACAGCATGCCCCATCCCTACACGATGGAGGGTTTCCTTGAAAGAACAAAGCGCTTGAGGTTTGCTGTAAAGGTCAACCGTCTCTTCACCCACGAGAGAAGGTTCACCCGCAGCGATGCGGAGCGTTTTCTGGAGGGGTGCGCTCCCCTTACGGAGAGCGGAAGGTTCATCGCCTTCCTGTTTCAGTTTCCCCAGAGTTTTCACTACTCTCCGGAGAGCGTCGACTTCATAGGCAGGCTCTCGGAAACCTTCGGGGATTACAGGAAGGCTGTGGAGGTCAGGAGCAGGAGCTTTGGCAGAGCGGAGTTTTACAGGGAGATGGAGGAGATGGGTCTGAGTCTTGTGAACGTGGACGCCCCCAAGGTCAGGGGGATTCTGGTCGGCCCCTGGAGATCCGTGGGGGAGTTCAACTACGTAAGGCTCCACGGCAGAAACAGGGAGCGCTGGTTCGAAGCCGAGGAATCCTACGAGAGATACGACTACCTTTACCCGGAAAAGGAGCTGAGGGAGCTGAAGGACAGGATAGAGCGGATACGCGAGGGTAAGGAGACCTACGTGTTCTTCAACAACCACTACAGGGGAAAGGCTGCCCTCAACGCCCTGAAGCTGAAGGAGCTCTTCGGGGAAAAGGTCAGGATACCCGCCGGGCTGATAGCCTCCCTCTCGGAGCGACTCTGGGAGTAGAAATCTATTAAGAGTTTTCGTATATTATTATATTATTTGGAGGTGCGGAGTTGAGGAGACACATGCTCAAGTCCAAGATCCACAGACTTACCGTTACCGACGCGGACCTTCACTACGAGGGAAGTCTGTCCCTCGATGAAGAGCTTATGGAGGTGGCCGATCTGGTTCCCTTCGAGAGGATAGAGGTTTACAACATAAACACGGGGGCTCGCTTTTCCACTTACGTGATCCCCGCCCCGAGACTTTCGGGGGAGGTGCGCCTCAACGGCGCGGCGGCTCGTCTGGGTAGCAGGGGGGATCTCATAATAATCGCCTCATACGCGGAGTATGAGGACAGGGAGCTGGAGCACTACAGACCTGTTCTGGTTTACGTGGATAAAAGCAACAGGATCAGGGACGTGAGGAGGACGGTGGAGATCGAAGATGTTCAGTGTGCCCACGGTAACTCCGGAGGAGGCTAAGGAGATATTAGAGAAGGAAGGGGACAGGGTTATCCTCCTGGATGTGAGAACGCCCCGGGAGCACAGTCAGATCAGAATACCCAACTCCCTCCTGCTCCCCCTGGACGAACTCAGGGTCAAATACTCCCAGCTTCCCAAGGATAAGAAGCTGATAGTTTACTGCAGGAGCGGGGAGAGGAGCGCCTTTGCCACCTTCTTCCTGAGGCACATGGGTTACGACGCCTACAACCTCGCCGGCGGGATACTGCGCTGGTCCTACGAGAAGGAAAGCGCTTCTTAGATCCTGAGGATCTCCTCAGCCTTTTCCTGAGCTTCGAGGAGCCAGTTGTTGAGCTCGAAGGGCATCACCCCCAGCTTCTGGGAGAAGGATTCGACGGCTTTCTCCAGTCTGGGGCTCCCCATCTCGAGGGCTTCCTCGAGAACGATAGCCTCGTGAAGTATCTGACCCAGTTCCTCGTTCGCCCCCGTGTAAGCGTCTATTATCTCCTTATCTATGTTCACCTCCCTCAGGAACTCTATCTTGTCTACGCCGAGGATCTTATCGATGAGGGAGAACAGACCAGCTAAGTAAGCCTCGTTGGCAACCGAGGGTCTGGTTCGTTTGGCGAGCTCCTCCGCAAGGATAGCCCTTATGAGGGACTTTCTCCACAGAACGGGGTTCTCCACGGAGACGTAATCGTTCGTGGCTACCAGAAGCGTGAACTTCTTGAGGTTTTCCATGCCCAGGTAGGCGCACGCCTGCACCAGATCCTTTATTTCCTTTCTCCTGGCAAAGTAGGCGGAGTTCACAAAGCGCAGGAGCTTTGCGGACATTCCCACGTCGCTGGCTATGATGTTGGCAAAGTCTCTTATGCTCTGAGCCGTGTTCAGCGCTGCGATCATCCTCATCAGCGTTGCCTTCAGAAAGGGTGCTATCTCGAACTCCTTTATAACCGAAGGGGCTCCGAGGTAGTTACCCACAAAGAGATCCCCGAGGGGTTTTACCCTGTTCAGCTCCTGCTCGCTCTCCACGTAGGATACCAGAACCTTCTTTCCGTTCCTCCTCACGCCGGAGGACTTGCCCTCGTCCAAGTTTCTCGCCCTGAACTCCACGATCGAGGCTTTCTCGAGGAGATCGAGGTACTTCGAAGAGTAAAGCTGCTCGTTCACGGCTATGGTTCCCCCCTTGGACTTCAGATCCTCGATTCGCTTCAGAGCGTTGGTGTAGATGGTGTGCCCCACCTCCATCTGGGGAGGTATGATCGAGAACACCACCCTGTCTATGGCGAGAAGGTCGAGGGTCCTGTTCAGGATCGAATCGAGGGTAACGTTCACAAAGATCTTCTTCCCCTCCGACACACGCTTCACACCGAGCTCCCCGATAAGCTCGGCTACTATGAAGGTCGCCTTGTTGTAGGGTATGTCCTGAGGGTAGCTTTCGAGATTGTCCACCCTCCTGAGGTAAACCTCGTAGCCAAAGATCTCCCCCTCGCTGTCAAAGACGGGCTGTCTCGCTATTGCGAAGCTCATCTATCTTTTCCCTCAGCTCCGGATAAAGGGGAAACTGCTCGCACAGCTCCCTGACCTCTCCTCTGACCTTATCTATAATCTTATCGTCTCCTATGTTCTTTACCACCCTTGCGATCATCCTCCCGATCCTCCGCATCTCCTCCTCCCCCATGCCTCTTGTGGTCAGGGCGGGGGTTCCTATCCTGATACCGCTTGTTTTCGTTGGGGGGAGAGGATCGTTGGGAACCGCGTTCTTGTTTACCGTTATGCCGGCTCTGCCCAGAGCCTCCTCCACCTCTCTGCCCGTGAGCTTCATGTTCCTCAGATCCACCAGAACTATGTGGGAGTCCGTTCCCCCCGTTACAACCTTGAAGCCTTCCCTGATAAGCTCCTCCGCCAGCACCTTTGCGTTCAGCACCACCTGTCTGGCGTAGTTTCTGAACTCCTCACTCATCGCTTCCCTGAAGGCGACCGCCTTCGCCGCTATGACGTGCATGAGGGGTCCGCCCTGAAGCCCCGGAAAGACTGATTTGTCTATGATCTTTGCAAATTCGCTCTTGCACAGTATAAAACCGCTCCGCGGTCCCCTGAGGGTCTTGTGGGTCGTCGAGGTAACAAAGTGGGCGTGGGGAACCGGATTGGGGTAAACTCCTCCGGCTACGAGCCCTGCGTAGTGCGCCATATCCACCATCAGGAGGGCACCCACATCCTCCGCGATCTCCCTCATCCTCGCCCAGTCGAAGATCCGGGGGTATGCGGAAGCTCCCCCCACTATCAGCTTGGGTCTGTGCTCCTTTGCAAGTCTGTGCATCTGATCGTAGTCTATCAGCTCCGTTTCTGGATCCACACCGTAGTGCACTACCCTGTACAGCTGTCCCGAAAAGTTGACCTTTGCCCCGTGGGTCAGATGTCCGCCGTGGGAGAGGTTCATACCCATAATGGTGTCCCCCGGCTTAAGAACAGCCATGTAAACAGCCATGTTCGCCTGGGAACCCGAGTGGGGCTGGACGTTGGCGTGCTCCGCTCCAAAAAGCTTCTTGACCCTTTCCAGGGCGAGCCTCTCCGCAACGTCGACAAACTCACAGCCCCCGTAGTATCTCTTCCCCGGCAGACCTTCCGCGTACTTGTTCGTCAGGACGCTGCCGGTTGCCTCCATGACCGCCAGGGAGGTGAAGTTCTCCGAGGCTATCATTTCGAGGTTGTAAAACTGGCGGTCGAACTCTCTTACAACAGCCTCAAAGATCTCGGGATCGCTCTTCAGGAGGTGTTCCATGGATACATTATACCAGATCCTGAAGGGCAAAGGAAACTGCGGAGCAGCAGTCCGGCGAGATCACCGGTTTCAGACCGATCCTCTTGGCAAAGGTAAGGACGCCCTCGGCGGGGAAGGCTACGCCGTTCACACCTGCGCTGAGGGCGTAAGCGTCGAAGCGTGCCCTTTCCGGACCGGCGGGTCTTGCACAGCCTATCATGAGGGGCGTTTCCGGCATGAGGAGCCGGGCGCGGAGAACCACCTCCAGGCTTTCCTCCACCGAGGGGGGTTTGAGAAGCTGAAAGTTCGCCTTTCCGTAGTAGGGCATAACGACAACGAGGACGAGGGCGTCGGGATCGCTGTCCGCTATCATCCGCAGGGCTGTGAACTCTCCCTTTATCCTCCCGTAGTGGAGTCCTATTACCACGTGGGGAACTATCCTGTGTCCTGCCTCCTTAAGAAAGAGCAGGGAGCGCTCGTAGTCCCTCACGCTTCTGTGGGGGAGCTTGTAAACCTGCGATATGGTCTCATCGTCCCCCAGTATGTCGAGAAGGACCGCGTCCACCTCCGCCTCCCTGAGCCCCTCCGCGTAAGCCCTGTCCACCAGACCCACGTGGCAGGTAACGGTGAGACCCAGCTCCTCCTTGAGAGCCTTCATGGTTCTGAAGAAGGGTCTGAGGGGGACAAAGCCGTCCCGGTCGGATCCTCCGGAGATAAGAACACCCGTGATCCCCTTTTCCCTGAGCCTGACACAGACCTCCCAGAGCTCCTGAGGGGTGGTGGCGGGGATCATGTGCCAGAGAATTTTTCCGGCGCAGTGGTCGCACATGAGCTCACACCACCTTCCGGTTACGGAGATATCCACGAACCTCGGGGGTTCCTTCAGGGAGAAGTCCTCGACCTCGTAGTGCTTGAAGCCCGGCCCGTAAAAGTAAACGGTCCTGCCGAAGTTCCTGAGCCTGATCTCGAAGCCCTCCCTGAGCCTCGACAGGAGGGCGCTATCCAGATTCAGATCCATCGCCTCTGGAGGGGGCGGGGCAGAGCCCCGCGCTTCAGGCACACTTGACGCCCCTCTCCTCCGCAACCTTTCTAAGCGCCTCCACGGCGTCCGGTCCTCTGAGAAGCTGATCAACGTCGGAGGGGTTCACGGGCTTGAGTTTGACCACCCAGCCTTCCCCGTAGGGATCGTCGTTTACAAGGGCGGGGTTGCTCTTCAAGTTCTCGTTCACCTCCACTATCTCCCCCTCGAAGGGTGCGGGAACGGGACCAACCCACTTACCGCTCTCTATGGTGGCAACGCTCTTTCCCTTCTTGACCGTCTTCCCTATCTTCTTGGGTGTGTAGGCAACAAGTCTACCCGCCATGGCAGCCGCTATGGAGGTAAGCCCCACCGTGTAGGTTCCGTCTCCGTTATCCTTGACCCACGTAAAGGCGTTCGCCTCCGGATCCACGTGGTAGAGGAGATCCTCCGGGATCAGGCATCCGTTCACTTCCGCCATCTTTCACCTCCCTTTTCTGATCTGTAAGAATATTCTAATCCAAGTCAGAACACGATGAGCTTATCCGCGGACATGGCTCTGAGGGCAAACTCGCTCGCCGGCACTATCCCGTCGAGCTCAGGGATAAGCTCCTCTTCCGTCAGCCCGAGGGAGTCGATAGCCTGCCTGCAGGAGTAGAACTTTACCCCCGCCTGCTTGGCGTCCTTCATGAAGTCGTAAACGCTCTTTGGCTTTCTGCCGTTTCTGGGGTAGCAGTTCCCCTCCTCCGAGGGGCATATCCTCTCCGCTATACCCTTCCTCACCAGGTTTGTTCCGTCCATGTTGAAGAAGATCTCCACCTCCGCCTCGTTCGCAGCCATGAGAGCCGCTATGTAAAAGGGTGAGGCGCACCTCCAGGGTGTTTTGGGTCCGCTGGTCATGAGGATTACGATCTTCCGCTCCTCCATCTTCCTCCACCTCAGAGGAGGCCGAGTTTTCTGAGAACAGGGATCGGATCGGAGAGGTTGTCCTTCAGCTTCACGTCCCCCGCGGAGTATCCGAAGGCAAGCCCAAGGAGCTGGGTAAAGTAAGCGGCCGGAACGTCCACGTCCGGAACACCCTTCATCATCAACCTGTGCCTGTACATCTCCACGGAGGCGTGGCAGAGGGGACACTCGGTTGCCACGAGGTCTGCCCCTTTCCTCTTGGCTGTTTGAAGGATCAGCATCACGAACTTTTCCGAAACCTGCTCGTCGGATAGGGAGTGGGGTCCTCCGCAGCACTGGGTATGCATGGGTTCGACCTCGACGCTCTCCGCTCCGGCGGCTTCGAGGAGGGCTTCCATGTAGTAGGGGTGCTCGTCGTCGTCGGCGGTTTCCCTCATGCGGGGTCTTGCCTCCTCCCCGCCGGCGTGGGCGTAGGTTCTCGCGTAGAAGTGAGGTCTCGTGTAGAGGCATCCGTAGTAGTTGGCTACCCTCAGACCCCTGAGGGGTCTCTTGGTTCTCTCCCTCACCTTCTCCGGACCGGCTTCGTGGTAAAGCCACTCGAGGAGGTGGTAGGTGTGGGGTATCTCGCTGAGGGGTTCCACCCCGCCTTCCCTGAGGAGGGCGTTTACCTTCTCCAGAACGTCCCGGTCGGTTTCGAGGTAGAACTCAGCCCTCTGGAGGGAGAAGGAGCATCCGTTGCAGGGAGCGACTATAGCGCTGTGGCCCTGCCTGCGGGCTAAGGACATGTTCCGGGCGTTCAGCAGTATGGTTCCCCAGAAGGTAACGTTCTTTGTTTCCATGGCTCCGCAGCAGTTGTAATCCTCCAGGTAATCCAGCTCCAGACCCAGTTCCTTGACGACGAGCCTTGTGGAAACATCGTAGGCTCTGGAAGCTCCCTCGAGGGAGCATCCCGGATAGTAGGCGACCCTCTTGCCTATACCGCCCAGGGGCGGTTTCCTGTGCCGGGCTGTTGCAGTCATCGTATCACCTCCTCATCCATCAGTGAACGGAAACACCCTCCTCCTCCAGCACCTTTCTGAGAACCTGTCTGAACCTGTTCCACTCCTTGGTCTTTGGATGGAAGAGCATGTGCTTGGCGTTGAGCAGGAGGAAGCCCACGTTCATGTTTCTGATGGGTTTCATCGCAAGCTCCTTGAGCCACTCGGGGACGCCTCCCATAAAGGGTATGGGTTTCTTGAGGATCGGATCCTTCGCCACCCTGTAGCCCTGCTTCTCCATCCAGCCGAAGAGAAGCTCCCCGTCCTCGATCCTGCCGTGTTCGTAAACGGTTTCGAAGAAGAACTTGTCGAACCTCTTGGAGGGATACTCCTCTATCAGACCTCTCTTGGACATGACCTTCAGGATAGCCTTGACCACCTCCTCCACGAGAACCCCCTTCGGACACCTGTGGGTGCACTTGTGGCAGGAAACGCAGCGCCACATGACGTCAGCCCGCTTCTGCAGTTCGTCCAGAAGACCCAAGCGGGCGAGGTGTATGAAGTGTCTGGGGTTGTAGCGTTCGTCCCAGTAGTTGTGAACCGGGCACGAGGCGGTGCAGTAGGAACACTGATAACACTGGAGGATCGTTTTACCCTCGGGTTCCTCCATAACCTCCCTGAGGAAGTCGAGGTCGTAGTCCTGCACCACCCGGGGGAGTATGATCAGGTTCCAGTCTCCGGAGACGTCCACGCCGTCTATAACGAGGCGCTCCTTCCTGAGGACCCTCTCCGGATCGATCAGACTCCGCTCGTGTATAGCCATAGCAACACCTCCTCAGCTGAACTTCAGGGGGGTGTGAACCCCCAGGAGCCTCTTCGCCATGTAACCTGCCGGTGGAAAGAACCCCTTGGCGCTGTGCATGGTCGAGAGGGTCATGTAGTCGACGTAGGTTGCGTATATCATGGCGAGGAACAGATCGACGAAGAGGTAACCCTTTGCCCTCACACCGAACTCGGAGAGCTTGAGGGCTATCTGCTCGTATATGAGGGCGAACTCCTCGTAAGTTTCCCCGAACATACGTCTGCCTTTGCCGCCCGTGGGCGGTTCCTCCTTGAGGAAGACCACGGCTCCCGTTTCCGTTTCGGGATCCCATATCCAGCTGGTCCAGAGGACAAACCTGTCGGGGAAGGTGAAGTGGAGAAGCTCGCTGGCGGCGTCCCTTGCGAATCTGGGGCTTACACCCCTCACCTTCTTCACGAAACCCTCCACCCTCTCCTCCCAGCTCTGAGGGGGGCTTTTCAGGAAGCCTGAACCTCCGTCAGCGTAGAGCAGATCGCTCACAGCCTCCCTGAGCCTGACGATTCCCGTTTCCTCGATTACCCTTCTGCTCCTCCTGCGGGTGGAGAAGATCCTCTTGAGGACAAGCTCCGCTTCCTTCTCCGAGAGGGAGGGCAGTCTCTCCTTCGCAAGGAGCTCCTGAAAGAGCCGGGACTTTTCCACCAGCGACCTGTAGAACTCCTGAACAAAATCCTCACCCTCGTTCAGAAGCTTTATCAGATAATCCCTCACCAGGGAGTCGTCCAGCTCTGTAACCCGAAGAACCCTGTCGCCGTTTCCCTCCATCTCAGACAGCCACCTTTGCCCCTATGAAGGAAACAGCCTCCACCGCCGCAGCCTCTCCCTCCGAGAGGGAGGACTCTATGTCTATGGGTCCCTTGCAGGCGCCGGCTATGAACACGCCAGCCTTCGAGGAGAGAACGTTAGATCCGGACTCCTCCGCGGGGATGAGGAACTGACTATCGGGATCCTGAGCGAGTCCGAGGATCTGAGCCACCTTCTTTGTTCCCTCGGAGGGCTCCATACCCAGAACGAGGACGACCAGATCCACAGGTATCTCCGCAGGCCTCTTCACTATGGTGTCCTCGTGCTTTATCCTGAGCCTGCCGTCCGACGGGCTGTAGGTGATCTCGGCGATCCTGCCTCTGACGTATCTTACCCCGAACTTCTCCTGAGGCTCCCAGTAGAAGGGGTATTCCCAGGTCCCGTAAGTCCTGACGTCCATGTAGTAGCAGAAGACGTCCACCTCGGGGTACTTTTCCCTTATCTCCGAAGCCTGAAGACCCGAAAGGGCGCATCCGTATCTGCAGCAGTGAACGTTGGTAACCCCCAGCTGTCTGTCTCTGGATCCCACACAGAAGACGAAGGCTACCCTCTGGGGAAGCTGTCCGTTGGAGGGTTTGTAGAGCTTTCCTTCTCTGGAGAACATCTGCTCGAGCTCGAGGTTTGTGATCACGTCGGGGAAGATACCGTAACCTAACTCCCCTTTCCTCCTCGCATCGAAGTGTTTAAAGCCCGTGGCGACCACTATGGCGGCTACCTCGTGCTCTTCTCCGTTGGAGAGTCTGACCTTGAAGTTGGGAGCGGAACCTTCACAGCCGACGACCTCCGTTCCCAGCTTTACCTCCACCGTCTGACTGTTGTTCACCTCCTCTACGTAGGGTCCGAGGACCTGAGAGGGGGTCATCCTTCTGGGTATGAGGGTGTGGTAGTCTTCGAGCACAGGTCTTCCCCCAAGGCGGTCCTCCCTTTCGACCAGAAGGGTGGGTATCCCGAGTCTTCCAAGGGTTCTCGCTGCCGAAAGCCCCGCCGGTCCTCCTCCAATCACAAGCACACGCTTAGCCATTTCAGACCTCCTTTAGGACTTGAAGAGAGGCATATCCGCCGTAGCGGATCTTTTCCTTCTAAAGCTGTCCGATGTTCTGCTGTAAGGCTCGTAGAGATCGTATTCCTTGAAGAACTCCATGAGCTCCTCGTACTTGCCCTGCTTCTCCAGCTCGGATATGTACTTGACGGTATCCTCCCACTCCTTTCTGAGCTCCTTCCAGTTGGATATACCCATCTTCTCGAAGAGGGGTTCGTATTCGGAGCAGTTCCAGTAGAGCTGGACGATCTTGTAGGGGTGGGCACCGCAGGCTAAGGCGGAGAACATCACGTCGGACATAACAGCAACCGGGTGATACATCCCGTGGGCTTTGCCTATCCACTGGTTCTTCTCGAAGGTGGTGGTGCACCCCGTATCGTGGGTTATTATCACATCCGCCTTTATCTCCTCAGCTATGACCTTGAGCTTCCTCTGGATGGCGAAGGATCTGGTAAACTCCCGCTCCGTGAGTATGTGCCTGAATCCAAAACCACAGCAGTCGTACCAGGTGGAGTAATCCACCACCTGAGCACCGAGAGCCTTCATCACAGCCGTCGATGCGGCGGGTCTCTGCCCTCCGTAAACCTCCGGATCGTAGGGGTAGTCGTCCGCCATCATCTTCCACACGTGGCACGCTCCGTGGATGGCTACCCTCACGTTGGAGACGTCTATGCCCTTGGCTTTGCCTTCCTTCTCGTAAAGCTCCTTTATCTTGAATCTGTTGGCGTGAACCCACTCCGAGTAGTGGACGATCTCCTGAGGTATGACGATCCGTCCATCCTCCGTAAGCCTTCCTAACTTCTTGAGGATGGGTTTGACCGCTTCCCTGAGCTCCTTGTTGAAGATGAGCTGTTCTCTGGTCTCCTTGTAAGAGCCGAAGGAGGTTCCGCAGTGGATCAGGGGATAGTAACCCGTCTTCCACGCCTGATGCATGTTTCTGAGCCACACGGCGGACAGAGCCACGGGATTGGACGTTCCCGAACCGTGGTAGTTCCAGGCTGTGCAGGAGGTCTGGTGGGGTTCGTTCATGTAGTCGTATCCGAACTTGTTCATGAGCCAGAAGATAGAGGCTGGATAGCCGGGGATGTTGCCGCACTGTCCGCAGGACTTGTGGTGCCACAGCTTGGTGGTGGGTACGGTCTTGATCCTTCCCGTTCGCGTGAGCACCTCGACAGGCTGGTTCTCCTCCGTTATCCTGTAAACCAGTATCTCCCCCTTCTCCTCGAGCTCGTGCATCTCTTCGAAGAGATGATCGTAGTGGGAGTGCCTGTTCAGAACAGGGAAGGGAACGGGATCAGCGTATCTGAGATAGGGACTCTTTCCGTGCCCCATAGCACACCTCCTTGTTGGTTCACTCCTCCTCTTCCTCCTCTAAAAGCTCCTCCCAGCGCTCCTCGTTCTCTTCTACTATGTCCATGATCACGTTGTAGAGGTTCGGATCTATCTTCTCGAGCATCTCGAATATTCCTGCCTCCCTCCAGATCGTGTACATCTCTATGGCGGTTTCGAGGGAGACCTCCCAGGCTGTTTTGACCGACTTGCCCACATCGAAGGGTATAGCCATCCTCTTGGCTCTGAGGTTCTCCATGTTGTCCTGCATCTTGGGTCCCCAGTCGGGGAAGAAGTCGGGCTGAAGCATGTCCGCGGAGAGCTGGTTGCCGGAGGTCATCACCTTCAGGAGGACCCTTCCGTAAGGTTTGAGCAGATCCTTGGTGGCTTCGAAGGCGTTTCTTACAGCAACCTCCCTCATGATGATCACAAGCCCGCCGGGGTTGTTGACGAAGGGGCATCTGATCCAGCAGGTAAAGCACTGGGAGCAGGCCCATATGTACTCGTGCATCATGTCGTAGATGACCTCTATGTCCTCCTCCATGAACCTCTGAACGATCTCCCGGGGTGAGTAATCGAAGAACCTGTTGGAGGGACAGGACGCTGTGCAGGCTCCG
>Ga0256830_1001538_pt1 | contig 16195 bp, 12 predicted proteins | sample 128326metaG_FD_190537 | JGI IMG/M metagenome (GOLD analysis project Ga0256830, IMG submission 190537) | Hydrothermal vent microbial communities from Lau Basin, Pacific Ocean - 128-326 | ecosystem: Environmental > Aquatic > Marine > Hydrothermal vents | place: Pacific Ocean: Lau Basin | collected... | reverse complement strand
CAGCTGTTGCATTCAAGGTTTGCTCAGTACCTGTCACCATCGTGATATCGCCATTTTGAAAGCGTAAATCTATTTGTGAAATGGATAAATCACCACCACTGCTAGGTGTAATTTGCAGGGTGACTATACTTCTTCCTAGAGACCCTCCACTTTCATCAGTAAAGGTGCGAGCATAACGAATGATCTTTGTATCGGCACGCTCTGCCGCAGCTAGTACACTTCGTGGGACTCGCACCGTCTCAAAAATATTGAATGGGTTAACTGCTCCTGCCACAAGCCTTGCGCTGACACGTCGGTTACTATTTGCCACGGTAGTTCGATTTACGACAAAAGAGCCGTTGTTAGAAAAAACTTGATAGGGTTGACCGACGTTATTTGAGGCAGAGCTATTCGAGTCACCGCGCCAAGTTATACGGAGCGTGTTAACTTGTTGAGCTTTTATCAGACCTGAACCCTGAACTGAATTGCTAATAGGCCCCACAAAAGAGGCAAATACCCATTGTGAACTTAACCCCAGCATGAGTACGAGTGAAAATTTACTCACATTGAATAGCATAAATTTCTTTAGTATTTTCATTACCAACGCTCCTTAATTATTCACCTTCCCTTGCGGGCGACGACTATCCCAATAAAGATTCAAATCCACAAAAATCTCATAAAACTGAGTATCTTCATCGAATATCGAATGATTATTGAGATCAAAATAGGATGCACGTAACTGTAAATCTGCTCCCGGCACCAGTCCTTTCGGTCGAGCGAACTGTTTGGCAAGGGTCGCACTGATAGAAAGTTGTTCTTTTTTTATGAGTTCAAACTGAGTCAACGCATCATCGATTTGTTCGTAGTCGAGGGTGAAGCTGCTATTCAATGCCATGGATTTGAAGCTTGAAATAATAGCCATGCTATATGTGAACACTTCATTATCAAGCTTACTGTCATGTTCTTCGGTATCATAGTGACTGATTGATGTCGTTAGCCTGTGTTGGTCACTAACACTAAAACTGACCCCCCATTCTGCGCCCTTTGTCTGGCTATCTGGCTGAATATTTGCATCATCCTCAAATGCATTATGATTTACCCGTAAATACCAACTACCCCACTGATAACTAAACTCACTTGACAATTCTATAAATTGCGCTTGATTATCATTTGACGATAAAGGGACCATCAACGCATCCAGTTCTACTCCATCTTGTTTTTGTTGCGTTTGTTGGTAAGTCACCTTATATACAGGACTACCCAAAAGCGTATTTTCACTGTTACTTACCTCTGAATAAGTAACATCCAAGCCCACCATGTTTGTCTTGTTAGTTGAGTCAAAACGGTTATCCACATTGTCCTGCTCGGTTTTCATAAAAAGTTGAGAAAACCAAGATCCTTTACTCAGGCTTGTTGATAGCATGGTAAAATCACTATCACCAACCAAATTACGGTTCGACAAAGAGTAAAAATCCGGTTCAACAAAGGTTTTTTCTATTGAGACACCCCATTGCCAAGGCGTAGTACCTGTACCGATAGGTTTGCTCGTATACTGAGTAACAAACTGATAGGCATTGTCTTGCTGTGCCTCTAAACTTGCCGCATTCCCATCAAAATCAAAATTCGATTGCGCGGCCTCCAGATACAAACGCACACGCTGATCAGCCAAGTAACTATCCAAAGCAATACTTCGCGCATCGCCGGATGACTCTTCGACAAAAAGCCCCAAGCTGGCATCGCCACTTTTACGTGCTCCGGTCATATAACTGGTCGAAATCGTTAGCGCATTGGGGTTGTCGGAGAAGGGCTGATAATTTAACACCGCACCACTCACCCTATCGTCAGCATCCCCTACGCCCAAGCCTTCAGAAAATCCACTCAAGTCCCCGGTTCGTGCGCTAAACAATTGAACCATGCTATTAATACCCGGCAAAGAAAAGCGGCCAGAAACACCTCGACGATTAAAATCACGATAGATTAGGCTGCTGTATTGAATACTATGATGCCCCACATTGAAATGCGCATACTCACCCATATCCACACTTAATAAATATTGACCCAAATCAGCCTCTTTACCACTGGCACTGTTTTTTTCGTAAATGAGATTGCCCTGAAATTGGACAGCGCTGTTGTTATTTCGAGCACTGTAGACCACGTCAACAGCCCCGTTGGAATGGTAGTTATCGATATCTGGGTTTTCAGAAGAATAATCATCCGCTATCAAATAGCTGTTATTAAACGATGCCGCAAAATGCGCTTGCTGCTCCTGAAAAGCCGCCGACTGTCGAATTTCAAAGCGCCAGTTACCTAATTCAACAATGTCACCGTTGGCCGCATATTCCACCAGACGCAGTTGATGCATACCAGGGATAAGGGGCGAAGGCGGCACATAGATCACTCTGTTTCCTTCGATAACCACCAGCGATGACACATCAATGGAATCAATTTCCAACGCTAATTGGGTGGTAATATTATCCAAAATATCAAAAGGAAATGCGATAGAAATACGATCTGAAGGCTCGCGATAACCTTTATCCTCTGGAGGTACCAAGTGGGGAACCAAGATATTCGCCAATAGAGATGAAGGCATCGTCGAAGCTAACACTAGCATTAATGGCAGAACATACCTTTTTGTATACATTGCTTCTTCCATTTCTTTGCTTGGTTTTACGTTATAGCTATTAAGCTCGTGAGCTTCTCGTGGGGTATATCCACGACAAACCCACGAATTCAGGTTTTAATCAAAGCGACGGCTCTGAATTACAGCCTGCCCTTCCACTACTTGCATCCATAAAGCCACAATTTCACCATTGCTACTATTGGCGATAGCGGGTCTGTCAACCGCGCCACCCATGGTACTAATTACCTGTGGCGCAAGCCAAGATTCATCAATTTTGTTAAACCGTCTTACCCAAGTAGAAGGGGGATCAATATAAATAATGCTATTGTTGTCAAAAAATGTTCCCGAGCGATTTTGCTGCCAGATAGCCATCGCATTTCCTGATTCATCAATGGTTAACTGAGGCTGCGATGCGGGTTGCTCACCATCTTCCAAAAATTCAATCGCTGACCAACTTCCGTCCAATGCATCAAATCGGCGAGTAAGAATATTATTTTCACCCAATACAGGATCTTGCTGCCAAACGAGCATAATATTGTCGTCTCGATCAATAACAAGCTGCGGATTAAAGCCTTGAACACTCCCTGTAATAACGTCAGCTTCAGCCCAACCTTTTCCTGAAGTGTAACGATTTGACCAAATAAACGGAAAGCCCAGCGCGTCATCTTCCTGAGACCACACCGCTGTAAAAATCCCCCTAGAATCGACCGACAACGCCAAGCCCAACTGTAATGTACCAGCATCTATATTGTCGACAAGCTCCACCGCGCCCCACGCTCCCGTGAAAAACCGATAAAGCCTACTGTAAACATGGCCACCCTGCAACCAGATCACCATCGCATCTCCCTGATTATTTATGCTTACTCTCGGATGGCCCGCTTCTTCCTCCAGCTCATCAATCGTAGCACCATCACTCCACTGATCATTGTCAGTATCGTAAATCAACGTCGAAATATTGGTTGACCCCATACCCGCAATTTCAAAAACAGCCATGACATTACCGCTATCATCCGCTATAAGTCGTGGATCCATATGCGCAAAAGCACTGGCATTGATTCTTTCAGAATCTCCCCAGCTTGAGCTCGACTGCGAGTAACGGTTGTAACTCAATTGTGTTGGTATACCACCCGGGCCATTTTCTTCCCACAAGACAAGCAGATCACCATTACTGAGGACGGTTATTTGCGGCTTGCCTGCCACATCTTCATCATCACTGCTATTACTAACCAATTGCTCAATGCTCCATGTATTATCATCCAGAAGGCGTCTGGCAAAAATTTCATTTTCTCCTGTAAAAAAATTATTTTTTCGATAAAAGGCCCAGACAGTATCATTGGCATCTACAATAAGCACCGGATCATCGACAGAACCCTGCTCTACACTCTCCGGCTCTCGCCAAATACCATCCCGTGTTACAAATGACCATTCAAATATGCTGGCAAGAGACAAACCAGAGACATCGGTAATCGCTGTGGTCAGCCTAGCCATATATATGGACAATAAACTCAGATCATCATCCACTGAAAACTCGATGGCATCGGTATCATGAAAACTAATAGCTCCGGCAACAGGCTCACCACGACTCAACAGCTGAAAACTGTCGCTATCAACAGAAGGAAAAAATATATCGCCACTGAATTGCACGCCAATGGATGGAACTCTATCAACTTCTGTGCTAGAAATACTCGGCATTACCATCACCACTTCAACATCGCTCACTTCAGCTGGGTTACCCGTTGATCCACCACCGCCACAGGCGCTGAGAAAAACAACAATCCCCCCCCAAAAAAAACCGTATATTAAATTAGCCATATTATTCATATTTTTCATTTTATTTTTCCTTATTTCTCCTGTGAGTAATTAATGAGTCGTAAGAAAAAAGTATTTGGTTCAAATTTATTTATCAAATGTAGTTGGAGCCACCGGGAGAGGAAGAAAAACTATTCCCATCCTTCCAAAGAATAAAAATCCCTAGGGCAAGCCCTCTCCCGTTGATCGACTTTCTCGTCCCTCGAAAGCAGGGTATTTCTACAGCAATCTGAGCTAATGGTTTTCATGTAATTTTGTATAATCCTGTCCTTGTAATCTGGTTCCCACGCTCCTGCGTAGAAAACCGTACCTCGCTTCACACATTGCCGCCATATGCATTCCCACGCAGGAGCGTGGAACGAGAAAATGCCCCAAGGGGCGGGGAATGGAACCCAGAGGGATTTAATATATTCCATCACTTTTTTTGATTTGTTTACTGGATGAGTATCTACGATAAGAATAACGGGTGGTTTTCTATTTCTTAACAATCGCTGAAAGTACTCAACACATTTATCTGCTGTAAATTTCCCACTATAAACGTGACACCAAAAACCGCCTTTATTGGATAACGCTAAAATTACATTAATGGACTGCCTTTGGCAGGACGAACGGGCTAAAATTTCCATGCCAATCACCGTTAAGTAAGCAGGCATTATCCCAGCGTGTCCGAACCGCATGTTCAAGTTTGCTGAGGTTGTCTGCACTGAGGCTGCTGAGAAAATAATGCGTCTCTTCTCTAACCTTATTATTCAGCTCCCTTTTGGCGGTAACCACAATAATGCTTTGTAATCCCAGCCAGCTATGGCGCTCTTAGCCAAGTGGTGATGTCGTCTGTGACACACACTGTCCGTATTTCAATGTACCCATGATCTCCATCAACTGTTTGCAGTGTAGGCTCTGATGACAGGATGGAGGTGAAATAAGTGGTCACATCGTCGTGCAAAACAACCCAAAAAATCTTCTATCTTCAGCACCATAGTCGCTCTCGCTACGATTCAACTGATTAATTTAGGATCATCGTAACAGCACGAAAGTGCTTGGTGATGTGAGGCGGCATGCAGAGGAACGATTGTGTGCGTATTTACGCAAACGCCACAAGGTAAGAATCTGTTATTTTAGATACACAAGGTTTCCCAACAGCGTGCTGTATGAGCGTTATAGATTGTTCAAACTTCCGACGACAGCCCCCTGGAAGAGGCCGCATGCCTCGGCATGAAGAACATCGGAAAGCCACGTACGGGACAACCATATGCACGGTTTGATGAAGGAGGGCTGGTGAAGTTATCCATGAAAAGGTTATTGAGGTATCGCCAGACGAAAGAGGCGGAAACAGATAGGCTGTTTCTAAGATGCCTAAACCTGCCCTCTACTCTACCTCAGCATCCCTAAGGGTCGCTCGAACAATAACTGTCGCATTGGTGAGCTGGTTTGGTTTTTTTGGGCATACACAAGAACTCTGGTGGAACCGCTACGCTTGTTCCACCCTGCCTGCGTAGATCACTGACATTGGCGTATTCATAATCAGGGTCGGAAACAGATCAAAACCAGGGGGGGTTGTTTGTTCCGTCGCCTCAAACACAAGGTAAAGCCGGGTGGAACAAGCATAGCGGCTCCACCAAAAGGTCAAGGGAAGAACATCAGTCCTTTCAACCTGTATTACTCTTTACCCAACCAAAAAGCGACAGTTAGTGTTCGAGCGACTCAAAAGTCCCCCAAATGCTACCTGACCACGCGCATCTACGCCATGCTGGATTCGATAATTTCACCTCACTTATCCCTGCTACGTGTCTTTTTGAGAAGCAATCGGAAAGATAAATGCCTTTATTCCTCACCTCAAGACCCACAGGAAGGATTGCGCCAGGAAAGTGTCGACCCTGGCCATGTATGTGGGCCACCAAGCGTGATTACATTCCTACCTGTCCGGCAGGCACCTGGGGGGCCACAGGAAACACGCCGCCTGTTGAGCATGAAAATCATGTTTTGGCGGCATTCACTGGAGCCCTATGGTTAATAAACAAACCCACAGCAAACTGTCTCGCTGTGCGAAACGGAGCATTATACTGCCAGCGCTACCCTTACCCAACCTTCTAATAATATTTGAGGCCAGGGTAACTACTAAACAATGACAGTAAAATCCCCCACACTAAAACAGATACTGAATAAACATTTAAGCACTTTCTAATAAACTCGAATTAACTAAATTTAGTGGGACTCAATGCCCTGTATCAAGAATTACACCGAAAAAGTACCGGCTGTGAGTATCAGTGGGTTTTGTTACTAACCACAATTCGCGTTCCACTCGGAAAACATTTACTATATAACTAATAATAATGGAACATTTCAGCCTGTATTTTCGTAGCCTTATGATAGATCAAAAATTCCTCAAAAAAAATCCCTGACTTATAACATTTCAGCGCCATCACACATTTTTATTGTACCGCAACATAATTTTTCGTACCCTGAAATTCCACATTACTTATCGCAAGAATATTGACTCTGCGCTGCGTACAGTGCATCGTGAACATATTCATTCTCGTACTCTCAACCAACCGTAGAAGGAACTATCGTGACTACTCAACTTACATCTACTCTGGCAACCAACCTTGCCGTCACACCGACTGTATTCATCGTGGACGACGACGACGCGGTACGACATTCATTACAGACTCTAGTAGAGTCCATGAATATTCGAGCCTGCGCTTTTGCTGACGTACAATCATTCCTTGACAGCTATGACCCGGAACTGCCTGGCTGCCTGGTACTGGATGTTCGCTTACCCCAATTAAGCGGACTGGAGTTGCAGGAATATCTGCAACGACAGGGCATAAAAACGCCGGTTATTTTTGTCTCGGGACACAGCACTGTTTCTATGGCGGTACGCACCCTCAGAGCAGGCGCTATCGACTTTCTGGAAAAACCGTTTGACGATCAAGCTTTACTGGACAGTATTCAGCGCGCACTGGAAAGCGACCGACAAATACGGTTAGATGAACAATGGCGACAAAATGTATTACAGTACCTTGGTCAGCTGTCACGCCGTGAAGAAGAAGTGCTACGCCTGCTGATCCAGGGGAAGGCCAACAAGACCATTGCCCACGAAATGAGTCTCAGCACAAAAACTATCGAGACACATCGCGCGCACATCATGCGTAAACTGGGAGTCAACTCTCTGGCAGGGCTGGTGTGGATGGCATTAACGTCCGGCGAATATCATGAAGTGCCTGAGCATCTGCCGTTTCCGTTGCCAGAGCAAAATCCGGCTCTATTGTCGCTACGTTAACAAATGTGCTGCACGTAAAATATCCGCTGAAGTAAAAACGCCGATATGAGTCATGAGCGAAATTCAGATTATCCAACTTTTCGCTCAGGCTTAATCGGCTATTCTCAGATTAACGTTTACGTTTAACAAATTTCTTCAGCCGCTGACGCTTATCAATCTGGCGTTTGCTCAACTTGTTTTTTCTGCCTTCAAACGGGTTTGTGCCTGTCTTGAAATCAATACGTACTGGCGTACCTTCCAACTTGAGCACCTTGCGAAACGTATTCTGCAAATAGCGTCTATAAGCATCCGGCACGTCTTTGGTCTGATTACCGTGAATAACAATCGTTGGTGGATTACGCCCGCCCTGATGGGCATAACGTAACTTAATGCGCCGACCACGTACCAGAGGCGGCTGGTGGTTGTCTACGGCTCTTTCCAGAATACGTGACAGCTCCGGCGTGGGAAAATGGCGTGTCGCGGAAACATAGGCTTTTTGAATCGGTTTGAACAAATCACCCACACCGGTACCATGCAATGCTGAGATGAAAAACAGCTTTGCAAAATCGACGAACTGCAACTTCCTGCTCAGCTCGTATTTCACCCGCTCCCGTTCAGAAGGCTCCAATCCATCCCATTTGTTAACAGCAATAACCAATGCCCTGCCTTCATCCAGCACAAAACCCAGTAAATGCGCATCCTGATCACTGATGCCTTCGTGGGCATCAATCACCAGCACCACCACATTCGCACGTTCAATGGCTTGCAACGCTTTGATCACACTGAATTTTTCCAGCTTGTCATGGACTTTTTTGCGCCGCCGCACACCGGCAGTATCAATAAAGGTATATTTCTGGCCGCGACGTTCAAAGGGAACAAAAATGCTGTCGCGGGTGGTGCCGGGCATATCAAAAACCAATACGCGCTCTTCACCCAGAATACGATTGATCAGCGTTGATTTTCCCACATTGGGCTTGCCGACAATGGCGATTTTAATACCCAGGTCTTCTTCGTCTTCGTCAATGTCGGGCTCGGGCAATTCCGGCAAAATCTCTGCCATTAAATCACGTACCCCGCCCCCCTGACTCGCCGTGATACCCAGCGGATCTCCCAGCCCAAGACGATAAAAGTCGGCGATCACCACCGCCAATTCTGAGCCATCAATTTTATTCACCACCAGATGTACGCACTTGTTGGCCGAGCGCAACCGTTTGGCAATTTCCTGATCACCTGCCACCAGACCGTCACGCGCATCCACCAAAAACAAAACCACGTCGGCTTCTTCAACAGCCAACCAGGCCTGATCTGCCATTAATTCATCGATGCCTTCTTTTTCACCGCTAAGACCACCGGTATCCACGACCAGATAGGGATAGTCGCCTACACGACCTTCACCATATTTCCGATCACGGGTGAGGCCGGGCTGATCAGCCACCAGCGCATCACGCGAGCGTGTCAAACAATTGAATAAAGTGGATTTGCCAACGTTAGGACGACCAACAAGCGCGATAACCGGTTTCATAATACTTTACATGCCTATCAACAAAACTCAGTTTTAAATAACCGGCTCTGTTTTCGTAGGGTGGGCATTGCCCACCAGTTGTGCTTTATTCAAACATTCAAAACTGAATGTGAACCAAGCCTAAAAACATTCCTTCGAATAAAATCATTGTGGTTTACATTCGGCGGAACAGACGGTTCCTCCAACCACGAATCACAGCATTTGAGGTTTTATCTCTCTCTTGCTCGTCGTTCTCAAAACTTTTGTGCGCTCAGCGCGTCCTTGCGTTGGGTTTTCATTGCTCAGACCCCAGCCAGCATACGCATGAAAACAGGGGGATTTAACCCTTAAATGTGAATTGAGCGCTAAAAACACGCTACTCTTAAAAATCACCAGGTATTTAACGCAGAGGTCGCAAAGACGCAGAGGACACAAAGTTTCTAGTGTTTTTCTCTGCGTCCTTTGCATCTCTGCGACCTCTGCGTTTATAACACTCCACTTATCAATATCACGACAACATACCCCCCAATGCACTAAAACACTTCTCCGAGGAGTGATAAACCTCCTGGATTGCGGCTAAAAACAGGCAGGAATGACGCTGTTTTCAGCAAAAAGTACTAACGGGGTAATTTAGCTCTTAATTCACATTATAAAGGTGGGCAGTGCCCACCCTACGGAAAGATAGTTATTTTATCGCGGCTTGTTTTGGCGTCGCCTGTTTTAAAAGCGCAAATGCGGCCAACGCGCCGGTATTGTCACGCACATACAGTGTGCCAGCATCCACCAGCGGAGAAACACTCACCGAGCGGTAAACCTTCTCGGCAGACTCATCACTGTCCCAGATATAGCGCAGGGTTGACCATACCTTGTCGAGGCTTTTTCGGGCCACAAAACCACCATCATCCCGTGACAACCAGTGTACAAAACCGTCATAGTCCGCAACCACCACCGTATTCCCTTGCACCACAGGCACACTCAGTTCTCGCCCCAGCAGGCTGTCCTGCCGCCACAGAGTTGCCCCTGTGCGTCCGTCCAACGCCCACACTCTGCTGGTCGCATCAGTGATAAAAATCTGTTCCTCACTCACCGTCAAACCGGTATACGATGACATATCCCGTGCCCACAACACATTTCCATCCTCGATGGAAACCGCCGCTACTCTCCCTTGATAGCTACTCACATACACCACACCATCGGCGGCACGAAACAAGCCATCAATATCGACCAGACGCTCCAAGTCGGTACGCCCATGGGGTACGGCAATCGTGGTCTCCCATAATAATTCACCCGTGGCCAGACTGAGACTCAACAGACGCCCATCAGAAAACCCAGCCAACACCGCCGCCTCATTCACCACCAGCGGCACGCTGGTACCCCGTAAAGTCAATTTCGGAATACTGCGCTCATACGACCACAGTTTTTTACCTGTCGTCGTTTTATGCGCGCTGATTCTGCCATCGATAGTCTGCACAATTAGCAACTCTCCCGCCACAACAGGGGTGGCCAGCATTTCGCTGCTGATGCGCTGACGCCAGCGCTCAGCGCCATTGCTTTTATCCAGCGCCACCAGCTCTGCCTCGCGTGTACCCACAAACAACAAGTCTGCACTGACACCGGGACCGCCCGTCAGCGCTTCATTCATGCTGATCTGCCATAGCACATCACCGTTTTTTGTGGCGTGTGCCGCCACCTCACCCCTGCGGCTTGCGACATAAATCTTTTTGTCGCCACCGGCACTATCCATGACCACTGGCAATTGCGCATGCGCATACTCCGGCACATCACCGGTGGATTGTGCCCAAAGTGCCTTGATTGACACACTTGTGTTGATTGCATTCAACGGCGTTGCGTCGGAATAATCCTTTGGTGATGAGCCACAGGCAACCAGCAACAGGCTGGATATCAGCGTCACCGGCACCAGGCATATTTTTTTCATGCGCAACAACATCATTACGACATATCACCCGAAGCAGGTTGTCCAAGGTCATCCAGTTTCATTTGCAGCAATTCGTGCCCACGTTCCCCCGGTGACGCGCTGGCCAGGGCACGCATGAATGCCGTACGTGCAGATTCCGGCTGCCCCATGGCGACATAAATATCGCCTTTCAACTGTTCGTAGGTTGACTCGTAAACCCCTGCTTCAACACCCGAAATAAAATTCAGGGCATCATCATACTTCCCTTCCGCCATCATGATTTTGGTCAGGCGTAAGCGCGCTTCATGGCGCACAGCCTCACTTTCCGTATTGTCTAATGCCCAGCGCAAATGTGCGCTGGCGGCGGCTGCATCCCCCTCCTCCAGTTTGGTTTTGGCCATCATCAATGCAGCCAATGAAGCATAGGCGGTATCTGAAAACTGGCCTAATAACTGGGCACCCTGTGTTGCCGCGTCAGCATTTTTACCTTGCGATATATTTTCCAGCATCATTTGATAAACTGCAGACGCTGTTTCTGAGTACTGTTGCTGATTATCCAGCCAGACACGACCGCCCCATAACGCACCCACGCCGATAACCACGCCACCGATCAGTGACCATTTATTTTCATCCCACCACTTTCTGATGGCGGCAACCTGTTGCTCTTCTGTTGTGTATATATCCACGGTACTCTCCGTACATTACTTGGCGGTTTTTCACCAAAAATTATATGTTTGTCAGTTTTCCTTCCAACCACGCGGGCAAATCATCCTGTGCCAGCGTTTCCTGATTTTGGGAGTGTTCACCCCGCAAAAACTTGATACTCACTGTTTTTTGCGTCACTTCATCTTCGCCTAACACCAGCGCAAACTGCGCGCCACACTTGTCAGCCTTTTTAAACTGGCTTTTAAAACTGCCACCCCCGCAGTTTGTCATGATGCGCAACGCCGACATGGCATCACGCAACTGCTCGGCCAGCAACACGCCTTTTTTCTGCGCGGCTTCCCCCACCAGCACCAGATAGAGGTGAGGCCTGTTATCCGGCTGAAGGTTTTCACGCACCAGTGCCAGCAAACGTTCCAGCCCGATGGCAAAACCGGCAGACGGCGTTGCTTTTCCGCCTAACTGCTCCACCAGACCATCAAACCGACCACCCGCACAGATTGTACCCTGTGCGCCCAGTTGATCCGTCACCCATTCAAACACCGTGCGACTGTAATAATCCAACCCGCGTACCAGACACGGGTTAACGCAATAGGTAATACCTGCGTCATCTAACAGACCACACAGTGTCTCAAAATGTTCACGCGATTCATCATCGAGATGCGCCATCAGTTTGGGTGCATCAGCCACCACGTCCCGCAGTGCCGGGTTTTTTGTGTCCAAAATACGCAGCGGATTGCTGTTCAGGCGTCGCAAGCTGTCTTCATCGAGCTGGTCCTTGTGCTGTTCAAAATAGCGGACCAGCTCCTTGCGGTATACTGCGCGCGATTCGCGCGTACCCAGTGAATTCAGTTGCAACTCCACATTGTCCAGACCCAGCTGCTGCCACAAACGCGCCGTCATTAAAATCAGTTCTGCATCCAGATCCGGGCTGGCCATACCAAAGGTTTCAACACCGACTTGATGAAACTGGCGGTAACGCCCCTTCTGCGGACGTTCGTGACGGAACATCGGTCCCGTATACCACAGGCGCTGCACCTGATTATGCAACAAACCATTCTGAATGGCCGCACGTACGCAGGGTGCGGTACCTTCAGGGCGCAGGGTCAGATTGTCACCATTGCGATCCGCGAAAGTATACATTTCCTTTTCAACGATGTCGGTGACTTCACCAATGGATCGTTTGAACAATTCTGTTTTTTCCACAACAGGAAAACGGATTTCCTGATAACCGTAACGGCCCAGCAAGTCACGAATAATGGACTCCAGTTTTTGCCAGTACACCGTATCTTCCGGCAGGATGTCGTTCATGCCACGAATGGCCTGGATGATTTGTTGCGCCATAATTATCTTAATCCTGCCACCGACTACGGCGCAGCCTGCTGAATTTTAATGTTCTCAAATGCGTCGGGATTTTCCAAACGCCGCTTAACCTCAGCACGTACGGCATGTTCCAGTTCATCCAGCAATTCATCATTACTCACTTTATGGTCCGGTTTGCCGTCAACATAAAGCAGGTTTGGCTCACCACCGGCCAGTCCAACATCCGCCTCACGCGCCTCGCCAGGCCCGTTCACCACGCAGCCAATCACCGCCACATCCATAGGTTCCAGGATATCTTCCAGCCTTTCTTCCAGTGCGTTAACGGTGGAAACCACATCAAACTGCTGGCGTGAGCAGGAAGGACAGGCAATCAGATTGATGCCCTTGCTGCGCACATGCAGGCTTTTCAGAATATCAAAACCGACTTTCACTTCCTGCACCGGATCAGCCGCCAGCGACACCCGTATCGTGTCACCAATACCCTGCGCCAATAGCATGCCCAGACCAATCGCGGATTTAACCGCACCCGAACGCGCACCACCCGCCTCGGTAATACCCAGGTGCAGTGGCTGCTCAATTTGATCAGCCAGCAACCGATAAGCGGCCACCGTCATAAACACATCCGATGCCTTGAGGCTAACCTTGAATTCCTGAAAATCCAGCTTGTCGAGCATATCGATATGACGCATTGCCGATTCAACCAGCGCCTCTGGTGTTGGCTCACCGTATTTTTTCTGTAAATCCTTTTCCAGCGAACCGGCATTCACACCGATACGAATGGGAATGTCATTGTCCCGCGCCGCAGACACCACCGCCCGCACACGATCTTCACGACCAATATTGCCTGGATTAATGCGCAGACAATCCACACCCAGCTCAGCCACACGCAGAGCAATCTTGTAATCAAAGTGAATATCGCTGATCAGCGGCACATTGACGCGACGCCGGATTTCGCCAAAAGCCTCGGCAGCCTCCATGGACGGAACAGAAACACGCACAATATCGACACCAGCCGTTTCCAGAGATTGAATCTGTGCCACCGTCGCTTCCACATCCGTGGTTTCGGTATTAGTCATGCTTTGCACGGTAATGGGAGCATCCCCTCCCACCAATACGTCACCCACACGAATCTGGCGCGACTTGCGGCGAGTTATTTGTTGATACTCTTGTCGATAATCCGGTTTTTCAGTCATAATTTTTATTCAAAAACTGCCTTCGCGTTCTGCCTTTTGCGGTTAAATGTGAATCAAGCATCAGCGAAAAAACAACCACACCACTTTTGCATCAGCTGAATTTGCTTTATCAAGCGATATTTGATTTTATAGCCTTTGTTTCCTGATCAATTTGCTGTAGTGCTGCTTGAAGATGATTAACTCCATTTTCTTCAAAAAGAACCCCTCCACATTGCGTACATACCCAGGCGGAAATGGCTTCCCATGAAATATGGTAGCCATCACGGTCCGCACTAAATGGAGCATGTCCCTTGACCATTTTACCTTTACAATGGAAACATTCCATCTTTACCTCCTGACTTTAAAATCATGCGACCATTGATCTGGCGCTGGCAAATATGCCGTGATAATTGCCAATCTTATTTCATCAGTGGTAATCATTCTCTCAGGGCGTGACATTAATGCCCCGTCAGTTTGCCCAAAAGCATCTGTTTTTAGTGATCGCTATTCACCACCCATGTGTTCATCAGCAGCCCCAATACGCAAACGTACAGACCGGCGATTAGCATACTTTGATAAATCGTACGCGGCACCGTTGTATAAAATATCCACGCCCTGTACATAACCCAGCTGCACTGTAAAAGGGGCAACACCTTTAACAACACTCCGGGTACCTGATTTACCCAAACGATAAATGAGACGCTGACCTCGGGCATCCTGCACCTCGGCCCAGGAATCACCGTTAAAGATTAATACCAGCTCTGAACTCTGACCAGCCGCCAAAGTTTCAGTCTCAACTTCAGGTATAACAACAGGCTCAGCGGGCATTTCCGGTGATACCAATTCACTTTGCTCTGTTTCAACTATTATCTGTTTTTCAACAACCTGTTTCTCAGCAGGGCTTTGTATTTCAGTCGTCTGCGCATCATCCACTTTTTCTTCGGTCACTATTTCCAGTGAGGGCACGGCTATCTCAACAGCTTGCTCCGTCAAGCGAGAACGTGTATCCGAACTCACGGCATCGGTCCGCTCACCTTCAGTGACCGGCCACAAAAAATAAACCAGACCCACAATAAGCACACCCGCAAACCCGACCTTTCCAAAATGATTTCCCGACGATTTATCTCTCAGGGAAAACCGACTGGATATCTCATTGCTCATCTTGCTATAAGTTTCGTTATTCACTGCCGATGCCGGATCAATAGTCTGTTCATGCACCGACGCCAATTCAGTAAAGTCAGCAAGCACTTCTTCTTCGGATAATTCCATCAAGCGTGCATAGGTGCGCAAATAACCCGCTGCAAACACCGGTGCGGCAAAATCCACAATATCGCCCTGCTCCAGCGCCCTGATTTTTCTCACATCAAGCTTTAAACGAGCCGCCACATCTTCAATGGATAAATCACGGGATTCACGCGCAATACGCAATCTGTCACCAGCTTGTGGGGAGAGCACATCCTGTTCCGGGTCCCGCTGCTTTTTATTGCGTTTACTCACTTTTAATTCTCGCGACTCATATTTTTATTGTTGCCCGCTAGCTCCATCTCTTTCCCGAGCCTCTGCTTCCAATAACATGCGCATTTCATTGGAATCCGAATAATTCTGGCGCAACAGTGATTTATATTCTCTCACCGCTGTCATATCCTCTAGTCCTTTCTCCACCTGAATACCCAGCCACAGACCATCGGGCCCCAGCGTGGCCACTTCCTGATAACGCTGCAAATAGGCTCGGGCCGACATCATGCGTTTTTTCTCAGCACTGACCCGTGCCATTTGCAACAGGGCTCCCGGTAATCGTGAGTCTATTTGCAAAGCTTTGCGTAAATAGGTTTCCGCCTTTTCCAGGTCAGGCACCTGCAACATGCATACACCCAGGTTTTCAAGTGCCTCTGCGGGTGTGCGATATCGTCGACTTTTGACTGCCGTTAAAAAATGTTGTTCCGCTTCAGCGTAC
>Ga0256830_1001537_pt1 | contig 16206 bp, 32 predicted proteins | sample 128326metaG_FD_190537 | JGI IMG/M metagenome (GOLD analysis project Ga0256830, IMG submission 190537) | Hydrothermal vent microbial communities from Lau Basin, Pacific Ocean - 128-326 | ecosystem: Environmental > Aquatic > Marine > Hydrothermal vents | place: Pacific Ocean: Lau Basin | collected... | reverse complement strand
CATCACGCTCGAAGAGGCGAAGGAGATCAAAAGGCTCTGGCTTCTCCAGTGGCCGGAGATGCGCGACTATTTCCGCTACATCAACTCGCTGACCTATGTCGACGACGACGGCGACGAGTACATTTCGATCGAGCAGCTTTACTCTGGACGTGTGCGTGGGCGCATGCGCTACCCAGCGGCGTGCAACACGACCTTCCAAGGCTTGGCCGCAGACGGGGCTAAAGAGGCGGTCTACCGCTTGCAGCGAGAGTGCTACTTCCCCGGTGGAAGTCTTTACGGGTCGAGGCTTCTCGTGTTCCCCCACGATGAGACGATCATGGAGCACCCGATCGAAAGCGCACACGAGCGCGCTTTCATCCAGCGCGACATCATGGTCAACACCATGCACGAGTTCACGCCTGACGTGCGTCCGAAGGCAGAGCCCGCGCTCATGCACCGTTGGTACAAAGGCGCGGCCGAGCGGTACGACGAGAACGGAAGGCTTGTGGAATGGGAACCTTTGGAGACATCGACATGAGGAGAGAGCACATGACCCTGTACCAGATCTCAGCAGCGGAGAAAAAACTAAACATAGAAATGCCCAAAGCTTTCTCGGTGAAGACCACTGTGTCGATGTGGATCACGCCGGGGCCAATAGTCGCCGGATTCATTACAGGAAAGCAAGACACCCGGCGAGCCTACCTTCGGGACGGGGTTTGGAGCCTGTACGAAAACGGTCTGTTCTCAGGTACAGAAGAAAACACCGACGGTGCTCGTCGGTGGTGTGCAGGTACTGTTGGGTGAAAAGGAAGCGCGCGAAGGTGCGCTGAAAAGCGAAAGACAGGCTCGCGCCGTGACGGTAGAGATCTTGAGGCGCAGGCTCCAGAGAAAGAAAAACCGATGATCGGTCCAGACAAAGAAGCAGAGTTCGGGCTCTACGTCGACCCCGGAACAAGGTTTGCGGGCTACGTTCTGTTCGGGGCCGGAAATAGACTCGTGCACACAGGGCTTGTCCGCCGCCCCTCGGACGCTCCATCCGGCCCCGTCGAGTCCAGAAAATGGTCAATACGCATAGGGCTAGAGATCGTCGAGCAGACGCTCATGGTTGTTCCCTTCGCCGCCAAGCTCCGAGTCGTCGTCGAGTATCAGCAAATCTACACACACGGAAAGCAACGAACAAAAAACCCGAAGGACGTGCTCGTGCTCACACTCCAATCGGGAGGGATTCTCTGCGCGCTCATGGCCGACAAAAACATTTCTGTAACCTCGTGGGACCTACGCGAACCGGCCGTTTGGAAAAAGAATGTCAAAGAAGCCTTGCTTAAAGATCGGACACGTTCGCAGCTGGACGAGAGAGAGATTGCGTGCTTCGATCGACTAGGACGCGCAAAGAACAACGCGGACGTATGGGTGGCCGCGGGGATCGGTCTTCACGATGTAGGGCGCAGGCTCGCGTAAAAACAAAGGATTAAGAAATGCCAGAGGTTTCTTTGGAGATGTTCAAAATAGACGACAGCGATCTGCAAGCGCGTATCCAAGAACAACAAGGCTTTATCGCGTCGAGCTTTAAGATCTTGGAGGGTTTCGAGGTGACGAGCGACGCGGAGCGGCGTGAGGTCGAGGAAATCCTCATGTGGATCAAAAAACGCTTCAACGGAATCGAAGACGCACGCAAGGCGGCTGTCTCTTCCTACACGGGCGCGGTAGAGATCGTGAACTCCAGCTGCCGCCCGGTGAAGCGCAAGTTGCGAGACATCGAGAGTCAGCTGAAAGGGTTGCTCGCGGCTTTCGAGCGCACGCGCCGGGAGAAGCAGCGCGCGCAGATTGCCGCCGTGGCGGAGGCCGCCGAAGCAGGGGACGAAGAAGTCGCAGAGGAGATGCTCGCAGAGGTGCGCGCGCCGGAGAAGTCGCAAGGGATCAGCTTGCGCGAGGTGTGGGCCTACAAGGTGCTCAAGGCGGCCGAGGTGCCGGCGAAATACTGGGTTTTGGACGATGCGGCGATCCGCAAAGATATTGCCGCAGGTGTGCGGAAGATCGAGGGTTTGGAAATCTACCAAGACATTAGCGTGGCTGTGAGGTCTCGTTGACAGACACAAGTAGTCAAAAATACAACGGTTTTGCTGAGGTGCCCCGCTCAACTGTATAAAGTAGACGCACTTCCCAGCCGTTGGTATCGTTTTTGGGTGACGCATTACATGCACATGGGCGCAGCCAATGCCGGCTCGCTGACGTTGCTCGCGGACGGCTCCACACCGGCCGGTCGTGAGCTGTACGCGGCGCTCTTGAGTAAGGCCGTGGTGGATATGTCGTCAGACATTCAGCGCGTGCTCGACAACAAGCTCTCAGCAATGCGTGTGATGCTCAGCTCGTCTCTTTTCATACCGCAAACACTCCAGCGGCGCCGAGATCTCGAAAAAGCAAAAGAGGATCTGACAGCGACCTTCCTCCCCGCGGCACTCACTGCGATCAGAAACTACGGAATGCCGATCTCTGACGTGCGTGAGACCGTCAAAAATTATATGGCCGCCGTCACCTCCCAAATCAAAATCGCCACTTCCGCAGCAGCGGCCATGTCGTTTTCGGGATTCTTTTTGCGTGTGATCCGCGAAGGCGCGACGGTCGCGGTCAATGCGACATCGGCAACCACGGCGGAACTCGCGCGGATTATCGCCACCGCCGCCGCCGCCGCGGTCGAACAGACAGCCACACAGGCAACAAAGAACCTGTACTTCGGCGCGCTAGTTCTCGGGATCTCCATTTTCGGAGCTGCTTACGTCTATCGGTCGTTCAAAGGAGCAACGTGATGCGCTGTCTCGTCGAAAAAAACCACTACGAGATCGGCAATGTCTTCGACGACCTCAAAGACACCGTAGGTCCAGAAGCCACCAAAGCACTCGATTTCCTCAACGAGCAGGCGCGGAAAATCCCGGAAGAGGCGCAAGATTCTTTCGAGGAAGCCGTCAAAAGGAGCCCCGTGCAGATGATGGCATTCGCGGCGGCTGGTGGGGCAATCGGCGGCCAGGTACTCAAAAGCTGGGCCGGGGTGATTGCACTCGGCGCCTTCGGTCTCTGGCTCGGCTCGACTGTTCTCGACCCTCGACCGAAGAAACGCTTCGACCCGTCCATCCCCCCCAAAAAGCAGAAGACGCCTAGCGCCCCGCCCGACCGCACCGGGACAGAAGTGACAAAGAAGCTCCGTGAAGCCCTCAAAGACGCGCAGATGCCGCGATGAAAAACGTCAAGAAACTAGTCATCCCGGCCGCAGGCATCGGTCTTCTTTTCTTGCTTTTCTCCGGGAAAGCAAAAGCCTCCACACCAAAGAAGACCCAGAAACCCAAGAAAAAGTACGTGGAGAGCCCCGCTTCGCGCATTGCAGGGCTCGGTTTCGACTATGCTCCGCCAGCTGACGTGCTCTTGCTGAAAGAGATCCTAGGCGCTTGGGGTTACGACCCAGGGCCCCTTAACACCGCCTACAACACACAGACAGCCGCCGCCGTGCGTGCTTTCCAAAAAGACAACAACCTCGACGAGACGGGCGAGGTTGACGGTTTGACGCCGCTCGCACTGGTAGGCAAAGAGCAAAGAATTAATCAACAACGGCAGTCTATTGCCGGTGTGCTTTAGATGTGAGATAACAGAGCCCCAAAAAAGGAGGGGCTTAAATGCACGACTTGACAGCAGACCACGAGAAGATCCGCGAAGTGATGGTGCGGTTCGGAGAGATTCTCGAAACACAAGGCTACCCCAAAGTGCTCGAAGACATCGAAGGACACGGAACGATAGGGAAGGCGGTGCGAGAGCCGCGCACGATCGCTGCCCTGAAAATCATTGACCGGTTCCTGAAGGACATCGGAATAGAGTTGCAGAAAGAGCCGCCCTCCCAAGAGAAAGCGAACGCGATAGCCGCGTTGAAGCAAGCCTTCCAAGCAATCAAAAACAGCATCCGAGTAGAGGCATAGGAGAGAGAATGTACGTAGAGACAAGAGACCTAGGTAGAGGGGACGCACCCCTCACGAAAGAGGCGTACAAGTCTTCTGTGCAAGTGCGGGAGCCCACACGCACCCGAACGCCGGTCAAAACAACCGCACCCGCCCCGACAAAGACGCGCACCGAAGCGCCGGTCAAATACCCGACAAAGACCCCGACAACGCCGCCGGGAAAAGCCCCCACGCCCGGCGGCGGGCGTGCTGGTTTTGTTCCTGGCCCGGCAAAGGCCCTCGAGCCGGCAGTTGTCTCCACCTCCTCCGCCGCGGAAGACAAACCGCCTTGGGGTAAAATCTTTCTTTTCGGGGGGATCGCGCTGGGCGGCTTTCTTTTCTGGCGATCTAGGAGCAAGTGAGATGTACGCACAAGTAGGCGCTGTCGGAAGAGAGCAAAGCCAATCTCTGACAAACAAACTCGATGCTATCCAACGCTTCAAAGAAGAAAAAGCGGCAGATGAGCAGACGCAGGAAAACAAAACCGACTGGGCAAGTATGCTCGCGTGGAGCGGGGTTGCCGCCATCGGGGTTGTGATCCTCGGCGGCGCGCTCAAAGAGAAGTAGGAGTTCCCCATGACAGAAGAAAACTCAGGGTCGTTCCCGGCCTCTCCGGCCGCCCCAGCCGCAACGCCTCAAGGGATGTTGGTGCTGAACACGAAAACACTCGTGTGGATTGCCACGCTGTTTCTAGGCGGCGCTGCCGGCGGAGGCGGTCTGACGCTCGCTTCCGGCGGGGACGTCAACAAACTCGACGAATCTATCTCGACGCTGACGAAGACCGTAGCGACGATGAACCTCACGTTGACCGAAATCAAAGGGTCGATTAAAACCTCCGACACACGCCTCGATGACGTCGTTAAACGACTCGATCGCCACGAGGAACGCATCCTAGAGCTGGAGAAAAACTAGCCCTTCTCTCGAAGACGCGCTTCATATTTTGCCATAATCTCGTCAGCCGCCGCGCTGGCGTTTTCTTTGGGCGCCTCGTAGGCGTCGCAGTGGACGGGCTCGAAGCCGATAGCCTTCCCCGCCCGAAATTGACAGTAATAGAACGGCCTCTGCTCGTCTGAAAAATTGACCATCGTGTCTTCGACGGAGTCCTCGAGCGCACCCGGCTCGACAGGGTTTTGCTTTTGCGAAGTGTGGTGGCGGCAAGTGCTGCAATCTAAGGGTTTTTCTGACACAGGTTGATCCTTTAGCAAAAAAAGACTTTTCTTCGGCAGGTTAGTAGGGTATCTGTATCCTGTATAAAAGAGGCTGGCAAGCCCCCTCAAGACACCGGAGAAAAAGTGGCAACCAAGAAGAAAACGCCGAGCAAGGGGAAAAGACCCCTCAAAAAAAAGCAACAGGCTAAGAAAACACGACGCAAAAAACAACCCTCTGTCAAGGCCGTGGCCTACGAGCTACTTTCTCGAAATCCCGCCGAAGCCAAAAAATACCTGAAGGCTCTCGAACTCACGCGGGACACGGTGCTGCGCCTGGAAAAGACCCTGTCCGGCGAGGCCGTCCCTCCGTGGGCGTTGGTCTTGGTGCAGGAATACCGGAAAGCCAAAAAATACCCAGCGTTGGGAGAAGGGCGGGGCCGGAGCGGGCCGGAGGTCGGGGAAGACCACTTCTACAAAGCGCAGCAGGCCGCGGACGGAGGTGCCCCTTATGTTCGGATGCCTCTGGACACGCTCGGCGTCGATAAAGGGGGTTTTGTCAAAGCGTCTTTCCGCAAAGGCTCGACGACGCTTGTGAAAGCGACGGCCGCCGAAACGGCAAAAGCGCGCAAATAAAACACAGGGGAGGGGTCTTTTCATGCTGAGCACAAACGAGGCACAACGCCTTATCGTCGAGGAATGCGATGCAGTCCGCACGCTCCTGCTGGCGAAGAATAGAGAGTACGGCAACTCGGCGCTCGATCCCGTGGGCGTGTTCTCGCGCCTCGATGCCGTGGCGCAGATCGAAGTACGCATCGACGACAAGCTCAAGCGCCTGCAAACCACGCGGCGCATGTCGGACGGTGAGGTGCAGATCCACGAGGACACCGAACAAGACTTGATCGGCTATCTGATTCTGCTCCGGGTCGCCCGTCGCGCAGCGCGGGGCAGGGAATGACGGACGCCTACCCGCTCGCTTGGCCGATCGAGAAACCCCGCACACGCGAAAGAAAGCGCGCCCGATTCTCGACCAAAAAGATGCACAAATACCAGCAATCGATCTCCGTTGCCGAGGCGACGTCCCGTTTGCGCCGAGAGCTAGGTCTCATGCAGGTGCGCGCGTTTGTCTTGAGCACCAACGTCGAGCTGCGGCGGGACGGATTGCCCTACTCGACCAAGAAAGCCCCCGAAGACCCCGGCGCGGCCGTTTATTTCAAGATCGACGGGACACCGTTCTGCCTGCCCTGCGACAGTTGGGACCGGGTCGCCGACAACATTGCCGCCATTGCCGCCACCATCGGCGCGAAGCGCGCGCTCAAGCGTTGGGGAGTAGGCGAAGTCGCAGAACACTTTGCCGGCTTCAAAGCATTGCCGCCCAAACAAGGCTGGCGAGAAATCCTCGCCCTCGGCGCTCAGTTTTCCGAAGAAGAGATCGTGCAGAACTACCGCGCAAAGGCGAAAAAACTGCATCCCGACGTGTCAAAATTACCGCCGGAAGAAGCGCAAAGGCGCATGGCAGAATTGAGTGATGCCCGAGACATCGCGTTCTCGGTCACGCGAGGTAGGAAATGAAAAAGAATCCTTTGTCACCACGACCGCAAAACTACTCGGGACCCGCCGCGTCAGGCGGCACGCAAGAAGGCGTGCACACGGCGGACACATTGGAGCAGGCGATCGCCTATGCCAACCTAAAGGGCGCCCCACCAGACTACCCCGTCGTCATTGCGTTGGATACGTCGGGTCTGAAGCGCATTCCCGACCTTGACGTCGAGCGGGCCGCAGAACGCCTACAAGACAACGGCGAGGCGGAGTTGAAATACGGCGCGGTACAGAGCGTCGTAGATCTTATGGGACACCTAGAAGAAACCGACGAGCACTATTTCGACGCCGGAGACCCGACGCAGAATCTCCTTTTCGCCGAAACCGAACCGGCCCCGAATGCTGCCCCTGCGTTGCTGAACTACCTGGAATCCCGTCGAGGGTGGTCGGAGAAAAAAGAGGACGCTTTCATAAAGCGCGTCCGGGCCGGAAAGCTAACGCCCGAGGAGAAGATGAAGATCTGGGGTCAAGGGCGCTACATGGAGTCTATAGGCCCCGAGCGCGTTACTGGGGTGTATTTTGTTCGGCCCTTCTGGCCGGAGATTCTGCCGGATCACGACGACGAAGGGAGCATAGAGGCCCTGCTAGAAGGCAACCCAGGATGGGCGTTCGTCGTAGAAGACGACCAACAAGATTTACCGCTAGGGTCTGCTGCATCACTCGAATGGGGACAGCCAAGCTTTAGCGACGAGTATCACGGCACGTCGTGGGAGAACCTGAAAAGTGCGCTTCCCGCCATTGCGCGGCAGATGGATCTGCCGCCCGCGCCCTACGGAGGAGAAAAGTGAAGACACCTAGCGAATGGTCAGAAGAGTGGCGCCGCCGCGTCGATGTGTTGCATGAATCAGGCGACTGGTCCCCAGGTGCGCTCGAGGAGATCGGCAAGCAAATCTTCCAAGAGGCCCAGACCGACGCCGTCATGAGCGCCTTCGAGTTCTTGAAAGGTGCCGGCGCACGCCTCGCGGGCGCCGCCGCGCTTAAAGCTTGGGCTGCGCACCAGAAGCGCCGAGAGGAAAAAAAGACATGAAGTTGCCCCTTTTGCCAGAAGGAAACTGAAATGAGCCTCGAAAAGAAAACAAAGCGGGAACGTGTCGGTGACGGCCGCCGCCGCAAGGTGCGCCTGGCCCGTACCCGTGTCAGCACCCGCAAGGCTTCTTACGGCTGGCGCCTGATCGTCGAGGGCTTCCGTGGGCAGTTCAGCCTCGGCTACTACAAAGAAAACGAAAGAGGGGCCAAGCGTTGTGCGCTGGACACACTCAAACGCATGCGCGTCAAGAAAGAGGGCGGCGAATGAACGACGACGAGCTAAAAGAATTCGGGCGCATGACGCTGCACGGTACGCCGCCCTTCGAGACGGTGATGGGTATCTACGAAGCCGCAATGCGCCTCATGGACGAGCGCGACAAGGCTTTGGCCGAAGTCGAGCGACTGAAGGCGGATGTAGGTGGATAGACGTCACATGCAAACCATGCCTGCGCCTCAAACCAACAACCAGCACAGAGGAGGGGTGATGAGCCTCGAAACCACATCCGACCTCGCACTCGTCAAACTTTGCATCAAAGCGGGCCTCTTCACCGTCGAGGAGTACCTCGACGAGCGGAAATGCGCCTTTGAGGTGATTACCGAAGTTAGACGTATTCGCATGAGTTCCTACACCGACGACTTTCAGGCGGAATCGGCCAAGGTCTCACGCGGACGCCGCGACTTGCTGCACGCCTATTTGACGGACGACGACGACGGCAAGGTCTCCTCCCCGCCTATCGAACCACGCAAATGCCCTCACGTCCCCACCTACGACGCCCTTGTGAAGGACAGGACCCTCCCGGTGGGGGAGATCGCTCCGACGAGCAAGCTAAGCTTAGAGGGACGTAGCGTCACTGAAGGGAAGACATGCCCTCACGTCTGGCACAGCGGCTCGCTTGTTTTGCCGGCATGTCCGGAATGCGGCGAGCAAGAGACCTTGACCGACGACGAGAGAAAGCTCGCAGGCTCCCGCCCGCCGACGAAGAATAAAGCAACGATACGACTACAACATACTCGATTCCCGGACAAAGACATAAGAATAGAGCCTTGCGGCGATCGCTGGCGCCTCTTTCTGGGCGACATAATTGTTTGCGATTTGCGCGCAGATACGGCAGTGGTTGCGAAAGAGATTGCCGGCGAGCTGTTGTCTGAGATCTCTTTCGAGGGCACAGAGATGATCTTGCCTCAGAAGATCGGGGTGTCGCATCCGTCAGGCTCTCTCAAAGTCCCGTTGCAATAGACAAAGCCTGCGCGACGCCGCGTTGAACATGCGTGCAGCGTAACGCGCGGGCCAAGCTTTGTGGCGTCGGATCAACGCCCCAAAAACGCAAAGTGACGTAACCCCTTGATTTCATTGAGCTTTTCCCCTCCATAAACGATAACTTTTCTTGTCGTTCAAGACATGATATAGAATCAGGTATGGCTAAGCCCCCTAACATTGCCAAGCGCCGCCTGAGCGCACTTGAGCTGCAAACCGAGCGCGAGCATGCAAAAGAGCGAATTCGCTTCTATGCAGGCAAGAGCAAGGCTCAGAACACGAAGCGCGCTTATAAAGGGGACACAGATCGCTTCCGCGCATGGTGCGTGGCGCGCTCCGAAGTGCACTTCCCGGCGGCGCCGGCCGTCGTTTCGTGGTATTTGACACACCTTGCCGACCTCGGGCGCCGCCCTTCAACGATTATGCGCGCGTGCGCGGCCATCGCGAAGATGCACGAGGCCGGTGGGCAGGTTTCGCCGACGAAAGACCCGATCGTCAAGGCGACGCTGGCGGGAATCTGCCGCGAGAAGGGGATCAAACAAGACGGCAAAGACCCGGTGCTAACAAAAGACTTGGCGGCCATGGTCGAGGTCTGGAATAAAAAGCGGCTGCTCCATTATCGGAACCGGTTTTTGCTTGTGTTCGTTTGGTGGACGGCGCTCCGGCGCAGCGAAGCCTCGGCCGTGGACTTTGAGCACCTGACGCGGGTTTCCAAAGAGCGCTTGCGGCTGCTGATCCCTTTCAGCAAAACCGACCAGGCCGGCGAGGGCCAATATGTCGGGCTTGTGCGGCGCGCCGACCCGAAGCTTTGTCCGGTGGCTGGTTTCGAGAAGTGGTCGGAGCAGAGTGGTTTGGATTCGGGGCCACTGTTCCCTTCGTTGCACGGGCCACGCGCGTCGGGCCGTCTTTCGCCGCAAGGCTTCAATCACGTTCTCAAGACCTCGGCCGCGAAAGCGGGGCTGCCCGTCGAACGTTTGGGCGCGCATTCGTTGCGCGCGGGCTTTGTGACGCAAGCCTACATGGACGGCATGCGTGAGTTCGACATTCGACAAGTCACCAGACACAAGACCGAGGACATGACTCGGCGCTACATCCGGCCGCTGAGCATTTTCGAGCACGGCGCGGGGGAGAAGATCAAATGAGCACTGCCCGAAAGTACAAAAGCGGAGACGTTCTATACGAGACGAAAGTCTCAGAGGGTTGCCGCGTGCGCCTCCTGCATCGAGAAGAAGACGGCCGTTGGTTGGTCGAGCCCGCCGAGCCGAGCACGCGACGAACCCGCAGCAGGTTGTCGGACAAGACTTTGGATAACCATTGGACCCGTGCGGGGGAGAAAAGAAAATGAGCAAGGCAGTCCGAGAAACGCGCATGGCGATTGAACGCGGCCCTAAATTGAAGGGCGATCACTTGGAGGTCTTGGCGCTTGCGCGGGACCCGCAATATAAAAACAAACCGTTGTCGATTGCGGTTAGGACGGGGCGGTCGTGGCGGTATGTCGTCCAGTTGCTCGCGAAGCACCACGCGCTCGACAACGAGGAAGCGTTCCAAACGGGCGCGGCCTACGAAGGGCTCACAGAGAACATGGTGAAAGCATGAAAGGGTTTTTCAAAGTGTTTGAAGACTTCGCCAAGAAGACGGCGGAAGAACATTGGCGCTATCTCGGTGAGGAGCAGAAGAAGGAAGTTCTTTGCGGGATGGGGCAGGTGCGGTGGGTGGCGCGGCGGAAAGACGTGATCCTACGTCGTCTTGCTGAGGGCATTCTCGACGGGGCGAAAGATTGCGTTTCGTTCCCGTTCGCGGCCGGCGACTACAAGAAAGAGAGCGCGTGATGCCTGTGTCTTACACCCGAGTCAAAGAGATCGGGAAAGAACTCGCTACGCTGCGGAGAAAAGCCGCGGATACGGAGGCGTTTTTTGCGCCCTGGGAGGGCCTTGTCCAGAACGTGACACAAGCGCATTGGCAGAGGCTCCACCCCGAGCAGAAAAAAGAACTCTCAGACAGCGGCGCAAAAGAGGTGTGGTTTACTGAGAGAAGGCGCGCGATTTTCTCACGACTCGGCGAGCTGCTGCTCGAAAGATACGCAGAGGAGATGTATCTCCTATGATCGAGATCAAGAAAAGACGGTTAAGGGGCTTGTCTGTCCTTTTCAAAACAACTACAGACAAAGGGACAAAATACCCCGCGAAACCGACAACCCCCGCAGCGATTTCTCTACGTGCGAAATGTAAAGACAGCGTATTCGGGGTAGCGCTCGCCGAAGGCGTCAGGCGCGACGGCGAACTCTACCACGCAACCCTAGAACTTCTCGAAAGAAAGAAGAAAACAATGTTACCAAACACCGCAGAAGAAACCATCGTCACCGCTATCGCCATCGCCTGCCACGAGTCGAACCGTCGCTACTGCAAAGAGATTGGCGACGATTCTCAAGTGCCTTGGGATGAAGCGCCGCAGTGGCAAAAAGACTCGGCAATTGCTGGCGTGCGAGGGCACCTCAGTGGCGAAATCAAAACCCCAGAACAGAGCCACGAAGCTTGGCTTGCCCATAAGAAAGCGGACGGTTGGAAATACGGCCCTGTCAAAGACGTCGAGAAAAAAGAACACCCCTGCTTCGTCCCCTACGCCGATCTCCCCGAGGAGCAGCAGGCGAAAGACAAGATCTTTTCCACCGTTGTGGAGTCCTGCGCCGGCCTCATGAACTTGCTGAAATGACCGCCGCCCTCCCATTCATTTTCAATTTTTTGCTTGTCGCCTACTTCACACACCTCGCCTACAGGCATGGGCGCCTCGCGGGCGAAAAGGACTTCTCGGCCAAGCTCGACGAGTACGCCGCGTTCTCTGACAAGCTAAACAAAGAGACGGCCGGGAAGATCAAAGAAGACTTCGAGGGAATCCTGCACGATGCGACCGCGAGCGCTTTTGTGGAGGGGTTCCGACAAGGCTTCGCTAACGGCCAGGAAATGCCCAACGTGCCGATTGAGATCGCCTTGCGAAACCTCGATGAGGCAGTGCGTCTGCAAACAGATTGCGCGCGCCGCGGGCTGCTCTTGATCGAAGACAAAGGCGGGATCTGTTGATCGAACGCCTCAGAAATATGGCCGGCTGGGTAAACATCCCCCGCGAAGACGCGGCCTTTTACGCGCAGTTGCGAACCGACTGCAAAGCCTTAAGGAAGAGAGAAAAGATATGAGTTCTTTTTGGTGCGCGCATTGCGGGGCAGAAACAGAAGAGGTGTGCGAAACAGGTATCGAGGACCAGGTACGCGAGTTCATGCTCGCAATCGGCACATTGCACGGCCGCGAGACGGAAAAAATAGCGTACCTGCCGCTGAGCACGTTCGCGCGCATCAGCATGCTGCAAGAGGAGATTGAAGAACTCGACGCCGCCTGCGCGGCGGAAGATTTTGTCGAATATGTGGACGCCCTCGGTGACATTCTCTACCTCGTGCACGGCGGGTTTCTCGAAATCGACGTCGACCCCAAGAGCGTGGTGGACGAAATCCATCGATCGAACATGACCAAGGTCGGTTCTCCTTTCGTTGACGGCAAGCTGCAAAAGGGCCTGAATTACTCCCCGCCGGATTTGGTTCGCGTACTGTCCGAACAAGGCTTTCCTTTATGTGAGTGCCTCGATCAAGCGCAGGTAGAGGCAGAAGAGGCAGAGCGGAAATGGGAAGCATGGGAGAAGAGGGCCGGTTACCAACGCTACGCGGCCGTGGAAACGGAAGACGGCACTTTTCGCGTCTCCCGTAAAGGCGCCGTCTTCCGCGCACAGAACACAGAACACCCTTTCCGAGAAAGCGGCATCTTTTATCATCTTGACGGGGCTTTAGCGGACTGCGTAGAGGCCCTAAGAGAAGAGGGTCCCTCAGACGGGCAAATACTGGCCGCAATGCACGCCCATAAAAACCAGAAATAAAGGTAGACAAGCGCCCTATAAAAAGGGAGAAGTAAAGGTACAGGACACCGCCATGCAAATGCCCCCGGATAAAAAGACAATCATACCTCCCGAAGGCGGTTGGAGAGCGCGTACCTATTACGCGGTTGCCGTGGCTGTGAACAGATCGAACCCTGTTTGGGGGGCGATCTTTTATTCGGGTTTTCTGAACGGGCTGGGAGAGACCCCTGGCGGATATGCCGAGGTTTGGTCCGGGTGCAGCGATGCGATCGCATACGGAGATCTCTACTACCTCGAAGCGCTGCATGTGCTCGATGTGCCTGAGCCGGCTGAGCAGGCTAGGTCTCCTCGCGAGCTTCCGCAGGAAGTGCAAAAAATAATCGAATGGACGTGGGGTATGGACAAGGCGGCGGAGCCGGACGAGTTCCATTGTGTCCCGAAAAGCGCCATGAGCCGCGGCGAGGCTTGGCAGATGATTCGCCCAGAGCATGCCACGAGCCCGAAAAACAACCCGTGGCGCAAGCTACACAGCAAGAACTATTGGGTGTGGTATTTGAAGAAAGAGGCAGGCGAATGAATGCTTCTTTTAACACGTCTGCATTGCAAATCACCACCATCTGCGAGGGTTTGGAGACGGAGGTCTGTGTCCCGGGCTCCGGCTTACGGGCCGAATTTGGTCCGGCAGAGCTGCGAATCTGGCTCGAGCCGGACGAGAACGATGCCGGTCAAAAAACACTCTTGTCCGCGGAGACGGTACGCCTCTTTCCGGAAGGTATTTGCAGAGGATCTCGCGTGTTTTCCATCGGCGTAAACGGCCCACCGAGCGTAAGTCGTCTATCTCCATCAGAGCACCTCCACACTCTTAAGCTTTCGATCCAAGAGCTAAAGGCTTCCCGAATCTCGGCAGGACGCCGGGGAGGAATCAAATGACCCAGATCTACTACTCGGTGCTGAAAAGCGCGAGCGGAAACAAGTATTGGCTTGCATCCGGCGTGTTTCTCGGCCTCCCCTTTGTGCACCTCGTGACCAAGCCCTCACGAGGTGTGCGCCTCATTCGCGTTATCGGCCCGACCGAAGGCAAAACGGAATGCAGTTATCACCAAGACAAGACTTACCTTGAGGCCATGTCGACGAACGAGGCCATGCGCCGTCTGGACAAAGGTACGCGCCAGATGGTCACAGCGTTGCTCGAGGACCCTAGCAAAAAGGCGCCGCCGCTTACAGACAAGACGGCCGGTGAGTGGGTTCACGGCGTGGTTGCTCCGCTTGTAAAATAGTGCCCTCCCCCAGAAAACCAAACTTCAGAACCAGAAACGGCCGGGTCTATTTGCCCCGCTACGAGGAAAAGAACATGGGAAAAAAGAAAAACGACACACCGTGCGAGCTTTGGAAAATCACCACAAAGAACGGCACCGACGAATATGCTTGCGACGAAGTGGAGCACGATGCCGAATCGGGCTCGCTCCTGCTCTGGGCCGGCGAGGGGGAGGACCAAGACTTGATCGCCGCTTTCGCTAAGGGGCATTGGTTGCAGATCGATCGCGTGTTCGCAGAAGAGGAGGGCTAACATGCCCGCCGAAGAACTACTTGCTTGGTGCGATCTTGAAACAACCGGCCTCGAAGACCAAATCGACCACCGCGAGCAAGATGAGGGCGCGGAAATCGTGGAGGTTTATTTTCAGATCACCAAAGCAGATCTCGTTCCCGTCGACGAGTTCCATTCGCTTGTGCGGCCTGCCTGGGCCGAAGATCAGCGCGAGGAATGGGTCAAGTCTTGGCCCTATGCCGGCGGCAAAGAGGAGAACGGTTTGCTTGCCGAGCTTCGAGACACTGAAAACATCCCCGACGCTCGGACCGTGGCGCAAGAGGTCTGCGCATTCCTCGCCAAGCACAACAAAGGCAACCCTCGGTCGCTGTACATCGCCGGGTCGACGGTCAAATTCGACATCGCCTTCCTGCGACACTTCATGCCCAGCGTCTTGAAGGAGGTCCATTATCGCAGCGTCGACGTTTCCTCAACGCGAGTGCAGCTGGCGCTTATGTTCCCGAACGAGAATTGGGAGTTCCCGAAAGCCAAGCATCACCGTGCAAAAGCGGACATCGAGGAGACCAAGGCCGAGATGAAATGGCTTTGGGAGAAGGCGCACGCGGTCGCTTTTTGTCGCGGCCAACATCCCTTCCCGTGGGCGCGGTCGTGAATCCGAATTGTGGCTGGTGCGCTTTCTGGAAACCTCTTTCAGGCGAAGACAACTTGGGGCGGTGTGTGAGACACGCTGCTCCGGTGACCAACAGGCACATCGAATACCTGTGCGGTGATTGGCAAGAAGGAAGTCTTATAGACATCGTCAAAAAGAAAAACACCGAGCCTGTGCGCTGCCAGAGGTGTGTTTTTTGGGTCCCTGTCGACAACCCCAAGCAAGACCGGGGCAATCTAGCGGTGCCTGACCCCTCGCCGCCGTCTCGCATTGTCGCGCCTGCCTGGGGCGTTTGTAAGCGGTATCCGCCCAGCGGCGGGGAGTTGAAGACTTTCAAAGCAGATTTTTGCGGCGAGGGGCGCGGCGGCGCGCGGGAGAAACCCGCGCCCCCGGTCGCCTTCGAGGACGAATTATGACACTGACGAACATCGATCTTGCACTTGTGCACGGCGTGAACACGGCGCCGACTTTCCCTTATGCGCATTCGTGGCTTGAGGCCATTGCCACGCACCTCATTGACGGGACGGTAGGTTTCAATTCCGACCATTCGATCCATTGGGTGCGGGGCCACACGCCGGCCGGCCGCGAGTTCTACATCACGGCGCGCGCCGTTCGCTGGCCGAGCCAGGATAATCCGGTGCGGGATTGGTTCGGGCTGCGTTTCTCGCCGTCCTATCGAGAGGACAGCCTTGCGGACGTGCGCGGCGCGCTTGTTGAGTGGCTCGCGCACCCGCCAGGGGTCGGCACGCACCGCATCATCGTGGCGCATTCGATGGGCGTGCCGCTCGCCCTCGAGGCGTATTGGGCGATGCTCGAAGAGGAGGGCCCGGTGCCGTCGTTCTTAGGAATCGGCTCGCCGCTGACGCACCCGATCATGGGGCGTTTGTTGGAAAACAACGGGCTTGGCCAGCCTCCCGAGACGCCGAAGGCCGCCAATATCGCGGACGGGCTGAAGCTCCTCACGTCCGATCGAGCGCCTGTCGTGCTCTCTAACCGCGGCGATTTCATCTGCGCGCTCTGGAGTCCTTTCGGGAACATCTGGCGCACACGCCCCTATTTCGAGCGTGTGGCGGTGGAGATCGACGCCAAGCCAGCGCGCGAGCACGACGCCGAGAAATACCTGAAGCTCCCCGAGG
>Ga0256830_1001536_pt1 | contig 16207 bp, 15 predicted proteins | sample 128326metaG_FD_190537 | JGI IMG/M metagenome (GOLD analysis project Ga0256830, IMG submission 190537) | Hydrothermal vent microbial communities from Lau Basin, Pacific Ocean - 128-326 | ecosystem: Environmental > Aquatic > Marine > Hydrothermal vents | place: Pacific Ocean: Lau Basin | collected... | reverse complement strand
TTATAATCGCCTGACTTAGGATGTTGCCCGAGCCTCCGTAAACAGTTTTCACATCTCCGCTATATTCCGATATTATCTCTTCAAGCGGTGGAATGTTCACGGATCCAGCATAAACGATCAACGCCTTCGTTTTCAACGTAAAGGCTGATACTCCGACGATGGATATTCCGGCTGCAGCCACCGTGAGTAGAAAGTCTCTTCTCTTCATGGTTGCTCCTCAAACAATTTTTCGAGCTCTTTGGCAGCTAAATCGTATACCTTCGAGTGCTTTTTAACCCTTTCTGTGAACTCGAAAATCCATTCTTTCATTCTCTCGAAAAACTCCTGATCGTCTGTCAAAGCCAAGAATTCAAGCTCGACGCTGACATGGTCTGGAGGTTCGCTTAGGTGGGTGTATTCCAACCCCCTACTTTCGTAAATTTCCCTAACCTCAACCGAAGCTTCGCCGTAAACGAGTCCTTCTCTGTAAAACGACTCGTAGGGAGGGCATTCGAGAGTGGGATATGAGCTTACGAAGAGTCTCGTGTATTCTGTTTGAAGTTCTTCGAGATTGGTCCTTGTTAACTTTTCAACAACGTGAGCATATTCAGGAATTTCCTCTGCAAGCCTTTTCATTTCGTTAATCGTTTCTTCGGTTGGAAAAGAAAAAATGAGGGAAAAGAGTTTGAAGATCTTTTGCCTTTTCATCCTACGCAGCCTCTGCCTTCTCTTTCACTGGCAGCGCTTTTAATAGGAACAGAAGGACGAAGGAAATTACTGCAAAGACGCCGATCGTTATCGTTATCTCTATTGGAGAGGGAACGTAGTTCCAGTAGTCCACGAAAATTGGCTCTGGGTTCATTAGAGTTCCTCTTACTTCACCTACTGCAATCGGATACGACCATTCGAAACTTTCATAGCCGAGAATTACGGCGATCCTCGTTGGGATTAGGTTGTATGCCGGGGGCATAAGCAAGTATCTGTGAGCCAAGATTCCGAGATTTATTATCACGCTTCCGGAGACCAATCCAGAAACTGAAGAATATCTCGTTGCCAGAATGATTATACCAAGTATCAGCAGGATTACTTCCGCTGCATGGATAGCCAGGTAGTCTCTGAGGACGAGTATCAGCGCATCGTGCTCTCTTCCAGCTTCCCACCACCATCTTACAAGAAAATCGTTGTAGTACATGAAGAGCAACCCGGCTGCTGATGCTGCAGATACCTTAGCGAGTAACCTGTAGGTTTGGACGAGCTCTTCTTTGAATCCGTAAACTATCAGTGAAGCTAAAATAACTACAGCCGGACCAGCAGTCAAAGCAGCTGCTATGAACGTTGGAGCAAGCAATCCTCCGTACCACCAAGGTCTTGAAAGCTGAGTGGCTAAAACCCAAGCTGTGACTGTGTGAATGAGTATCGCAAAGGGCAATGCAATTGGTGCGAGTATTTTCGCTTGCCTTTCCGAAGCCTCTCTCAGCCTCGCGAGTTCGTCAGCCTTTATGTCTCTTTTCATTATCGTTTTTCCGAAGATTGTTATTCCTTTCTCAGCTATCCTCGGTCTTAGCTGGACGTAAGTGTAGATAGCTGAAAGAACTGCATATGTTGAAAGAACGATAAGATCCCAGATGACCAGAGATTTGAAGTTGGGGTATAGAAAGACATTGAAAAGCCTGTCCGGTCTACCTAAGTCGGGTAGAACCATTAGCATTGCGGCGACAGCAAATATAAATGCTGTTAGCGAAGCCACCGGAGCAATTGGTTTCAGTTGCTTAGCTCCGAAGATGTAGATTGCTGAAGAAACAACAAGACCACCAGCTGCTGTACCGACGTAGAAAGCCCACATCGCAATATAAAGTCCCCAGCTAAACGGATTTCTCATGTTCGTGACTATAAGTCCCTTCTGGATCTGGTAAATCCATGCGATGAAGCCAATTATTGCAAGTATTCCGAGTACGAGCATCGCAAGATTATATTTCCTCATCAAAACTCACCCCTTAACATCCTCCCTATAATCAACCTCCCCTCTCTTCGTTTTTCTGGCTGGAGGAATGTAGAAAACTTTGGGTTCAGTTCCAAGCTCTTCGAGCAATCTGAAAACGGATCCGTCCCTCAAGATCTTCGAAATTTCGCTGTTCGGGTCGTCTAAATCTCCGAAAACTCTCGCATTCCCAGGACATCCTCTAACGCATGCGGGGGCTATGCCTTTGTCAACGAACTGAACGCAGAATGTACATTTCTCTACAACACCCCTCGGTCTCGTTTTAGTGTACACGAGCCTTCCATCTTTAGTCCTGTGATCGAAGGGATACCCGTGTTTGTAATCTTTGACTGCATACCAGTTCTCTTCAAACCCAGCTCTTTCGAAAGCCTGCTTGAAGTTCTCATCGGCATCCTGCCAGTTGAACTGCCTCACTCCGTAGGGGCATGCCGTGATGCAGTATCTGCAACCTATGCACCTTTCAAAGTCTACTAAAACTAAGCCGTCTTCTCTCTTCCAAGTAGCTCCCACTGGACAGACTTTAACGCACGGAGCATTTTCGCAGTGCATGCAAGGTACCGGAAGAAAAACTTCAGAAAGGTTTGGATATTCGCCTACTGGAACCATGTGCTCTTTTGAGCCTACTGTTTCGACTCTCTGCCACCACGTTCCTGGAGGAACGCTGTTCACCATTTTACAAATTACGGCACAGCTTCTGCAGCCTATACACCTGTTAAGATCTATAACCATGCCGTACCTAACCATTTAACTCACCTCAAACCTTTCTGACATCGCAAGCTGTTTCGTTCCAGCACGTTGTCGGCTCCCAGATTCCCGGAACGAAGTAAGCTAAATGAGTCGCTTTTATCCAAGGATACGTCAGCGTGTTGTAGGATGCTCCTCGCAAATACCTGCTCCACCACCCCTGTTCGAAGATTATGACTCGCGGATGAATTCCCGGATCGAGAACGGCGTAGCCGTAAACCCTTCCCCTGTCGTTGTAAACTTCCACGAGGTCACCCTCTTTGATGCCTTTCTCCTTCGCTGTTTCCGGATTCATCCAGACTCTCGGTCTGAAATCTTGCAACTCAAGCATTGTCAGATTATTACTGTGAGTCGAGTGCACTCTGTAGAGAGCGTTTCTCGTCACGTAAGCAAACTTGTACTTGTTTTTAGCCTCCGGATTAACCCTGTACTCCGTATCAACGAACGGGTCTTTGTGAACCGGTAATGTTTCTCCGAAGTCTATGAAGACATCCTCCTCCTTGTAGAATTCTATCCTTCCGCTCTTCACGAATCTGGCTGTCTTAGGAAGAGGTACAGGATAAGATGGCGGAGGGAATGGTTTTTTCTCGTGAATCTGCTCCCAGAAAGGAATCTGTCTGTTGTTCGGAGCTGGCAGGTTTAGTCTTACTGCTCCCTCTCTCAGAAGTCTCTCAAGAGTTATGTTTTTCGTGAATTCGTGCTTTCCAAGCATAAGCTCAGCAGCCTTCAACGAAGCTTCGTTCGCTATTTCTCTTGCAAGCTTTAAGTTCCAAGTTCCGTTCTTTCTCGCTTCTTCCTCTTTTCTGAACAACTCTGGATCTGGATAGAATTCTTCTATTTGCTCTTTAAGTTCTGGGTCGTCCCACCTTTCCACGAGTCTCTTCGCTATTTCTTTGAAAATCCATATCTCCGGCATGCATTCAAATAGCGGCTCTATAGCGGGTTGCTGAAGCTGAACGTAGGGGTGGAGTATTGTAGCGGTAAGCTCCCATTTCTCATACCAAGCCACTCCCGGCAGAACGACATCAGCCCACTTCGTTGAAGTCGTCTGCTGGAAGTCTATGGCGACTATCAGTTCAAGCTCGCCATTCGTTGCCATCTCCCTAAGCCTGTTCGCCATGTTGTGCTGATCGAAGGGGTTGTTCCATCCGAAAACGAAAGCTTTAACGTCGTTCTTGGGATACGGTGTCTCTCTATTGTACTTCCTAAACTCTTCGCTCTGCCTGTATTCTTTGTTTAACCAAAGCAGGAACGTAACCCAGTTGGTTTTCTTACCTTTGAACAGCCACCACATTCCAAGGGGCCATCTGATTTTGAACTGTCCAGCATAGGTTGAAATTCCGGCTCCGGGCTTTCCTATGTTGCCCGTTAGAGCTACTATTAGCGAGAGAGCTCTTCCTTTCAGGTCCCCATGGAACCACTGGTAGTTGCTCGCTCCGTAGATGATGTGAAGGGGCTTTATCGTTCCCATTTCTCTGCCGAGCCTTTTGATTATCTCTACGTACTCCTCTTTGCTTCTGCCCGGCGGAGTTATGATTTCCGCAACTTTTTCCGGAGTGTAGTCTCTGTTTACAAGCTCCTTAATGAGCTGGAACACCGGCTTGACTTTGACCTTCTTTCCGTCAACGAGTTCGACTTCGAATTCGCCCTCCAAAGCCGGCTCAAAATCTCTTTCGAGAGTCTCGGGATTCACTATTTTGAATTTCCTCTCTTTCACATCGTAGACAACGAAAAGGTCTCTGTACTCTGGAATCTTCTCCTTCATTTTCTCCGCTTCATCCTTAAGCTCTTTAACTTCGTAGGCTCTTAGCCTCTTCTGGTTGTCAAGTCTTACAAGAAGTGGCAGATCTGTGTAGGTTTTTATGAACTCTTCATCGTAAAGCTTTTCGTTTATTATGACGTTCACGATTCCCAAAGCTAAGGCTGCGTCGGTGGAAGGGTTGATCTGAATCCATTCGTCAGCCTTCGCAGCTGTTGGAGTGAAGTTCATGTCCACCATGATTACTTTTGCTCCCCTCTCCTTGGCTATGCTCAAGAACTTGGCATCCGGCAACCTTGTCACGAGAATGTTGGATCCGAAGATCGCTATGTACTTTGAGTTCACCCACTCAAGCGATTCGAACTCTTCAGTTTGAACGCCAAAAGTCTGAGACCAGAATGCTGGTAGGTCTCCGTTCATCGTGTATCCGTGAAGAACGCTCCATCCGAACATCGAAGCAAGTCTTATCGCTGCTCCTTTGTGCACGTAACCAGTTCCCGGCACTTGTATCGATAAAGCTACGCTTTCTGGTCCGTATTTCTTCATTATCTCAGCAAGTTTATCAGCCACGTAGTCCAAAGCTTCGTCCCAACTGACAGCTTTAAATTTCCCTTCCCCCCTCTTTCCGACTCTTATCAGCGGTTTTTTGAGTCTGTCAGGTCCGTAGATTAAGTTTAACATCGACTGACCTTTCAAGCAACCCCTCGGATTGTAGTCGCTTTCTGGATAGTCCGCTGCCTGAATGAGCTGAACTATTCTCCCTTTGTAAACGTAGGCGTTGTAGGCACACGCTCCAGTGCAGTTTGGCGAGCAAGTCGATCTGACAATTTTCATTTCTTCTTCTCTTTTCTCAGCTGAAGTTGCAATTTCGAAGTATCTGCTGCTAATTCCCGCTGATATTGCTGTCAGAGCACACATTTTTACAAAATCTCTCCTCGTTACGTTCATTCGCATCCCCTCATTATTCAGCCCTAAACTTTTAGGGGATTTTTACGACGAAATTTGTTTATTTGGTATTTAAAATTTACGAAGTTCCACGTATATTAAATAATCAAGAATGATTTTTGAAATGTTAATACGCATATAATCTTTAGTGTATAAAATATATTGATTTTATTTTAAAATGGTTAAATGCACAAACAATAAGTTCAAATAAAATTTTATAAAAAAATAAAATTTTAAATCGTTGTTAATCTGTTACGACTAAGATGCCCCTCATTATCCAGTGTCCAAGTCCGGAGTTCGGATAAGGCTCTCCGCAGTAGATGTTGCACCTTATTTCGAATGTGCCAGTTTTGTTAGGTACAAACGTTACCTCCTTCCACTTCCCCGGCTCAACGATTTCGTTTATACCGAAAGCAGCTATGTACAACCCATGCGCGACGTCGTCGCTGGTGAATCTAAGCGTGACTTTTTCTCCTTTCTTGACGACGATTTTATTTGGTACAAATATCCATTGCTTAGCTCTGATTTCTATTACGTTTTCTTCTTTTGCCTGAGATTTGTAGTACATTGGTCCTCCTATTATCGCTACGACTCCAATAATTAGCAGTATTAGCGCTATGATGTCTCCGATCCTCATAAGAACACACCTCCGCCCAGCCAGACGTGTATAACTATCAAAGCGTAGCCTATCACTGCCGCCACTATTGGTATCGCTGCCCTTATCGCAGCTTTCTTGTCATCGAACATTCTCAACGATATCTCGTGAGCGGCTCTTGTTGAGAAAACCACTCCGGCAGCTATAAACGCCATCTGTATGTAGGGGATAGCCCAGGTGAAGTAGGGCTGCCACTTGAGGTGTGCAGTTCCAAATAAGTCCCATCCTAAGTTAAACGGATCCGAGAGAATTCTCAGCACGTAGGATCCGTTGATGAGCAGGATGTAGATTGAGAAAGCTCCCCAAGCCATGAGGCTTATCGGAACGAGGGCGTAGGAGAAGTTTATGAACACTCTCTTGAAGGACACGTCTCTTCCCGAGAGTATCTTCGAGAGGTATGCGAAGGCGGCAAACAACGCTGGAGCTATGACAAGGGTTGAAATCAAGATTATTCCTAAGAATGTCAAGTAGTTCTGCAGGGAGAACGCTTCAATTAGCAGATTCGTCTTCTTGTCGAAGGGCACGTGGACAGCTTTACCAATCAACGGTGCGACTTTTCCTCCAAGAACGTTGGAAACCTCTCTCAGCCACGGATACGCTCCTGCGAACACTATAGCATAGAGGATCGCTAACGTAGCCATTATGAACGTCTTGTAAGCTTCATCGAGACCCCTCTTCTTTATTCCGTACCAAGGATCTACGAAGAGATCCTCTCCTCCTATTCTGAAGTTAACGGCTATGTTGTCGAAGGGGCAGGTCTTGATACACTCCGTACATAAGCCACAGTAGGCGTTCCTGTTTAAGTTCCCCGGATACTCGAACCATGGGCATCCGTATCCTTTATCGTTTCCTCTTATACAATCCTTGTAGCCGACATGCTTTATGCAAGTTTCTCTGTTTTTCACCCTAAGTTCGAGGGTTGAGAACATCGAATATAGCCCGATGAATCCTGAAATCGGACAGATGTACCTGCAGAAGGCTCTTCCCCTGAATATCAAGAAGATTATTATTGGCAATATTATGACAAGGATTACCAGCAAAACCCCTGAAACCCATGGTCTCGTGACGAGAACTCCTATGAAGCTGGAGACCATTAAGAATGAGGCGTTCTGAAGCCATATGTTGTCGAACTTCTTTGGCCACCTCTTTCCAAGTCCAATTGGTTTGTGTCTAACTCCGACAAATGTTCCTCGCTGAAGCCATTCTCCTATCGCTGGAATCGGGCAAACCTGACACCATATCCTCCCTCCAAAGGGCACAAGGATGAGCATTAACGCTGCCCACCAGACTATCCACATTATCAGAATTGTCAGGTTGCTGTTACCCACCGGACTGCCGAAGAAGGCTGCGTAGATCAAAGCAACGAAGATTAGGAAGTTAGGGAATATCGCTATGAACTGGTACGCTCGCAGTTTGAAGAGCCATCGGATTATCGGTATTCTAAGCAAATCGTATCTGAAAAAGTACTTAGCTTCTCCCTTTGCTGTTGCATCCTTAACTTCTTCACTAACTTCTGCCAACTCCTCTCACCTCCTTGCTATATAATATCCTGTCACAGCTATCCCCAGAATTATTGCAAAAAGAGAAATTCCCCTTTCTGGATTGTTTGGTTTCACTATCAGTTTCCCTGTCATAAATGGATGGTAAGGTCCGCAGGTAACGTTGCATCTGAAAGTGAATACTCCCGGCTTGTCAGCTACGAACTTTAGCACTCTTTCTCGTGGCCACCCCTCTTTTGTTATTATCGCTGTACCTATATCATAACCTTCAATGAAAAGACCGTGGGAAACATCAGCTGACCTCAATCGAATAATGATCGTGTCTCCTTGATTTACTTCTATCACTGAAGGATCGAACTCCCATTGCTTTGCGATTACTGTGAACTCCTTTATCGTGCCTTTTGGACTTGTACCCTGAGCGCTGGATATCGTCAGCACTGAAATCCCAAGCACCACCAGTGCAAGCAGAATTACTCTTGCTTTCATCTCAACACCACCGTTTATTTTCTTACAATTTTGCCTTAATATCTGTAAAAAACTAACACCTAAAATGTTAGGAGCCTTGGACAATCTAAAATTTTTTAATATTATAATAGCATTGAATCTTTTAGAATATAACTGAAGCCTTGGACTTTGCGCTCTTGATATAGAGAGTGGCTATTATTACCCTTTTTAATTATTGTCTGCCTAATGTAGGTCAACGTTCTAAGACACTGTTTTTAGAGTGGATCTTATGATTATAATAACAACCTTGTAGTTTTTGAATTCGTTAAATTTTTAGGGAACGCGATCGAATTTTTTGACCCTCAACCACTAAAATGTTAGGGTATCATTTTTTATTGTTATGTTCGTTAATTTAAATATATAACTGGTTTTGGTGGTGCGAGCCATGGCGGAGGAGAAAAATGCGAAGAAAAACAGCAAGAAAAACAATAAAAACGAAGGAACTAAATTGACAAGAAGGGAATTTCTGAGCTTTGGAGGAGGTTTTATTGCTGGATTTGCCGTCGGAGCTGGAATTTCGAGGCTTGGTGGAGGAGCGGCTCCAGCAGCCCCAGCCTCTTTTGCTGAGATAATGGAGCAGAGAGGTCTGACTCAACAAGATGCTATTGCCGCTTTGAAAACCTATACCCCCGGAGGAAAGTACGATGAGTTCATAATGTTCGCCTCCGGCGGGCATTCTGGGCAAGTGCTCGTTATTGGTGTTCCAAGCATGAGACTGTATAAAGTAATAGCAGTATTTACTCCAGAGCCTTGGCAGGGATATGGGTATGGTACCAAAGAGAGTAAGGAAGTATTGGAGGGTGGATACAACGGAATTAGGCCACTGAGCTGGGGAGATGTACATCATCCAGAAATCAGTAGAACTAATGCAGAATTTGATGGAGAATGGTTGTTTGTCAACGATAAAGCAAATGGGAGAACTGCAATTGTTAGTCTTAAAGATTTTGAAACGAAACAGATGATAAAAATACCGAATACACAAACGATTCATGGGGGTTGCTTTGCCACACCTAACACAGAATATGTTGCAGTGGTTAGCCAATATGCTACTCCATGGGATCCCGAAAAGGGTGGGTATATCCCGGGAGAGACATACGTAGAATTAACTGAAGAAAACTATAGGAAATACTTTAGGGGAACATACACATTCTTAGCTTTTGATAGAAAAAGAGGAAGATTTGACCTTTCAAGAAGTTTCCAAATAGAGCTCCCACCGTATACCCAAGATATTTTGGCGATTGGTTGGGGTCCAAGCGATGGATTGGCTTTCTGTAACTCCTTTAACACAGAATTGGCTGTAGGAGGAGTTCTTGAAGGAAAGTCTCCACTTGAGGTTGGAATGTCTCAGAATGATTTTGACTACCTGCACATAATCCTGTGGAAGAAAGCGGAGCAGTATGTGAAGGAAGGTGGAGGTGAAGAGATCAACGGAATCAGGGTTATAAGGTTGAAGGAAGCCGTAAAAGAGGGGCTGCTATACTTCGCTCCTGAACCAAAGAGTCCGCACGGATGTGATATAACACCAAATGGAGACTACATTTGCGTTAGTGGAAAACTTGATCCAGTTGTGACAGTTTACAGCGTTGAGAAGATAAAGAGGGCTATTGAAGAGAAGAGGTTCGAAAAGAAAGATCCCTATGGCGTGCCGGTGCTGAAATTTGATGAAGTTGTCGAAGCTCAGATCGAAGTTGGTTTAGGACCGTTACACACGGAATTCGATGATAAAGGCTATGCTTACACGAGCCTGTTCATAGACAACGCTGTCGCAAGGTGGAAGCTTGGTCCGCCTTACAACGAGGATGGATGGAAAGTGGTTGAAAGGATCTCGATTAATTATAACGTTGGTCACTTAGCCACTCCAGAAAGCAACTCTCCAACGCCGAAAGGAAAGTACCTCGTATCTCTTAACAAGTGGTCGATCGAAAGATTCCCGCTTGTTGGTCCATTGCACCCGCAAAACTTCCAGCTGATAGACATAAGTGGACCTAAGATGCAGCTGCTATACGACATGCCCATAGGACTTGGAGAGCCACACTACGCCAAGATTATCAGTATCGAGAAGCTGAAGCCGCTTGAAGTTTATCCTGCCGGAACCAATCCTCTAACGTTCGAACCGCATCCGAAAGCAATACAGCAGGGACAGGAGAGAATTGAGAGAAAACAGGAGAACGGAAAGTGGGTTACTGAGATTTACGCCACATTGATCAGAAGTACAATAACTCCAGATATAATGAGAGCGAAGGTTGGAGATATCGTGAGAATTCACCTGACTAACGTTGAGTATACAAGAGATGCAACTCATGGATTCTGTATTGCTGAGTATAACATTCAAGCAAGCCTTGAGCCAGGAGAGACTGGAACGATAGAGTTCGTTGCAGACAAGCCGGGAGTCTATGCCATATACTGTACGGAGTTCTGTTCGCCGCTACACTTGGAGATGGCTGGATGGCTGGTAATTGAACCATAAAATTATACTTAATTTTTTATAATTTTATTTGAGGTGAGGGGGGTGAGAATTTTTACGGCACTTTTGTTTGCTCTTGTGCTGATATCGTTGATTATTGCTGGATGCTCTGAAGAAAAACCTCCGGAAATTCAGTTTGGAATGGATAAATGCGATATGTGCGGGATGATCATAAGCGAGAAAAGGTATGCTGGATTTTACTATTCAACATCTGAAAAGCGGTGGAAAAAGTTCGATGATGTTGGTTGTTTGGCAATGGAGGCTAAAAAGGAAAAAGATGTAAAAGAAGGTACGGTATATGTTTTCGATTATGAGACCGAGGAGTTAATTAAAGCGGAGGAAGCATACTATGTACTTTCGCAGAATATTTGGACTCCGATGAATACTGGAGTACTCGCATTTAAGAGTAAGGAAATGGCTGAAAAAGTTGCCAGTGAAAAAGGAGGTAAGGTTATGACTTTTGACGAGCTTATGAAGATGGAGATGAAGATGGGTGGAATGGGCGGAATGAAGAGTGAACGAACACCCATGAGTCATACTGAAAAATGAGGTGGTAGAATTGGATAAAAAAAGAATGAAAAAAGCTGTGGCTGCCGTTTTAATAATACTTGCAACCTTTTCCCCAATCTGGACGATGAAACTAAATGCTCCGCTGTACGGGAAGAAATGGCTTCACGTGACGCTGTATAGCTACAAGGTAGAGGGGGACGTCAAGGAGGTAAATATCGTAAACCACTACGTTGGTTTGAGGGAGATAAATCCGGAGGAAATGATAGAGTTAAAAGTAGCCCCGATAATCTTCGGAATTCTCGACATTCTTGCGTTGGTGGGTGTAGCTGTAAGCAGCGAAAGGTTCGAAAGGTTTTTCTGGATTGTGCTTGTGCTCACGGCTATAGGCATCCCAGCTTACTTGCAATACTGGCTCTACAACTACGGACACGATCTAAATCCCAAAGCTGCGGTTGAAATAGAACCGTTCACTCCGCCGGTGGTAACGATCACACCAAACAAGGTCGGCAACTTTAGAACAATAAGCTACTTGGACATTGGCTACTGGATGATCGTGGCGGCTATGATTCTCTATCTGCCGGATAGCGTGATGAAAAAACTTAAGAGGTCGAAGGTGGTAGAACATGCCTAAAATTTTAAATATTTCATTTTTAATTTTAATATTTTTAATTTCCATCGGAGTTGCTTCAGGAAAAACTTACTACGCTTCACCAGATAATATAACCCAGGTACTTGAGAAAGCTCGTGATGGGGATACGATATATTTGTTAGAGGGTTATTACAAAGGGGGGATCGTGCTCAACAAAAGTGTTGCTCTTATTGGTATTAACTACCCGGTTATAGATGCCATGGGAGGTGTTTACGGAATATTGATTGAAGCGAACAACTGCACGGTAGAAGGTATAAAGATAGTGAACACGTCAACGTCGAGAAGCCTTCAGCCAGCGGGAATAGTACTTCGATCGGATTACAACGTCATAAGAAACATAATTATGGAGAACGTTTACTACGGTATTTTGCCCCAAGAGGCTGATTACAACATCATCGAAGACTGTTACCTGGTTGGCTTGAAAGATGTGGACATGAACTACAGAGGAGATGCGATATACCTCTGGTATTCAAAACACAACATAATAAGAAACGTGACGATGTTATACTTCCAAGACGGGATCTATAGCGAACATTCTTATTACAATAAACTCATCAACAATACTGTTGCTTATTCTCGTTACGCTGTTCACAATATGTACTGCACAGATTATCTAATAGATGGCATGATTTCATTACAAAACATTGCTGGGTTTGTTATTATGTACTCTGCCAATATCACAATCAGAAACAGCATTGCTGAGGTGAATTGGAGAGCCGCTGTTGGGGAAGGTATATTCGTAATAGAGACGGACAATGTTCTTTTAGAGAACAATACCATATATGCCGGAATATATGGAATGGAGATCAAGAGAACTCCCTACAGGCCGGGGAACTATGCAATAGTAAGGTGGAATACGATAGCCTACAATCAGGTAGGAATTTCGGTGGACGAGGAAAGTGCCGTGACCTTCTACGGAAACAGTTTCATAGAGAATGTGGACAACATCGAAGCGATTGGGGACATAGGGAAAAAAATGAAGTGGTATAGCGAGGAGCTTAAAGTAGGGAATTTCTGGGATACGTATGCCGGATTTGACAAAAATAAGGACGGAATTGGAGATCTCCCCTACGTGGAGAGAAGTTTTGCCGAGTATATTATCGACAGCTATCCAACCCTTAGAATATTTATGTACACACCAGCATATCAGGCTTTGGAGACTATGTCAAAGATATTTCCGATAAGTCCGAAAATTAGTGTTTATGATCCTTATCCCTTAATGAAACCAATTATTAATCTGAATTTGCTAGAAAGAGAAAAAAATGTAAATGTCCAGATGTTACTTGCTTCGGTCTTTCTTGTATTGGCTTCCGTGTTAATTATTTGGAGGTATGGTTATGGCGGTTATTGAAATAGAAGAGGTTTACAAAGAGTATGACGGATTCGTAGCGTTAAACGAGATAACACTATCATTGGATAAGGGATTGACTTTGCTGCTTGGACCCAACGGAGCTGGAAAGACGACTCTTTTGAAATGCATCGTCGGGCTGTTAAACTTCGAAGGAGAAATTCGGGTCATGGGTTACGATGTTTTAAGAGAAGCAGTGAAAGCGAAAAATTTCCTTGGTTACCTCCCTCAAAAAGTTTCCATCTACGAAAATATGAAGTGCTATGAAATTGTGAAATTCTTTTCTGAATTGAGAAAAATAGATCTGGACGTTGAGGAGGTTCTTAGATTAGCGGAACTTGAAGATGAATATTACTCAAAATTTGGAGAGTTATCTGGAGGAATGAGGCAGAGGTTTGCTCTTGCGTTACTCCTTGCTTCCGATCTCCCGGTTCTAATTCTTGACGAACCAATGAGCAACTTGGACCCAATGGGAAGGAGGAAATTCGAAGGAATGCTGAGAGATCTGAAATCTGATAGAACAATCCTCGTTAGCTCTCATTCCCTCGGCAGCTTGTTGCCTTATACTGATAGGGTGGTTGTTATGAATGAGGGAGAGATCGTTTTCGATGGAGAGCTCGATCGATTCTTGTCCATGCTTGATGAAAAGTTCAAAGCTCACGTTAAAACGAGCGAAGGGTGGTTTACGATAACTGCAAAGACGTTCGAGGAATTTATGAATAGCATAGATGGAAGGATTGTAGAGGAGGTTATTTTCGAAGAGATACCGATTGATCAGCTTATTGCGAAAATAAGCGTAGGAGGTGAGTGACTTGTTCATTTTAATTAAAAAGGAGCTTTCAGACTCCCTGAGGAACAAGTGGCTGACCTCTTATGCTGTTATGTACATGCTGATTGCTCTGGGTTTATCTTACTTCTCCCTCCTTGGCATAAGCGGTCTTGGATTGAAAGCCTTAGGGAGAATCACCGCAAGCCTGATCAACCTCACGATATTTTTGACGCCGCTGGCATCTTTAATGCTTGGATCTACGAGCATAGTTAGCGAAAGAGAAGCTGGATCGCTGGAATGGTTGCTATCTCAGCCGGTGAGCAGGAGATCGGTAATACTGGGCAAGTTTTTGGGACTAACCCTGGCTATTTCCATAGCGACTGCCTTAGGTTACGGATTTGCCGGACTGTTTCTATCGATGCAGCTCCCTACTGAGGATCTGCCTAAATATCTGGGTCTGATTCTCATATCCTCAGCCTTAGCAGCAGTTGGAGTAGCTATAGGAATCTTCGTTTCCATAACCTCCCGAGGTAGGTTTGAAGCTTTAGCGACCTCGCTTTTACTTTGGCTGACTTGGGTCATAATCTACGACCTTTTAGTCATGGGAGCGAGTATTGCCTTTGGATTGACGTATCTAACGATCTTCCTTCTCCTCGTTTTAAATCCAGTGGAGAGTTCAAGGCTTTTAATGGCATATATAATAGATCCAACTCTGAGCTTTCTCGGATTGACTGGAATGCTTGCCGCAAGGGACATTTGGAATTTACCGCTGTTCTTAGCGAGCGTGATCTTTGTGTGGTGTCTGCTACCTTTAATAGCTTCGTTCAAACTCTTCGCGAAGAAAGACTTGTGATCGAATATGCCGGGGATGAAAGAAGTTGTAATCAAGATGAAAATGACTCCCCACACTTGGGTTAGAAAGATAATATCGGAGGACCCGCTCCAAGTGAGAATCCTCGACTGCAGATCCATTCAAGGGAAGGATGGAGTAATAGAGCTGTTCGAAATTAGAACAGACGGTAAGAATGTGGATAAGATAATCGAGAAGCTGAAGAAGTGCGGCGAAATTTACGACTTGGAAATACTTGACAAGGACTATAGGAGAGGAGAAATCGTGGGAACGCTCAAAACAACCCATTGCGACGTTTGCAAGCACTTCACTCACTTACCCGACTGCTTTCTTGGCTCTGCAGATTACGAGCTGAAAGACGGCTACGTTTACTGGAAGCTTCTCTTAACTAACGAAGATTTGAAACTTCTGCTCAAAAAGTTCGAAGAGATGGGCGTGGACATAGAAATAGAGGAAATGTCGAGCTACGAACATCATGAAGACTCTCTGACGGTGAAGCAGGAGCAGATAGTCAAGCTTGCTTGGGAGATGGGATACTTCGACACTCCGAGGAGGATAAGCCTCAAGAAGCTGTCGGAAATTCTTGGCATATCTGCACCAACCCTTTCGGAAATTTTGAGGAGAGGATTGAGGAAGATAGTGAAAGAGTACTTCGAGAAGGTAAATAGGAGAAAGAGATAGCTAAATTAAACCGAGAAATTCGAGTGCCTCAACAACACCGTCCCCATTTGGCTTGGACGTAACGACATCTGCAACTCTCTTCAGCTTTATGTCCGCGTTAGCCACGGCAATTCCAATTCCCGCCACTTCAAACATGTCTATGTCGTTTTCAGAATCTCCTATGGCAGCTACTTCCTCAAGCCTTATCCCAAGCCTTTCTGCTATGAATTTCAACGCCTTTCCCTTACTCACTTCTCTGTCGGTGATGTGGTAGGCAAAGCCTGAGTCGATTATTCTCACGTCTCCGGGAAGAAGTTTCCTTGCCTCATCTATTGGAAAAGTTCTCCTCAAGCAGACCTCCGATTTTCTGTAATCGTTATCAAGCAATTCAATTCTGTAGTACTTTTTGAGAATTTCCACAGCCTTCAAGCACTTGCTTTTATCTCCAAGGACTATGTCCTCTCCATCGTAGTCGAATCTAACAACTCCACCGTTTTCGCATATCACCACGTCTGAAACTCCTATGAGCTTGGCAGCGGTTCTTGCAAAGCAGGAGATGTTTCCCGTGGCTAAGATTATCACAGCGTCGACTTTTCTTAAAGCTTCAACGGCTTTACAGTTCAAACTTCTGTCCTTGTACGTTAGAGTTCCGTCGATGTCTATTGCTATCGCTTTTATCATCGCTGTGTGGTTTTCGAAACGTATTAATAACTTTTAGCTTTCCTGAAAACATGATTCCCGGATTGAACTTCGACAAAATCGTTCTGATCGGCAGTATTTTCTATTCAAGACACGCGATAGTTGAAGATCACAGCAAAGGAATCTTCAACAGGGAAAAGGCGGAGGAACTGATAAACAGGCAGGAGGAGCTGG
>Ga0256830_1001535_pt1 | contig 16208 bp, 18 predicted proteins | sample 128326metaG_FD_190537 | JGI IMG/M metagenome (GOLD analysis project Ga0256830, IMG submission 190537) | Hydrothermal vent microbial communities from Lau Basin, Pacific Ocean - 128-326 | ecosystem: Environmental > Aquatic > Marine > Hydrothermal vents | place: Pacific Ocean: Lau Basin | collected... | reverse complement strand
GGAATACGATCTGGCCATACTCTCTTCCATACTTGAGTACACGGATGTCAGGGCCGTTTTGAGGAATGCCATCAATGCACTTAACGGAGAGGGGAGGATAGTTGTGTTTTCAGAACTCTTCAGGGATCTGCATCCTGAGAGAGAGGAGCTTTATGATCTTTATTACTCGCTCATTCCAGACTTCATGAGATTTCCGTCAGTTGGAGACATACAGCAGTATCTTGATTATTTTGGCGTTCTCTACAAAATAAAGACATACGGGTCTCATTTTCTTGTAATTGATGTTTTTGAATGATCATTGCTGTTTTTCTCCAGAAAATTTCCAAAATCTGCCATTTGGGATTAACATTTTGAATAAAGTTTAAATACAGTTCTCGTTTCTCTGCAAACAGGTGATAGCCATGGCAGAGGATGCAGTAGTGTTTGTGGGTTCAAAGCCTGTAATGAACTACGTTCTTGCAACATTAACACAGCTCAATGAGGGTGTGAGCAAAGTTGTCATAAAGGCGAGAGGCAAGGCGATAAGCAGAGCAGTTGATGTGGCAGAGATTGTCAGAAACAGGTTTATGCCAAATGTGAAGGTTGATGGTATAAGCATCGACACGGAAGAGCTTGACAGCGAGCAGGGAAGGGTAGTAAACGTATCCACAATCGAAATCGAGCTCGTAAAAGAGTAATGACTCTTTTATCTCCAATTTTATTTAGTTTTTAGTTTCAGATAACACCAGTTTCCGGCTCCATTTTCATGCCAATTTATGGTAAATTTTTAAAACCTATTTAAAATCCATACATCATGTCAAAACCACTTGAAAAAAAGTCAGCAAAAATACTGGCGTTGATTCTTGCTCTCATAATGCTCGGTTCAGTTCTTGTTTACGCTTTCAGAGGGATCCACACAATACCGTCGAGGGAGATCAAGTATTCTGTGTCTGATCTGAATGAAATACTGAGACTCGTATCTGGTTCATCCAAGATTTACTATTTAAAATTCGGAACCCATGATCCAAACCTCGCTCAGCTGGTGGATACTTACTGGCAGGCTCTCGGAAGGGACAATGTTTTCAGGTATCTGAGACTAACCTCTGTCAACTCAACTGTGTATGCTGAATACCCCTCAACAGCTCTTGGATACTATCCGTATCTTTTCCTGTTTGATGTTGGGGATTCCAAGGTTTTTTTCACTTACGATGAGAAGAGGGATTACAACGGTGTCGTGCTCAAAATTAAGCGTGGATATGGGCTTGCAGAGAACATCAATCCAATTGCCGTTGGCACAGTTGATGCAGTGATGAACTACATTGACGAAATCTCAGGAAAGAAGGAGGTAAATAACACATACGCAGAATATATCTCCAAGCTTCCTGATCTGAATTACAGCTTTGTAATCATCTTAACGGGTGACTCAGCGAACCAGATCATAAAGCTGAATAACAGCTCGGGCCAGATATCTGACTTTTATTTTGAAGGAATAGCTGCCAACAAAACAGGAGGATATGATAAGGTTGTTGCAATAAACTTCAAGCAGAATATATACTTCATAAAAAGCAATATAACCGAATACTACAATGTCACCATGTATGGCAGACTTAATATAGCATTCATGCACGATACAAACTTTACGAAAATACTGTCTGCAAAGCCTGAAATGAGAGCATTTATAATAAAGCCAATAGAAACAAAAGGTAATGAGAGTTGAGCCTGATACAACCCTTCTTTTATTTGGGAATGGAAAGGCTGAGATAAGAGGGTATGCTGAAATCTTCGGGAAAAAGACAGATGCTGTTAGCGTTCCAGAGGGGAAGGTATTTCCACTCTACTTTGAAGATGAGGCTGAAATCGATCTTGTTGGAGACTACATTCAGGTGAGAGGGGACACAGTTCCGGGTTCGTGGAAAAAATTTGTAAAGAAAGACTATGAAAGGATTTTTACATTTGGAGGTATAGATTCGGGAAAGAGTTCGTTCTGTGTTTATGCGATAAACAAAATGGGTGTTGATTTTGCAATTGACTCCGATATCGGTCAGAGTGATATAGCTCATCCGGGGGCAATGGGAGTGGGGCTGAGAAAAAGTGGGGTAGTATCACTTTCAGAGCTTGAATTAAAGGAGGTGGCATTTGTTGGAGCAATTTCCCCATCAGGCTTTGAATCAAGGTGTTTGAGGGCTTTCACAAAACTATGCAGATTTATTAAAGGGAAGGCAATTGCTGACACAACCGGATGGGTTTATGGGAGGAAGGCAAGGGAATACAAGCTCTCAAAGATCGAGGTGTTTTCGCCTGATGTTATTGTGGCAATTGAAAGCGATCCCTATTTTGTTGATGGAGTTGATGTTTTCAGGGTTGAAAGCTTTGTCGTCAGGAAAAGGGACAGGGACATGAGAGCTGTGATAAGGAAGAAGAACTATGGGAGATGGCTTGAAAATTCAGAAGAGGTTGAGAAGAGCGTCTCTGAATTAACCCTCAAGAACACAACAATGTTCAGGGGGGAGGAGGTTAGCGATTCAATTCTTGAAACTTTTGGAGATGTTATTTACTGCGAAAGAGGAGCAGATTTTCTGAACATATACTCAGAAAATTACTCTGCTGGAATGGAGGCGATAAAGTTCCTCAAAGGATATTTCTCTGTATCGGAGGTCAACATCATAAAACCCTCTGAGCTTGAGGGACTCGTTCTGGGATTGGGGAAGGGTGAAAAATATCTCACAATGGGGTTGCTCAAAGAGATAGATTTTGAGGAGAAAGTGTTAAGATTTCTTGGGTTGAATGAGGCAGATGTTGTTGAGTTTGGCTCTTTCAGGCTTGATGAGGAAAAAAGAGAGGTGGTGGTGAGGGTGCCATGAGCGTGATACACATCGAGACGAAAAGCAGGGAGGAGGTAGTTGACATAACAGAGGATGTCAGAAAAGCATTGAATGGAAAGAATGGACTGGCAGTTGTTTACACATTTCACACCACTACGGGAATAATGATAAATGAGGCTGAAAACGGCCTTCTGCAGGACATAATGGATAGAATCTCATCGCTCGTTCCGAGAAATGCAGGATACAGGCATGACAGAATAGACAGCAATGCTGATGCCCATATCAAGGCAAGCCTTGTTGGAAACTCAGTCATAATTCCTGTCGAGAATGGAGAGCTTTTGCTTGGAACGTGGCAGAGAATCCTGTTTCTTGAGTTTGACGGGCCGAGGAGAAGAAGAGTTTATGTGAGGGTCTATGAAGCCGAGGAGAGTTGAGGACAGGCAGGATCACTACTACTGGAAGGCAAAGAAAGAAGGCTACAGGAGCAGAGCCGCATTCAAGCTCAAACAGATGAACAAAAAATTTGGACTTATAAAAAAAGGGTACTGGGTTCTTGATCTTGGCGCAAGTCCCGGCGGGTGGAGTCAGGTTGCCGTTGAGCTTGGTGCAAATGTGGTTGCAGTCGATCTGAATCCGATGAGCAGCATTGATGATGTCCACTTCATTCAGGGTGATATAACCTCTCAGGATACGTGGAAGAGGATAAGCGAAGTTAAGGGGAAATTTGATGTGGTCATAAGTGATGCATCTCCCAAAATCACAGGAAAGTGGGATATAGATCATTTCAGATCAGTTGAGCTTGTAGAGAGTGCTTTTCAGATTGCGAGGGCGTTTCTGAAGCCCGGTGGAAACTTTGTGGTTAAAATGTTTCAGGGTGAGGAAACACCAAGACTTTACTCAGAGTTCAAGAAACACTTTGTTTTCAAAAAGCTTCACTCTCCACCTGCATCAAGAAAAAGAAGTTCTGAAATTTACTTCATTGGTAAGGGGTTTGGAGGGAAATTCAAACCGAAACGAGAGGAGGATTAAATCCTGTCAATCAACTTTGGAGGCTTTTTAAAATTAACAGAGGGATTTTAAAACCTGATAAAGATTAATAAAACGTTAGGGTCGATTTACCTCCATAACTCAGAAAAAGTGCTTATATTTTCACAAATCAAGCTTTGATCGGTGATGCATATGAAAAAGGTGTTGCTTGTATTGGGATTGCTGCTGCTCTTGGCTTATCCGGCGCTTGCGGAAGAGACAAAAATGGGCAAAATGATGGATGATATGCATGAAGGCCAGAAAATTCCCGGAATGGAAGTTGGCGTTGGGAATCCCATGAACAGAATGCACGAGGTCAGTATACACGTTGAAATTTATAATAACTATTCAAAGGTGGAGATTGAAATGAATAACAATGAATCGAGCATGATCTTACACACAACCACTCCAAGAGAGATAATAGATGCGATTGTTAACAAGACAGGCCTCAGCAGGCCGGTGGTGGTGAACAGCATCAGGATGGAGATCAAAAACCATGAATACAATCCATGGAGACATCACCCTCTTCCAGAGAAGATAAGGGAAAAGAGAGAAAGGTATATGGAGATCATGGAAAAGAGGAAGGAGATGAGGGAGGAGTATCTCAAGAAATACAATGAAGCAAGAAATCTTTACCAGAAATTGAAGCACAGAGGGCTTGGTGACCCTGTTGTCTTCAATACGACAAAGGATTACGTGATATATGGTATGGATTTCATCATAACACATCTGGACAGCCTTGAATTGAGGATTGAGGCTTTGAATCTGAACAATTCAACATCTCAGGAGATCGCAAATGATATATTGACGATAAAATCTGAGATTGGATACTGGAAGGACAGGATCAACAATTCCACAACACCTCAGGAGCTCAGAGATAGCGTTCTTGCGTTTTCAAAAGAGTGGAAGGTTCTGAGGGTTAAAATAGGGGCTGTGACAGGTAAGGTATTGTCATTGAAGCTTCTTGACATAATAGATCAGGCCAAGGAAAAGTCTCCCAAGATAGAGGGCAAAATAGCCGATCTTGAGAACAGGAGTATAGATACCTCAAAATTGAGGGAAGCATATGCAAGATATCTTGAAAATCTTGATTCAGCAAGAGAGCATGCCTTGAATTCGATTGCTCACTTCAACAATGCCATGAATTCAAGCGATCTTGGTACAGCTTTAAAGGAGTTTGCTCAGGGCAAATCAGAGTATATGAAGGCAGTGAGCGATATGAAAAAATCTCTGGGCGATATAAAAATGATGTTCCTTGAATACAGAAATGCTGTGATGACTGAAGTCGGTGGAGGAGGTGAATCATGAGCAGGAAAACAATAATATTTTTGCTACTCCTCTTGGTAGCGTCTCTCGCATACGGATGCTCAAAGAAAGGGAATGAGTCACTGGCACCAAAAGAGACTCCTGTTCCTACACCAACTCAAAAAACTCAGGAAAGTGTAAACAAAACCCTCAGTGACATTGAATCTCAGATAAGTGACCTCAACGATCTTGAAAAGAGTCTGGAAGTCATAGACAACATGTCATTCCAGATCTAATCTATATTTTTTCTTTTCTGGGGACGAGTATTGTACCGTCTTTTCCGGTGATAAGCTCTCCCATGCCCTCATAAAAAAGCTTCACAGTCAGAGCAGATATCACCGCATCTGCATCATCATGTGTCTTGATTTTTGCATCAACGTATCTTTCAAGTTCTTTCTTTATTTTCTCCAGGCAGGGCTTCCTGCTTTTTTTACAGTCAGGAGCGATTCCAATTATTTTCCTTGTTGCAAAAGGATAAACTTCAAAAACCTTTGTACCAGTTTTTCTGAATTCGTCTGCGATTTCAATACCTTTCTCCACAACTTTTCTGAAAAAAGCTGAGCCTGATGGGAACAGCCTTATGCCTCTCCTGATCAGCTCAATCTCACACTCCCTAAGCTTCCCACCTTCCGGAAATGAAAGAGGAGCGTCTATGCCCACTGCAAGAATGTCCATTGATTTACACATGGTGTAATCCTCGTATATCCTGGCGCTACCCTCTTCGATTACTGCTGTGGTGGATTTCCTCAATCCAACATCAACTCCAGCGAATTTCACAATCTCATCCCCTACTTCATCAGATTTAAATTTGAGGGAAAACGATTTTAAGCAGATTCCAACCATTAAAGTATATGTTCCTGATATTCGATCCAGTATATCTGATACTCGCTACCGTAGGTTACTTTGCAATGTTTCTCTTGGCCTCAACCATAGCGCCAAGAGTTGCAGGGAGACTTGCTGGAAAATTCTCTCTCTACACTTCAATGCTGATTCTCGCTTTACTGATACTCACAGTCAGTGGTTCGATAATATACTACGTTTTGCTGTATTCAGGAATTTACATCGGATTTTATGGACTAATAGCGTTTCTTGTTGTCATAAATCTGCTCATGTACCTGTTCTCCCCCAAAATAATAAACATGATGTACGGAGCAAAGCCATCTCCTGAGCTTCAGGCCTTTGTTGATGAGGTTGCGATGAGGTCTGGAGACAGAAGAAAGTTTAGGGCAATGGTCATAAAAGCCCCGCCAAATGCATTTGCATATGGGAACTTTCTGAGCGGGAAGTTTGTCGCAGTTTCTGACTCGCTCATGAGCATGCTATCAAGAGAGGAGCTCATGGCGGTTGTCGGACATGAGATCGGACACCACAGGCACAGAGACTCTGCGGTTATGCTTCTGTTTGGACTTTTACCATCAGTAATCTTTTACTTAGGCTATGCACTTGTCTCTTCTGGTTTGAGAGATGAGAGGAATAGAACAAGTGCATTGATAGGTGTTGTTGCAGTAATCGCCAGCTTTGTTGTACAGATTCTCGTTCTTGCATTCAGCAGGCTCAGGGAGTACTACGCGGATACAGAGGGAGTCAGGGTTGCAGGAAAGCTCCCAATGCAGTCATCTCTTGCAAAGATACATGCTTTCTATTACAGGGCTCCAAATGCTCTAAATGAGGTTCAGGGAAGCAGCTTTAAAGCTCTGTTCATTTACGCATTCACAGATGCAGTTGCAAGCCCGTACATTTCTGCAAGGGACATTGAAGCGCTGAAAAAGGCAAAGATCTCTCCGGTTCAGGAGTTTCTCTCAACACATCCACCCATACCTAAGAGACTCAGATTCATAGACACCCTCCCATACTGAGAAAAGATTTTTCTAATTTCTTTTCCAGAAATGTTATGAATCCTGAAGCACTTTACAGAATAAGCTATGGGCTTTACATAATCTCAAGCCGCAGAAATGGGAGGCCAAGCGGCCAGATAGCAAACACGGTCTTTCAAGTTACATCAGATCCGGTAATGGTGGCGGTATGTCTCAACAGGAACAACATGACCCACGATTTTGTAAGGGATTCTGGAATTTTTGCAGTGTCCATTCTTGAGAAGGACACTCCGCTCAAATTCATCGGAAGGTTTGGTTTCAGATCGGGGAGGGATTTTGATAAATTTGAGGGAATAGACTTCTTCACTGGCAGGACAGGCGCCCCTGTTGTAAGAGATCATGCTGTTGCTTACATCGAGGCAGAGGTGAGGGATAAAATGGAGATTAAGACACATACACTCTTCATTGGTGAGGTTGTTGATGCTGAAATTTTGAGTGATGCTGAGGTGATGACATACAGCCACTACCATTACAGGCTTAAGGGTAAAACGCCAAAAACAGCCACTGTTTACTTTGAAAACACAATGTAGCTCTATTCCTCCACCATCTCCCCTTTTATCAGCTTTTCAATCAGATCTGTGCTGGAAATTGAATGCCACTGAATTCCTGTTAGCTCAGGATCCATTCCCATTGCAACAGCTAAAAGCTGAATGTAATGGACAACTGGAATATTATAGTTTTCATTTCGTGAGTTTTCAAGCTCTTTCTGTCCGTTATCAAACTGATTCAGGCATAGAGGGCATATGACAACAATTGCATCCACTTCTTCCTGACTTATTGCCTCAAGCTTTATTTCAAGCAGATCCTGAGAAACCTCTGTCGCTCCCGCTCTCACTCCTCCACCACCACCGCAGCACATCATCTTGTACCTGTAGTCAACACTCTCGCTTCCTATTGCTCTAACCAGCTCGTCCAGAACTCTTGGCCTCTCCTGAGAGGTGAATTTCTTGTACTCTCCGGGCCTGAAGAAGTGGCATCCGTAATGGATTGCAAGCCTGAGGGGGAGTCTCTTGGTTATGCTTCTTTTTATTTTCTCAATTCCAACATCGAAGTAGAGAAATTCTGCAACATGTCTCACATCTCCAGTCCCTGTCTTTTTTGAAACCTCAAAAAGAGAGGTGAAACACCCATTGCATGCGGTCATGATTGTGTCGTTTTCAGCAAGCTCTATGTTTCTCTTTCCAATTTCAAGCCACATGTCATGGCTCACAGATTTTGTTATTGAAGGAGCGGGACAGCATGATGAACCGTTAAGAGGGGATATCTCAATTCCGAGATTTTCAAAAACAAAATAGAGTGATTTTTCAATGCCCGGATATCTGTTGTGGATCATGCATCCCGGAAAAAATTTCACCCGATCACCTCTTTCAGGTATTTGCTCACGATCTCTGAAACCTCCTTTCTTGCCCTCTCGTCAAACTGGGAGTGATAGACTGGGAGATCGAGTTCTTTTCTCATTTTCATATTTTTCTCTTTTCCCGGCACAAATGCCGAGTGCTTTTCCAGATAAGAGAATGCATTTTTCAGCCTTCCTGGAAGCCCCTTTCTTCTTGCAAGTTCATTCCTTGCCTCAAGTATTATATCGGTTATTGGAATCCCTCTCGGGCATCTCTCCTGGCATGCGTAGCATGTGACGCAGAACCATAGCGCGTCATGGCTCTCAACTGGAATGCCCTTTGCAATGTATCCCATGAGAATTTTTCTTGTATTCAGAGCCGTAACCCTTCCCGAGAAGCAGCTTCCAATGCATGTTCCGCACTGCATGCATCTGTTGAGAGTTTTTGCAAGCTCTTCGTTCATTGGGAGAAATTTTGAAGGGACATTTATTAAAACATGTCGGGGTTTGAAGCTTCCACTCACTCCTTAATTTTGATTGTCCTGCTGATTACCTCTGCCAGCTTATTATCGGAACAATGAATGTGAACTGCATGAACTATGAATAGTGTGCTATACAGCAGAATGGTATCAGCAACAATTCGACAAACATTTATTACCTCCTTCCAAACAGAGTCCATGAGTTTTGAAAAGATAACTCCACCTGCGGAAGGAGCGAAAATAGGGTACGAGAATGGAAGACTTGTGGTTCCCGATAACCCGATCATTCCTTATTTCGAGGGAGATGGGATAGGCAAGGATGTTGTGCCTGCCGCGATTATGGTGCTCGATGCCGCTGCTGAAAGGATCGGCAAAGAGATTGTGTGGTTCAGAACCTATGCAGGAGAGGATGCCTACAGAATGTACGGCACTTATCTTCCTGATGATACGCTCAACGCTGTAAGGGAGTTCAGGGTTGCCTTGAAGGGTCCTCTCACAACTCCTGTGGGAGGGGGCTTCAGAAGTCTGAACGTCACAATCAGGCAGGTTCTCGATCTGTATGCTAACGTGAGACCTGTGTATTACCTTAAGGGATTTCCGAGTCCGCTGAAAAAGCCGGAGGCGGTGAATCTGGTTATATTCAGAGAAAACACAGAAGACGTTTATGCTGGAATTGAATGGGCAAGAGACAGTGAAGAGGCCAAGAAGCTGATAAGATTCCTCTCTGACGAGTTTGGAGTTAACATAAGAGAGGATTCAGGTATTGGCATAAAGCCGATCAGCGAGTTTGCGACGAAGAGGCTTGTAAGACTGGCGATACAGTATGCAATAGACAACGGGAGAGAAAGCGTAACTCTTGTGCATAAGGGCAACATAATGAAGTACACTGAAGGAGCTTTCAGGGATTGGGGATATGAGGTTGCCGAGGAGGAGTTCGGAGATGCTGTGATAACCGAAGACGAGCTCTGGAATAACTACGACGGCAAAGCTCCGAAAGGGAAGGTTGTCGTAAAGGACAGAATAGCAGACAACATGTTCCAGCAACTGCTGACAAGAACAGCCGAATACGACGTCCTTGCGATGCCCAACCTCAATGGTGACTACATGAGCGACGCTGCAGCAGCACTGGTGGGAGGGCTTGGAGTTGCTCCAGGAAGTAACATTGGCGATGGAATGGGGGTCTTTGAACCTGTCCACGGCTCAGCTCCGAAGTATGCCGGGCAAAACAAGGTGAATCCGACAGCAGAAATCCTCACGGGAGTGCTGATGTTCGAGTATCTGGGCTGGAAGAAGGCTGGAGAGATGATCAAGAGAGCAATAGAGCTAACAGTTGAGGACAGAATCGTCACCTATGATCTGCATAGGCACATGGGTGGAAAACTTGTAGGAACGAGAGAATTTGCACAGGCTGTTGTGGAAAGACTCGGGTCTGTGTGATTCCTTGCCACTCCATTCATTTTTGACAGGTGACTGTAAACTCTGGAAAGGGTTATTTATTCCTGCATGGTGGGATTCACATGAAAATTGCACTCATTGGTGGTACGGGAAACATCGGTCAGGGATTGGCCTTCAGATTGAAGCTTGCCAGTTTTGATGTGATAATTGGCTCGAGGAGCGCTGAAAAGGCTGAATCAAAGGCTGAGTACTTCAATTCCCTTGTAGAGAGGCTTGGAGGAAAGGGTGATATAAGGGGGATGGTTAATGAGGAAGCCTCATCCAATGCCGATGTTGCGATCATAACAATTCCGTGGCAGCACGCCTTTGACACTGCTGAAAGGCTGAAAGACAATCTTGCAGGAAAGATAGTTGTCTCTCCTGTCGTTCCAATGGTTGCTGAGGATGGATTTTTAAGATATGTTCAGCCTGAAGAGGGCTCTGCTGGCCTGCAACTCGCCAGAATTCTTGATAAAAGCATGGTGGTGGTTGCCTTCAACAACATTCCAGCCAGGAGATTTGCAAATCCTGAGGAAAAATTTCGGTGGGATATTGCCGTTTGCGGAGACAATCAGGAGGCAAAAAGGACTGTAATGGAGATAGTGAACAGAATTGAAGGCCTGAAAGCCTACGATGCCGGTGAGCTGAAAAATTCAAAAACTATCGAGGCATTAACCCCCCTCCTTATAAACATCGCAAGGAAAAATAGGACAAAGGAACTTGGAGTGAGATTTGTCTAAGTGAGCATTTTCTTCTCCCACTCCTTCAGATAGGCAGAGCTTTTGCTCACGTCCACAAAGAGAGATTCCGCTCTTTCAACATCAACGATCTCTATCTTTCCAGAGTTTCTTATCTTTGCAAGCTCATTTGCTGGGGCAAGCAGCTGGATGGCATATCTAAGGCTGTTTTTGTATCCAATTTCAGTGAGCTTGTCAATTGCACCCTGGTCAAGCAGCAAACCCATCTCTGCAGATCTCGTCTCGATTATAAGTCTTATCTCCTCCCTGCTGTAGGGTTCAGTTGTTATTATCAGAAGCCTGTCGAGGAGATCCAATGGAACGCCATGGGGAGATGTGTCATCTGTGCCCCTGATCCTTGCGAAACCTCTGTTGGAGGCCAGAATTATTATTGGTGCCATCTCGCTCTCCATCGCCCTGTTCATGAACGCAAAGAGCTCAATGTCCATCAGATGAGTCTCATCAATGAACAGAACCCCCGGAATGAGTTCAGCAATTCCCTGCTCTATCCACTCCTTGACCTGTTCATCCACAGCCTGCCTTATTTCGTTGTCTATCTCCCTGCTTTCAGAAGTGAAGAGGCTGAATATTGTGCTTCTTCTCGCTCTCGCTTCATCAAGGTCATGAAGGGAAACGACATAGGTGTATTCCTTATCCTTCTCAACAGATCCATCGGGCCTTTCCACTATCTCTTCAACATCTATGTCGTATCTCTTCTCAGAGCCAGTTCTTCCAGCCTTTGTAACCCTGCCAGTCTCCTTATCTATTATTATCACATCCCCCTCTGAAATGCCTGAGTACATAAACTGCATGGCAATTCTGTTTCCCACGCTGAATGATCTCTTCTCCTTCTTTGTTGCAAGGGTGATTCTTGCAGACTCCGGAATTTTCTGTGTGGGATTGTATGGATTGGGCACCATGCTGTAGTCAAGTTCCACAACCTCTCCTTCAAGCACCCTTCTTGTGTCCCTTATCCTCACTCCAATTGCCTTTCTCATTGTCTGATAAAGCGCCTCGGTTTTTTTCATCTCACTGCTGTAGAACTCACTTGCAGAAACCTGAACAAAGGGTATGTCCTTTCCAAGCTCTTTGCTTATGGCCACAGCTATGGCAGTTTTTCCTGTGCCTGGAGGGCCAGCTATAAGAATACCCCTTCCTGCCATCTTTCCTTCCTTTATCAGCCTCACAATTATTCCTGCAGCCTCTCTCGCCTTCTTCTGCCCCACGAGTCCTCCACCTATTTCTCTTGCATTCAGACTGTCATCAAGCCCCAGGCCGGTGATGTGGGAATGAGCACTGTATCTCTCAAACTTTGTTGCAAGCTCCCTTATCTCCTCCATGACCCTCACCCAGACTTCAATGGATTAGAATTTCAATATAAATTTTTTGAAAAACAGAATGCAGAGCAGGTCGTAAAGCTTATTTCACCTCCCTCACAAAAGTCAATTCATGAAGAAAGGAGTCATCTCACTTGCCCTGATCATTCTTCTGATTTTAACACCAGTTCATGCCCAGTTTGAGAACTACTCTGAGAGGAGCATAAAGGCTGTTGCAGTTGTCAGCGGAGAAAACCGGGGAGCCACAATAAATATAACGGTGACTGTGACACCTGGCAATGGCAGGGTTTTTGTGTCGGTTTCTCCATTTACTGAAATTGACATGCAGGGGAGTGCTCAGCTTTCGGCATTAACTGCATGCGATCTCACAGGTAAGGATTTTCTGAACTATGATTTCTTTTACGTAATTGAGGCAAAATCAACAATTGTTGGAGGGCCATCTGCTGGAGCCGTGATGACAATTGCAACAATTGCAGCTCTTGAAAATCTAACTCTGAATAGGACCGTTTATATGACAGGAATGATCTATCCCGATGGAACCATAGGTCCTGTGGGAGGGATACCCTACAAACTGCAGGCTGCTGCAAAAGATGGGGCAAAAATCTTCCTCATTCCAAAGGGGCAGAGATATGCGACCATGGTGGAAAAGAAAGAGGTGAGAAAGGGTCCATTTGTCATAATAAACAGCGAAACAAAAACTGTCGATCTTGTAAAGTATGGCAGAAAATATGGTGTTAAGGTGATTGAGGTTGAAAATATAAATGAAGCACTGTCCTATTACACGGGTCATCAGCTTGAAAAGCTTGAAGGAAAAATAAGCGAGGAGAAATACCGGGGTCTTATGAAAATTCTTGCTGACAAAATGAAGAGTGATGCATTAAAGCTATATGGTGAATTCGAGAAAGTTGCAGACAGTGATGTGAAAAAGAAGGTTGATGAAAGGTTTAAAAAGGCTGAAGAACTGGCGAAGAAAGGATACTATTACTCAGCAACGAGTTCGTACTTCACAGCCAAAATTATGATGAGAGAAGAGCTTTACAGGAAGAAAATAAAGGACGATCAGGAGTTCTCACTTGAGGAGAAGGTGATAAGGGACGAGATTAATTCAATGAAGGACAGTGTTAAATCATACCGCATTGGCCTTGCCTCTCTTCAGATTATTGGCGCAGCAGAGGAAAGACTCGCAAAGGCAGAGAATTACCTGCAGAAGGCTGTTAATTCAAATAACTGGGATGATGCAATTGCAAATCTGGCTCTTGCAAAGGAAAGGGTTGAAAGTGCCAGGATATGGATGTCAATTCTGCCTGAAATCAAAAAAGATGCATATATGAGTAGTGAGGAGCTTAAAAAGCGAGCTGATTTCTATCTCAGCATGGCAGAGTCGATCTATGTTTATGCCGAGTCCATAGGTGGATACCAGTCCCTCCTCAAAGGTGATGGTTCTGCTGACGAGAGCAGGAGCATAGCTGAAGAGCTTTACAATCAGGGATATTATGCGGGGACAATACTGACAGCTCTTGACAGCATAATAAAATCAGCCCTCTCGATAGAGCTGATAGGTGTGCAGAATGAGAAAGAGCTCTCTGAAAAAATAAATCAAACAAGGGAATCCAGTCAGAATGCGATAGGTGTGGCTGAAAAATACACGATTCCAGTTCTTGCCTATGCTTACTATGAATTTGGGGAAACATCTGAAGGTATCTGGAAACTTTATTATTACAAGCTCTCGGAAAGGATCGCCAAAACACTCTCGCTTATGGGTGGAAAGGAGAATGTGAAAATAGTTGAGGCCACCTACAAAAATCCTGAGATCAGAACAACACCTGAAGTGAAAACTGTTGTTGAAAAGTATTTTTCCAGAAGCATTCCGGGTTTCGAAGCTGGAACATGGGTCATAGCATTATTAGCAGCACTAATAATCCTGAGAGTAAGGTTGAAAGGAAGTTGACTCCTGAATTTCCTATCAATTCCCTTTTTTCTGCAGTTGCACCAAGAATACTGTCAATATGGACTCCTATAAAGCCTGCAATCATGGCTATTGCTGCCTCATGCGGGCCAAGAATTCCGGAAAGTATGGCATAGAGTGATATCATTCCTGATCCAGCAAGAGCTAAGACCTCTCCGATAGCTGAAACACCGCCGCTCTCTCCAGGTTTAACCCTTTCGAAGCTTGTTATCAGATACACTTTTTCGGACATTTTTCCAAACTCGCTGGCTAAGGTATCTCCAAGGGCTGTTGACAGACTTGCTATGAATGCTGCTGAGAAAACAGCGTTTGAGAAGTATCCATAGTTCAGGGCAAAGAAAAGAGCCGGAAGGCTGTTTGCAAACACGTTGCTGTAGCCCCTTGCCCCACCTGCGGGCTCCCCAACTCCGAGCATTTCCTTGTCCCGGTATCTGTATTTTGTTGCAGCAGAGCCGATTGCATAAAAAAGAATGAGGGCTATGAAGTACCTTATATCGGTTGAAACAATAATAAGCATCCCCACAATTGTTGCAGCCATCAGTCCTGTTTCATCTGCAACTCCAGTTCTGTATGCTATCAGGCTCAGAAGGAAGGCCATGACAAATCCAAGGAAAAGCTCTTCCTTGCTTATTGCAATCTTGTAGATGTCAAACGTTATCAGAATTGATGTATTTGCAAGAACCAATGATGTTGAGACCAGATCGTTTCTCATGGCATACACAACCAGTGAAGACCCCAGGGCAGTTGTGAGAGATATAAGAGCCAGAAAGTCCGCACTCCACGGATTCGGGAATGATTGAAGGAATAGAAAACCGAGAATGAAATAGATCGGGATGCCGAAATAGTAAGGAACCTTCGTTCTGAATGACGCAATCAGTATGGATGGAATGACCGCATGCTCAGGGAGGTATCCCTTTGCTGCGAGAACTATCAGTATTATGGATGTTGAAAGTGAAACCATGCTGTCGAAATGCTCCTTTCTTTCCGGATTTCTTGCATAAAGTCCCGCATAGGTTAAAATCAGAGCAAATCCAAGTCCAATAGCCTCTTCATAGGTGATGTGCCTGTAAAGTATTGCAACCGCTGCAAGTCCAAGATTCATTGAGAAGGGTTTTTAAATGTGGCAATAAAAAGCTAACTGATGCTTGGCATCCTGTACAGAATTTATGAGAAGAAGCTGGAGAAAGAGGTTTTTGGAAAAAACATTCCCAATCACATCGCAGTTGTGTTGGAAGAGGTAAATCCAGATGAACTTTTTGATGGTCTTGAAATGTTTATCGGGTGGTGCAGAAGTTCAGGTATAAAAGAATTAACATTCACAATAGATGGGTTTCCTTCTCCGAATCTCATTGAAAAATTCGCGGAAAGAATAGATGGAAGTGTGAGACTGATTTTTGATGGAAGGGAGATGGAGATTGAAAATAAGTCTGGCATCAATGTCAATTTCGTGGTGAATTATGGAGGGAGGAAGGAGATAGTCGAGGCAGTCAAAAAAATTGCACTCTCTGTCATGAGTGGCGAGATCGAGCCTGATGAGGTTGATGAGAGGGTGATAGAGAAGCATCTGAAAATATCGTCTGAGCCCGACGTCATAATCAGGGCGAGCGTTAAATCCTTCGATTTTTTGATATGGCAGAGCATTTACAGTGAACATGTGTTTTTCGACATTGACTGGAAAAATTTAAGATATATCGATTTTCTGAGAATTCTGAGAGAGTACCAGAAGAGGGAGAGGAGGTATGGAAGGTAGATTTCTCAGGTATGTAAGGGTTCTGGCAGACTATCAGTTTGGGATGGGGGCAGGTAAGGCGCTCTTCCCTGAGACATGTGAATTCATAATCTCCCCGAAAACAGGGAAAGTCAGGCAGATAACAGATAGAGGCGTGAGAATAGCAACGGTCAGGCCTGAAAGC
>Ga0256830_1001534_pt1 | contig 16225 bp, 12 predicted proteins | sample 128326metaG_FD_190537 | JGI IMG/M metagenome (GOLD analysis project Ga0256830, IMG submission 190537) | Hydrothermal vent microbial communities from Lau Basin, Pacific Ocean - 128-326 | ecosystem: Environmental > Aquatic > Marine > Hydrothermal vents | place: Pacific Ocean: Lau Basin | collected... | reverse complement strand
AACCCCTGGACGCCATCAAGAAAGACTACGATGTATGGGCCTCGGGCCTCATGAGCTGGCAGAGCGATCACCGCGCCACACTGGATGTCTTCGAGAAACGGGGCGGCATCATCAAGTTCTACCCCCTCATCGACGTCACCCGGGAGGAAAGGGACGCCTACATCAAATCACACGACCTGCCCTTCCATCCCCTGGTCTTCAAGGGGTATTCGTCCATCGGTTGCAAGCACTGCACCGTGCCCGGCGAGGACCGCAGCGGCCGCTGGAACAACTGCCCCAAGACGGAATGCGGACTGCATCTGTGAAACGCGAGGGGTGATACGTGAAGCGTGAGGCGTGGCGCGGTTCATGGATGAGACACGCCTCACCCTTCACGTCTCACCCTTCACGCCTCACGTCACCAAATTGCGCGGCTCACCCGAGGCCCACGCCCGGATATTGAGCGCCACTTCGTCCACCAGGCGCTGCCGCGCCTCGCGGCTGGCCCAGGCGATGTGCGGCGTCACGATGAGATTGGGTATGTCACGAGCCAGCAAGGGACTGTCTTCCCCGGGCGGCTCCACGGCCAGCACGTCCACCCCCGCCCCGCCCAGGTGTCCTGACTTCAGGGCATGGGCCAGGGCATGCTCATCCACGATCCCGCCGCGCGCGGTATTGATCAGCAAGGCTCCGGGCTTCATGGCGGCCAGCTCGGCCGCGCCTATCAGGCCGCGGGTATTGCCGGCCAGGGGACAGTGGAGCGTCAGCACATCCACTTGCGGTAACAGATCAGGCAGCGCCACTCGCCCTTCCATCTCGGGAGATCCGGGCCGGGCCGCTATCAGCACATGCATGCCGAAGGCTTGCGCGACCTTGGCCACCGACCGGCCCAGCTCGCCATAGCCCACGATGCCCAGGGTCTTGCCCGCCAGTTCGCTGATGGGATAGTCCAGCAGGCAGAAATCCCTGCTGCCTTGCCAGCGCCCGCCCCTGACGGCCCGCATGTACTCGGGCAGGCGGGTGACCAGGGCCAGCAGCAGGCAGAAGACATGCTGGGTCACGGAGGGGGAGGCATAACCACGCACATTGCACACCCTGATGCCCCGCGCCGCGGCGCCCGCGACATCAATATTGTCGGTCCCCGTCGCGGAGACGCATACCAGGCGCAGATCGCCAAGGGCCTGGAAATGCGCCGCATCCAGGGGCACCTTGTTGCTGACGGCGACCTGGGCGCTGGCCAGGCGCCCGGTCACCTCCTCCGGCCGGGAATGGCCAAAAAATCGCCACTCCGGCAACACGGCCTTCAGCCCCGACAAATCGAGGTCCCCCCGGTCCAGGGAATCAATATCAAGAAAAACGCCCAGCATATTGTTTATACGCCATTAAATATAAACCACGTTAATCGCGCGGGATTCAGATAAAACTGGCCCGCATACTGCATTCCCATGAAGTAAAGTTGTCGGAAATTTCTGCCGCTAAAAAATACATATAGATGTCTAAACAGATACGAGCTTATTCATTGAGAGCCAATTGCTCAGGAGGACATCATCATGAGTCTGATCATCGAAGCTGTAATCATGTCGTTTACCATGGGCGCCATACTCGGCGCGGCCGTTGCCCTGTCGCTCAAATCGAGCAAGTACTGGGACAGCAGAACCTCTTCGGAGACGCGCCACAAGGCCGTGCCCGTCAGGAACGAGGCCCATCCCGGGGTGCGGCGGGAACACCACTGACGGCAGCGCCTCTGGAAAACATCCCGGCTGCGCGCGAAACAGGGTGCGTTCGGCCCAGGGCGCCCCATGAGCGGGTTCGCCCTGGCAAAATATAAATGGTTGGAACGCTCCGCCGCCCGTCAGTTGGGTGAGCCCTTTTCCGGATGGGCGTATTTCGGCGGCAATTGCAAATAGAAACCCTGCTCCTCGATCGATTTCAGCACCGTGGCGGCCTCGCAGCGCGCCAGTTTCTTCTCCCTGGTCAACTCCAGGGTCATCACCCGCTCCAGCTTTCCCAGCATGTTCAACAGCGCTTCGGGCACCCGTGAGCAGTCATCCTCCTGTCCCACGAACAGATAGGTGTCGGGCTCTCTCTTTCCCTTGTAGACATAGCAGTCGAGTTTCATGGCAAGTCCGGTGTCGCTTTCCCCATGCATCGGATAAGATAGGAACAGAGCGCAACATACGACATTTGCCATGCCAAGACAATCCCGCCCTGTGGTGCTCCTCCTGCTCGCGGCAGGCGCGGTGCTCACCACCTACGTCTTCCCCGGTGGCGAGAAACCTGTCGAGGTCACGGTGCGGACCGTGGACAAGGGCCGCGTGGAAGCCACCGTCACCAACACCCGGGCAGGCACGCTCAAGGCCTGCCGCCGCGCGTCTCGATGCGGTGGATGCGTTGCGGAGCGAGTGAGCCCGCGGGAATCAAGTCCTCGCCAGAAGCAAAACAATCATGATGGCAAGAATGAGAGACACACCTTGCCAGAAAGCCACCGGGTTGCGCTCCATCAACGGCGGCCGGGTTCTGTTCACGAACCCCTTGCCGGGACGGCGGAGGTCATGGGTGAACTCCGAGAGGGCGTCGTAACGCTTGTTCGGGTCGGGGTGGACGGCCTTCTTGATGGCCTCGTCCACCCACGCGGGAATCTCGCGGTCCTCCGCCAGCACGCTGCGGTATTTGAGCCTGCGCTGGGCTGCCCGGGTACGGGACTTCGCCACCTGGGTGCCATAGGGAAGGCGTCCGGAGAGCATCTGGTAACAGATGACCCCCAGGGAGAACAGGTCGGCCTGCTTCGAGCCCGCTTCGCCCAGGAAGCATTCCGGAGCGGTGTATTGGGCCGTGCCGAGGAGATTGTCCTGATCGATGGGCGTTGCCACTTCCATGAGTCCCGCGACACGCACGGAGCCAAAATCGATGATCCTCACCGTGCCCGTCTCGTCGATCATCACGTTGTCCGGCCTCAAGTCCTGGTGAAACATCTCCTGGCGATGGAAGGCGCGCAGCCCGGCGGCTATCTGCTCGATGATGCCCCGCACCGTTTCCATATCCGGCCTGGGATTGTCGATCATCCACTGCTTCAGCGTCTGCCCCTTGATATACTCCGTCGTGATATACAGATAGTGCCGCTTCCGCGTCTGCGGACAGGGCTTGAGCACGTGGGCATTGTTGATGCGGCGCGCGATCCACTCTTCCATCAGGAAGCGTTCGAGATATTCGGGATTGTTTCTCAGGTCGACGGACGGCACCTTCAGGGCCACCTGCGCCCCGCTCCCGCTGTCCACCGCAAGATAGAGATGGCTGCGGGCGCTTCTGTGCAGCTCGCGCACGATCTCATAACCGTCGAACCGCATCCTTGGCTTGAGTTCGGGGGGGAAAGGCAGCGTCGTCAATTGCTGGCGGTGTTCGCCGGCCTCCTGGCCGGGCAAGCGGTCGGCCCTGACGATCTGGATCGTCAGGTTGTCATCACTCCCCTGGTCGAGCGCCGCGTCGATGATCGAAGAGGCGGCCTTGTCCAGATCATCGGCGTGCGCATGGATAGCCTCGATGATGAATTTCTCATCGGCATATTCATAAATTCCATCGGTCGCAAGAACCAGAATGTCGCCTGGCTCCAGGGGCACGGCGCGATATTCGATCTCAAGAAGATCCTTCATGCCCAGGGCGCGGGTCAGGTAGCTCTTGTCTTTCGATACCCACAGGCGGTGATCCTCGGTGAGCTGTTCCAGGCCGTCTCCGGATACCTGATACACACGCGTATCCCCCACGTGGAATATGTGCGCCGTATTGGACTTGATCACCAGCGCGGTGAACGTGCACACGTAGCCACGGTCGGGGGAATAGCGGTAGGGGCTGTTGCGGGTCTGCAGGTACAGCCAGGAATTGGTCGCCTGCAACACCCGCTGCACTGAAGTTTTGACCGTCCAGGACTCGGAGGTGCAGTAGTAGTCCTCGAGAAAACTCTTGACCGCCACCTCGCTGGCATGCTGGCTGACTTCGCTGCTGCTGATGCCATCCGCCAGCACCACCGCCACCCCCTTGGAGGTCAGTTGCGGCTCTCTGGGAAAGCAGGCCCCGTGGAAGTCCTGGTTAAGCGCCTTGCGGCCCTTGTCAGAAGCCTGCCCGATGGAGATGCTTGTTGCTCCGGCCATCAATTTTCCCCATGGATCAAGGCGCGCCGCCCGCCCCCTGCCCGGTGGCCGCACAGCGGCTGGCGCGGAAGTCACGGGCAGCCCGGATTCTATCTGCCGATCTTACGATCGGGACTGGTTCTCACATGAGTGTAGTACAAAGGCAGCGCGACGAACACCAGCCCGCCCACCAGGTTCCCCAGCACCGTCGGCAGCTCGTTCCAAATGATATAATCGGGTATGGTGAAATCGCCTCCCATGATCATGGAAAAGGGAAACAGGAACATGTTGACAATGGAGTGTTCGAATCCCATATAGAAGAACAGCATGATGGGCATCCACATCGCGGCAATCTTTCCGGTGGCGGAAGTTGAGATCATGGCGCCCACCACTCCCATGGAAACCATCCAGTTGCAGAGCATGCCGCGCAGGAAAATAGTGATCCATCCGTCCAGGCCCTGTGCCTTGTAGCCCAGTGTGCGGGACTCGCCGATATGGCCTACTTTGTCCGCCACGGCGCCGCCGTCGATGTTGTAGCCGTAGGTCAGAACGAAGGACATGATCGTCGCCACGGTCAGCGCGCCGCCCAGATTGCCGATGAACACCCAGCCCCAGTTGCGCAAGACCTGCCCGAAGGTAACGCCGGGACGCTTGTCCAGCCAGGCCAGCGGCACCAGGGTGAACACCCCGGTCAGCAGATCGAACTTCATCAGGTACAACATGATAAAGCCCACGGGAAAAAGCACGGCCCCCAGGATGGGGGAACCCGTTTTCACCATCACGGTAATGGCGAACATGGCCGCCAGGCCGAGCACGGCGCCCGCCATGTAGGCACGAATCACCGTGTCCTTCGTGGACATATAAACCTTGGACTCTCCCGAGTCCACCATTTTTGTTACGAACTCCGAAGGCTCTAGATAAGACATGATTTTCCTTTATTTCTATTTGGATCCTCAGCGCGGCTTGGGCCGGGCTGTGCGCACCCTGGCCACCCTACCCCCGCCCCCGTATGCACATTTCGCGCCATAAATTCTTCTTATCAAAGAAGCCTGTTTTTAATAGCTTTTTTTGATTTTTTGGCGCGCGCCCTGTCCAGACATTGGCCGTCATGCACGATTTCAGTGCGCAATGCCACATTTATGCGCGCTAAATGGCGCGACCGGGATTCCTGGTGGGAAATGCGGGCCAGCCTCAGGGAACGAGCCGGAAATGTTCCATGTCCCCGGTAGCGCCCGCGGGCAATGCATAGCGCCGGGGATAGTCCACGCGCATGAAATACAGTCCCTGGGGTGGCGCGGTCACGCCGCCAAGCTGGCGGTCGCGCAGGGCCAGCACTTCCGCGGCCCACTCCACGGGGCGCTCACCGGCGCCGATGGCCATCAGGACCCCGGCGATGTTTCTCACCATGTGGTGGAGAAAGGCGTTGGCCTCCACATCGATGAAGACATGGTCACCGCGCCGCGTCACGTCCAGGCGGTGAATGGTGCGCACGGCCGACCTGGCCTGGCAGGCATAGGCGCGGTAGGAGGAGAAGTCGTGCTCGCCCAGCAGGCTGGCGCCCGCCTCCGCCATGAGCGCTGCCTCCAGGGGACGGTACTCCCAGGATACGTGTTGCGCGGCGATGGCGGGGCGCACACGATGGTTGTAGATGATATAGCGGTAGTGACGGCGCAAGGCCCCGAAACGGGCATGAAAATCGTCGTCCACCTGGCGGGCCCAGCGGATGCTGACATCGCCGGGTAGATTGGCATTGGCGCCGAAGACCCAGGAATGGGTTGAGCGCTCGGCATGAGTATCGAAGTGGACCACCTGGCCCAGGGCATGGACGCCGGTATCCGTCCTTCCGGCGCAGATCACCCGCACCGGATGGTTGGCGACCCGGGAGAGGGCCGCCTCGACGCAGCCCTGCACGGTGCGTGTGCCCGGCTGGAGCTGCCAGCCGCAGAAACCGTTGCCGTCGTATTCGATGCCCAGCGCGACGCGCATGCCCATGCCGCGGCTCAACGCCGGGTCTTGAAATGATTGATCAGTCCGTTGGTGGAGCAGTCGTGGCCGGTGACGGGATCGTCCCCCTCCAGTTCCGGCAGAATCACCCGCGCCAGTTGCTTGCCCAGCTCCACGCCCCACTGGTCGAAGGAGTTGATGCGCCAGATCACCCCCTGGGTGAAGATCTTGTGTTCATACAGGGCGATGAGGGCGCCGAGGGTACGGGGCGTGAGCTTCTGGAACAGAATGGAATTGGTGGGGCGGTTGCCGGGGAAGACCTTGTGGGGCAGCAGCTTCTCCAGGGCCTCGTCTTCCATGCCCGCCGTCTTCAGCTCCGCGCGCACCTCGGCGGCCGTCTTGCCCTTCATCAATGCCTCGGTCTGGGCGAAGAAGTTGGACAGCAGAATGGCGTGGTGCCCGCCGATGGGATTGTGGCTCTCCACCGGCGCCAGGAAGTCGGCCGGTATCAGCTTGGTGCCCTGGTGGATCAACTGGTAGAAGGCGTGCTGGCCGTTGGTGCCCGGCTCCCCCCAGATCACCGGGCCGGTGGAATAGTCCACGGGCTCGCCGCCCAGGGTGACGCCCTTGCCATTGCTCTCCATGTCCCCCTGCTGGAAATAGGCCGGAAAGCGATGCAGATACTGGTCATAGGGCAGGATGGCATGGCTCTGGGCGCCGAAGAAATTGTTGTACCAGATGCCCAGCAGGCCCAGTATGACGGGCATGTTGCGCGCCAGGGGCGCCTCCCTGAAATGCTTGTCCATGGCGTGGGCGCCCTCCAGGAGTTCCTCGAAGCGCCGCATGCCGATGGTCAGGGCGATGGAAAGCCCGATGGCGCTCCACAGGGAGTACCGTCCACCGACCCAGTCCCAGAACTCGAACATGTTGTCCGCATCGATGCCGAAGGCCGTCACCTCCCTGCGGTTGGTGGACAGGGCCACGAAATGCCTCGCCACCGCCTCTTCGTCGCCCGCGGCCGCCACCAGCCAGGCGCGCGCCGTGTGGGCGTTGGTGATGGTCTCCTGGGTGGTGAAGGTCTTGGAGGCGACGATGAACAGGGTGGTCTCGGGATCCAGTCCCTTGAGGGTCTCGACGATGTGGGTGCCGTCGATGTTGGAGACGAAATGGGGGCGCAGGCGCGGGGAGGCGTAGGGTTTGAGGGCCTCCGTCACCATCACCGGGCCGAGATCCGAGCCGCCGATGCCGATATTGACCACATCGGTGATGGGCCTGCCGCTGTACCCCGTCCACTGCCCGTTGCGTACCGCCTCGCTGAAGGCGCCCATGCGTTCCAGCACCGCATTGACGCGCGGCATGACATCCTCGCCGTCCACCAGAACCGGCGTGTTGGCGCGGTTGCGCAGGGCCGTGTGCAACACCGCGCGGTCCTCGGTGACATTGATGCGCTCGCCGCGGAACATGCTCTCGATCCGCTCCGGCAGGCCGGACTCACGGGCCAGGTCCAGGAGCAGTTCCATGGTGCGCTCCGTGATGCGGTTCTTGGAATAGTCCAGCAGGATATCCTCGAACTGCAGGGAGAACTTGTCGAAGCGTTCCGGGTCCCGGGCGAAGAGATCGCGCATGTGCAGCCCGGCGATCTCCCCGTGGTGCGCCGCCAGGGCGCGCCAGGCCGGCGTGGCGGTGAGTGTCCCGTTTGGCTCAGTCACCTCAGAAGGCTTCCGAACTCACGTCGATACCGTCCAGGGACAGGGAGTGGCGCCAGAACTGCCCGTCGCTGTCGAACAGGCGGTAGGTGCCGCGCGGCCCCCAGCTTCCGGCGGGATAGGTGTTGATGAAGTCGCGCTCCATGGACCAGACCTTGAGCACCGGATCCACCACGCGCCACGCCCACTCCACCTCGTCGTAGCGCAGGAACAGGGAGTGGTCGCCCTTCATGACATCGAGCAGCAGTTCTTCATAGGCGTCCGACTCCCGCTCGTCCCCGGTGCGGTAGCTCGCGTCCAGGCTGATGGGGCGGGTGTTCATCTCCAGGCCCGGCACCTTGACCTGGATTTCCATGCGCAGGCATTCGTTGGGCTGGATGCCCATCAGCAGCCAGTTGGGCATGAAGCGCTCAAGCTGGGTGTTGCGGAACAGGTGATGGGGGGGCTCCTTGAAGCGGATGCTGATGGCGGAGCTGCTTTCCGTCATGCGCTTGCCCGTGCGCAAATAGAAGGGCACGCCCCGCCAGCGCCAGTTGTCGATGTACAGCTTGAGGGCGGCATAGGTTTCCGTGATGCTGTGCGGGTCCACACCCTCCTCCTCCAGGTAGCCGGGCACGGCCTGGCCGTCGATCATGCCGCGCGCGTACTGGCCGCGGAAGGCGTGGGCATGCACGGCGTTCTGGGTGATGGGGCGGATGGACTTCATGACCTTCACCTTCTCGTCGCGCAGGGACTCGGCATCCATGCCCGCCGGCGGCTCCATGGCCACCAGGGCCAGCAACTGCATGAGGTGGCTCTGCAGCATGTCGCGCAACGCGCCCGCGCCTTCATAGTAGTCGGCGCGTCCCTCGATACCACGGGTCTCGGAATGGGTGATCTGCACATGGTCCACGTAATTGCGGTTCCACAGGGGCTCCAGGAGCAGGTTGGCGAAGCGGAACACAAGGATGTTCTGCACCGTGCCCTTGCCCAGGTAGTGATCGATGCGGTAGATCTGGTGCTCGTCCAGGCACTTGAGAAATCCCTGCTGGAGGATCTGGGCGCTGAGCAGGTCGTAGCCGAAGGGTTTCTCGATGACCGCGCGCCGCCATCCCGTACTCTCGTCCAGCAGCCCCACCTCGCCCAGGCGGGCGACCACTGGGCCGAAGTCGGCGGGGCGGATGGACATGTAGAAGATAATGTTGGGCAGCAGGGCCGGATTGCCGTCCAGTTCCTGGCGCAGGCGGGCGAAGGCCTCCGCCTCGCTCAGATCGCCCTGGAAATAATGCAGGCGCTCGATGAAGCGGTGATAGGCCGTCTGGTCGATGCCGTCCCCGTACTTGTCGGCCAGCATGTTGGAGGCCTCTTCGATCCATTTCTCGCGCGACCAGGGGCGCCGCCCGAAGGCGAGGATGGTCATCTTGTCCGGCAGCCTGCCCTCCTCCTCCAGGGAGTAGAGGGCGGGCATCAGCTTGATGCGCGACAGGTTGCCCGTGGCCCCGAAGATGACCAGTGTGCAGGGTTCCATGGCTATGGCTTCCCTTCCCCCTTTTCGGTCTTGATGTCATGCCCGCCAAAGGCATTGCGCATCACGGCCAGCACGCGGTTGGTGAATCCCACCTGGTCCTGGCTGGTGAAGCGCATCTGCAGGGCCAGGCTGATCACCGGCGCGGCGACGCCCTGGTCGATGGCCTCCAGCATGGTCCAGCGCCCTTCCCCGGAATCCGCCACATAGGGCGCCACCGAATCCAGTTTCTGATCATTCTGCAGGGCGCCCGCCGTCAGATCCATAAGCCAACTGCTGATGACGGAGCCATGACGCCACAGCTCGGCGATCTGGGCGATGTCCAGGGAAAAATCCTCCTTGTTGTGCAACAGGGCGAAACCCTCGGCGATGGCCTGCATCATGCCGTATTCGATGCCGTTGTGGATCATCTTGGTGAAGTGCCCGGAGCCCAGGGGGCCGACATGGGCCCAGCCACGGTCCGGCGCCGGCGCGAGAACCTTGATCGCCGGCTCGATCATTTCCACGAAGCGCTTCTCCCCGCCCAGCATCATGCAATAGCCGTTCTCCAGTCCCCATATGCCGCCGGAAGTCCCGGCGTCCACGAAACCGATGCCCGACTGGGCGAGAATCGCCCCGCGGCGCTGGGTATCGTGGTAATTGGAGTTGCCGCCATCGATCACCAGGTCGCCCGGCGAAAGGCGCTTCTCCAGTTCCTTGATGACCTTGTCCGTGGGCCTGCCGCTGGGCACCATGACCCATACGATCTTGGGATCGGGCAGCTTCTTCAACGCCAGCGTGATGCTGGGCGCGGGGATCATGCCGGTTTCCTCCTGCAACTCCTTGCGGACATCCGCCGATGTATCGTAGCCCACCACTTCGATATCCGCGCGTCTCAGCCGGCGCACCATGTTGCCGCCCATCTTGCCGAGCCCTATCATTGCCAGTTTCATGCGTCTGCTACCTCATCATCTGTGAGCGCCCTGGATTGTCATGCCGCCGCCATTCTCAAGTACACAGCAGGCGGGCGATCGCCTATAATGGCCGTTTTGTTAACAGCATGACCCGTGGGGTAATTTACCGCCCCGGTTATCGGGAGCGTTTAGTATAAGTTACGGCAGTCAAATATCAATCGATAATAAAACATACCTGTAGCGCCCCGGCCTCCCTCAAGATAATATCGACACTTTGTGAGCAAATATGACCACCGGACGTATCCGCCCCAGCCGCGCGGAGCCCGAGCACTGAGCCATGAGTATCCATAAAATCCTGTTCGTCACCAGTGAAGCCCACCCTCTCATCAAGACCGGGGGGCTGGCGGATGTTTCCGGCAGCCTGCCCGCGGCCCTCAAGACCCTGCGCCGCGACATTCGCATTCTCATGCCCGCCTACAAGTCCGCGCGGGCCAGGATCGGGCGCCACACCCGCAAGGCGCAACTGAAAGCGCCGGGCTTCCCCGACGACATTGCCGTGCTGGAAGGACATCTCCCGGGCACCCGCATCCCTGTGTGGCTGGTGGACTCGCCGCGCCACTTCGACCGCGACGGCGGCCCCTATGCCGACAGCCAGGGGCGGGACTGGCCCGACAACGCGGAGCGCTTTACCGTCTTCAATCGCATCGCGGAACTGCTCGCCCTCAACCAGGCGGGGCTGGACTGGCAACCCGACATCGTGCACTGCAACGACTGGCAAAGCGGCCTGACCCCGGCCCTGCTGGCGCGCAGCACGCCACGTCCGGCCACGGTGTTCACCATCCACAACCTGGCCTACCAGGGCCTGTTCAACTGGGAGACCTTCCAAGGCCTGCATCTGCCCGGCGATCTGTGGTCCATGCACGCCATGGAGTTCTACGGCCAGTTCTCCTTCATCAAGGGCGGCATTACCTTCGCCGACATGCTGAACACCGTCAGTCCACAATATGCCAGGGAAATCTGTACACCCGAATTCGGCTGTGGCCTGGAGAACCTGCTCAGCCAGCGCGCCGACCGCCTGGCGGGCATCCTCAACGGCGCCGATTACAGCCAGTGGAATCCGGCCCGGGACCCCCACCTGGCCGCCAATTACAACCCCTTCACCACGGAAAAGAAAAAGATCAACAAGCGGCAGTTGCAGAAACTCTACAATCTGCCCATCGACGACGGCGTTCCGCTCATCGGCCTGGTGGGGCGCCTCGTGGAACAGAAGGGTTTCGACCTGCTCCTGGCCATCCTGCCCCAGTTGTTCCAGCGCCGCGTGCAGGTGGTGGTGCTGGGCAGCGGCGACAAATCTCTGGAACACCGTCTGGAAATGGCCGTGCGCGAATACCCCGACAAGCTGGGCGCCCACATCGGTTACAACGAGGCGCTCGCTCACCAGATCGAGGGCGGCGCGGATATGTTTCTCATGCCCTCCCGCTACGAGCCCTGCGGCCTCAACCAGATCTACAGCCTGCGTTACGGCACCCTGCCCATCGTGCGCCGCACGGGGGGACTGGCCAACACGGTCGTGGACGCAACGGAAGAAAACCTTGCCCGCGGCACCGCCACCGGCATCGTCTTCGACGAAGCGCTTCCCGACGCCCTGCTCCACGGCATCGACCGCGCCCTGGCACTGTACAGCCAGCCCAAGCCCTGGAAGAAGGTGGTGTTCAACGCCATGCAGCAGGACTTCAGCTGGCGGCGCAGCGCGCGCCAATACCTTGATCTGTACCGCAAGGCACAAGCGGTACGCTGACGGTCACCTCGAAAAAACATGTTGGACACGAAGACTTTGACTGATGTATGTGATGTCCATATTGGGCGGGAAACCAGGAAATAAAAATGACAATGTGCTTTCAATTTCACACTAAACCATCTGTTTTTATGCAACTTCAAGCTTTGTCTACGTACATATCCAGGTAAGGGGACGCGCGGCGGGCGCAAAGATCCGCCTGGCACTCCAACCCATGCGCGGTGTCCGGCATGCGCATAAGGCGCAATTTCCACTTTCCGGGAAAGGGTAAATTGATCCGGAATCGGGTATAATGCGCTCCGTGCCGCGCCGCCGAATCTTATTATTTTCTTAAAATTGGGCTTTTAACTTAATGATAGATCAAGATAAAAAACTGCGCGCGCGCGTCAAGATGTTCGGCAATCTGCTGGGAGGCGTGTTGCGTTCCCAGGCCGGCGGGCGCGTCTACATGGCTGTCGAGGCGCTGCGCAAGGGTTATATTCAGTTGCGCAAGGAAGAGACGCCGGGCAAGCGGGAACAACTGCTGCGCATCATCAGGAAACTCGATCCCCTTACCCTCACCCACGTGGTGCGTGCCTTCAGCACCTATTTCAGCCTGGTCAACATCGCCGAGGAGGCCTATCAGCATCAACAGCGCCGCCGCCTGAGACGCGCCGGCAAGGAGCTGTGGCCGGGCTCCTACGAGGAAACCCTCAAAGGTTTCCTCAGGGAAAATATCACGGCTGAGCAACTGCAAGCCATGCTCGCCCGCCTCAGCTATGTCCCTGTCATCACCGCCCACCCCACGGAATCCAAGCGCCACACCATCATGGAAACGCAGCGGCGCATCTTCGTCACCAGCCGGCAACTGGACGACACCCGCCTGTCGCGGGAAGAGCGCGAGGAAATCATCGACAGCCTGGGCTGTGAGATCCAGACCCTGTGGAAGACCAACGAGGTCCGCTCCCAGAAACCGGACGTCACGGCGGAGATTCGCCACGGGCTGTTCTATTTCAAGGACAGCCTGTTCCAGGCCATTCCCGCCACTTACCGGGAATTCGAAAAGGCGGTGGACAAGGTCTACGGCCCTCTGCTGGAGGAAGGAGAGAAGATTGAAATCCCCAGCTTCATCCGTTTCGGCTCCTGGGTGGGCGGCGACCGCGACGGCAATCCCAATGTCAAACCGCACACCACGGAGCAGGCCGTGCGCATGCACATGGCCGCGGTGCTGAAGGAATATCTGCAACGTGTCAATCAACTCAGCCACGAACTCACCCATTCCATCCTCCTGTGCCAGCCCACGGAGGAATTCCTCGACAGCCTGAAGCGGGACGAATGCCTTGCCGCCCAGGCCTTCGGCAGCAATGTGGAGCGGTTCCGCGACGAACCTTACCGCCGCAAGCTGTACATCATCCGCCTCAGGCTGCAATGCATGCTCGACCATGTGCGGGCCCTGCTGGACGGCCGCGACGAAGCCACGCCGTCCGCCTGTTTTCTGTCCGCCGATGTATTCCTGGAGGATCTCTACCGCATCCGCGACTCCCTGCGCGCCCATGGCGACGGCAATATTGCCGCCGGCCATCTCCAGGATCTCATCCGCCTGGTGGAAACCTGCGGTTTCTTCCTGGTGAACCTCGACGTGCGCCAGGAGTCCTCCCGCCACACGGAGGCCGTGCGCGAACTCCTGGGCACGTTGCCGGAACCTGTGGATTACGACGGCCTGGACGAGGCGGCGCGCCTGCGGGCGCTCGCCGAACTCACCACCGCCCCGCCCCTGGACATCGACGATGCGGCCCTCAGCGAGCCCACCCGCGAAACCCTTGAAGTGTTCAGGGTCATGCGCCGCATCTGTGACCAGGTCAGCCCGGAAGCCTTCGGAAGCTACATTATCTCCATGACTCACGAGGCCAGTCATGTCATGGAAGTCATTTTTCTCGCCCATCAGGCGGGCATGGCCGGACAGGACAGCTCGGGGCGCTGGTACTGCGACATCCGGGTCGCCCCGCTGTTCGAAACCATCGACGACCTGAAACGCATCGAACCGGTCATGACCACCCTGTTCGACAATCCCTGCTACGCGGCCCTCCTGGAGGCTTCGGGGAATCTGCAGGAGATCATGCTGGGTTACTCCGATTCCTGCAAGGACGGCGGCATCCTGGCCTCCTCCTGGAGCCTGTACCAGGCCCAGACGCGCATCATCGAGATCACCAATGAGCGCAACATCGGCTGCCGCCTGTTTCACGGCCGCGGCGGCACCATCGGCCGCGGTGGCGGCCCCACCCACGAGGCCATCCTGTCGCAACCGCCAGGCACGGTTCAAGGCCGCATCAAGTTCACCGAGCAGGGAGAGATGGTTTCCTATAAGTACAGCAACCGGGAAACGGCCGTCTATGAACTGGGCGTGGGCGTCACCGGCCTGCTGAAGGCCAGCAAGAGCCTGGTGGCGCCGGTGCGCGGCGCCGATCCGCGCCACGTGGAGATCATGGAGCATCTTGCCGCCACGGGCGAAAAGACCTACCGCAAGCTGGTCGACGAGACCCCTGGCCTGCTCGATTATTTCTACGAGGCCACACCGGTCAACGAGATCGCCCTGCTCAATATCGGCTCCCGGCCCAGCCACCGCAAAAAAAAGGACCGCTCCAAATCTTCCATCCGCGCCATTCCCTGGGTTTTCGGGTGGGCACAGTCGCGCCACACCATGCCGGCCTGGTATGGCATCGGCACCGCCCTGCGTCAATGGCATGAGTCCCAGGCGGAGCGCATCGAGGAGCTGCACCGCATGTACGTGGAATGGCCCTATTTCCGCGCCCTGCTGAGCAACACCCAGATGTCCCTGTTCAAGGCCGATATGCAGATCGCGCGCGAATACATGGAGCTGTGTTCCGACCGGGAAACGGCGGGCAGGATCTTCGACATGATCAAGGCTGAATACGAGCTGACCGTGGAACAGACCCTGATTGCCGCGGACTGCCGTGAACTCATCGAGGAAAATCCCACTCTCGCCCTGTCCCTCACGCGCCGCAATCCCTATCTGGATCCGCTCAGCCACATTCAGATCACGCTCTTGCGCCGCTACCGTGACCCGGAACTGGAGGAAGAGGAAAGACAGTCCTGGCTGAGCCCCCTGCTGCGCTCCATCAACGCCATCGCCGCGGGCATGAGAAACACCGGTTGACCGCTCTCACTCCACCCCGCGCTCCCGGGCCGCCGCGGACGCGCCGCCGTCCTCCTTGTTTCCCAGGGACAGGGGGAAAGTCCTCTCAAAAAGCGTGAATGGCGTCTCCCTGGCCTGCGCCAGGGCCGCCTCGATCAGTCCGCGCGCCTTTTGCTCCAGGGCCCGGGACAGGTAATTCTCGAAGAAACGTACATAGAAGTGGTCGGGATGAACTTCAATCTCCACCTTGAGGCGCAGGCCGGCCCGCCGCACGGCTTCCTCGTAGATGACCGTCAGCGAACCGTGCGCCGGGATACGGGTGTCATAAATCTCCCGGGAAAGGTCGGGCGCCGCCTCGCGCCCGATAACGGCCTCCTGAAGGGTGCCGGGAAAAGCCTTGCCCTGTTCATCGACAAGATAGCCGCGCACGAAGACCTTGGGCGTCATATAAGTGGGAAAGTGATGTCCCGTTCCCGTGTTGGCGATGGTCACCCTGGCCTTCACGGTGTCTCCGGGACGCCGCGGAAACTGCTCCACATCCACTGACACGGTCACGCCCTGCCTCACCATCCCGGGATCGTGAATGCCACGCCACAGATGGCGCCGGCCCGGCATGTGGCAGGTCTGGCACTGCACGCCCTCAGCGGGGTAGCGGCTCGCCTTCCATTCCTCATAGGTATTTTCGAGGAGCTTGCCATTGAGGGCACGGTCGTCCTCGGTGAATTGATGGCAGGTGGAGCAGAATGCTGAGCGGGTAAAGGCGCTTTCCGCGGTAAAACCGCCATGTGGCCCGTCCGCGCCGGTTCTGCCCGCCACCCCGGGAGCATCCGCGGGCGGCGGGCCATAGCGCCGGTGCTGCCTTACATGGCATCCCGCGCATACAATCCCCTGGCGCCGCAGCAGCGGATCAAAGCGAGGATTCGCGCGGAAACCGGATTCCAGGCCGGCATCCACGGCCAGCCACACCTGCTGTTCGGCATTGGGCGCATGGCAGGTCCCGCACATGCGCGTGGAGGCCGGATCATCACCCATGCCAAGCAACTGCCCCAGCACGCCCGGGCCCATGGTTCTGCTGTGGAGGCTGCTCCGCCAGTCCTCGAACTCACGGGGATGGCAGGCACCGCAATCCGCCGGGGAAAGAGAACGCTCC
>Ga0256830_1001533_pt1 | contig 16228 bp, 16 predicted proteins | sample 128326metaG_FD_190537 | JGI IMG/M metagenome (GOLD analysis project Ga0256830, IMG submission 190537) | Hydrothermal vent microbial communities from Lau Basin, Pacific Ocean - 128-326 | ecosystem: Environmental > Aquatic > Marine > Hydrothermal vents | place: Pacific Ocean: Lau Basin | collected... | reverse complement strand
ACCGATTTCCGGGCCCGCTCGCGTTAGCAAGACGAGGTCAGATTCCCGCACTAGCGAACTTTCTGGCACGTTACAGATTGACAGGGAATGACCAAAACCCAGACGTTTGGCTTCCTGCAAACCGGCTAACGTGTCTGCTGTTTCACCCGATTGTGACAGGGTGACGATGAGGGAGTTATTACGCACAACCGGTTTGCGATAACGAAACTCACTGGCCACTTCAACACTGCACGGGATACCGACAATGGATTCCAGCCAATAACGGCCAATCAGTCCCGAGTGATAGCTGGTGCCACAGGCGATGATGTGAACACCTTGCACCTTGTCAAAAATTTCCGATGCCCCTGCACCAAAAGCCTGTTCCAACACCCGTCCACCGCTGATTCGGCCTTCCAGAGTGTCGGCAATGGCCTGGGGTTGTTCATAAATTTCCTTGAGCATGTAGTGGCGATATTTACCACGATCCACTGCATCGGCTGACTGTTCACTTTCTTTGATGGGGCGCTGTACTTCGTTACCCTGGGCATTGTAAATAACCAAACTGTTGCGACGAATGTCTGCAATATCGCCTTCTTCCAAAAAGATAAATCGTTGTGTGACGGGTAACAATGCGGCCACATCCGAGGCGATAAAATATTCACCGATACCCACACCTATTACCAGTGGGCTACCCCGGCGTGCGGTAATCAGACGCCCTTCTTCTTTTGCGCTGATCACTCCCAGAGCATACGCGCCATCGAAATCGGCGACAGCAGCACGCACTGCCGACAGCAGATCTTTCCCTTGTTCAACGTGATAGTCGTAGACTTGATGGACCACGACTTCCGTGTCGGTTTCCGAGGTGAAAATATGGCCTGCCTGAGTTTGCGCTTCACGCAACTGTTCATGGTTTTCGATAATGCCGTTATGTACAACCGATACAACGTTGCGACACACATGAGGGTGGGCATTATTTTCGCTTGGCACACCGTGAGTGGCCCAGCGGGTATGTGCAATGCCCACTTTACCCTTGAGCTTTCCGTCTATTGCCTCCACCAGCGCGGCAACCTTACCCATGGAGCGCACACGGTCCAGGTTGTCTGCACCATCCAATACGGCGACACCCGCAGAGTCATAACCACGATATTCAAGCCGACGTAAGCCTTCTACCAGAATTGGCACTACATCCCTGTCTGCTACAGCACCTACAATTCCACACATGATTAATTTCCAGTCTCCAGGTTCAAGTAACGAGGTTGGTCTCGCTCTCTGTAAAAACAAATTTTGCCATAAAAGTCTTTGCTCAGGCTTAAATGTGAATTAAGCGCTTAAAACATTCAACTAAATAAAATCGCTGATTTACTTTCAGTGGAACAGACTGTTCCTCGACCACGAATCACTGCGCTATACAATCAACGCAAAGGCACGAAAAAGAATACAGTAATCCATAGCATTTAAGATTTTTTATCTCTTTTGTTCGTTATCTTCCCACTCTTTGCGCCCTCTGCATCTTCGCGCCTTTGCACCTTTGCGTTAGATTTTCATTATTCAGGTCTACATTAGAATAATGAACAAAAAGAACAACTTTCCTTTTATTTTTCCTTTATTTTTTGGGCCTTTTCCAGCTTTTTACCGACACTTGTTCTGCCCGACTCAGGGTTAAAACACCCGCCGGAGTATCTTTGGTGATAGTGGACCCTGCACCAATAGTCGTTCCGTCAGCGATAACCACAGGCGCAACGAGCTGCGTGTCGGAGCCGATGAATACGTTGTCACCAATAATTGTCTGATACTTGTTCACTCCGTCGTAATTACAGGTAATCGTACCTGCACCCACGTTCACATCGTTACCCATCGTCGTGTCGCCTACATAACTCAGATGATTTATTTTACTACCATCAGCAATGTTGGATTTTTTGATTTCGACAAAATTACCCACTTTTACTTTGTTCGCCAGGTTTGTCTGCGGTCGCAAGCGGGCATAGGGGCCAATATCGCACTGGGTACCCGTGATACTTTCTTCCAACAGACTGTTGGCATGTATTTGTGTGCCTGCACCGATACTGACATTTTTCAGTATCACGTTAGGGCCAACCTGTACGCCATCCGCCAGTTCCACTCGACCTTCGATAAGCACATTGATATCAATTTCAACATCCCGACCAATAATAAGTTCGCCGCGTAAATCGAAACGGGCGGGGTCTCTCAGGGTCAAGCCAGCCTCCATCAGTTGTCGTGCCTGCCGTAGTTGATAAGCCCGCTCCAACTCAGCCAATTGGCGCTTGTTGTTCACGCCTTCAATTTCGCAAATTTCATCCGGATTTGCAGTGTTGATAACAACACCATCCGCCACGGCAAAACCAACAATGTCCGTCAAATAAAATTCACCCTGGGCATTGTTGTTATCCAGTGCGGCAATCCATTTTTTCAGCCTGTCCGCTTTTACCGCCAACATGCCGGTATTGATTTCATCGATGGACAGTTGTTCTGTACTGGCATCTTTTTGCTCGACAATGCACTGCACTTTTCCCGCCGCATCACGCACGATACGACCATAGCCTGTGGGATCGACCAGTTTTGCCGTCAGCAGAGCCAAGGCATTACCCTCCGTAGCAGCAATAAGTCGTTGCAGGGTCTGTACAGTAATCAGTGGTACATCACCGTATAACAGCAACACCAGATGATCATCGGGGATGGCGGGCAGCGCCTGTTCGACGGCGTGGCCAGTACCCAGTTGTTCTGTTTGTTCCACCCAGTTGAGGTCATAAGCCGACAAGGCTTGTTGTACCTGCTCACCACCATGGCCAAATACAATATGAATATCCCTCGCACCCAGCTCCTGTGCATCGGTGATGACGTGTTCCACCAATGGCCGACCTGCAATACAGTGCAAGACTTTGGGTAAGGTGGATTTCATGCGTGTACCCTGACCGGCGGCCAGCACTACAACGCTAAGTGATAAATCAACAGACATAACAAATACCAGTCCCTATGAAATAAAATATGGCTTGGATTATGGCCTTAAATTACGAGCTAGACTATGGTTTAACTGTGAATTAAGTGCTGAAAACACACTGCTTTTAAAAAGCCACCGGGCATTTGACCCAGAAGGAGTAAGCTTCTGGATTCCGGCTAAAAACATGCGCAATGACGGTATTTTCAGTAACAAAAGCGCTAACAAAACGATTTAGCGCTTAATTCGCATTTTTATTCGCATTCTAGTAATACGTTCACGGCAATAAAAAAGGGCGGTAAAAACCGCCCTTTTTTATTGCTTGTTTATCAATGAACTTACCGCCCGACTTTTTTCCGCAAACGCGAAATCGCCTGCAACTGCGCCATGGCCTCGGCAAGCTCTGCCGATGCAGCCGCATAGTCGATTTCGCCTTTCTGATCGGCCAACAGTTTTTCAGCACGCTCCTTGGCTTCAAGCGCTGCGGCTTCATCAATGTCGCCAGCACGCTGGGCGGTATCGGCCAGAATCGTCACCGCTTCGGGCTGAATCTCCAGCATACCGCCGGAAACATATAACACAATCTCATCATCACCCTGTTCGGTGACAATGCGCACCTCACCGGGTTTAATACGTGTCATCAGGGGTGCGTGACGGGGCATGATGCCCAGGTCACCCATCGCTCCCGGCGCAAACAACATTGTCGCTGGCCCGGAAAAAATTTCCTCTTCAGCACTTACAACGTCTACATGCATAGTCATCGCCATTACCTACTCTCCTCTCTGAACCGTCAATAAAACACCGCTGGTTAGGCGAGGGTTTTGGCCTTTTCAACGGCTTCTTCGATGCCACCCACCATGTAGAACGCCTGCTCGGGCAATCCGTCATGCTCACCATCAATAATGGCTTTAAAACCAGAGACGGTATCTTTCAGGCTCACATACTTACCGGGTGCACCGGTAAATACTTCCGCCACGAAGAAGGGTTGTGACAGGAAGCGTTGCAGTTTACGTGCGCGGTTCACTGACATTTTGTCTTCTTCAGACAACTCATCCATACCCAGAATGGCGATAATGTCTTTCAGTTCTTTGTAACGTTGCAGAGTACCTTGCACCGCACGGGCAACATTGTAGTGCTCTTCACCGATCACCAACGGGTCCAGCTGACGTGAAGAAGAGTCCAGCGGGTCCACAGCAGGATAGATACCCAGCTCAGCAATTTGACGCGATAACACCAGGGTCGCATCCAAATGAGCAAAGGTGGTGGCCGGAGACGGATCGGTCAAATCATCCGCAGGCACATACACAGCCTGGAAGGATGTGATGGAACCGGTTTTGGTGGAAGTAATACGTTCCTGCAAGGCACCCATTTCTTCGGCCAGTGTTGGCTGATAACCCACTGCGGAAGGCATACGACCCAACAATGCAGATACCTCGGTACCGGCCAGTGTGTAACGATAAATGTTATCCACGAACAACAACACTTCACGACCTTCGTCACGAAAATGCTCGGCCATGGTCAAACCGGTCAGCGCAACACGCAGACGGTTACCCGGAGGCTCATTCATCTGTCCGTATACCAGCGCTACTTTGTCCAGCACGCCGCCTTCTTCCATTTCATAGTAGAAGTCATTACCTTCACGAGTACGTTCACCCACACCAGCGAATACGGAGAAACCGCTATGTTCAACAGCGATGTTACGAATCAGTTCCATCAGCGTCACGGTTTTACCTACACCCGCACCACCAAACAGACCGATTTTACCGCCCTTGGCGATCGGCATAACCAGATCGATAACCTTAATACCGGTTTCGAGAATATCCAGCGAGCTGGACTGTTCATCAAAGGCGGGTGGCTTGCGATGAATTGGCATGGTTTTGTCGGCTTTAACTTCACCGGCCTGATCTATCGGACGACCCAGCACGTCCATGATACGACCCAGCGTACCCTGACCCACTGGCACCCGAATTGGCTCACCTGTGCCATTAGCACTCATGCCGCGCTTAAGTCCATCAGTGGTACCCATGGCGATGCAACGCACGATGCCGTCACCTAACTGCTGTTGTACTTCCAGCGTCAGATCAACGTCATTTAATTTCAGTGCGTCGTAGACCTTCGGCATGGCATCACGCGGGAATTCCACGTCCACGACGGCACCGATGATTTGTACGATATTTCCTGAACTCATGTTTAAGTCCTCTTTAAATTTAACTAATTCTGTTTCGCTGCTGTTTGTTGGCCAATAGTCTGACTATTGAAGATCCAGTGGATCAAACAGCTGCCGCGCCACTAACGATCTCGGAAATTTCCTGGGTGATCGCTGCTTGGCGGGCCTTGTTATAGGCCAGATTCAATTCGTCGATGATGTCACCGGCATTGTCCGATGCGGCCTTCATCGCCACCATGCGTGCTGACTGCTCACAGGCTACATTTTCCACCACAGCCTGATAGACCAGTGATTCTACATAGCGCGTCAACAGATCGGTGATCACCTCTTTGGCTTCCGGCTCGTAGAGGTAATCCCAGTGATGGGCGTATTCTTTCTCTTCTTTGGCCTCAATCGGCAACAGCTGATCAATCGTAGGATCCTGAGCCATGGTGCTGACGAACTCGTTATACACCACGAACAAACGATCAATCGTGCCATTGTCATAGGCATCCAGCATCACCTTGATAGTGCCAAACATATCGTTGATGCGCGGGGCATCACCAAGATGGCTGGTTTCCGCAGTAATGTTGCTGCCCAGTCGTTTGAAGAAGCTGGTTCCTTTGGAACCAATGGTGCAAACATCAATGCCGACACCCTTTGCATCCCACTCTTTCAACGACCTCAGGGTGGCGCGAAACAGATTGGCATTCAATCCACCACACAAACCACGATCACTGGAGACCACAATAAAACCGACACGTTTGACCTCACGGTCCTGCATGTAGGAATGTTTATATTCCGGATGCGATTGCGCCAGATGGTGAATCACATTGCGAATTTTTTTCGCATAGGGGCGCGATGCCGCCATGCGATCCTGTGCCTTACGCATTTTACTCGCCGCCACCATTTCCATGGCGCGCGTGATCTTTTGCGTATTCTGAACGCTTTTGACCTTTGTGCGTATCTCTTTACCGACTGCCATGCCTATCTCCTAACGAAAAGCTCCTAACGGAAAGCTCCTGACCTTATAGTCAGGCACCTATTAATAGGTACCAGACGTTTTGAACTTCTCGATGGCCACTTTCATTTCACCAGCGATGTCATCGTTAAAGTCCCCACTAGCATCAATCTTCGCCAGCAGGTCAGCATTGTTGGAACGCAGGAAGGAATGCAGCGCTGCTTCAAAGTCCACAACCTTTTTCACATCAACATCGTCGATGAAACCTTCGTTGGCGGCAAACAGTGAAAAGGCCATTTCGGCGACGGACAACGGCGCATATTGCAACTGCTTCATCAGTTCGGTCACACGTTGGCCACGTTCGATCTGTTTGCGTGTCGTTTCATCCAGGTCGGATGCAAACTGCGCAAAGGCCGCCAGTTCACGATACTGCGCCAAATCGAGACGCACACCGCCACCCAGCTTCTTGATGATCTTGGTTTGTGCAGCACCACCCACACGAGACACCGACAAACCGGCGTTAATGGCCGGGCGGATACCTGCGTTGAACAAGTCAGCTTCCAGGAAGATCTGACCATCGGTGATGGAAATCACGTTGGTGGGCACGAAGGCCGACACGTCACCGGCCTGGGTTTCGATAATGGGCAGTGCGGTCAGAGAACCGGTTTTATCTTTCACTTCACCGTTGGTGAGGCGTTCGACTTCCTTTGCATTGATACGTGAGGCACGTTCCAGCAAACGGGAATGCAGATAAAACACGTCACCCGGATAGGCTTCACGACCCGGCGGACGACGCAACAACAGGGAAACCTGACGATAGGCCCATGCCTGCTTGGTCAAATCATCATAAACGATCAGGGCGTCTTCGCCACGATCACGATAATATTCGCCCATGGTACAACCGGCGTAAGGCGCGATGTATTGCATGGCAGCAGGATCAGCAGCCGTCGCAGCGACAATGATGGTGTGCGCCAGCGCACCGTGTTCTTCCAGTTTGCGCACTACGGCAGCAATGGAAGAAGCTTTCTGACCAATAGCAACATAGACACATTTAACGCCTGTGCCTTTCTGGTTGATAATGGCATCGATAGCAACCGCTGTTTTGCCGGTCTGGCGATCACCGATAATCAATTCACGCTGACCACGCCCAACAGGCACCATGGCATCAATGGCTTTCAGACCCGTTTGCACAGGTTGATCCACGGATTTACGTTCAATAACACCCGGTGCTACTTTTTCGATAGGCTCATAACTGGCAGCATCAATCGGACCTTTGCCATCGATAGGGGTACCCAGAGAGTCAACCACGCGACCCAACAGGCCCGGGCCCACTGGCACTTCCAGGATACGGCCAGTACATTTGACCTTGTCACCTTCGGTGATGTGCTCATAAGCACCCAGCACCACGGCACCCACGGAGTCCCGCTCCAAGTTCAACGCCATACCGAAAGTGTTACCGGGAAATTCAACCATTTCACCCAGCATCACGTCGGACAGGCCGTGAACACGCACGATACCATCAGTGATACTCACCACGGTGCCTTCGTTGCGCGCCTCGGTGGCGACATCAAAATTTTCGATTCGTTTTTTAATCAGCTCGCTGATTTCAGACGGATTTAATTGCATTTTCTTTTTTCCTCTATTGGCGGTTCATGGCTGCGTAAGAACAGCCAGTGTTAACCCGCCAGCTCCACGGAAAGCTTGTTTAGTTGACCGCTCACTGAACCATCAATCACCATGTCGCCTGCCTTGATAATGGCTCCCCCCATGAGGGATTCGTCCACGGTACACTTGAGGGACACTTCGCGTCCCAGTCGTGCCTTGAGTTTTGCGGCGATCATCGATTGCTGTTTCGCACTGACCTTCTGCGCACAAACCATTTCCGCCTCGACAGTTTTTTCTGCCTCGGCTTTCAGGATTTCAAATTGCACGGTGATTTCAGCGATCACGTTCAGACGGCGATTCTCTGCCAACAGCTTGATCAGGTTGCGGCCGGAGTCAGTCAACACATCGCCAGCAACATCAATAACCAACTGCGCTAATTGCGTCTTGTTGACACTGGTATTACCGATGATGCCTTGCATGCCTGCATCCGTCGCAATGAGCGCCACGGTTTGCAACATAGCTGACCATTCCTTCAACTGACCATTGGCATCGGCCAGTTGAAAAACCGCTTCGGCGTAAGGTCGGGCAATGGTGGATTTCTCAGCCATGGCCTAAATCTCTGCCGCCAAATCATTCAACAAGGCATCGTGCGACTTGCTGTCGATTTCACGTTTCAGCACTTTTTCAGCACCGGCCACCGCAAGCGCAGCTACCTGTGTACGAAGGGCTTCTTTCGCCTGATTCACTTCACGTTCAATCTCTGCATTAGCCGCTGCAACAATACGCTCACCTTCAGTGCGTGCTGTTTCTTTGGCTTCTTCAACGATTTCGGACGCGCGCTTCTGACCTTGTGCCACAACTTCACCCGCCTGATCTTTCGCTTCTTTCAGAAGCTCAAGCGCTTTCTTTTTAGCAAGCTCTTCTTCGTGCTTGCCTTTTTCAGCGGCGGCAAGACCATCGGCGATACGCTTTTGGCGTGCCTCCATGATCCCGGACAGAGGGCCCCACATCACCCTGTTGACAAACCAGATCAACAGGACAAACGCGATCATCTGCGCAAAAAGGGTTACTGTAATATTCACTGTTTTATTCCTCCCGGTTTATCTCTGCTTGTACATGCAGCAGATCATCACCAAGTTAATAGCCTTGACTTTAATAAACTAACTATTAAAGCGCGCCGATAGCGGCAGCCAGGGCACCAACGAAGGGGTTAGCGAACAGGAACCACATGGCAAAAGCCAAGATGATGAACGGGAAGGATTCCATCAGGCCTGCGAAGATGAACATGTTGGTCATCAATACAGGACGCATTTCCGGCTGGCGTGCAATGCCTTCCAGCGTCTTGGCACAGATCAGGCCCCAACCGATAGCGGAACCTAGACCGGCAGCGGCCAGAATCACACCTACACCAACTGCTGTGTAGGAGTAAATCATCGCGATCATATCAGGTGTCATTGTTACTCTCCTTAACTTAAAAAATTAATAATTAATAAAACCGATTACAAATAGAACCAAACCTTGTACTGAACGAACCAAGTACTTGGCAAATTTTGTCCTAGTGATCTGTGGTATGCGCCATACCCAGATACACAATCGTCAGCACCATGAAGATAAAGGCTTGCAGGGTGATAACCAGAATGTGAAACAGCAACCAGGCCAGATCCAGCACAACTTGCAGCGGGAACCAGATCAACATGCCTGCGCCCAGTGTTGCGGCACCAGCCAGCAATGCGATCAACAGGAACACCAGTTCACCAGCAAACATATTGCCGAACAAACGCAGGCCGAGACTCAGAGGCTTAGCCAGCTCTTCGATGGCTGTCATTACGATATTGGCAGGAATAGCAAACTTGCCGAAAGGATGGAACAGGAACATTTTCAGATATCCCCCCAGACCTTTCACTTTTAAATTGAAGTACAGCGACAATATAAACACCACCAGTGCCATGGCCATGGGCACGCTCAAATCAGTGGTAGGCACTACCTTGAGGTAACCAATACCAAACCAACTTGCGATCAGCGGTAATAAATCGACAGGGATCAAATCCATGAAGTTCATTAACCATACCCAGACAAAAATGGTCAGTGCCATGGGGGCGATCAACGGGTGGTGGCCCGGAAAGGAATCTTTTACCTGGGTTTGCACAAATTCAAGAATGGATTCGACGAAGTTCTGAAAACCGCCCGGCACGCCCTCGGTCGCATTTTTAGCGACTCGCGCACCAATGGTTACGAACATAATACCGAGCAATACCGAAATAACAATGGAGTCGATGTTCCAGGTCATAAACCCTTCACCGACATGCAGGTTTGTTAAATGATGTTGGATATACTCAACGGTACCGCCACCCTCAGAACCCTCTGCTGCTTGACTCAAGACTTTATCCCCTTAACGTTTTCAATCCAGGCTACGCGCCGCTTTCCGGTCACGCACACCCATCAAATAACTGGCTTGTGCCAGGGCGAAGCCGACAAAAACGGCCATCGCGTCGAGCTTCAATAATCCAAGCCCGATACCCAGCAACACAATCACCGCCGCAAATCGCACCACGGCACCGATGTATAAAATCATTACACTTTGTTTGGGATCACTCAATGCAAGCGCATTTGCGCGTTTGAAGCCCATGATCGATATCAGGGCGAGCACCACGCTGGACAAGCCTCCATAACCGGCCGACAACGCCTCCCATAAACCTTCTTCAGCACTCATGCCAAAGAATACTGCTGCGACAAATAATGTCATCAACAACTGAACGACAACAACCCGTCGCGCCTTTCCCGCAAGTCCTTTATCGATATTATTCATCGGACTTTTCGTTACGCCGTTCGTTACGGGAAGACTCACTGCATTCTCGGGTCATTCAATAATCTATACACTTTCAGGAATCCACCTACCAGACCCATGCCGCCAAACACCAACATGAAAATCGGCGATGTTCCTAACCAGCCGTCCACCCAGTAGCCTAGTAAAAAACCGGCTACCGCCATCGAGCTGAGCATGGTGCCAACACTGATTAATAACAGTCCGGGGCCTTTTGTTTTACTTTTGGCCATCGACAACCCTGCAAGACCGGAATACATCCATACAACTGGAAAGTACCCCAAAATTGGGCCCGAAGTATAACCAGCCACCCTGACTGCGGCAAGCGCCTACGCGGAGATATTTATTATATTTTGCTAAAAACCAGATCGCAGACCATTATCAAAGCGATAAATCAAACACGTTACCCAAAAATTCTTTGTGTCCACTTCAGCCGATAAAAATCACTGGATTCGCTGTAAAATGCCATCCAGCTCGTCGAGACTGTTGTAATGGATAACCAGTTTGCCATTGCCTTTAGGGGCATGTTGAAACAACACTTTGGCAGCTAACTTTTGTGCCAGCTCATCTTGCAGTCGTTTAATATCCGGGTCTACTGACTTGGCCTCTTTTTTTGTTTTCGCGGGAGCATTACCCAGACGGCGCACCAGTTCTTCAGTTTCCCGTACAGTATACCCTCTGGCAACCACATCTCGCGCCGCCTCACTCTGTGCCTGACCTTCCAACGCCAACAAGGCGCGAGCATGACCCATTTCCAGGTCACCGTGCTCCAGCATTTTGCGCACATCATCATTGAGACTGAGCAGCCGCAGCAGATTGCTCACTGCGGCACGGGAGCGCCCCACAGCCCCGGCAGCTTGCTGATGGGTCATTTCAAATTCGTCGATCAGGCGTTGCAGCGCAATCGCTTCTTCGATGGGGTTGAGGTCTTCGCGCTGAATATTCTCGATGAGCGCCATGGCGATGGCAGCTTCATCCGGCACATCACGTACCACGGCAGGAATTTCGTGCAAACCCGCAATTTGTGCTGCTCGCCAGCGCCGCTCGCCAGCGATAATTTCGTAACGCTCACCGCCGATGGGGCGTATTACAATAGGCTGCACCACTCCCTGGGCTTTAATCGAGCTGGCCAGCTCTTCGAGACTTTCGGCGTGCATATCTGTGCGCGGTTGATACTTGCCCGGCTGCAACAGATCCACCGGCACTTCACGCAGATCTGTGCTTTTGGGGGGCTCTTCAACGGCCTTTGCCATGGAGCCGTCCAACAATGCCCCCAGCCCTCGCCCTAACCCTCTTTTTTTTACCACCATGTGATCTACGACCTCTGATTTTAATTTCTTCGCGAACGGCTAAACGTTAGCCACTAGCGTTTGGCTGTCTATCGCCTTGTCGCGGCGAAGCACTTCGCCTGCCAGTGCGAGATAGGCTTTGGCACCGCGTGAGCTTTTATCGTATACCAGCGCGGGCAAACCGTAGCTCGGCGCTTCTGCCAGACGAATATTGCGCGGAATCACGGTGCGGAACAGTTTGTCACCAAAGTGTTTATTGAGCTGCTCAGTCACATCACCGGACAGCCGATTGCGCGGATCGTACATGGTACGCAACAGTCCATCAATTTGCAGAAAAGGATTCAGCGAACCTTTGACTTCTTCGATGGTGTTTACCAACGCAGTGAGCCCTTCCAATGCATAATATTCACATTGCATGGGAATCATTACCGACTGCGAGGCCACCAACGCATTCAGCGTCAGCATATTCAGCGAGGGCGGGCAATCGATAAGTATATAATCGTAATTACCAACGACTTCCATGAGCGCATCACGCAAGCGACGCTCGCGTTGCGGCTCTTGCAGCAGCTCAACTTCGGCGGCGGTGAGGTCAGCATTGGAGGGCAGCATGTCATAACCGGCTTCGCCTGTGGCCACTGTTGCTTCGGCCATCGTCGCCTTTTTCATCAGCACATGATAGCTGGACAACTCCACGGCATGTTTATCAACACCGCTACCCATGGTGGCATTACCTTGCGGATCGAGATCCACCAGCAATACCTTGCGTTGCGTCGCGACCAGCGATGCCGCCAGATTCACGCTGGTGGTGGTTTTACCCACTCCGCCTTTTTGATTGGTTACTGCAATGATTTTTCCCATATTTCCTATCCCGCCTAAATTTAACTGCCCTGTGTCGTTATCCGGTTTCCATCTCAATCCGCCGCAGGCACACTACATGCCGCTCTTCATCCAACCCTGGCACTTGTAGTGAATGCACTTTTTCTAACGTAAAGGCTGCGGGTAAATCTGTTAATTCCGCTACGGGATTGGCCCCTTTCATTGCCAGCATCACTCCACCCGGTACACAATGCTGACCCGCGCCAGCCAACATGTCTGCCACCGAGGCGAAGGCCCGTGACAACACAACATCAAACCCTTGCTCCACCTGAAAGGCCTCAGTACGGGCATGTATCACCTGCACATTGTGCAATCCCAGCTCCGTCACTGCCTGCTGCATAAAACGGGTCTTTTTACTATTGCTGTCCAAAAGCGCAAACCTGCGCTCAGGATGCGCTTTTGCGCTCAGCAGCGCTAAAGGAATACCCGGCAAACCCGCACCGGCTCCTACGTCCAAAATCCTCTGGTCTGCTGATTTTTTGCCTGACTCGTTATCCAGGCAAGGCAACACGGTAAGACTATCCAGCAAATGTCGTATCACCATTTGCTCAGGCTCTCGCACCGCTGTCAGATTATAAACGCGATTCCATTTGTGGAGGAGCCGTACATAATCCAGAAGCTGAGCCTGAACATCAAGTGGACAATCCAGATTTAACGTTTTTATTCCGGCAGAAAGTAATTCGGCGGGCAATTCCGCTTGCAATGACACTGTTTTCTCCAGTGACTATGGTTTACTGGCTGGCTTGATAGCCGCAGCAGTAAGCTTGTCCAGCGCACCCGTCATTTTTTTGATGATTTCTGCCCGGTCAGTAATACCATGACGATTCGCAATATAGGCTGGATCATTATACGTCAACCATACCTGACCCTTCTCATCTTCCCAGGCCAGTGCTTTCAACGGTAGGTCAATACCTGCCGTCTGTGTACTGGTGAACAGGTGGGAACCCAACTTGGGGTTGCCAAATAACAACAACTCGGTGGGCCGTAGCGGAATCCCCACCTTCTCTGCCCCGGCAGAGTGACTCCAGCGTGTGACAATAGTAATCCCTTTCTTTTTCAGCACCATTTCCAGGCGGTCCAGTGTTTCGGTCACGCCATACGCACTTTTTTTACTGATCATGCCCTGACGGTTATTCGTATGCTGATCATCGTCATGTCCGTCACCCGCCTGTACCAGACCCGCAAGCATAAACATAAGGCCCACTATGGCCGGTACTGTAGCCAGTATTACACTGCGCATTTTCATCAACTTTCTCCTGACGATTCCCGCATTGTATTTTCTGACTCAGGCGCTTGTTGAATGCGTTGAGCCAGATCACGTTTTTTCAGATGCACTAACAACAAGGAAACCGCGGCGGGCGTCACTCCGGAAATACGCGATGCCTGCCCCAACGTCACGGGTCGCTGTGAAGCCAGCTTCTGGCTCACCTCATTGGAGAGGCCACTCACCCGACTATAGTCCAGGTCATCTGGCAGGAGCATTCCCTCTTGGCGCTGATGGCGGGCAATTTCATCACTTTGGCGTGCAATGTAACCGGAATATTTGATCTGAATTTCCACCTGTTCCGCCACCACAGGATCTGTCACAGCCTGCCCTGCACCTTGCAGCGACATGAGCCCAGCGTAATCCACACCGGGACGGCGCAACAGCTCGTCCATATGCGCCTCCTTGTTCAGCGGCTGACCCAGCACCTGTTCGGCTGCGGCGGCATCCACAATTTGCGGCCGCAACAGCGTCTTACGCAAACGCTGACTTTCGCGTTCAACCGCGTCACGTTTTTTCTCGAAAGCCATCCAGCGCCCATCATCCACCAGCCCCAGCTCACGACCGATAGCGGTCAGTCGCAGATCAGCATTATCTTCGCGCAGTAGCAGGCGGTATTCGGCACGTGAAGTAAACATACGATAAGGTTCTTTCGTGCCGCTGGTAATGAGATCGTCCACCAAAACACCGAGATAGGCCTGATCACGACGCGGACTCCAGCTTTCTTCTTCCCGCGACTGCCGCGCTGCATTAATACCTGCCAGCAACCCCTGCGCTGCTGCCTCTTCGTAACCCGTGGTACCGTTAATCTGCCCGGCAAAAAACAGCCCTGGCAGGTGTTTGGTTTCCAACGAAGGTTTGAGATCACGCGGATCAAAAAAATCGTATTCGATGGCGTAACCCGCCCGGGTAATATGCGCATTTTCAAAACCCCGCATGGAACGCACCAGCGCATGCTGTACATCAAAGGGCAGGCTAGTGGAAATGCCGTTGGGATAGACTTCATGAGTCGTCAACCCTTCGGGCTCCACAAAAATCTGATGTGAATCTTTGTCGGCAAAGCGCACAATCTTGTCTTCGATGGACGGACAATAACGCGGCCCCACGCCTTCAATCTCACCACTGTACATGGGCGAACGATCAAGACCAGCACGAATAATATCGTGAGTCTGTGTATTGGTGTGCGTAATGTAACAGGGCACCTGACGCGGATGGTCGGCGACTGATCCCATGAAAGAAAACACTGGCCGGGGATCATCACCCGGCTGTGCTTCCAACACCGAATAATCGATAGTACTGCCATCGATGCGTGGCGGAGTGCCTGTTTTCAATCGATCAACGCGAAATGGCAACTCACGCAGACGTTCGGCCAATGCATTGGCGGGCGGGTCACCCGCTCGACCTCCCTGATGGCTCTCTAATCCGATATGAATACGACCACCGAGAAAAGTGCCTACGGTGAGCACTACCGCGGGAGCCTGGAATTTAAGGCCCATCTGTGTCAGCACACCGATAACGCGACCATCGTCCACCAACAGATCATCCACCGCCTGCTGGAACAACGTCAAATTGGGCTGGTTTTCCAACACGCCACGCACCGCCTGTCGGTACAATACCCGATCAGCCTGTGCCCGTGTCGCCCGTACCGCTGGGCCTTTACGCGCATTAAGGCGACGAAACTGGATGCCTGCGCGGTCGGCCGCCTTGGCCATCAAGCCACCCAGCGCATCCACCTCTTTCACCAGATGCCCTTTACCAATACCGCCGATGGCAGGATTGCAGGACATCTGCCCCAGCGTGTCAAGATTGTGGGTCAGCAAAACCGTGCGTGCGCCACTGCGTGCCGCAGCCAGCGCGGCCTCGGTACCGGCGTGTCCACCGCCGACAACAATCACATCGAATCGATCCTGGAAAAACATGGGGCATTACCAAAAAACAGAGCCGTGCATTTTACCGCCTGGCGAAAAAGTATCCAATGATTTTATAGACGCCATTTATACGTGATAAGTGGCCCAGCCCTTTGAGTAGCGCCTGCAAATGCTCTCAGGGTTTAGCGAACAAAACTATTCAGCCACCAACGCCCGCTCAATCAGCGCGCACACAATGTGTCCAATGGTAATGTGTGCCTCCTGAATACGCGCAGTGTTGTCTGATGGCACTTTCAGGCAGATATCACACAAAATCTCCAGCTTACCGCCGGATTGCCCGGTCATGCCTACCACAAACACGCCACGCGCTTTGGCAACTTCTGCGGCGGCCACCACGTTGGCTGAGTTACCGGAGGTGGACAAACCAAAAAACACGTCGCCTTTTTTAGCGAAGGCCTGTAGCTGA
>Ga0256830_1001532_pt1 | contig 16229 bp, 24 predicted proteins | sample 128326metaG_FD_190537 | JGI IMG/M metagenome (GOLD analysis project Ga0256830, IMG submission 190537) | Hydrothermal vent microbial communities from Lau Basin, Pacific Ocean - 128-326 | ecosystem: Environmental > Aquatic > Marine > Hydrothermal vents | place: Pacific Ocean: Lau Basin | collected... | reverse complement strand
CCAGACCGATCCCAATGGTCGCAAAGCGCGTATACTGGGTAATTTTTTTGCGGCCCATTTCCCCTTCTTTCGAAAGCTTGGTCAGTGTCGGAATCACAACGGTTAAGAGTTGCAAGATAATGGAGGCCGAAATGTAGGGCATAATCCCCAAGGCAAAGATCGTCAGACGGGAAAGACCGCCACCTGAAAACATATCCAGGAAGCCCATCAATGCACCACCCCGGTCGGTCAAAAATTCACTCAACTGCTCATTATTAATGCCCGGCGTGGGGATATGCGCACCCATGCGATAGACAAACAACATCATGGCGGTAAAGGCGACGCGCTGACGTAACTCCTCGATTTTAATGATATTTTGAATACTTTTGAATAATCGTGCGAACAAAGAAAATCTCCTAAGACAAGACCTCGGCGCGCCCACCGACGGCTTCAATCTTTTCTATCGCTTTTCGACTAAATTTATGCGCAGAAATCACCATGGGTTTTGTCAAATCACCATCGCTTAAGATCTTAACCGGATCATTTGACTTTTTAATCATGCCGCGTTCACAAAGCAATTGCGGAGTAACAACAGCATCGGTATCAAAGGTATTTAAACGCTCTAAGCTTACAATCAGATAATTTTTTCGAAAATTATTCTTAAACCCTCGCTTTGGAACCCGCCGTGTCAACGGTTGCTGACCACCCTCAAACCAAGAAGGTTTTGTGCCGCCTGACCGCGCGGCCTGACCTTTGTGACCTCTTGTGGCAGTTTTACCGTGTCCGGATGCCGGCCCACGCCCGATACGTTTGCCTTTTTTCTTTGCCCCTTTGGCTGGCGCCAAATCACAAATCTTCACTTCGCTTCCTCAACTTCCAGCATATGCGATACCTTCCGAATCATACCTCTTATCTCCGGCGTATCCTGGCGAATCACAATCTGATTGATTTTCCTTAAACCCAAGCCAGCAATAACACGTTTTTGTTTTTCCGGCCGACCGATACAACTTCTCATTAACTTAATGGATAATTGTTTCGACATTTGAATTACTCCGACTGCGCCGAATGGCCGAAGCGGGCCTTCATCACGTCTTCAGGATGCCTCAGCTGAGAAAATCCGTTCAGCGTCGCACTCACAACGTTAATCGGATTCCCTCCCCCCAGACATTTACTCAAGATGTTCGAGACCCCCGCCATCTCCATCACGGCCCGTACAGCTCCCCCTGCGATAATTCCAGTCCCCTCGGAAGCAGGCTTCAGTAAAACGCGCTCTGCGCCAAAACGGCCGATCACCTCAAAAGGAATGGTCGTTCCTTTTAGCGGAACACGTACCAGGTTTTTTTTCCCGTCTTCAATCGCTTTTCGAATCGCTTCCGGCACTTCAGATGCCTTTCCTTTGCCCGCACCCACATGTCCTTGACTGTCTCCAACCACGACGATTGCCGAAAAAGAAAAACGCTTCCCTCCTTTAACCACTTTAGCGACGCGGTTGATAAAAACAACCTTATCTTTCAGTGTCAATTCGTCGGGATTAATCTTCTCCAAAAAACTGCCTCCTTAAAATATGTCGCCCGGACTTACCCTGAAAAACAGCTTCAGAATTGCAAGCCGCCTTCTCTCGCCGACTCAGCCAATGCTTTAATCCTGCCATGATAAATACAGCCGCCGCGATCGAAAACGACCCGTTCCACTTGCGCAGCCTTTGCTTCTTCCGCCAATTTCTTTCCAACTTCCGAAGCGGCTTTGATATTTCCCTGACCGACCCCGCCCAGACTGGAAGCCGAGGCAATGGTCTTTCCGGAAACATCGTCAATAATTTGCGCATAAATATGTTTTAAACTCCGATAAACGGACAGCCTGGGGCGCTCCGGCGTTCCCGATACTTTTAAGCGCACACGATAATGCCGTCTCCGCTTCGCTTCTACTTTATCTTTACTCGACCGACTCACTTTTAACTCCTACTTCCCTTTCTTGCCTTCTTTCCGAATGATCTGCTCGTCCCGATATTTTACCCCTTTGCCTTTATATGGTTCCGGGGGTCGAAACGAACGAATATTTGCGGCAACCGCCCCGACAAGGTATTTGTTTATGCCCTTAATAATGACCGTCGTCTGCTTTTCAACAACGGCATCAATCCCTTCGGGCAAATCAAAACGAATCAGGTGAGAAAAACCCAAATTCAAAACAAGGGTCCGTCCTTCTAAAGAAGCTCGGTAGCCCACACCAAGAATATCCAGAATTCTCTCATAGCCATTCGTGACACCTGTAACGACATTGCTGATCTCACTTCGTGTTAAACCGTGAAGGGAACGCACAAAAGGCGTATCGGAAGAACGGGAAACAGAAAGCTCATCTCCCTCAATTGAAACGGAGACCTCTGACCGAAAGGCGTGAGAAGCTGAACCTTTTGGGCCTTTAACATGCACACGGCCCGGCGCAAGGGTTATTTCAACACCTTTGGGAATTTTTACCTTTTTTAAACCAATACGGGACATAAGCTATGACACCCTTCCGTCACCAAACATAACAGAGGACTTCCCCCCCGACTTTTTCTTTGCGCGAATTCTTATCTGTCATCAGACCTTTAGAAGTCGAAAGAATCGCGATGCCCAAACCTCTCTTTACATAAGGGACTTCGTCCGCCCCCACATAGACACGACGACCCGGCTTACTGATTCGCTTTAAATCCGTGATCACCGATTCGTCTTTGCTGCCGTACTTAAGATTAATCTTGATTTCATCCAAACCCGTTGATCCACTGATTTGATAATCCCAGACAAAACCTTCTTCTTTTAAAATGCGACTTATCTCGGCTTTGATCTTTGAAAAAGGGAAATAAACGTCTTTATGTTTACGTTGTTTTGCGTTGCGGATTCTCGCCAAGAGGTCTGCAATCGGATCAGTCATTCCAAACTCCAAAAATTCAATACATTGCTTTATTGCGTACTTATTTTTTACTGAGGCCCTTAACCTCCGTCAAATTCACCAGCTTGATTTAGTGACACCCGGGATTTCGCCCCGCAAACCCAATAATCGAAAGCAAATCCGACACATGGAAAACTTCCTCAAAAATCCACGACCGCGGCCACAAACCAAACAGCGATGATAAGCACGCACGGCAAACTTCGGCTCGCGTTGAGATTTTACAATCAATGCTTTTCTAGCCAACTTTTTCCTCCTTCGGTTTCTTGAAAGGAAAACCCAGATTTTTCAAAAGTGATCGCCCTTCAAGGTCACTCGAAGCAGTCGTCACAATCACAATATTCATCCCGTGAACAGCAAAAATTTCATCATACTTAATTTCGGGAAAGATCAATTGCTCTTTAATGCCCAAAGAATAGTTTCCACGACCGTCAAAAGCCTTCGGAGAAAAACCCCTAAAATCCCGAATACGCGGCAGCGCGGCGTGAAACAGTCGATCTAAAAATTCAAACATCTGATTACGGCGGAGCGTCACCATACATCCGATGGAAACACCTTGCCTCAGCTTAAATCCGGCGATTGATTTCTTAGCCTTTGTTACCACCGGCTTTTGACCCGTAATCACAGCCAACTCTTTAAGCGCAGCGTCCAGCATTTTCACATTGGAGGACGCCGCTCCCATGCCGACATTCAATACAACTTTCTTAAGTGCGGGCACCTCCATGATATTTTTATACCCGAACTCCTTAATCATCGCAGGAACAACGTCTTCCGAATACCGTCCTTTGAGCGGTTTTACTTGATTATTTTTTGCCATGACCCCGTATCCTGCCTTACAGACCGATCTATTGACCTAACATCACCCATTAAACGTCTTTATCCAAGACCTCATCACAACGTCTGCAGGTTCTAAGTTTTTTGCCATCCGGCAATATCTTTGCGCCCACACGCGTCACTTTTCCGCAATTACTACAGAGCAACATGACATTTGAAAGATGAAGACGCCCCTCACGCTCAACAAGCCCCCCCTTCGGATTCGCCTGACTGGCTTTTGTTGCACGTTTAAAAATGTTCAGACCTTCGACAAATACAGCCTGCTTGCCCGGAGACACAACGAGCACATTGCCCTCTTTGCCTTTTTCCTTGCCGGAGATCACACGCACACGGTCTCCTTTTCGAATTCGCGTATTGAGCGCGGTTTTTTTCACGTTCTACCTCTCTACTACCACTTCCGGCCTACACCACTTCCGGGGCAAGCGAAATAATTTTGGTATATTTCTTCCATCGAAGTTCTCTTGCGACCGGGCCGAAAATGCGGGTACCAATCGGCTCACCTTGCGCATTAATTAAAACAGCAGCATTGCGGTCAAATTTGATATACGAGCCGTCTTCGCGCCGAACTTCTTTTGCCGTCCTCACAATAACAGCCTTAACAACGTCGCCCTTTTTGACGTTGCCTTGCGGAATAGCCACTTTTACTGTTGCAATCACAATATCGCCCAAACTCGCATAACGCCGCCTTGAACCGCCGGTCACATGAAAACACATCAATTTTTTTGCGCCTGAATTATCCGCCACATCAAGCATTGTCTGTATCTGTACCATTACAACGCGCGCTCCTTACTTAATATCTACAGCTCTTTTGCTCGCCTTAAAACTTCAAGGACAACCCAGCGTTTTTGGGCGCTTAAAGGACGGGTTTCAATCAACTTTACGACATCACCCGCATTACAGGTGTTCAATTCGTCATGCGCTTTTAAGCGACGCGTCCGCTTTAAATATTTTTTATAACGCGGATGCTTTACCGTACGATCAATAGCCACCACTACGGTTTTCATCATTTTGTTGCTCAGCACCCGCCCTGTATATTCTTTTCGATTCTTCATACCGCCCCATTTTGCTTCAGCCGAATAACGGTGAGCAGCCGCGCAATTTCCCGACGCACCTCTTTAAAGCGATTCGGGTTTTCAATATGGCCGACTGCCGACTGAAACCGGAGATTAAACAACTCTTTTCTCATATTTTTTTCTTTGTCCCGCAGTTCTTCAACCGTCAGGTCTTTTAAGGCATCCGGATTCATCTAGGCTCCATCTCTTGCAACAAACTGTGTTTTAATCGGGAGCTTATGGGCGGCTAAACGAAAGGCTTCTTTTGCGATATCATGCGGGACACCGTCCATCTCGTAAAGCACACGTCCCGGCTTCACAACAGCAGCCCAATATTCCGGCGCCCCCTTTCCTTTTCCCATTCGTGTTTCCGCAGGTTTCTTCGTGATCGGCTTATCGGGAAAGATACGAATCCAAATTTTCCCACCCCGCTTAATAAAACGCGTCATGGCAATTCGCGCCGCTTCAATCTGCCTTGAAGTGATCCAACAGGGCTCAAGGGCTTTCAGGCCATATTCTCCAAAACTAATCTCAGAACCTCGGTAGGCCTTGCCGTTCATCCGGCCCTTCATTTTTTTTCTAAATTTAACTTTTTTCGGGGAAAGCATTAACTCCTCCAGCCACCCGCGCTCCCGCGCGGCTGTTCCTGATCTGCTCCCGGAAGCACTTCACCATGATAAATCCAGACCTTGACGCCGATTCTCCCCATCGTGGTCATCGACTCCGCCTGACCGTAATCAATATCGGCCCGCAAAGTGTGAAGCGGCACACGCCCCTCACGATACCATTCCGAGCGGGCAATCTCAGTGCCCCCCAAACGACCGGAGCAGTGCACTTTAATCCCAAGCGCACCCAACCTTAAAGTTGATGCGACCGCTTTTTTCATCGCTCGCCGATAAGCAACACGCCGCTCGAGTTGCGTCGCAATATTTTCAGAGACCAACTGGGCATCCAACTCAGGTTTTTTAATCTCTTTAATATTGATATAGACCTGACCACCCGTCATCGCCTCCAACTCGACCTTCAGCTTATCTACCTCAGCACCCTTTCGACCGATAATGATACCGGGACGAGAGCTGTGAATCGAAACCTTCACCTGATTACCGGAACGCTCCACTTCAACACGGGATACGCCCGCATGATAAAGCTTTTCCTTCACAAGCTTTCGGACTGCAAGATCTTCATGCAATTGCCTTGAATAATCCTTTTCAGCATACCACCTTGATTTCCAGGTCTTAATATAACCCAGCCGAAAACCGTATGGATGAACCTTTTGACCCACTATTCCTCCCCGCCTTCTTCCACAGCCGGCACCTTTTGATCCTTTTTTTCGGCTTCAGCTTTTGCTGCGTCTTTCGCTTTTGCCTCGGGCTTCTCTTCCACTTTATTTTTTGCCGGCTCCTGCGGTGTTTTCTTTTCTTTCATTTTTGTTTTAAGCGCTTTTTTTTCTTTCGCAAGAGGGCGCCGGTCTTTTTTCGCTTGATCCGGCTCCGCATCAATCACAACCGTAATATGACTGGTTCTCTTCCGAATCGTATTGGCTCTTCCCATCGCCCTGGGCAAAATACGCTTCATTGTGGGGCCGACATCCACAAAAACCTTAGCAACACGAAGCGCATCGACATCACCCATATCTTTTTGCATCGCATTGGCCACCGCAGATTTCAAAACACGCTGCACCACCCTTGCAGCCCGCCGGGGCGTGAATTTCAATATCGTCATCGCCTCTTCCGCATTTTTACCGCGAATCAAATCAACAGCCATACGTGCTTTGCGGGGTGCCACACGGATATACTTCAATACTGCTTTTGCTTCCACACCCAAACCTTCTTCAGACATCAGATTAAGACCTACCTTACCTTCGAGGATTTTTCATTTTTTCCGCCGGCATGTCCCTTAAACTGACGCGTAGGAGAAAACTCCCCCAACTTATGTCCCACCATGTTTTCTGTCACATAAACCGGTATAAATTTCCGACCATTATGAATGGCCAGCGTATGGCCGATCATTTCAGGCAAAATAGTCGAGCGTCTAGACCAAGTTTTGATAATTTTCATATCGTTGGATGCATTCATTTTACTGATTTTCTCCAACAAATGATCGTCAACGAACGGCCCCTTTTTAACTGATCTTGGCATAGTTCCCCTTGTACAACTCGTTCAAAGCGGCTTTTTCAAACCGGCTTATTTTTTCCGTTTTTTAACAATGTAACGATCAGAATCATGTCTTTTGCGTGTTTTGAAGCCCTTCGCCAACTGCCCCCAGGGAGAAACCGGATGAGGGTTTCCCGCACCGGCTTTTCCTTCTCCACCCCCGTGAGGATGATCCACCGGATTCATCGCAACACCGCGAACATGAGGCCTTCGGCCTTTCCATCGACTTCGCCCGGCTTTTCCTAAAGAAATATTTTCATGGTCGATATTCCCAACCTGACCAATGGTCGCCATGCATTCCGAACGAATAATGCGCACTTCACCCGAGGTTAGTCGCACATGGGCGTAATCACCTTCCTTTGCCATCAACTGAGCCGAGGCCCCCGCACTTCTTGCAAGCTGTCCGCCCTTGCCCTTTTTTAACTCAATGTTGTGAATCGCGCTTCCCAACGGAATATTAAGTAAAGGCAATGCACAACCCACATGAATCTCGGCTTTTGGCCCGGAGGTCACCTTATCACCCACGTGGAGCTTTTCAGGCGCGAGGATATATCGTTTTTCCCCATCGGCATAAAAAAGCAACGCGATCCGGGCGGAACGATTCGGGTCATACTCAATCGCGGCAACCGTGGCAGGCACATCAAACTTCTGCCGCTTAAAATCGATGATGCGGTAGGCACGTTTATGACCGCCGCCCCGATGACGACTTGTCATCCGGCCGCGATTGTTTCTTCCGCCCGTCGAATGCAAGGGGCTCAGAAGCGATTTCTCAGGCCGCTGTTTTGTAATTTCCTCAAAGGTCGAACCTGTCGCGGCACGACGACCGGGGGATGTCGGTTTATGCTGCTTTGTAGCCATTAATATCCTCGTTCAAACATAGGCATATTTTTTATAAATAAAGAGCCTTAACCCTCAAAAAGATCGAGTTTTTCACCTTTTTTCAAGGTCACGATCGCTTTCTTCCAATCAGGACGTTTTCCTTCAAAGCGGTTTAAACGTTTTGTCTTCCCAATCATATTCAGGACATGCACTTTTTCAACTTTCACATTGAGCGTTTCTTCAACCGCAGCCTTAATGAGACTTCGGTTTGCCTTCCGACGCACGACAAAACACACCTTATTCCCTTGCTCCCGGAGTGCCGTACTTTTTTCTGTCACCAAGGGCCGTACAATCAAGTCATAAGGGCTCATGATTTCCCCCAGGTTTCAACCAAGCGCGCAAGATCTCTTTGCGTAATGAGGAGGGTTTCATTCAAGAGCAGAGAATAAACATCTAGATGACGAACCTCGACGAGTTTCACATTGGGGATATTACGACTCATCCGGACAAGATCTTCTTCTTTTTGACTCACTGCAATCAAGACCCGCCCGGAAAGACTCAACCTTTTCAACAAACTCACCATCGCACGCGTCTTCACTTCCGAAAAATTCCATTCATCCAAAACGACGAGTGAGTCCTCCGCCACCTTTGATGAAAGCGCGGAATAAAGCGCCTTTCTGGCTTTCTTTTTTGGAATAGAATACGCGTAACTGCGTGGAGTCGGACCAAAAACAGTCCCGCCTCCCTTCCAAATCGGCGAACGACTGGAACCTGCCCTTGCACGCCCGGTTCCTTTTTGCCGCCACGGCTTTTTGCCGCCCCCCCGAACAAAGCCCTTCGTTTTGGTCGAAGCCGTGCCTTGCCGCATTGAGGCGCGCTGCATCTGAACCACCTCATGAAGCAAGGCCGGTAAAACCGGAGTCCCAAAAATCTGGGCATCCAGCGTCAGTGTGCCTGTTTTTTCGTTATGACTATTCTTAACTTCTACATCAAGCATCGTTCATCGCCTTCTTTAATTCGATCGACTTTTTACAGACTTCCGAACAAGCACCACACTTTGATTGCTGCCGGGCACCGCGCCTTTTAGCAAAATAAGGTTTTCTTCGGGACGCACCGCCACAACCTCAAGACCCTGCGTTGTAACCTGCTTGTTCCCCATTTGCCCCGGCATGCCTTTGTTTTTAAAAACATGTGAAGGGTATGCGCTTTGACCAATCGAACCCGGAGCACGATGAAAACGCGAACCGTGCGAAGCGCGCCCTCCGCCATAGTTATGCCGTTTCATTACCCCCTGAAAGCCCTTACCTTTTGAGGTCCCTGTCACGTCAACAAATTCTCCCTCACGAAAGACATCCGCAGTCAGCACCTGCCCCCTCGAAAGCCCTTCCGTCGACCCAAACTCCCGGAGTATCCGTGAAGGCGCAACATCGGCTTTTCTGAAATGCCCGACAAGAGGCTTGTTCGCGCGTTTCGGCTTCACCTCTTTAAAGGAAATTTGCGCCGCCGCATAACCGTCCTTTTCAGGCGTCTTCAACTGAACAACCTTGCAGGGGCCGACCTCCACAACAGTCACAGGCACCAAACCTTTCCCATCCACAAACACCTGGGTCATGCCCAATTTGCATCCAATCAATCCGTCAATCATTCAACAGCCTTTACGTTTTAATTTCCACATTCACACCCGCCGACAAATTGAGCTTCATCAGAGCATCTACCGTTTCCGGCGTGGGTTCCAATATATCGATAAGACGTTTGTGCGTTCGGACCTCAAATTGCTCTCTGGATTTTTTATCCACATGCGGAGACCGCAAAACAGTATATTTATTGATCTTTGTCGGCAAGGGGATGGGCCCGGAAACCTTTGCGCCCGTCCGTGTTACGGTATCAACAATTTCACTGACGGACTGATCCAATATACGAAAATCATAACCCTTTAATCTAATTCGAATCTTCTGATTCACTCTGTGTGCCTCTTCTCAAAACCTCATGATGTGCGTTAATTTACGCCGTATTATTTCAGAATTTCCGTAATGACACCCGCGCCGACCGTGCGTCCGCCTTCCCGTATCGCAAAGCGCAGGCCTTCGGCCATGGCAATGGGCATGATGAGCTCGACTTCCATTGCGGCGTTGTCCCCCGGCATGACCATCTCGACGCCTTCGGCAAGCTTGGCAACCCCGGTGACGTCTGTCGTGCGCAGGTAAAATTGCGGCCGGTAGCCGTTAAAAAACGGGGTGTGTCGCCCGCCTTCTTCCTTGGTCAGAATGTAGGCTTCGGCTTTAAATACGGTGTGCGGGGTGATGCTGCCCGGTTTCGCTAAAACCATGCCGCGCTCAACTTCGTCTTTTTTTGTGCCGCGAATGAGGACACCGACGTTGTCGCCAGCTTGTCCCTGATCGAGAATTTTCCGAAACATTTCAACTCCGGTCACGACGGTTTTCCGGGTGTCTTTTATGCCGACAATTTCAATTTCGTCTCCGACTTTCACAATGCCTTTTTCAACCCGCCCGGTAACAACGGTGCCGCGACCGGAGATGGAAAAGACGTCTTCAATGGGCATGATGAAGGGTTTGTCGATTTCCCGCTCGGGGGTGGGAATGTAGCTGTCGATGGCATCCATGAGCTTCAGGATGGATTCTTCTCCCATGGGGCCTTTGTCGCCTTCACAGGCTTTTAAGGCGGAACCGACGATGACGGGAATGTCGTCTCCCGGAAAATCGTACTTGGAGAGCAGTTCGCGCACTTCTAACTCGACGAGTTCCAACAGTTCTTCGTCATCAACCTGGTCGGCTTTGTTGAGATAAACAACGATGTAGGGAACGCCGACCTGACGGGCCAAGAGGATGTGTTCCCGTGTCTGCGGCATGGGGCCGTCGGCGGCGGAGACGACTAAAACGGCGCCATCCATTTGGGCTGCGCCGGTGATCATGTTTTTGACATAGTCGGCATGGCCGGGGCAATCCACGTGGGCGTAGTGCCTCTTCTCGGTTTCGTATTCAACGTGCGCAATAGCAATGGTGATGCCGCGATCCCGTTCTTCCGGCGCACGGTCGATGGAGTCGTAGGCCAGGTATTCCGCTGCGCCTTTTTCGGCCAATACTTTTGTGATTGCCGAGGTCAGGGTGGTCTTCCCGTGATCTACATGACCAATTGTCCCGATATTTGCGTGCGGCTTCGTCCGCTCAAACTTCGCCTTACCCATTTCTCTCTCCTCTTAAGTAAATTGATGATGTTGGCATCCTTCGAAAAAATCGTAGGCACACTTAACCTAAACGCCACCCCCATAAAACAGAGGGTTCATTTTTGGACAAAGATAACATTGATCCATCTTTCCGTCTAGCATTTCTTCCCGGCACACACACTCACCTGAAAAAGCCCTTGACCGGGATTGAACCGGTGACCTCATCCTTACCAAGGATGTGCTCTACCGACTGAGCTACAAGGGCGGAACCGGCCAGAAACAGCCCTGTCACCACGGGCTTCAGACACGACAAATCAAATCCATTTCACTCAAACTTGAGTCGGTGAAGCGACATCACAACTTCATCCATCATTCATTTGGAGCGGGAAACGGGATTTGAACCCGCGACATCCAGCTTGGAAGGCTAGCGCTCTACCACTGAGCTATTCCCGCAAAATCCTCTTAAATCATCATGGTGGGGAGGGGAGGATTCGAACCTCCGTAGCTCGGAAGCGGCAGATTTACAGTCTGCTCCCTTTGTCCACTCGGGTACCTCCCCACGCAAAAAGGCATCACCCTATGAAAGAAAAGCGACTTTCCTGCTCGTTCTCCAACCCTGACCCATCCGATCTTAATCAATCATATTTTAAAGAAATCCGGAGCTGGCGAAGGGATTTGAACCCCCGACCTGCTGATTACAAATCAGCTGCTCTGCCAACTGAGCTACGCCAGCCTTTGGCCCGATACGGATTCTTTACATTCAAAAAATGACTATGTTATATACATCTGCGATTTGGATTTGAGGAAAAACATGTCTCAACAATGTCCCAAAGAAAAACAGCACAAGTCTGACCGAGCCAGATAAACGGCTAATGGTAGTGTCTAAGTCTCGCTTTGTCAAGGGAAAATTCTGATTAGACTCACTTACAGTTAAATCTGCCGCATAATGCGCGAGCATCACTCGCAACAATAAAGGAGAATGCATCCATGTCAATAAAAATAAAAGCCTGCACAATCTGGGTCATGCTGATCGTGGCAATACTCACGATTCACAACCGCCCCGTAGCGGCCGGTGAACTGGATATTAAATTTGATCCCGCTTTACTTCAACCGGATTTCAAAGCATTTTCAAAAGAACTCGGTTTGGCCATCAGTTATTTACCCATGGCTCCAGCCGAACCGCTGGGGGTTTTGGGATTTGATATCGGGGCCGAAGTCACTGCAATCAATATCGACAACAACCTTTGGGACAAGGTCATTATAGATAACGACGTACCGGGAACCGTCGTTCTGCCGCGCATTCACCTTCAAAAAGGCTTGCCCTTCGGATTTGACATCGGTGCAAGTTACACGCGTGTCCCCAGCTCAAACATTAAAGTCATCGGTGGAGAAGTAAAATGGGCCATCGTATCCGGAAATGCAGCCTTGCCTGCTCTTGCCATCCGCGGTTCGTATACGACGTTGTCCGGCGTAGACGATCTGGACCTGGAAACCATCGGTGCCGACATCTCTGTCAGTAAAGGCATTGCTTTTGTGACACCCTATGCGGGTTATGGGCAAGTTTGGATCACAAGTGAAGCCAATCAGACATTCGGACTTCAAAAAGAAGAGATCACTACGGCAAAACCTTTCGTCGGTGCAAAGATTTCTTTAGCACTGATCAACTTTGTTTTTGAAGCCGACTTCGGCGATTTACCCATGTACACCGCCCGTTTCAATGTCGGCTTTTAAGCCGACATTGAAACGGGCTCCGCGCATCGCTTCCTCAGCAAACCCCTCTTCCTTTCGCTTGACTTCCCTCCGCCCATCCGTTTATAAAACCGAACGTTCAGGCTGCTCAAAAGCAGATACCGACTCAAAACCCCAGATACGGCGCTACTTTTAAAATTAGGGAAAATTGTGACCCAAGCCGCTTTTGATAAAGAAAAAACCGTACAAAAAATGTTCAGTTCAATCGCGCACTACTACGATTTGAACAACAGCCTGCTCTCCTTCGGCCTGCATCATGCCTGGAAAAAAAAGACCCTCGACCTGCTTGAGCTTCACGCCGATGACAAAGTGCTGGATATCGGTTCGGGCACGGCCGACCTTTCCATTCTTGCGGCCGACCACCTGGGAGGAAAAGGCTTTGTCATCGCTACGGATCTGAACGAAGCCATGCTTTCCATCGGTAAAAAGAAAATCGATACGCGGAAATTGCAAAACGTGTCCGTCGCGCTCGCGAACGCAGAGCGCCTGCCTTTTCCCGATGCCGCATTCGATGCTGTCTTAACCGGATTTTGCATGAGAAATGTTTCCGACCTTGAGCAAGCCCTACGCGAAATCCACCGCCTGCTCAAACCCGGCGGAAAGATGGCCTGTCTCGATTTTTCAACACCGGTATTTGCGCCCTTTCGTAAAATGTACGACTTTTACTCCTTTTCCCTGCTGCCCAAAATCGGCACCTGGGTCTCCAGAGATCAAACCGGCATCTATGAATACTTGCCGGACTCCATCCGAAAATTCCCAAACCAGCAAAACTTCAAAAAACAAATCGAAACCATCGGCTTCCAAAAAACGCGTTACCAAAACCTGGCCGGCGGCATCGTCGCCATTCACACCGGCACACGTCCGTGAGCGTGGAAGTCAACATTAGGGGAATGGAGTTGAGTGTCAATACGCCCTTTAAAGAAAATAGCGTCCCACATCAATCTTATATTGCGTCGCATCAATCACATTGGTAATTTCATAAACGAAACGGCCCCGGCTATCTTCCTCGGAAAGATCAACAAATTTTTCTTCCGTTTCATTGCCGGAGGCATCCATGATCACTCGGATTTTAGGACGATCCCCTTTTTCCGGGTTGGGATTTGAGGCCGCAACAATGCCGATTTCTTTTGTATTGAGTAGAACGAGCGTACCGATCGGAAAGACCCCGATGGCATTCACAAAAAGCTTCATCAGCACCGGATCAAAGGCCTTTCCCGTGCGGCTCAACATAAAACGCAAGGCTTTGTCCGGTGCGAAGGGAATCCGGTTGTAAACCCTTGAAGACGTCAAGGCATCGTAACAATCCACGATGCACACAATGCGTCCCACAAGAGACAATTTGCGCTTCGTCGCAAGTTTGGGATAACCGGAAAGATCATAATTGAGGTGGTGTTCAAAAGCACCAATGGCGACCTTCACCGCCATTTCGTGAATGCCCTTTAAGCGCACCAATTCTTTCACGGACATAATGGGGTGACTGCGCATGATTTCCCACTCTTCGGGAGTGAAATCCGTGGCCTTGTTTAAAATTTCGAGGGGAATGTCGTATTTGCCCAGATCATGAAACAGCGCCGCCATGCCCAGCTCACTCAGGCTGCGCTTCCGGTAACCGAGTCGCTGCCCGATCGCTAAGGCCAAAATGCAAACATTCACCGAATGATTGTAAGTGTACTCATCGTGGCTTCTCAGGTTGGTCAAACCCAGCAGCGTAGAATCTTCCTGCAACATGAGATCGACCATCGACTGCACCACGCGCTTCGAGCGTTTTAAACTGACGGCTTGTTTAAGTTTAAGACTGTCCATCACCTCTGAAACTGCCGTCACCGTGGTGACATAGGTTTTTTTGGCCAACTCCTTTTTGTCTTTAAAAATATCATCCAAAGACTCTTTTTCTTTCACTTCTTCATACGGCTCAATCTCAGGATTTGAAAGGTGGGCCTTCACCATCTCCTGCGAAAAACGATCAAAAGGTTCGGGTAAAATAAGATCCAGCTTTGCAAAAATCACACAAAAAGCGATCACCTCGCGCTTGCTGATGCCGCGCGAGAAGGCGATGCTGCCGATCTCCCGTTTTTTCATTTCCTCAATCACAAACATCAAACTGCTAAAACCGTCAATGTCGATTTTGAGCTTCGTCTCCCCCAAAAAAAGGGCATCGCCTTCAAGGGTTAACGCCGCTTCGGGATCCCCTTTAAAGATCGTCGACAAGGTTTGATGAAATTTTTCGATGGGCTGATCGAAAGCCAGATTGCCCATGCCGTGAATCTGAGCGGTCTTGATCAAAATCGAAAGCTGATTGACCAGCTTCTTTCCCAATTCGGCACGCGCTTCATCATATGAGAACACCGTCTTGAAACCCCTTCAGATTATTCCGGAAAACTATACCGCGCCCAAAACACCCAAGGCCCTTTCACAAGCTTCCCGAATCGTTTTGTTGCGTGAACGACGGCCTTCCCGAAGCGCCGCAATCGCCGGCGGCGAGCCCAAACGCTGCAAGGCCGTCACCGCACAAAGTCCGCGTTCATCCGCCTGAATATTCTTGAACAAACTCCAGCGCGTCTTCAGATGTTTTTCGATCTCCGGCACCACAGAATCTCCGCCCAACTTGGCAATGGCATTGAAAATTTCCTTTTTTTCATAAAGCGCCTTCATTTCAAATTCCTTCGCGGCAATGCGTGCCAAAAGCGGCGTCAAAGCCGTCGCAACCTGCTTTTTCACCAAACTTTTAATCGCGTAAACACGATTTGAAAGATCAGGATCATCGATGAATTCAATCAAAAGCCTTTCCGCCTTCGGATTTTTCATCGCATCAAGCACATGCAATACTTCCTTTCGCACCTTCACTTCCTCGTGGCGCACAAAAGGTGGGAAGTAATCAATCACCTTTTCATCTCCAGCTTTGCCCAACACATAAATCAAGTTGCGTACTACAAACCAACGGCGGTCATTCAATCTTGCAATAATCGCATCCACATCCATCTGCCCCAACTCGACCAGGATGTCACAAAGCACGCGCCGCGGCTTCATCGCTTTCACCTCCGCCAAAAGCTCAATAATCGAAGGAATGATTTCCTTCCGAAACAGCACCATGAGCGGAAGAAATTGATCCAGGGCTTCGGAAGAGAGTCGATTCAAGACACTGTCCATCGCGGCAATGCGTTTTGCATTGCCGCCCTGCACCAGGGCCTTTTGGAGCAGAATCACTAATTCGGGAGAAAGGTTTTTATCCGGGTCAAGCATTTCCCAAAAAAATTCAAGGATCTTGCGGGCATGCACAAAATCCGCTTTAAACATTAATTCTTCGAGGATATTATCAAGAATTTCAAGAACTTCTAAGAAACGTGCCGGATCTTTTTCAATGCGGAGAATGTCAAAAAGCATGCCTTCCAACTCATTGACAATGTCAATCTCTTCCTCCCAACGCAACTCACGTTTAACGGCGTTCACCTCTTCGTCCGTCAATTTGAAGATATGCAGGGCGGGGATGTCCACTCCTTTGGGCGAAAGTTGCGCAGGCGAAACCACTTCTTGATGGTGAAC
>Ga0256830_1001531_pt1 | contig 16232 bp, 13 predicted proteins | sample 128326metaG_FD_190537 | JGI IMG/M metagenome (GOLD analysis project Ga0256830, IMG submission 190537) | Hydrothermal vent microbial communities from Lau Basin, Pacific Ocean - 128-326 | ecosystem: Environmental > Aquatic > Marine > Hydrothermal vents | place: Pacific Ocean: Lau Basin | collected... | reverse complement strand
GTGTTCGAACTCCGCATTAACCCCTCTCCTGCCGATGAGAACAAGGTCGTTCAACCTCGCCTTGTCACATATCTCGTTCGATACAATACCGTATGCAAGCAGCGTCTCCGCATCAACACCTTCCTTCCCGCATTCCTCCACAAAGGACTCCAGGACCGTCCTTCCGCTCGCCTCGAGCGCCTCCCTCATCTTCGTCGAAAAGTTCAGGAAAGGCTCGAAACCCAAGGAACCGGACAGGTCATGGAGAAAAGGCCCTTCAAGGGCGACCAGGTCGATCACGTAGAGCCCTGTAAGGTCGGCATCGAACCCCTTGGAGAGCCATATGCCGTAGCCGGTCACGGCCTTTGTGTATGCGGAACCATCGAGCGCAGCGAGTATCTTCTTAATCAAGTCGTCCCCCCTTACACATTAGGGAAACCCTGATTAATTCGTCATTGAGAGGCTAAGCGACGAAGCAATCTCTAAGTGCCTGATTTACTAAAAACGAGATTGCTTCGCTGCGCTCGCAATAACGCGAGACAGGCAATAAATCAGAGTTTCCTTAGGATATGGTTACAAGAAAATTACAGACCTTTGATCCTTAGCCTGCTGTAAAAGACACATTATTCAATACAGTCGAAGATTCCTTACGGGGAGCCTCAAAAAAACATCGGGGCTGGACAAGACCAATGTCAGCCCCGGCAAAAGTGGCCAGACCTCAGTCACCGCTCGCTATACGGAGGTGCCTGCCGCCACTGCGGCTTCCACGCAGATCCCCTCGTCACAGACATCGACGTTGAAGTAGTCCCCTTCCTTCCATTGGAGCGTGATCGGTATCTTGACCTCGTCGTCTATGACCCTCTTGAGGAACCTCGCCCCGTACTTGGGGCTGTAGCCCTTCTCGACAAGGGCATCAATGGCTGCATCGGTTATCGACAGCTGTTTGCCGTAGCCTTCCATGCTCTCCTTTATCTTGTCGAGGTACAGGACCGTAATGGCCTTCACCTCTTCCCTCGTCAGCGGGGAAAAGACTATGATGTCGTCTATACGGTTGAGGAACTCCGGGCTGAAGGTGTTCTCCACCTCCTTCATGATGCTCTTCTTGAGCTCATCGGTCTTTTTTCCTTCGGGCAGGAAGCCCAGTGGTTTTACGAACTTTTTGAACTCGTCCGCACCGAGGTTGCTGGTCATTATGATCACGGTGTCACTGAAGTATACGCGCTTGCCCCTGCCGTCCGAGAGCCACCCCTCGTCAAAGACCTGCAAAAAGAGGTTCAGCACATACGGATGCGCCTTTTCGATCTCATCGAGCAGGAGGACCGAGTAGGGGTTGTCCCTTATCTGGTTCGTAAGCACCCCGCCCCTTTCCGAGCCAACTATACCCCTTGGCATCCCTATAAGCTTGTCAACCGCAACGGCCGAGTCCTTGTACTCGCTCATGTCGATCCTGACCATCTTCTTCTCGTCCCCGAAGAGGAACTCGGCAAGGGCCTTTGCAAGCTCGGTTTTGCCGACACCCGTGGGGCCGAGGAACAGCAACACCCCGTCTGGCCTCGAAAAGTTCTCCTTGAGAGGTCCCTTGTTGAGCCTGAGCCTGCGTGCGAGCGCATCTATGGCCTCGCGCTGTCCGACGATCCTACTGGACAACACCTCCTCCATGGCCTTGAACCTCTCGGTGATATCCCGGAATATCATCTCCTTGGGTATCTTGGTCTCCTGGCTTATGACCTCTATGACGTCGTCGCCGGTGACCTCGTCCCCCGGCCTGTGTATCTCCACCTTGACGCACGCCGTATCGAGCCAGCCGATGACCTTGTCCGGGAGCTTGAGGCTTCTTACGTACCTTTGGCTCATGTCCAGGGCGGTATCTATGGCATCGTCACTCAGCCTTACGGAGTAGTTCTTCTCAAGCCTCGGCCTGAGCCCGTAGAGTATCTTACGCGTATCATCCAGCGACGGCTCCTCTATGTATACGGTGCGGAACCTCCTGGCCAGGGCCTCGTCCTCGGCGATGAACTCCTTGTACTCCGAAAGCGTGGTGGCGCCTATTATCTGGAGTTCACCCCGTGCAAGGTGTGATTTGAAGATGTTGGCCGCATCCGAGGGCACGCCCATCGCACTGCCTGCGCCTATCAGCGTGTGTGCCTCGTCCACAAAGAAGATGATGTTCTTTTTTTCCTTTATCTCCTTTATGATCTTCTCTATCCTGTCCTCGAACATCCCCCTGAAGATGGTCCCGGCCACGACCGAGTTCATCTGGAGGTTAACGACCTGCTTTCCCCTGAGCCTCTTCGGCACGCTCTCGGGGTCGAGCTCGATCTTCCTTGCGAGCCCCTCGGCAACCGCGGTCTTGCCCACGCCCGGCTCGCCCAAGAGCATGACGGAGTTGCTGCGCTCCACATGGCACAGTATCTCCATGACCTGCTCTATCTCCTTGTCACGACCGATGATGGGAGGGAGCTTGTCATAGCGGGCGAGCTTGTTGAGGTTCACTGCAAAGTGTTTGAGGTTCGGCGGAAGCTCGTACTTCTTTTTAAATTCCTCTTCCATCTCTTCCTTTGTCCGCACCCTTACCGAAATCCTCCTCATCACATAGTCTGCGTCCAGACCGAAGCTGCGGAAGATCTTGGCGGGCAGGCCGTGGTTCTCCTGGAAGATAGCCATGAAGATATCGGTGGAGTCCGTCTCCTCGCGGCCCCATCTCTGGGCCTCCTCGCGAGCGAGCCTGAAGACGTTCTTCGTTGAATGCGGGATCTTCAGGCCTACACCTATGTACTGGCGTGAAACGTTGAGATGTTCGTTGAGAAAGTTCAGCACGTGACGTACATCAAGGTTCAGGTCATCCATCACCTCGCGGAAGAACCTCTCTTCGACCTTGGCAAAGGCTATGAAAAGGTGTTCAACCCCAAGGTAGTAATGCTGACGCTTTTTGCTCTCCTCAACGGCCACGTCAAGGAGCTGCTGCGCCCCAGGGGTCAGGTGTTCCCTTAATTCGTCAAGTTCGGCCATCTCTAAGACCTCAACAAGCCGTCACGTTCAAAACCATCGGCTACATCGATTTCCTCACGGTGGTACCGCTTTAATATTTTTATATATTTTACCACAAATTACGTCTCGGGTCATAGGGATTTATTCTGTCCAGCTCCTCCACGAGCCTTCTGGTCTTCTCGTCTATCCTCGGAGGCAAAACGATCTTCACCACGACGTACTCATCCCCTCTTGATGTGCCGCTCGGCGAGGGGACCCCCTTTCCCCTGATCCTCAACTTGCTGCCGCTCTGGGTGCCTGGCGGAAGCTTTATCTTGGCAAACCCGTCTATAACCGGCACCTCTATGGTCGCCCCGAGCATCGCCTCGGCCACGGTGACCGGCACGTCGACGTATATGTCGTTGCCGACCCTCCTGAAGTAGGGATGCGGCCTCACACGTGTCTTTATGTAGAGGTCACCCGGGGGGCCACCGTATCTACCCTCGCCTCCCTTCCCTGCGACACGCACGCGCGTGCCGTCCTTCACCCCTGGAGGGATCTTCACCTTTATCTTCTCGGTATCCTGTCCCCTCCGTATCTTGACCTCTACTTCCGTTCCTCTTATTGCTTGAAGGAAATCGATATCAAGGGGGTATTCGATGTCATTCCCTCTCTGGGGAATACGGCGAGCCCTCTTGCCGAAGAACTCGCTGAATATATCCTCTATGCCGCCGAGGTTCGTTTCAAAACCGGTGAAGTCGAACCCTCCGAAAGGTCCACCCTGCCATCCCGGCACACCCTCGAAGGTGACTTGTCCTCCCATATCATATTCTCGGCGTTTTTTCGGATCACTTAAGACCGCATAGGCCTCGTTTATATCCTTGAATCTTGCTTCGGCTTCCTTGTCGTTGGGATGAAGGTCCGGGTGATACTTCTTGGCGAGGTTCCGGTAGGCTTTCTTCAGGTCCTCTTCTGTGGCGTCACGAGGAACACCGAGGATTTCGTAGTAGTCTTTACGTTTAGCCATACCCTGTCAATATAAAGGCGATACGGGATCCCTTCGGATCCCGTATCACTGACTCCAATGGCTGGTGGCGTAAGAGGTACTGCGGCAGGTTATTCGTTGGTTCCGGACTTCTTTTCGTCCTCATCAACCACCTCCGCTTCCACCACCTCTTCTCCTTCGGCTCCGCCGGCCTCCTTCGGCGGCTCACCCGCACCAGGTGCTCCTGCGGCAGCCGTCTGCTTGTAAAGAAGCTCAGCGATCTTGTGCGAAGATGTGGTGATCCTCTCTGCCGCCCTCTTTATCTCTTCGATATCGTCCTTTTCAAGCGCCTTCTTGCCTTCTGCTATGGCCTCCTCAACACCCTTTACATCGGCCTCAGAGAGCTTGGAGCGGTTCTCATTGAGGGTCTTCTCCGTCGTATAGATAAGCGAGTCGAGCCTGTTTCTCTCTTCGATGAGCGCCCTCCTCTTCCTATCCTCTTCGGCATGGCCCTCGGCATCCTTGACCATCTTTTCGATCTCCTCCTGGCTGAGACCACTCGATGCCGTGATGGTTATCTTCTGCTCCTTGCCTGTGGCAAGGTCCTTGGCCGAAACGTTAAGGATGCCGTTTGCATCTATGTCAAAGGTCACCTCTACCTGCGGAACACCCCTCGGTGCAGGCGGTATGCCGACGAGGTGGAACCTGCCCAGGGTGCGGTTGTCCCGCGCCATGCTCCTCTCCCCCTGAAGCACGTGTATCTCCACCTGCGTCTGGTTGTCCGCGGCTGTAGTGAATATCTCTTTTTTCTTAGTGGGAATGGTGGTATTCCGCGGTATGAGCGTTGTCATGACCCCTCCCAGGGTCTCTACACCGAGCGAGAGCGGGGTGACGTCCAAAAGAACCACCTCGCTCACCTCTCCGGCCAGAACACCCGCCTGTATGGCCGCTCCGACGGCAACGACCTCATCGGGGTTCACCCCTTTATGAGGCTCCTTTCCGAAGAACTCCGTTACGAACTTGGTGATGGCCGGCATCCTGGTCATGCCCCCGACGAGCACGACCTCGTGGATGTCGGACGGCTTGAGCCCTGCATCACTCAAGGCCTGCTCGCACGGCTTGCGGCTCCTCTCAATAAGGTCGGATGTGAGCTGCTCGAGCTTCGAGCGTGAAAGCCTCATTACCAGGTGCTTGGGGCCGCTTGAATCAGCGGTTATGAACGGGAGGTTTATCTCCGTCTCCATCGTTGTGGACAGCTCGATCTTGGCCTTCTCCGCCGCCTCCTTGAGCCTCTGCAACGCCATCCTGTCCTTGGAGAGGTCTATGCCCTGGTCCTTCTTGAACTCGGAAACGAGCCAGTCTATTATACGTTGATCGAAGTTGTCCCCCCCGAGATGGGTGTCTCCGTTGGTGGACTTCACCTCGAACACCCCTTCACCGACCTCGAGTATGGAGATGTCGAAGGTTCCGCCACCGAAGTCGTATACGGCTATGAGCTCCTCTTTCTTCTTGTCGAGCCCATAGGCGAGGCTGGATGCCGTGGGCTCGTTTATTATCCTCTTGACATCGAGCCCCGCTATCCTTCCGGCATCCTTTGTGGCCTGGCGCTGGCTGTCGTTGAAGTACGCCGGAACGGTTATCACGGCCTCTGTCACCGTCTCGCCGAGATACGCCTCCGCGGCCCTCTTGAGCTTCTGCAGTATGAACGCGGATATCTCGGGTGGCAGATAGGTTCTACCCATGTTCGAGGACCTTATAACAGCCCTGCCCTGGTCATCCTTTTCCACCGGATACGGCACCATCTTCATCTCCTCGGTGACCTCGTCGTACTTGCGTCCCATGAACCTCTTGATGGAGAAGATGGTGTTTTCAGGGTTGGTCACGGCCTGCCTCTTGGCGACCTGACCCACAAGGATCTCCTTATCCTTGGTAAAGGCGACCACAGACGGCGTAAGCCGACTGCCCTCCTCGTTTACTATAACCTTGGGTTCTCCACCCTCCATTACGGCCACGACCGAATTGGTGGTCCCAAGGTCTATGCCTATAATCTTGCCCATCTCTTACCTCCGTTTCTCAGCCGCGACGGTCCCCACAGCCGGAGTGTCTCACATACGCTCGGGACAGAACCACTGCCACGGCCGCAATGAAAATTTACTATAAACCGTTTCGTTCTCGTTGTCAAACCTTCTATCAGCAGATCACGGGAAGGCACCCCACCTGAAGCCTGTGGTTCCGGCCGCCGGCCGGAGGCCACTGTCTTCACACGGTGACGGCCAATGCCCGGTTGGAGAAAAACCCACCGGGAGGTCTTTCCTCAGGGCGAGCCTTTTCCGCTGCCATATGAAGACCGCACCTCTTCGAGCATACACATAATATAGGTAGCAAACCCGGGGATGTCAAGAGATGAGGATCTCGGTATCGAAGCTCCTTCAAGTGGTCAAGGGAATCTTCTCCTGCAAGGGATTATCCGGTTGCATTTCGCCCGCCGGTCCCGAAGCCAGCTTCATGAAACGGGCAGGTCGTGCACCTTAACCCATCTCCCGACATACCCGAAACGTACCCTCGGCCGGATCAAAGACCGCCTTGGTGTTTCGGCCCCGTACCAGGAGACACGCCCGTTACGATGAAGCAGGTGAGGTGATGAAGATTCCAGGGGAAAAGGCTGTAAAAGACTGGATCAATGGCCGCTCCTACGTACTCCGGTGGTGAGTGTTACGCCGGGAAACACCCTTCGAAATACGATAAACGACAGCACGGTGGCGGACAGCGCCGCAAGCGAAAGGATTATACCGGTTCCGTCTGCAAGGAGCGGGATATCGGAGTATACGGGAACTATCATGAGGTAGCGGTTGATCCACATTCCGACACATATCAAGACACCGAGCACGGCCAGGGCCGTGGCCGATCTCTTAACGCGCCTGAAAAGTAGCGCCAAAAACGGGATGATGAAGAGCGTAAGCAACAGGAGCTTGAAGACCGGTCCGTACGGTCCCATCATCTGCTTGAACACGGGGCCTGCACGATAAGGGAGATTGCCGTACCACATCACTATGTACTGAGACCAGAACATGTACACCCAGAGGAGGATGAAGCCGAATATCACCTGGGCCATGGAGGAGAGCAGTCCGCTGTCGAGTTTTTCCCCGGGTGCCCTGGGTATGAAGATGAGGGCCATCAGGTATAGGTACGCGATGCCTGCCAGGAGGTTCCCCACCCAGAACAACGGTGCGAATATGGAACTCTCCCAGTGCTGGATTATCGTCATACCGAAGTCCCATGCAAGGAAGGTGTTGGCCACCACGTAGAAGAAGCACACGAGCCCGCCTACGAAGTTGAGGCCCGTTTTGAGCGCCTCGGATACGTTGTGCCCGGCCTTCTCCTCTGCGCGGCCCATGCGGAAGTATATGTAACTGAAGAGATAAAAAACCGCGTTGGCGAGTATGTTCCTCCAGACAAGGAACCCCTTGTCAAGCCACGGGCTCAGGTGGAGCTCCCCTTGTCCGTGCACAAGCTTGGGGTTCAGCCAGTAGAAGAGGTGATCGATGCCTCCTATGAGCACGGCCGCAAACATGACGACGGCCACCGGTATGAACGCCAAAGTAAGGATCTCCCCGAGCCTCGAATAGTACCTGCCCCAGCCGGACTTCGAGATCCTCATGATGACCGAGAATACGACGCCGGCCTGGGTAATGCCGACGAAGAAAAGCATGTTGACGGTCATCATTGCCCAGAGCGTGGTAGGATCCGCCGCGGTAGTCACATTAACGGCAAAGGCTACGATTCCGCTTACGAGTAATATCACAGATATCCAGAAGAGCATCATCTTACTATTATCAGCCCGGATTATTCACCGGCCTCCTTTTTCAGGGAGTGCAGGATATAGTTTACTATGTGCCAACGGTCCACCGGGTCCATGGAATCCTCGTAGCCCGGCATTATCGCCATACCGCCGTACGTGATGGTGTAGTAGATGTCTCCCTTGGGTTTAGACTGCACGTATTCGCTCGTGAGGTCCGTCGGGGGGATGTACTTCTTTCCCACAGGGCCATCGCCCTTGCCCGTATCACCGTGGCACGTGGCGCAGTAGATCATGTACTTGGCCCTGCCGCGCCCGATCGACTCCTCCGTAGGCTCGACCGGGCTTTCGAGCGACGCAGCGGCCGCCCTGTCCCTGACATAGAAGGGCTTCCCCTTGGTCGAGACCGTTCCCTCGGGCGTGGGCGGAGCGATACTTTTCTGCGCCCTGTAGGACTTCTGCTTGAACATGTCCCACGACCAGGGCATGGCACAGACGAACGCCGGCAAACCGAGCAGCAACAGCAGAACCGTAACCGGCATATATATCCTGGGTATCACCCTACCAGTCTTCAACCTTCCTGACCTCTTTCGCACCGTACTCCTTCAGTATCTTTTCCACCTCTTCGAACCGATCCTCCAGCACGTCATCCACGATCAGCCCGAATGAATCCACCGCGACCTCCGGAGGGTCCACACCCTTCCTGAACGTAGGAATCCTTGCCAGAAATAAGAAGCCGAGGAGGGTGAAGATCACCCCGAGGAGGATCGTTGTCTCGTATGATATCAAGAGGGTAGGCGTAATGGAAAAAATGGGCCTCCCTCCCCTTGGCAGCACATAGAGGGCCGCGGTGCCCAGGACGAAGACCGTACCGAAGCACACACCGGAGAGCGCCCCATAGAGGGTGAAGAACTTGAGAAAGCTCTTCTGCTCACCGAACTCGTGCTCTATCTCGTGCACGAGCGGCACCGAGGATATCATGGTGATCCCGTAGCCAGCGCTCTTCAGCCTCTTGGCGGCTTCAAGCATCCTGTCTACGTATGCAAACAGCCCTAATACCGTATCCGCCATATCCTAACCCTCTCCGTGAGGTTTTTCCATGGGTATGCCCGCATCCTCCTTGAGCTCGAACAGGGAGAAGACCGGGAATATCTTTATCGACGCCATGAACATCGCTATGAAGAACATGAACGCCCCCGCGGTGATGGAAAGCTCCACCCAGCTCGGGAAGTAGTCGTACCACATCCAGGGCAGGAACTTGCGGGACAGGGCGTTCGGGATGATCAGGTACCTCTCGAGCCACATACCGACCATTACGAAGATACATATAAAGAACATTATCACCGGGGTGATCCTCACCTTCTTTATCATCAAGACAAGAGGCAGAATGGTGTTGGAAAACATCATCAGAGCGAACAGTTGCATGTAGGGGTCGGTGAGTATCTTGTACTTCAGGCTCTCCATCTCCTCGGATGTGTTTGCGTACAGACCGGTCAAGATCTCCATTATGGTGCAATAACTCCAGACCAGGGAAAGAAGGAGTATCATCTTTCCTATGCTGTCATAGTGATACTCGGTGACGTACTTTCTCACGAAGGGGAAGAACCATCTCAAGAGCGTGAGCATCAGCACCACACCGGCGAATCCCGAAAGGAGCGCACCGGTTACGAAGTAAGGGGCGAAGATCGTCTTGCTGTAGCCGGGCACCACCGAAAGGGCGAAGTCCCACGATACGATGCTGTGCACGGAAACGACCAGAGGCATTATGAACGAGGAGAAAAACATCGTCGCCTTGCCCTGCACATGCCATTGCCTGTCCGTGCCACGCCATCCGAGTGAAAGTGTTGTGTACAGCCACTTCCTCCAACCGGTGGTGTGGTGTTTGAGCGCGGCAAGGTCAGGTATCATGCCGAAGTAGAGGAAGATGGCGCTGCTTGTGAAGTAGGTCCCGATCGCAAAGACGTCGAACATCAGCGGGGACTGGAAGTTCGTCCATAAAAGCCGCTGGTTGGGATAGGGGAAGGACCAGTAAAAGTTCCACGGCCTGCCCATATGGATGAAGATGAATAGCGTCACCAGTATCAGGGCGAAAAACGTCATGGTCTCCGCCCCCCTGGCTATGGATCTTCGCCACGGCGTCTTCGTTATGAAAAGCATGGCCGAGATCAATGTCCCGGCGTGGGCCACACCGACCCAGAAGACGAAGTTGACGAGGTAGACACCCCAGAAGATGGGGACGTTCAGGCCGGTGACCCCCTGGCCTGTATATATCTGGTAGGCCCAAGGCGCAAAGAACAGCGCCAGGGCGCCCAGGGCCATGAATCCGAGGACGATGTAGTACCAGATCCCCGTATTGGTCATGAAGCCTATGATGTCTTGGTTGATCTCTCTATATGTTATCTTATTAGCCATGCTCTCCGTGCTTTTTTGATCCGCTCTTCTTCATCACCCTCTTCAGGTATATGACGGACGGGTCCGTGTTCAGCCCCTCTAACAGCCTGAACCTCCTGGGGCTTTTGGCAAGCTTCGCGACCCTGCTCTTGGGGTCGTTCCTGTCTCCGAAGACAAGCGCTCCGGTGGGGCACGACTGCACGCAGGCGGGCACGACCTCGCCGTCACGGACCTTCCTGTTCTCGTCCTTTGCCCTGTCCTTAGCGACCCTTATCCTCTGGATGCAGAAGGTGCACTTCTCCATAACCCCCATCTCCCTTACCGTGACGTCCGGGTTGAGCTGCTGATCCAGAGGTTCGGGCCACTTGTACGTGAACCAGTTGAAACGGCGCACATCGTATGGGCAGTACGTGGCGCAGGTGAATGTCCCGACACAGCGGTTGTAGACCTGCACGTTCAGCCCGTCCTGGTTGTGGTAGGTCGCATAAACCGGACAACCCAGCTCGCAGGGGGCGCTGTTGCAGTGCTGGCACATGATCGGTATGAACTTGACCTTTACATTCGGGAACTCACCCTCGACGTACCTCTCTATCCTTATCCAGTTGAAGGCCCTGGACTTCGAGCACTCGTCCTTGCCCACTATCGGCAGGTTGTTCTCCGCATGGCAGGCCACGACACACGCCTCGCAGCCGTTGCACTTGTCGAGGTCGATGACCATGGTCCAGTTGTACTCGAACTCCTTGTAGTACCCGGGCCGCCTGAAGTCCCTGAGCCGCTCCTTGACCTTTTTAACAATCTTGGACAATTACGCCTCCTCCTTGCCTGCGATCCTCTCAAACTCTTCGGGTGTGATGGTCTGGACTATCCCCCTTCCGAGCTCCTCTGTGCGGACCCCCATCTTGACCAGCTTGCCGTCCGCACCCTTGCGCTCGAGCCTCACGCGCGTAGAATTCAAGGCCAACTCGCCCGAGCGCTTATCCTCGGCCACAGGGAGTATCTCTATGGGGTTCACACCCCTCTTTTCAGCGTACCTGCCGTATAGCCTGTGTCCCTGCCCTATGGGGACAGCGACGGTATCGGGACGTATCCCCTCGTAGAGGAACGCCGGGAGATCGATGCCGCCGTACGGCGACTCCACCGTGACCAGATCGCCCTGCTTTATGCCGAGCTTCCTGGCGGTCTTCGGGTTTATCTCGACCCAGCTTCCCCATACCACGGCGGTCATGGGGTCCGGCATCTCCTGGAGCCATGGAAGGTTCGCCCCCCTGCCGTCCAGATACCCGGCATGGGGATAGGTTACGAGATAGAGCGGATACCTGCCCTCGTCACCCTCGAACTCCGATGGTGAGGTCGGTATGTGCGCCTTCACGCGGCGTACGGATACTGAGCGAGGCTTATGCCTCGGCTCCTCGGTCTGCCACCAGCCGCCGTGCTCCAAGAGCCGGTTCCAGAAGCCGTCGAAGGTCAGCGCCCCTGCGGCCACCTCTTTATTGTTAGCGTATATCTTCCTCCAGGACTCCTTGAGGTACTCCGGGAAGCCTTTGTAGTTCAGCCTCTCGCCGACCTTGCCGCCCAGCGCCTTGGCAAGGGAGATGAATATGTCGCCCGCCCCCCTTGTATTGAAGACCGGACTTACGGCGGGCTGCATGAGCGTGGCGACACGCACCCCGGTGGAGGGCTCCGCGAAGTCATCACCCCAGTCCTCGAGCGAGGTGTGTGAAGGCAGTATGAGATCGGCCATCGCCGTGGTCTCGTCCATGAAGCTTGAAAGGCTGGCTATGAACGGTACGTTCCTTAAGGCCCGCTCGAGCTTCACCCCGGCCGGTGTTGTGAACACCGGGTTGGTGTTGTACACGATAAGGGTCTTGACGTCTCCTTCGAGAGCGCTCTTTGCAAGGGCCGTTATCCTGTCTTTCCTGAGTTCCGTTCCGGTCCGGCCCTTGAGCAGCCCCGCCGGGTTCGGAACCACACCGCCCTTTCGCCCGATGTTGCCGGCCAGATGGTTGAGTATGTTGACCGCCACGAGGCAGGAGAGACCGTCCCTGTACGAGGACAGGTTGTCTCCGCCGATGGCGAGGCTCGGTCGTGTCTTTACGAACTCCTTTGCAATATGGTGTATCCGTCCGGCGTCGACCTCCGTCACCCGGGCCGCATGCTCCGGGCTGAACCCGCTCAAGAGCTCCTTCCAGGAGGAGGCGTCCGCACCCTTGTAATATCCGCCGGCGACTATCTCGTGGGCTATAGAAAGTGCCAGGACACCCTCGGTTCCGGGCCTTACCGGCACCCACTCATCCGCATTGGCGCCGGTGAGCGAAAGGCGCGGCTCGACCTGCACGAGCACACCGCGCCTGCGGGCTCCTCCCTGCCGCATCTCGCCGTAACCGTGGCTTAGGTTGACAGGCGAAAGCCAGGTGCTCGAAAAGTCGGCACCAAAGGAGAGAAGGTACCTCGTGTTGGCGATATCGTAATGGGGGATGGCGTCCAGGCCCATTGAAACACGGTTCGCATAGATGAGGTTACGGTGCTGGAAGAGCTCGTACTGCATGTAGTTCGGCGAGCCGTAAGAGGACATGAACTCCCGTATAAGGGTGTTCAGATGCCCGCGCAGGGTCGAAGTGAGCACATACAGCCCCTCGGTGGCTCCGTTCTTGTCAAGCTCCGAAAGGTTTCGGCCAAGGATCGAGATGGCCTCGTTCCAGGAGATCTCCTTGTACTTGCCGCTCCCCCTCTCACCCGTGCGCTTCATGGGCCCCTTTATCCTGTCGGGGTTGTAGAGGGCCTGGAGGGCTGCGTTGCCCCTTGCGCAGAGCCTGCCCTTGTTTACGGGGTGCAGTGGGTTGCCCTCGATCTTCTTTGCCCGACCCTCCATGACCTTGACGAGGATGCCGCAGCCTGCGCTGCACTGGGTGCAGAGGCTTGCATACCACGTGGCCACACCGGGGATGACGTCCTCCGGTGGGATGAGGTAGGGAATGAGCTTTGCACCTGGAGGTTTGGTCACCTTGCCGAAGGCGAGGCCTACCCCCGTACCCACGATACCGGAACCGAGATATTTAAGAAAGTCCCTGCGTTTCATTCTCTCATCCAGCGGCCAACAAGGCCGCATCAACAAATACCCGCCTCAAATATGGCACGTCCAGCAGTCGCGGCCGTTTTTGACCTTCTTCCTGGTATGACAGCTGAGACACCACCCCATCTTCAACGATGAAACACGCGTTATCCTGTCCATTGACTGGACGTCACCGTGGCACATCTGGCACTCAAGGCCTGCCTTTATGTGCCTCTTGTGCGGAAAGTACACGTGATCAGGGAGGTTGTACACCTTGACCCATGGAATGGGCTCCTTGTTCTCCCAGTAGTTTTTGAGCTTTTGTATTTCAGGCGAGTCCGGTTTTATGACGGAGTGGCAACCGATGCATCTTTTGACGTTCGGCACCCCGGAAACCCTCGATCTCTCGGCGTAGATATGACAGTACATGCACGGTATCTGGTTGTCTCCGGCATGGATCTTGTGGCTGAACTCTATTGGCTGGGCAGGCGTTCTGTTCCCGAAGTAGGCGTCACTCACCTTGTAGCCTATACCGAAAGTCACCACAGCAATGACTGCGCACAGAACAAGCTTCTTTATAGTATCCATGGATGACCGGTTTTGTCCGTCTCTTACGGCACGGCAACAACCACGTGGATCGTCACCACCGCAGAGACAGAAGAAGTGAATATGTCACTACTGGCGGGCAGACTGAAGAATCTTTCAGGCTTTTCTCTTTCGTCCGCCACTGCCGCAACCCAGAATACCAGCGCAGGCCCGTCTACCGGGACCGGGCCCTTCTATCTGTCCATACTCTAAAAAACGGGTAGTAATTCAAAAAGGCGCTACGGATAAAGACACAAAATAAGGTTATGAGTGCCGTGCTTACACCACCGTTTTTAAAGTTTCAGCCAGATAGAACTGCGATCCCAACAGGGCGGAACGGTTATTATCGTGTATGATCCCGATAAAAACTCGTGTGATATTATACTAATTAAAATTTCTTGTCAAGAAAATATACAATTTTTTTCTCCGACTGAAAAGCACTGAAAGCATTTGTAAAACCTCCGTTCCTATCCTCTTTCTATTCCTCCTGTCCCGGGCAACGAAGCTACTTTCCCAGCGCCTGCTTAAGATCCATTGCGTGCTCCTGTTCGACAGCAAGTATGTTCCTCAACTGCTGCGCGAGCGCGAACTCCTTGAGTTCTTCCGCCTGCTCTATCCTCAGCTTGTACCTCGCTATCGCCCCCTCTTCACCGGCCAGATCCTGCTCGAGCATCTCGACGTTGTCGTCCGAGGTCTTGATCGCGCCCACCTCGACCGTGGGGACACCGCCCAGAAAATCTATCTGGTCGGCGAGTATTATGGCGTGACCGATCTCCTCGTTTGCGTGTATCTTGAGCTCCTTTATCACGTCGCCGTACTGGGCGCCGCTCATCACAGCCGCGTGCTGTATGTACTGAATGGCCGCGGAGTACTCGAGCGCAAGGTCCTTGTTCAAGAGATCTATCAGCTCTTCAACTGTTATCGCCATCTTCAAACCTCCTCAACATGGTTTTTGCAACCGGAAGCCGCGCGGCCCGAATTGACGGGTACGGATCAAGTGCCGCATGCAGCACCCCATACCAACCTTCATGGCGGGCAGCGCCATCCCGGAAGACAAATTTTACCATTTTGGAACGATATGTCCACAACAATGTCATGGATAATGCCGCAGCCCGATCCGGTGACCATGTGGCTTCTGTGGTGGATTGTATGTCGAAGGCGGGCATCTGCCCGCCGGAGCGGTCGTCGGCTGCAGACGCTTGTTCGGGGCGCGCATAGCGCGTCCACGGCAAGCGGATGAGCATACGCGGCACCGTTCGCAGGACGCGCAGCGTTCCCGTGAACAACTCAAATCACCGACAAGCAAAAAAGAGCTGTTCGTTCCTCTCTCTGCTTTTTGCTGCCCGAGTGCATGTTTGTTATGTGACTTTTCTCAATGCCTGCTGAATTTCTGGTGTAAATACTTCCTTGATTTTTAGCAGGTTCTCAATATGCCACTTTCGTATTTCTTCTAACTCACTATCCGGCGACTCAATCGATCCGTCTCTATAAATTGCAATCCTTGATGCCCGCTTATCGTCAAGCCGTTCCCATTCAAGAGGACTGCCAAAGTTATTGGTAATTTCTTGTTCCCTTTTTTTCAAAACGTCAAATAGCTGTTTGTTTTTCTCTTGGTCACCTTGGTCAATATAAATTTCTGTACGTACCTTAGCTCCCTGTGCAAAAACAGCAGCGTATAGAATGCCTTGTATTCCTGATGAAAATGAATACCAGTTTTGAGGTTGCCCAACTCGCGCTCCAGTAAACTTATACTTTTCCCTCAACTCATCAATCAGAGCCTGATAGTAGGCCCGGTATTTCTCACCTTTTGACGATGCGTTTGTGGTTGTTTTTTGTTTCCTTGACTTTTGCCACTCATTAGGGAATACAACAGGCTTGAAATTAAGTGCAGGTTTTGATTCATCAATTCTTAAAACCTCTATAACTACAGCAAAAAACTGTGTGTCCGTATCAGTTCTTTGGTTTAACCATTCTAAAGCCTGCCTGTGCTCATCTCTAATAACTTCTGAAACCCAAATAATGATCGAAGCGTTAAAACCGGCTGCATATGTGAGAAGCTTGCCAAGGTGATCATGATCTGTCTGGGTTAACTGATTTTCAATTATTACTGTTCTTGAACTACCTAAATCTTTTGCTAATAAATCCAGTGAGAAGTCACCAACCAACGCTTCTCTTTCGATCAACTCAAGTTCTAATCCGAGAGCATTTCCCAGTGCATCAATATTTGAAGCAAGCCATGGAGTAAAATCTATTGCTTCGTGAGACCAGATTTCACGCAATGGAACTTTCTTTAGTTCTCCAAAGCTGCTACTCATACGCCCTTGTTCCCTGACTCACATACGCATAACGGCAAGCTCAGCCGCCGCTAAAGGAGCACAGTTTAGCGATCGGCTGCAACACTTTGTTGGCCTGCATCTTCTTTATATAGCTCTAACTTCTTACTTTACACAATCTCCATTAGCCGGTCATGATCTTCAGCA
>Ga0256830_1001530_pt1 | contig 16240 bp, 17 predicted proteins | sample 128326metaG_FD_190537 | JGI IMG/M metagenome (GOLD analysis project Ga0256830, IMG submission 190537) | Hydrothermal vent microbial communities from Lau Basin, Pacific Ocean - 128-326 | ecosystem: Environmental > Aquatic > Marine > Hydrothermal vents | place: Pacific Ocean: Lau Basin | collected... | reverse complement strand
GTTCTCAGTGAAATGGGAGCAGCTGAAATTGCAGGCAGATATGGCGTTAGAATTGTAAATCTTGAAAAGGAAATAGAGTGGGTCAGAATTGATGCTGACCACTGGAAAAAAGGATTTCTGTTTTCTGATATCTTTTACAGCTCGGATCACATCATCCAGACGTGCTGCCTGAAGACCCACAGGTTTGGAGGACACTTCACAATGTCGCTCAAAAACAGCGTTGGGATGGTGGCAAGATACTGGAATGGCTATGATTACATGGCAGAGCTTCACTCCTCGCCCAACCAGAGAAAAATGATTGCAGAGATAAACCTTGCCTACACACCTTTCGCAGTGATAATGGATGCAATTGAGGGTTTCTCTGAAGGAGGTCCTGAAAGCGGAAAGCTGATAAAACCGCAATTGATGATTGCAGGAAAAGACAGGGTTGCTGTTGATGCTGCCGGAGTTGCACTGCTGAGGATTTTTGGCACGACACCTGAAGTTTCAAGGGGAAGGGTTTTTGAACAGGAGCAGATAAAAAGGGCTGCTGAGCTCGGAATTGGTGTAGGTTCTCCTGAGGAAATTGATATAATCCCGCTGAACGAAGAGGCAGAGGACATTGCTGAGAAAATAAGAAAAGAGCTTCACGCATGATTCAACTTTCACGTGTTTACCTGAATCCAAAAATTTGATATATGCCTGATTTTACATCGTGCCATGGCATCTGTTTACGTTGAGAATGCAGATGGTATTGCTGTTCTAAGGCTTCAAAGTGGAAAAAAGAACCCGATAAATCCCGAACTTGTCAGAGATCTGTCAAATGCAATAGATGAAATCAGAGAAAATCCGGAAATTAAATCAATTGTTCTCACAAGCTCAAACGACAGGTACTATTCCATAGGGCTTGATGTTCCTCAGTTAATCCATTATGAGAGATCGGAGTTCAGGGAATTCATCAGAAGCTTTAATCTCCTCTGTCTTGACATCTACACTCTTCCAAAGCCTGTCATAGCATCAGTAAACGGGCATGCAATTGCCGGAGGATGCATTCTTGCCCTCTGCTGCGATTACAGGTACATGGGAGATGGAAAGAAGCTCATAGGCCTGAATGAGGTGAAGCTTGGAGTTTCTGTGCCCTATTTGCCTCAAAAGATACTTGAGCAGATTGCAGGAGAGAGGATTGCGACTGGAATGATCTATGGTGGAGAATTTTACTCTCCTGAAAAGGCCCTTGAAATGGGTGTTGTTGATGGAGTTTACCCATCTGAAGAACTTCTGCAGAAATCCATTGAAAAAGCCAGAATCATTGGTGGACAGCCTGCAAAGGCATTTGCGGCTGTAAAGAATAACAGAACTGGAGAAATAAAGGAACTCTGTCTTAAAAGGCTTGAAAGAGACGTGGATGTTTTTGTCAATCTGTGGTTCAGTGATGAAGCTCAGAAAAGGTTGAAAGAGGCTGCAAAAAGTTTTTAATAATTCTTTTTTGATGAAGGCTGGAGCAATGCATTCGATCTATTCTGAGTTTCAGAAAAACATCCCCCTTTATTAACATAATGGATCAGTTTATCCTTATGGGAGAGAACATTTCTGAGTTCAAAAAAACCCTTGAGAGGATTGAGGAAAAGCTGATATCTGCTGGAAAGATATATTCTGCAATTCAGTTTCAGATCTGGCTCGTTGCAATGCTGCTGTACTACATTGTGATAGCTCCTCTCGATACGGTACCCTGGCAGCTTACCATGGCGTATTGGGTCTCGGCTTTCGCAATTTTCTCTTACTCTTCAATGAAGATATGGAAACGAATGAGCAATCTGTTCAGGAGCTACGGGAAAGATATACGGGAAAAACCATCTTTTGGAATAGGGATATTTCTTTCATGGACCTCAGGAGCAGTTCTGGGATGGGGATTTATTCCCGGAGTACTGCTGAAGATGGGGGTCAACAGTGCTCATGCAATTGGTTTTCTCTCGTTCATCTCCATCTCAGTATTTGGCATGTTCATAACTTTCCTGTATCTTGCAGAGAGCTTGGAAAGGGAGATGATACCGGCATTCCTTGTTCCAGCTCTTGGCATTCTAACAGTCCTAATAGCTGCTCCTGAAGACATGGTTTATGCGGGTTTTGTTGTGGGTTTTGGATTCAGCCTTACAGTGCTTGCCTATCTTTACAATGCATTCAGAGCCTTAGGGTGAGCTGATGTTTCGGGAGCTCATAGAGAACCATGCTCTTGGAAATCCAGTCAGACTGAGCATAATGCTTTACCTTTTACCAAGGGGAAAGGTTCTTTTTAGAGAGCTGATGACCATTCTGGAGATAACACCCGGAAATCTCGATTCGCATTTGAAAAAGCTTGAAAAAGAGGGCTATGTTGTGATAAAAAAGATCATAGCCGACAGACCAAGAACTGTGATTGAAATAACAGAAAAAGGAGCTGAGGAGGTTGGGAGTTATCTGAGAGCACTGAAAAAGCTGATAGAGAATCTTGGTGAGGTTGGAGAAAAATGAAATGTTAGCCAATCATCTGAAATCACTTTCATGGAACTCAAAAATTCATTTCTCATCTCCATGTTCATAGAACTTTGCTGGCAGATCCTTTCCGTCCATTTACTGTCTTGGAGATACAGAGATTTGCGTAACTCCTTAAATTTCCGTTGGGATTGAGTATCTCGAATTATGATAATCCGGTGGAGGAAAGCATGCAAGTCCCTCCACACGATTACAGTCGACGTGTTCTTGCCAGGTAAAAGAGCTACAGTTCCGCTGCCTGAAAGGAAGGTTTTAACGAGATCCCAGTCTGTTCTGCTCCGAATCTCAATCCTGGAGGAATGGATGCAGGTGAATCGTCTCGTTTCTTTTATTCTTGAATATTAATGTTATTCTGACAGTTTCGTTTGGATGGTAGGACTTTTTATCAGGCACAGCACCGTAGATGGGGCCATTGGGTTAATTTCTGCCAGAATAAGGAGACTATAACTGGTCTGTCTGCGATAGAGATTAACTCAGAGTAAATTAAAAATATTTTTATTGAGGTTGAGTGCTGTGGCGGTGCATTTATCAGAGCTTTCTGATAACGTTTATCAGAAGCTCCACCAGTGCCTTGACATCTTCAATGTGAATCATCTCCACCTCGCTGTGCAGATATCTGATCGGAACGCTGAGAGTTAGAATTTCACTCTTGTGCTCAAATGCGGAAGAATCTGTTCCTCCACCTGTGGTTCCAATTTGCACATCGATTCCAGCTTTTTCGGCTATATCCACCACTTTTCTTGTCAACCTCCTTGAGTATATTGCTGAATTATCCACAGCCCTTATCACCGGTCCATTTCCAGGCTTCACATCTCCTGTCAGAATATTGCAGCATCCAAAGGAGTCTATTGCAATGGCATATCTGGGGGAGAAGCTATTTGACAGAAATCTGGCTCCTTTCAGCCCATTCTCCTCCTGAACGGTAAAGGCAAAGATGAGCTTCCCATCAATGCTATCTTCTATTCCAACTTCAGCAACATGCTTTATGACTTCCAGCAGCACTGCAGCACCAAATCTGTCATCTAAGGATCGGCATGAAACAAATCTGCTGTTCAAGACTGCAAAGTGCTTTTTAAACACGGCAAAATCAAGGGGTTTAATGCCAAGCTCAACAGCCTCATCCCTGCTCTCTGCACCCACATCAATGCTCAGCCTGTGCCAGGGAACTGTCTCTGTCTTGCCCTCTATGTTGAGATGGGGTGGAATTGCTCCTATAACTCCATCAACCTTCCCGCTTTCAGTAATCACATCAACATGTCTTCCAAAAAGCAGCCTGTCATCAATTCCTCCAGTTTTTCTGAAAGTAAGCGTTCCATCATCGGCAATACCTGTTATTATCATTCCTATCTCATCCATATGAGCCATGAAAATGGCTTTTTCTTCCCCATCACCAATCTCGATAATGAGGTTTCCCATGTCATCTTCGTGAAATTCCACATACGGTTTCAGCCACTTTTTAAGCCTTTCCCTGACGCGGTCTTCATATCCGGAAATCCCTGGAATGGATGTAAGCTCTCTCAGCAGTTCAACCAGCTCCATTTTAAGCACCTCAGTTTGATGAGATGCAAACAGTATATAACCCCAACCATCGAGATTCCCGATACATGGATGGTTAGTTGTCCATGGTTTTCTGGAACTGCTGATGGTTTTTAATTTCTGCAACAGCACCACATCTCCCTTGAATTCTTTCATTGGCTTTAAAAAATCCCTGATTGAATGCAGAGACCATTAAAATCTTTAATAGATTCAACAGACTTTAAGACGTGGAGAGTACCATTTATCGAAACGGATCATCCTGTTGAAAACTGATAGGCTGATTTCAGGTTCTCTGAGGCGAAATCTGACCGATCAAAGATCTGGATAGGGAAAGCACTGGAGAAATCTCTGGAACATACAGGTGGAGAAATCACCAGAGAATCCCTCCTTAGGTTTCAGTCATGGTATATGCGTAATTTTGGGTATGAATTCCAGAAAAAGTTTTATGGCAACATCAGAGCTTTTCTTGAATACCTTTACAGGGAAACTGGAGATACTACCTTCAGAGAGCTAAAAGAAGTCCTTGACAGACCGAAAAGACCATCAGAGAAACTGAACAAAATCATCACAGGACCTGTAGATGTGGAGAATGTGATAAAAGGGATTTACAACACTCCAAGATCTCCATACCATGCACCCCGGAAGTATGCATATTTCAGGATTAAGCACATAGCAAACACCCTGTTTTTAGCTTACACAGGTCAGAGGCCTCAGTCCACAACTGACAGGCTAACCCTTGAAGATTTTGAAAAAGCCCTGAAAAGAAATCCACTCAATGCCAAGGATGATGATTCGATTTTCCCCTACAACTCCCTTAGAATTGTGCTGATCGACCTGGACGTCAAAGCCCATCATACAGGAATGAGGGTCCAGCCATCTCATTTCAGAAAGTTCTTCGAGCAGATGTGCAACAACGTTCTGATGGTTTACCCCGGACTCAGAGATTACATCATGGCACACAACACTGGCAGTTTAGACGTTCTGAGCTATGATGGGGAACTCCCTTCCGAGATCTATCAGCAATACGTGGAGAAATGGGGGAGAGTTAATCTGGTGCCTGAGGGTGTCAATCCAAAGAATCTCGTGGATTTTATTCACCACACCGAATAACGGCTTTACAAAACAATAAGAGATTTTTTAGTGAATGGAGAAGATCGTGTGGTTTTTGATGTTTAGAAGAGAGAGAGCTTACAGGTAAATCGCTTTATTCATGTTTCTTAGGCAAAAGCTTAGCATTTTATACTCATAAAACTATGTAATGCCACGTCCAAAACTCGGGAAAGTTCGTGTAAGTCTGACAGTTCGCAAAGATGTCCTCGAAGTTTCAAGAGAATATACCCAAACCTGTCTCGGATTTTGGAGAACAGGCTTGTGAAGTTTTTAAAGTTGGTAAACCACCAACTATCGGAGAGTTTCGAGTGGGTCCGCCCGGATTCGAACCGGGGACCTTCGCCTCGTCAAGGCGACGTCATAACCGCTAGACCACGGACCCTCTGCTCTCTCAAAAACTGTCAGATTAATAAAAATTTTGGTTCTGGCTTATTACCTCAGATAATCTTTGATTCCAAGTTTTTTCATGAGTGTTTTTGAGACAATATACTCGTCTTCGGTCTCTCTTTTGGTTCCAACGATAAGATAGTACCTGTTTCCGATCTTCTCAACCTGTCCAGCTGCCTCCAGCACTTCTCCGGAAAAAGCCTGTCCAACGTAGGTGTGAGTGAAGCTGAGAACTGCGTATATTTTTTCATGCTCTACCGGATAGAATGCCGGATAGTCGAAAACATCACTGTCATGTTTCACCTTTGCAACAATTCTATCCTTTCCCATCTTCAATCCGGGATTTTCCGGTATGTCTTTTTGAATTTCATCGTACCCTCTGACGTAAAGAAGGTCAAAATAGGTGCTTCCAATGAATGCCCTGTGAAACTTTCGTCTCTCATGAGCTATGAAGGCATCATAGCTTATGGCTGGTTTCCTTTTTTTGTATATGAACTCCCATGTACCCTCATCGGGCTCGTCAATTTTTCCTCTTTCCAATCCCTTTTTTATCATCTCTCTGCCCCTGAACCAGTCTCTGCCGTAGATGATGAAATCAACATCACTCTCATCTCCCTTAAGTTGGATCAGTCTGGATCCGGTTACACCCATATTTTTTCTGGGGATACCTCTGAAGAAATTCACAACTTTCCTGATATCGGCATCCATGATAAGGTCCAGCCGCTCCTCAGGCTTGAAAATCTCAGTTATCTGCTCGTAGGGAACCCTGAATACTCCCTCTCTTTTACTGAAGTAATCCCTCCCGATTTCCAGTGCTTCATCGTGTGTCAGTTTTCTGTAATTTTTGCCATCCCGGTACCGGTTACCCTCACCGGGAGCATATCTCAGAAAACATTTAATCGCATTGTCATTTCTGTATCCAACAACAGAGAAAAACAGGTCTCCAGCTCTGATAAAATCTCTCAGTCTGATGGGTTTACCTGACAAACTTGGCATATATCCTTCTTATCTCTTTTGCTTTTGCAGTTCTGCCATCTTTTTTAATCAAACCACCGTTTATCAGCTTTATTCTTGTAATTCTGTAGTTTCTGCCCTCAACAGGAAGTATCTCTCCAACGCTGAACTCTGTTTCGCCTGAAGTGAATATCACATAAGGCGTTGTCACAGCCCCCTTGTGAAGGCTTATTCTGACCTTCACCTCTCCAACATCCCTGAGCCACAGAGTTTTGATATCTTCTGCTGAAGCAATTTCAACTCTCTTTCCATTTTCAAGCTCTATTGAAGTGATTTCACCAATTCTGTATCCGCGATCTGTTTCAACGACGATTTCCTGACCTTTTTGAACAACTTCAGATTTTGATAGCTCGACTTTTCCCTTTTCTGATGCATCGTCCATACTGATGATGGCCCTTATCCCCACTTTCTTTTCCGGCAGTGCTTCAGTAACAGAACCACAGTTTTCACATCTGAACAGATTTTTTGATGGGCTTATCTGCTCATGGATTGTCTCTTCCCTGCAGGAATCACAGTAGAGATCTCTTCTCATTTTTACAGCTCGTCCATTAGGGTATTCATCTCTTCAGCCTTTGACTTTAATGCTTCAAGAGCTCTTTTTGCTACCTCTCTGACATTCATCTGTCCCACAGATTCCACTTTGAAATGGAAGTCGTCTGTTTCAGATATCTCAATCGCATTTTCCTCACAAACCCTGAGACAGTCTCTGCAAAGTGTACAGCTGAACCCATCTTCAACTACCACAGTGTTATTTTCAACTGTAAAAACATTCTTTGGACAGATTTCCACGCATTTAAGGCAAGATGAACATGAGTCCTTTATTTTCACATCTGCAAGTATCCTGTACACGCAAACAGATACTGGCTGAAACTTTGCGTGTTCTCTCCCAAAACCCAATCTTGCAACAGCCTCAAGCATCAGCTGCTGTCCCTTGTAAAGCTCGATTATGGGAATGCTATCAAATACAGGTTCTGTTTCAGGATCGTCTGAAACAAAGTCTCCTGAATAGACCGTTCTTGGCCCCTCAACATTCAGTCTTAACGATACCTGACAGTTTGGACAACCTTCTCCACCACAGACACACTCATTCTGCAGATTGAACTTGTCGAGATCTGTTTTGAGAGGGATGAGTCCTATTCTGTGGGCGATAACCTCATCGTAAAGGAAGGATGAATTCATGTAAAAATCAACATAATCAACTGCAAGAACCGGTACAAGGCTTTTCATAGCCCTTCTCCAAGCATTGGCGAAAGCAGGATTTGAATTTTTCAGTATAAATTCTCCATAAAGTCCATCATCTTTCAGTACCTCAACTTTCATACTGTATCACCTGGAAAAAAGAGTATTATGGTATTAAACCCTTCTCCCCCTCTTTCCACCCTTGGGTCTGGTGCCATCATGCGGTATTGGGGTCACATCTTCGATTCTTCCAATCTTGAGTCCAGCTCTCGCAAGTGCTCTAATTGCCGCCTGAGCCCCCGGACCGGGGGTGGTGTGCTTGTTCCCTCCAGGAGCTCTGACCTTGATATGCACACCCTCTATGCCCTTTTCCTTTGCAACCTCCGCAACCCTAAGTGCTGCCTGCATTGCCGTGTAAGGATTTCCCTCATCCCTTCCGGCCTTAACAACCATACCTCCGCTTATTCTTGCGATCGTCTCACGTCCCGTTATATCTGTAATAGTTATTATTGTGTTGTTGTAGGATGAATATATGTGGGCGATTCCCCAGACATTTCTTTTTTTCTTTTCAGCCATACTATCCCTCCGCTATCTGTTTTGAAAAGGGTGAGTTGATATAGTATCCTATTTTGCTTTCGAACTCCCTCTCAACAATCAGGCTTGGCGAGGTTACCCTCCTCCCATCGACGGAGATGTGACCATGAACTATCAACTGTCTCGCCTGTTTTACTGTTCTTGCAAGCCCCTGTCTGTAAACAATGGTTTGAAGTCTCCTTTCAAGAAAATCTTCAACCGTCAGATTCAGAATGTCATCAAGAGTCGAGTTCTCGGGGAGTATTCCCATTCTGTTGAGCTTTTTTATAACCTGCTGGGCTTTTGCCTTCGCAAGTTCACCCTCCCTACCCGGAAAATTGACCTTCGCAAGGAGATCTCTTGCAACCCTTCTGTATTTCCTGAGCAGATTCTGGAATCTCCAGAGTTCTCGTTTATTTCTGAGTCCGTATTTGATAACAAGCGGTGTCTCTTTTTCAAGTCTGACCCTGTCCCACGGCTTGGTCGGTGTTGTGTATTTCTTTTTTGGCTTTTTCGGATCACCCATTCACATCACCTCACTTCTTTCTCCTTATGACACCAACAGTTGCACCCTTTCTTCCTGTGGACCTTGTTCTCTGACCTCTGACCTTGTAACCTCTGGCATGCCTCATGCCTCTGTATGCCCTCATCTTGATCATCCTTTCAACATCAAGCATTTTAGCAAAATCTATGTCCTTGTTCAGCAGATGCAGGTCTTTTCCTGTATGGTAATCCTTTCTTCTGTTAAGGAGCCATGAAGGCAGTGTTTCAATCTCTTCCTCTATGAACTTCTTAAGCTTCGATATTGACTCGTCATCCATCTCTCCCAGTTTTCTTTGGGGATCGATGCCAAGAGCGTATACGACTGATCTCGCAAGCCTGAGTCCAACTCCTTTGATCCCTGTCAGGGCGTGAATTACCGGCTTTTTACCATCCAGATCTGTATCTGCAATCCTGACAATGTGCTTGAACCCTTCCTCCATTCCATCACCCTCTGCCACTTGCCTTCAGGAGAAGATATTTAAATATTGCTGAGAGTGATATTTATAAACCCTGCAGGTTGTGCATCCCGTTTTATCTTGAAAAGACATTGCAGGTGTGTCAAATGCTTAGGTTTGAACCTGCAGATGAGAAACAGTACAGCGAATTTTTGCACTTAATGATGAATTTCGCTTCCGATTATCTTGAAGATGCCATGAAACTCATGCATGTATCCTGGGAACGTTTCAATTATCTTTTCAGGACGTTTGGAGAGGTTTACGGAATTTATGCTGATGGGGAACTGGCAGGATTTTACTGGATTGAAAAACGCCAAAATGTTCTGCACCTCCATGCCCTTGTGCTGAGGGAGGAGTTAAGAATTTCAGATTAACGAAATGGAGAGTGAAGTACAGCCTCTGGATATGGAAAAGAGAATAATAAAAAATCTCATCGATATGACTCGAGTATAACCTCTCCTTTTGGTTTGCGACGTTTGAATGCAAAATCCTTGGCTGCAACTATTGTCTCGCAGAACGGGACGCAGGTAAAGCATCTGTTTTTCATCAGGTTGCATTCTATTACGTCCACTTTTCTCCTTTTAATGTCAATCACTATTCTTGTTTCTGTTTTCCTTATTCTCACCTTCACTCTCATCTCACATCCATCGCACATTCATCCCACCCTCATAATAATTGTTATTGCAATTATAATTGTAACCTACTCTGATAAAAACTTTACTGAATTTAACGACACCAAAATCTTACAAAATATACAAAAATTGCATTATATTTACATCAAATAAAAATAGAACACACTCAGACATTAAATCCGTAATCGTCTATATCCCTGATACCCACCACAATTTCAAATTCTTCAGGTGAAATCATCCTCCCTGAAAATTTGGTAAAATCATCAAATGTAAGTCTCGGACATGCTGTATTCACATATGTTTCGAACCTGAAATTATCAAGCATTGATGGGGTTATCTCATCCATAAAAATTATCTCGGCTTTCTTTCCTCTTTCAAAGGCGAGTTTCTGTAGCTTAAATGCCAATTCAAGTCTTTTCTGTCCTATTTTTGATGAAACCACTATGCCAAATTTTTCCGAATTCATTGCCTTAGAGATTGCCAGATATCTTTTTTTCAGAAAATCAGATGTATTAACTGTTTTGAACTCACTTGAAAGTGGGGAGTATGCGTACACTTTTTTCCCCGTTATCAGTGCTGCCCCGATGGGATGGAAATCTCCATCTCCTATAAAAATTACCGCATCTGATTTCAGACCTCTCAGACAGGTGTAGTTGCAGCCAAGAACCTGGCCTGGATATTCCACTCCATTTCCTTTTTTCAGTTCGACAACAAATCCAGCATCTTCAAAATCTCTTTTTATCTCTTCAAATTTCCAGGCATAGGATGCTGTACCTATAACTGATATTTTCCTTTCATCTATGTTTTTTTCAAGTAACTCAGTGTCAATAGTGTAATCAACCTTGTATGGTATGTAGATCACTCTATCCATTTCCACCATCTTTGTATGGGCGAAATGCAGCAGATAATCCACCTCACTGAGAAGGTCCAGGTCAATATCGCAGGCACCGTATGTGGGTTTTCCAGAAACTATTACATTGAAACCTGCATTTCTGAAAAAATCTGAAATATGGCTTGTGTAATATTTCAACCCATCCGGAATCTGAATCCCTACGGTGGTGGCAGTCCTGATTCTGTTGAGAATTGAAGAAAAATCAACCCTATCAAATATGATCGACGATTCTGACACCATTCTTGCTGACCTCAATTTTAACAAGACTCTTTATCCTGTATCCCATTTTCCTGAGCTTCTCAGCACCATCTCCTTTTTCAACAACTGCAATGAAGTCTTTGACTTCAGCTCCCGCCATTTCAAGGGCTTTTAAAGTTGCGAGTGCAGTGCCTCCTGTTGAAATCACGTCATCGACCATGATTACCCTGTCACCATTCTCTATACCATTGATGTAGAGCCTTCCCTTAGAATATCCCGTCTCCTGATCAACGACTATTTCATTTGGGAGCCCATATTCCCTTTTTCTAACAACCACAATTGGAATGCTGACGGCAAGGCTCAGCGCTGTGGCAACTGGAATCCCCATGGCCTCAACTGTGACTATCTTATCCACGTCAAGATCTGCCACCCGTATAATTCCCGATACCGCCTCTCTGATAATATCAGGATGAAGCTCCGGAACACCATCTGTAAGGGGATGAATGAAGTATGGATATTCTCCTTTCATCACAACCGGGGCATTTTCCAGGCTTTTAATGAGCTTACTTAGCATTGAGACCCCTTAATCCCTCTAAAATGAGCTTCTTCTCAACTCTGGCTATTGTTTCTCTCACAGTCTGGACAGCGTCTGGATTTGCAGATACGCTGTCTATTCCCAGCTTTACAAGCTTTTCAACCACATGTGGATAGCTTCCTGCCTGACCGCAGATTGATGTTTTTACTCCCCTTTCTCTGCAAACTTTTATGACATGTTCTATGAGCTTCATGACAGCAGGATGGGTTTCATCGTACATGTATGCCACGTTTTCATTGTTTCTGTCAATTGCCAGAGTGTACTGGGTGAGATCGTTTGTCCCGAAAGAGATGAAGTCTATGCCCACCTCTATGATTTCGTCTATGATTAAAGCAGCAGCGGGGGTTTCGATCATGACTCCAAATTCGATTCTGTCAAGATCAAGACCTTCATCCTGAATTATTTCCCTTGCCCTCTTTACCTCATCTACCCTTGTTACAAGCGGGATCATTATCCCCACGTTTGTGAGCCCCTCATCAACCAGTCTTTTTATTGCTCTTATCTCAGCCCTGAAGTGTATATCTTCAACGAGATCTCTTCTTATACCTCTGAATCCAAGCATGGGATTTGCCTCGATCGGTTCATTTTCCCCGCCTTCCATGGCTCTGAACTCATCAGTCGGAGCATCCAAGGTTCTTATCCACACAGGTTTTGGATAGAATGTCTCAGCTACCTCTTTCATTCCTTCATAAAGTTTCTGGATGTACTCCTCAATTTCACCATCTCTTATGTATTTCATGGGATGCTTTGGAAGACCGAGAACCATATGCTCTATCCTGAACAGTCCAACTCCATCAGCTCCAGTGGCGTATGCTCTTTTTGCACCGTCCGGGATAGATATGTTTACCTTGACCTCAGTTGCAGTTATAACTCCTCCAAGGGAGACCCCCTCTACTTTCTCATCCCTGCTCTCAATTTCAACTGCCCCCTCATAAACAAGGCCCTTTTCTCCATCAACGGTAACCACCATTCCGTCTTTCAGGATCTTTGTGGCATCTTTTGTTCCAACAACAGCAGGTACACCAAGCTCTCTGCTAACAATGGCAGCATGACAGGTCATGCCACCCTCATCGGTAACAATTGCTGAGGCCCTTTTCATTGCAGGAACCATATCGGGAGTTGTCATTGTGGTCACAAGAATGTCTCCTTCCTCAACCTTTCCTATTTCTCTTTCACTGTCGATGATCCTCACCTTTCCAGTTCCAATTCCTGGTGAGGCTCCAAGTCCTTTAAGAAGTATTTTTACATCTCCTTTCACACTTTTCTCCTCCTTTCTTTCTTTAATTGTTGTTATTGCTCTTGACTGGAGAATATACACATTCCCCTTTTCAATACCCCACTCAACATCCTGCGGGGTACCATAGTGATTCTCAATCAGTTCGGCAAATTTAACAAGCTCTTCGATTTCACGATCGTTCAAAACTCTCTCTCTGACTTTCTCCGGAGGCAGATCAATCTTTACAGTTTTCCCGTTTTCATCTCTTGTGATCATCAATTTCTTTTCTCCGATGTTAATCTCAGTGAGCTTTTTACCTGTTCTGTCGTACACGTAGGTGTCGGGACTGACTGCACCGCTGACAATTGCCTCCCCAAGACCGAATGCAGCCTCAATTATGCACAGCCTTTCACCAGTTACAGGGTGTGATGTAAACATGACCCCGCTTTTTTCACTGTTGACCATTTTCTGGACGACAACAGCAATGCTTACCTCGTCATGCCTGAATCCCTGATGAACTCTGTAATAAATGGCTCTTGGAGTGTAAAGGCTGCTCCAGCATTTTCTCACTTTCTCAACGAGATCGTTCTCTCCTCTAACATTAAGATATGTTTCCTGCTGACCTGCAAAACTTGCCTCAGGAAGATCCTCTGCGGTGGCTGAACTTCTTACCGCAACAAAAACTTCTTCACCCTCTTCATCACAGAGCTTTCTGTATGCAGCTTTTATTTCTTCCTCGATTACCTTTGGGATTTCTGATGATTCGATGATTTCCCTGATCTTTTTTGATGTTTCCTCCAGTTTCTCAGTATCCTCAACATCGAGACCTCTAAGCATGTCGTTAACCTGATAAAGTATTCCTGTTGCCTCCATAAATTCAAGGAATGTCCTGCTATCGACAACAAAACCATTTGGAACTGGAATTTCATTTCTGAGCAGTTCCCCAAGATTCGCACCCTTTCCTCCTGCAAGAGGAATATCATTTTTGTCTATTTCATTCAACCACAGAATACCCATAACAACCACCTGTTTGAAGAAGACAGGGAATAATTAAAAAGATTTTTCATTGGATTGTTAACAGGGTCGGATTGATCTGCAGGGTGTTGCTCCGCCAACCGACCCATGATCACATTTGTCACACGGGCGTGGGAAGCGGAGCACATGTATGTCGTTTCTGTCGGTTATTAACTGTTTTGCACCGGTGTATGATCAAATACAATGGCTGATGGAATGGGCCCGCCGGGATTTGAACCCGGGTTGGAGGCTCCGAAGGCCTCCGGGATATCCGCCTACCCCACGAGCCCGCTCAGTCTGATAGTAAATGTTTCAGGTTAATAATTCTTCTTGATGGTCGACCAAAAACTAAAAATATCCATCACAATTACAGAATTGTATCTGCCCGGGTAGCTCAGCTTGGGAGAGCGTGCGGCTGAAGACCGCATAGTCGCCGGTTCAAATCCGGCTCCGGGCATATTTTCCTCTGGTTCAGTTCCTGAACTCTGTCCGGTTTCGATGATGAGAGATATTTACGGGATGGCGAGAGAAAATGACATGGTTCTTACTCTTTAAAATTTTGGAGTTTGGCTCACTCCTGGAGAAAGCTGCTCAGATCCAGTCCCCGCTATGGCAGGGTTACCCGTAACTTTCCTTTTCCAGCTTTTTCACCCTTTCACGCTCCCTTTTCAGACCGACAATTACAGCCACATCGAGCAACACCACAAGCGCAGTAAACCAGTTCATTCCCTCGGCAAGATAGACATACAGCCCCACCGCAGTAACAAATGCGGCTGCCGGAACAGATAAAACAAGGAGCAGTAAGAAAGACGCTCTCCTTTTTTCAGAGCTCGAATCTGCAATTCTGAGGGTGTAGTTGCCGAACTTAGCAGAATACCAGAGAATCACTATCGCAAGAACAAATGGAGGTGCATATTTTTCCGGATTGCTCAGCTCCACCATAAAGTTTAAGGCCTGTATTCTACCGGCCACTGGCACAGGATCTCTGGAAATTTGGAGAAGAAACGCCCAGCCGGCCAGAATCAGAAACAGAGCCATAACCACATATCTGTGCAGACCTTCATGCCTCACTCTGATTTCCATAACTGCCCTGCAGTTCGGGCACTCGAAAAAGCGAAAATGCCTGAGCAGAGATACCAGCTTCCACCATGAGGGCAGGAGTGCTCCACAGTTCGGGCATCTTAACTGCATTGGAGTATTTTATCCTTATTGAAGTTAAAAATTTTTTGATGTTGGTTGATAATGATTAACGAAATTAATGAAGTCTATGATCAAATAGTTTTTCAGATTATGCTTTAAAGGCTTGCCGGGTATGCTGGCAGGCTTTCCAGACGGGAAGGTTAAAATATGTCCCCTGCCACCTCATGTCATGCGAAGCGACACGGTCAAGAAGGGTGTTGACAGAGTTGCTCACAGAGCCCTTTTAAGGGCTTTAGGCCTGACGGATGACGATTTTGACAAGCCTTTCATCGGCATTGCAAATGCGTACAATACAATCGTTCCCGGACACATGACCCTTGACAGAATAACCGAGTACGTGAAGCAGGGCATAATTGCAGCAGGCGGAGTTCCATTCGAGTTTGGAGTGATAGGGGTTTGCGACGGCATAGCGATGGGGCATGTCGGGATGAGCTACGCCCTGCCTTCCAGAGAGGTTATAGCAGACTCCATAGAGGTAATGGTCGAGGCCCACAGGTTTGATGGTCTCGTTGTTGTGGGCAGCTGCGACAAGATAGTGCCCGGAATGCTCATGGCAATGTTCAGGCTTGACATTCCAGCCATAGCAGTCACAGGCGGCCCGATGATTGCGGAAAAGGTTCATGGTGAGAAAGTAACGATAAAGGATGCGTTTGAGGCTGCTGGCCTTTACAAAGCCGGACAGCTTGGTGAGGATGGGCTCAAACTCTACGAGAACTTCTGCGCACCATCATGCGGGAGCTGTCAGGGGCTCTACACTGCCAACACGATGCAGATTCTTACAGAGACGCTCGGTTTGAGCCTGCCCTACACATCCACATCGCCATGCGGCTCTTCAAGAAAGCTCAGAATCGCAAAGGATGCAGGAAAGAGAGTGGTTGAGCTTGTAAAGCAGAACATAAAGCCCTCTGACATTATCAGCGAGAAAAGCTTCGAGAATGCCGTGATCATGGACATGATGATTGGTGGTTCAACAAACACTGTACTGCATCTTCCAGCCATTGCGAGAGAGGCGGGAATAAAGCTGAGCCTCGACATGTTCGAGGAAGTGAGCAGGAAAACCCCTCACTTAGTGAAGCTCGACCCCGCGAGCAGTGATGTGGTGGTGGATCTGGACGAGAGTGGTGGTGTGCCGATGATATTCAGGAAAGCAAAGCATTACTTCCACAACGAGATGACCGTGAGCGGAAT
>Ga0256830_1001529_pt1 | contig 16248 bp, 12 predicted proteins | sample 128326metaG_FD_190537 | JGI IMG/M metagenome (GOLD analysis project Ga0256830, IMG submission 190537) | Hydrothermal vent microbial communities from Lau Basin, Pacific Ocean - 128-326 | ecosystem: Environmental > Aquatic > Marine > Hydrothermal vents | place: Pacific Ocean: Lau Basin | collected... | reverse complement strand
CCAGCGTGGGGCCTGGGTGATTTCTTGGTCTGGCCACTGCCGGTTGCTGAGGCGTAATTTTGCAGCAGGAAGGTATTTGCGATGATAGAATCGGTTCATGATTGTTTTCATTCTCTCAGACAGGTTCCTAGGTCAATGGTGAAACCGGGTTGCCAGCCTTTTTGAGGCTGGCATTCTTGGGTCTCTTTTGCTTTCTCAGTATTCCGTAGAATTAGATTTCACTTTGTAAGTGTAAGCTCGACTTTGCTTGCTGTTCTTAGCCAGCAGAAGCAAGGATAAACGAGTGTTGGCAAAATTACTTTGCGTATTTAGCTGTAGTTTGGGTTTTTTGAGCTATTATATTGCTATTTACAGACTATAATTGGCATATAAGTGTGAAATAAGGAGTGTGTGTGGAACTTGATCGCTTTGATAAAGCTATATTGCAGGTATTACAAGAGCATGGTCGCATCAGTAATCAGGATTTGGCGGATCGCATTGGATTGTCTGCTTCGCCTTGCTTGCGCCGGGTTCGTGCCTTGGAAGAGACGGGGTTTATTAGCGCTTACCGCGCACTAGTAGATGCGCAGAAGCTCGGGCTAAGCTTGACCGTGCTCATTCATATTTCAATGGACAAACACACATCTGAGCGTTTTGCACATTTTGAATCCGTGGTGAGTGCCTTGCCCGAAGTGATGGAATGCTTGCTGATTACTGGCCAACAAGCGGACTACCAATTAAAAGTGGTAGTGAAAGATCTAGAAGCCTATCAGTACTTGTTACTCGAAAAAATTACGCGCATAAAAGGTGTCTCAGGTGTGTTGTCTAGCTTTGTACTGCGCAAGGTTGTTGAAAAGGCAGCATTACCCATTATTTAGCATGACAAGATTTTTTTGCTAACGGCAGGGATTAGGTAGATGATATACCTAAAGCGTTATAAATATTAGGGTTAGAGGTAATAGTGATGATTGCAATCAATGCTGAAATACTCAGTGAGATGGAAATATTTAGAGAATTAACTCAAGAACAACGAGTCGCGCTCGTGCCCTATTTTGAAGTAATGGAATTTAGAAAAAATAATTATCTTTTTCATCAAGGCGATGAACGTGATTATCTTTATCTGATTTTAGAAGGTGAACTCGATCTGCTTGATTTGTCTTTGGGGATGGAGAAAATATTTGTCACTGTTGGGCCAGGAACCGTGCTCGGAGAACCATTATTAGTAGAGAAAGACCGATATTCTTTAAGTGGTCGAGGGGTTACGGCAGGTGTTTGTGCGAGAATTTCTGAGTTGCAAATCCATCAGCTTAAAGCAGACAACATTGTATTATATGCAGAGATGGTAGTGGCAACCAGCAAGTTGATGGCACATCGCATGGCAAATGCAAGTCGCGGGGATCGAGGATTTGGTGAGCTTTTCCATTCTGGGTTAACACGTAGTGAACATGATTTGCTAGGCAATCGAAATGTTCCTAAACAAGCGCTATGGGGGGTTCATACCTTAAGAGCGATAGAAAATTTTGCTATTACAGGAATAAGGCTGGATCACTTTCCACCGTTTATTGAAGCCTTAGCAATCATTAAGCAATCATGTGCGACGGTAAACTCCGATCTCGGTTATTTAAAACCAGATATTGCAGAAGTGATTATTTCTGCCTGTACTGAAATCCGAAATGGTTTGTGGCATGGTCATTTTGTGGTGGATGTTATTCAAGGCGGAGCCGGTACAAGTACGAATATGAATGCCAATGAAGTCATTGCGAATCGTGCGTTGGAGATTGCCGGCCATGCGCGGGCCGACTATCAATTTATTCATCCCAATAATCATGTCAACATGAGTCAGTCAACAAATGATGTGTATCCTTCAGCGATTAAAATTGCGCTATTAATGATGATCGGTGATTTTATTAAAGCCGTTAATTTATTAGCAAATGAGTTTGAGAATAAGGCGCATGAGTTTTCTCAGGTGATAAAAATGGGTCGTACTCAATTGCAAGATGCGGTTCCAATGACCTTGGGTCAGGAGTTTAAAACCTGGGAAAATACAATGCGTAAAAGTAGTGAACGTATTGTATTAGCCTTGGGTAATTTGCATGAATTGAATATGGGTGGTACCGCTATTGGCACGGGTATTAATACAGATCCACGTTATGCGGGTCTTGTGATTGAGGAATTGAATAAGCTAACCGGATTAAAATTACATCTCGCAAGTGATTTAGTAGAAGCCACTCAGGATACTAGTAGTTTTGTTGAGTTATCGGGTGTTTTTAAAATGTTTGCCGTTCGGTTATCAAAAATATGTAATGATCTACGTTTGCTTTCTAGTGGGCCTTGCTGTGGTTTCAACGAAATAAATTTACCTCCGGTACAGGCGGGTTCTAGTATTATGCCTGGAAAAGTAAATCCGGTGATACCCGAAGTAGTCAATCAAGTTGCGTTTCAAGTGATGGGTTTAGATAACGCGGTGGCGATGGCTTCAGAAAGTGGGCAGTTACAATTAAACGTTTTTGAACCACTGATTGCTTACAATATTTTTACCTCTATTAGCATGATGACTAAAGCGGTGACTACCTTACGAACCCGGTGTATTCAAGACATCAGTGCAAATGAAAAAGTATGCGAAGAAATGGTTTTTAATTCAGTTGGAATTGTAACAGCTTTAAATCCCTATCTGGGTTATGAAAAAAGTTCCTTTATTGCAACGGAAGCTCTGAAAACCAAAAAATCTGTATTTGAACTGGTGTTAGAACATAATTACATGGATAACGAAATGCTAGAGAAAATACTGAGTCCAGAAAATATGATTAAGCCAATCGCCAATGAAAAATTTTCTGTCGAAAATTAGTACACTGCCAATGCTCATTTTTTAGGGGGTTCTTCAGGGCCTTTTAATATTTTTGTTTCTTCTGTAGAGCTTGTGATGGATTCAAGAATGGCTTCATAGCGCTTGTTTTGAGAAATTCCATTGTTAATGAACTGGTTTCCGGTATCGAGAATGGTTTGAAATAACCCCGAAATTTGATAAAGACTATAGCCTATCCATATTGCGCCAGGTATCGAGATAAATATGGCTATAACACCGTTTACTCCGATTAATTCAAGTAGTGTGTTGAGGAATAAAGCGACGGCTAACGGCAGTAGTAATAATGTACCGAAGTAGAATAATACGATGAAAATGAAAAAAAACATGGTACTAAACTGAAAAAGTCTTACTAATGATAGATTAAGGTGCTTCATAATAATAAATTAAACCTCAGTTGTGTTCACTTCTTTCTTGGTTTTCTCTTCCGCTCTTAGGCAATATCGAGAAAATTTTCAGAAATTATTAAATGACCCAATAAAAACCGGATCGAATCGTACCACTGTTTGCTTTCTAGTACCAATAGAGTGCTCGTAAAGCAATCAGAGGGAGATCAAAGTAACTGCCTATAACGTTCGGTATTTTCCACGAAATGATAAGAAGTAACAATGTCAAAAGTAGGTCTAATAGGGTTTCCTAGGAGGGTTCTATTGAGGTGATCAGCAGGTGTCGTTGTTTTGCTAAAGAATCCTCCTTAACTTGACGAAACTTGTTATAGAGAAGACTATTTTTCGTGATTTCGATTGATGAGTGTTATACCTGGGGAAATTTAGGATAAGTATATCGATGACTATTAGTAAGAAGATGGGGCTGTTTACCATTATTATGTGTGTAATGCTTGTGCTTAGCGGCGTGGTTGGCCTCGCTGGTAATCGAATATTAACTGGGGTGATTACGTTTATCTCCGGCCCTGCATGGAATGCAGCGGAGGGGTCTATGGATGGCACTATTGCAATCAAGAGTCAGATTATTTCGATTCAAGATATGGAAATCAACGGGGTCACTAATGAGCTGGTGAAAAGCATAAAAGCAACTGAACAGGCTGCTAATGAACATTTAAATAAGATGTTAGCCACCGGCTTATTTAGCAATGAGCAGGCTGAGGATCTGCAGGCGAAATTAGCAAGCTTTAATCAGGCCAAAATAGCCTTTTTGTCGACAATAGGTTCAGCAGGTAGCGTTGATAAATCAAAGGTTCTAAAACTTAGAGATCGATTCTATCGCGAAGTTGCTCAGCTTTTTTCTTTCCTTGCGGAAATGGAGAAGGTGGGTGATGCAAAGATTAAAAGTGAGACTGCTAATATAGCGGCCATTAAAAAATATTCACTTATTTCAATATTAGTCGTGGGTATTACTGCTATTTTAGTTGCGTTGGGTGCTTATTTCATTGTCGTAAAACAGATTGTAAGCTCGGTAAAAAGAATGGCCGAATTGATGGAAGATATTGCTCATGGAGAGGGTGATTTAACGGTTAGATTGCCCGATAACTCTAAAGATGAGCTAGGTCAATTGTCGCGGTCTTTTAATGTATTCGTGGAAAAGCTCAGCGCACTTATTCGCAGCGTACAGTCTTCAACCAATAATCTAACTCAGTCTGCGGGTGAGCTAGCCTCTATTACGGAAAAATCAAAGCAGGATATAAGTCGGCAGCAAATGGAGACAGATCAGGTTGCTACTGCGATGAATGAAATGGCGGCGACGGTTGTTGAAGTATCGAAACATGCTTCCGATGCTTCAACCGCCGCTGATAAAGCCAATGAAAGTACGCAGTCTGGTAAGGAAGTTATATCTCGTCATAAAGAATCGATAGGTTTGCTTGCGAGTGAAATCTCGCATGCGGCGACAGTGATTGAGCAATTGAAGCAAGACAGTGAAAATATCGGTAGCGTTTTAGATGTAATAAAAGGGATTGCTGAGCAAACTAATTTGCTAGCCCTTAATGCGGCGATTGAAGCGGCGCGTGCAGGTGAACAGGGTAGAGGATTCGCAGTGGTGGCTGATGAAGTAAGAAACCTTGCGAGCCGAACTCAAGAATCAACCCAAGAAATTGAGGCGATGATTGAAAAACTTCAAAGTGCTTCAAATAATGCGGTTGAAGCTATGTCTGAAGGGCAAACACGTGCAGAAGGTAGTGTTGAAAATGGGATTAAAGCAGAAAATGCCCTAAATAGTATTTTAGAGTCAGTATCTTCAATAGCTGATTTAAATTTAATGATTGCGAGTTCTTCGGAAGAGCAAAGCTCGGTGGCTGAAGAGATAAATCGTAATTTAACCGCAATTACTAGTTTATCAAATGCCTCTGATCAAGCGGCTAATCAGACTTCCGATGCCAGTCAAAATTTGGTGGTATTGGCGAATGAACTGAGCGAAATATCGGGGCAATTTAAGGTTTAGGAATGGGCAATTTGTTGAAAAAATCATCGGGTGATGGATATAAATTCGCACCTAGGTGGTTTTTCTAGGATAATCACTGATTCCTTTAGAAAGCTATCAGAGATCAGAACTTGTCATTAGTAAGATTCGCGAATGTTTCGCTGGCCTATGGTCATCACCCCCTCCTGAATAAAGTCAATTTAGTAATCGAGCCTGGTGAACGGGTTTGCCTAATCGGTCGTAATGGCACCGGAAAATCTTCGTTAATGAAAGTGATTGATGGGGAAATTCAGGCTGACGACGGCGATGTGTGGGTTGATACGGGTATTCGCATTTCTCGTTTGAAACAAGATGTTCCACTGGATGACGAGCGATCCGTTTTTGATGTGGTCGCTGAAGGCCTGGGTGATTTATCAACTGTTATTAAAGACTATCACCATGTTACGCAAAAACTCGCAACGGATTATTCAGCGAGTTTGATGGATCAAATGGCTGGGTTGCAGCAGAAGCTTGAAGCTCAAGACGGATGGCGAATGCAGCAGCAGGTTGAAATGATAATGACGACGCTGGAGTTGCCGTTCGAAAAGCATGTTTGTGAACTTTCGGGTGGGTGGCGGCGGCGTGTGCTATTAGCCCAGGCTTTGGTCAATTCGCCTGATTTATTATTGCTTGATGAACCGACCAATCATTTGGATATTGAAGCGATTAAGTGGTTGGAAAATTTTCTATTAAGTCAGAATGTCAGTTTGCTTTTCATTACCCATGATAGAGCCTTATTAAAAAAACTAGCGACTCGAATTATTGAGTTAGATCGAGGTAATTTAACGTCGTGGCCGGGTGACTATGAAAATTATTTGGTGAAAAAGGAAGAATTTCTGGCGACCGAGGCTGAACATGCTGCGTTATTTGATAAACGACTGGCTCAAGAAGAAGCGTGGATACGTCAAGGTATAAAAGCACGCCGCACACGGAATGAGGGAAGGGTTAGACGATTAGAAGCATTACGCGAAATACGCTCTGGGCGCAGAGAAACGATTGGTAACGTGTCACTTGCTGTTGATGGCACGGAAAAATCGGGTAAGCTCGTATTTTCAGCGGATGATATAAGTTTTTCGTATGCAGACGGCAAACTGGTTAATCACTTTTCAGTTGAAGTTGTTCGCGGTGATCGCATTGGTTTGATTGGTCCCAATGGGGTAGGAAAAAGTACACTGTTAAATTTGTTACTGGGTAAACAAGAACCTGATTCGGGTACAGTGCGCCAGGGTACACAAATGAATGTTGCGTATTTTGATCAACAGCGCGAGCAATTAGATAAAGATAAAACCGTGGTGCAGAATGTTTCTGAAGGTAGTGATACGGTTACTGTTCAAGGACGGAGCAGACATGTTGTTGGTTACCTAAAAGATTTTTTGTTTGCTCCTGAACGTTTGAATAGCCCTGCAAGCACCTTATCGGGTGGAGAATGTAATCGCTTGATGCTCGCGAAGTTATTTACTAAGCCAGCAAATGTATTGGTACTTGATGAGCCTACCAATGATTTAGATATCGAAACCTTGGAAATGCTGGAAAGCTTACTCGTGGATTACGAGGGTACCATCATTTTAGTGAGCCATGACCGAGAATTTCTCGATAACGTGGTGACGAGTACTTTGGTGTTTAAGGGCGAAGGAAATATTCAAGAATATGTCGGGGGATACCAAGATTATGTACGCCAGGCTAAATATGAAGCAGCGCAAAAAGTCGCAAAGCCCAAGCCTGCGCTAGCAAACCAAGCGACTAAAACAGAAAAATCTAAGCTTAAACAAACGGCTAAGTTGAGTTACAAGGAAAAACAAGAATTAGCAGAATTACCGGCGAAAATTGATTTATTAGAACAACAGCAACAAGCTTTACTCAGTGAAGCCTCGTCACCTGAATTCCAAAGTAATGCTAACCCTTTGGATTTATACAAAAAACTAGAAGTTATTGAGTCTGAGTTAGTTTCTGCTTACCAGCGTTGGGATGAGCTAGAAAGTTGATAAGGAATGGGTACGCAATAATTTCTTTGTTTGGTATCTCAGCTTCAGCCCGTTCTTCACTCACAAAACCTCGAAATAGAATCCCTATTTTTATGGTTTTACTCAATCAGAACGAACGAAGACGAACTAAATCTGAGCGCTAAACCGGGAAGTTATTGCGCCCATCCTTAAGCCGTCTAAAGTGGCGGGTATTTTAATTCCTGGCGCATCCTTCATCACCTGACATACACCTCTGATTTTGTACGAGATGTACGTGTCGAAAAACTTAACGTTTAAATCAAGTTTTTTTCAAAAAAGTATTGGTATTGTCTAAGAAATGGCTTACTATTCGCGAGAAATGCCCTAAAGCGTCTTGAAAAGACGACACAATTGGGCTATAAATTATAAAAAACAATAAGTTATAGTGCTACACGACAAGTATAAAAAAATGGGTGAGTGGGAATTTTTCTGTTTATAGGTGGTGTCAACCCGAGCGTAAAAGCGTTTTTGTCGGATATGTTTACAGATAACTGCAAACATTGCCTGTGGATGAAATAATTTACTTTTGGTGTTTAAAGTAGATTTAATGATTAGTATGTAATCTACCATTATTCGTTAAATCACAACTTAGCACAATTTACTGTTTTTTGAACTTTTTAGGAGTGTAGCTAGCCATGAGATTTCTTTATTTAATTGCTTTACTGTTTATGGATAATGCGTTCGCAAGTAATGACAAGATTGAAACTCAGGATATAGCGTCTGAAGAGCTACGCTGTTTATCAATGAATATTTATTTTGAAGCGCGTGGAGAGCCTACCGCTGGCCAAGTGGCTGTTGCGATGGTTACAATGAATCGCGTTTTGAGCAAAAGATATCCCAGTTCTGTCTGTAAAGTTGTTTGGCAGCGCCGTCAATTCAGTTGGACTCATGATGGTCGAAGTGATCGTCCGAAAGACAGAAAGGCATGGATTTTAGCCCAAAAAATCGCCGAATTTGTACATTCCAAGTATGCTACGTATAATAATTTGAGTAATGGCGCGTTAGACTTGACTAACGGAGCACTGCATTACTACGCCCCTAAATTAGCAGACCCACGTTGGAGTCGACATAAAGAAGTGACTCGGGAGATTGGCAATCATCGGTTTATGAAAAGCCGTTCTTAAATTCCAAAACAATTTTTTTAAAAAACGCCGTTTTAAAAAACGGCGTTTTTTTTTGCCTTAATATATGGCAGAAAAAATGGAACCAGGATTAACTGGTAGAGCTTTTGCACTGATATAGCATAATAATTGTGTGTATATTGATTGGCGTCACGCTCTAGAATCCGCAGTTGAACGAGTTGAAGTGCGGATTCTAGGATTAAGTTGAGTAGGGCGATATAGTAGGTGAGATTCTGGAATAAGGACTTTAGATGTTAAGAACTAAATCACCTTATATTTTGCGTTTGGATGTATCTGGTTTTCCGGTTGCTTGGACAAGCTGGGAAGAGGCAATTTGCCTGTATGTAAAAGGTCAGGTTGCCTGGGAAGCCGGGGAGCATGCTTTCTCGTTTAGAGGTGGAACCTCGCGTTTAACCGGGAAACGTTCTTCAATAACGGTGAATTCAATTGTTGCGGTGCATGGCAACAGTATGTCTAAGCGCATATATCGCCAAACCCCGCACCTCAATAACCGAGAATTATTTCGTCGTGACAATGGCATGTGTATGTATTGCGGCCAATCTTTTCCGGATGGTGCTTTGACACGAGATCATATTATTCCGCGCTCTAAGGGCGGGAAAGATATATGGACTAATGTAGTGGCTGCTTGCCGACGTTGCAACGGACTAAAGGGTGGGCAAACGACTGATCAAGCGCGTCTACAACTGTTAGCCATTCCATTTGTGCCAAACCCAGCGGAGTATCTTGCCTTAAAGAACCGAAGAATACTCATGGATCAAATGGAGTTTTTAAAAAAACAATTTAGGCATGATCGATTGTTAAATATGAAAGTTTCGCATTTTAGTGTTGAGAATGAGATTGACACCAATCGTTTGAATCGATTTATTGGCCCGTTGTAGATACTTAATACACCTTGGTGACAAGAGAGAGCGGAAAGCGCTGATCGGCCATATAGTCTTTGATACAGATTTCAAGTTGAGGGCTGCGGTGTCTTTGTTTTTCGGCCATAATTTGCTCGGGCGACATCCACACGGCGGCGACAATACCCTCATCGAGTGCTTGGTTTTTATCCTGATCTATGACTTCTCCAGTGAATGCAAATCGTAGATAGGTATTTTTTGTCGTGGGATGTTGCCACTGATAAATACCCGTAAGCGCCGATGGGTTAAAGTGATAAGCTGTTTCTTCATGGGTTTCTCTAATCACCGCTGCAATTAATGTCTCATTATCTTCAAGATGTCCAGCGGGTTGATTTAACATTTTTTGACCTTTTATCATCTCCTCGACAAGTAAAAACTTGCCATTTTGCTCAATGATTGCTGCCACGGTAACTCTAGCGAACCACATGATTTACTTTCCTAATCGATATGTTGTTGGTAAAAAATGAATAGTACTGTTTTGTTTACCCATAGTATGGCATAAGTAAACATGAAATTTGTAATGCGGTATGAGAGTTGAGTGAGAGGTCTACGAGTGAGTAAATGTTGTTGTAGTGTTCCTGTACAAAAAATGCCTTTGTTCATTGCTTTTTGTATTCTGTGCTTAACATTCAGCGTCTATGCAAAAGATCAAAAACCCAGGCGTAGTTCCCCAGTCGTTGTAACCGAGGCTCAACTGAGTTTTTTAGCACCAACGGTTATGGTGCCTGGAACGGTGATCAGTCGCCAAGAAGCCGTGTTACCTGCCGAAGTGGCGGGTCGGCTCATCAAAGTTGCGGAGATAGGTACTGTTGTTAAAAGAGGTGATTCTGTTGCGCATATTGATGATACGTTATACAAGCTCAGGGCGAAAGAAAATAGCGCGAACCTCAAACGCGAACAGGCGCGTTTAACCTTTATAAAAAAAGAGCTTGTTAGGTTTAATGAATTAGCCTTATTAGACCATTCGACCAAGACTCAGCTCGATAAGTTGCAGCTTGACAAAGAGGTCGCGGTTACCGAGTTGGTGTTGATTAAAGCGAAAATTCAAGTTGATCAGGAAACACTCTCTCGTTATATCATTCGGGCTCCGTTTGATGGCGTAGTTACTGCTCGTGAAAAACGTGAAGGCGAATGGATTGGCGTTGGGCAGACATCGGTTCGATTATCAAACCCCGATGAATTAGAGATAGTCGCTCGTGTACCTGAAAAATCAATGATTAATTTACGCATAAAAGACCGCTTGAGTATTCGACGCAACGGTGAGCAATTTCAAGGCATTATCAGTACGATTGTTCCGGTTGGTAATATTCAATCTCATTTATACGAAATAAGATTAAAAGTTTCTGACACCGGTTGGCTTGCTGGGCAGGTTGTGCGGATTGATACCCCGGTTGGTAAATTTAGAGACGTGATTGCGGTTGAGCGTGATGCATTAGTTTTAAGGCACGCAGGTATTTCTGTTTTTCGAATTAATGAGGAAAATATTGCAGAAAAAGTGAACGTCACGACCGGGATTGCGAGTGGTCGTTTAATTGAGGTGAGTGGCGATATTAAAGCAGGAGATAAGATTGTGATTCGTGGTGGCGAGCGGTTACGGCCAGGTGCATTTGTTCAAGTAAAAGCACATGAGCTGTAAACGTAGGTATATATTAAGGTGAATCTTACACGTCTTTCACTAGGAAACCCGGTTGCGGTAATCGTTGCGGTGATATTGGCGATTATTTTTGGCGTGATTAGCTTGTCACGTTTACCGGTTCAATTAACGCCCGAAGTAGAGAAACCCGAAATTACGATTAAGACCAATTGGCGTGGTTCTGCGCCAGAGGAAATCGAGTCTGAAATTGTGGAACCGCAAGAAAAGGTTTTGCGTGGACTACCGGGTATGACCGATCTATTATCGAAGGCAAAGCGTGGTCAGGGCGAAGTGACGATTACTTTTATCGTTGGCATGGATATGCAGCGCGCTTTATTGGAAGTATTGAACCGTCTCAATCGTGTACCGTTTTATCCCGAAGATGCTGAAGAACCGATTATTAGCAGTGTAGGTGGTAATTCTCGTGCTATCGCCTGGTTTATTCTAAAACCCGGCGAAGGAAACCAAAGAAACATAGCGACTTATCAGACCTTTGCGGAAGAAGTTATTCAATCGCGTTTTGAGCGTGTTCCAGGGGTGGCGTTGTCGGAGGTGCGCGGCGGTCGTGAACGTGAAGTTCGAATTACGTTTGACCCCTATAAAGCGGCGAGCTTAGATGTTCAACTGCCCAAAGTAGCCCAGTTAGTGGGTGGCAGCAAAAACATTTCGGGCGGAACGGTGGATGTGGGAAAACGCCGTTACACGATTCGATATTCAGGTAAATTTGATATTGAAAACCTGGGCGAGATGGTGCTGGAATGGCGCGCTGGAAATCCGATCCGGTTAAATGATGTGGCAGATATTGCGATAAGTTATGTGGATCGTAGCGGGTTTGTGATTCAAAACGGCAATGTTTCTATGGCGGTTAACGCGCATAGAGAAACCGGTGTTAATGTTTTACAGGTAATGGCAGGGTTGCAACAGGCGGCGGCAGAATTAAGTGCTGGCCCGTTAAAACGTGCAAACCTCACCTTTGAACAAGTTTATGACGAAACGCTTTATATAAACCGTTCCATTGAGCTGGTAACCAGTAATATTGTGATGGGTGTCTTGCTGGCTATTGGTGTGCTGTGGTGGTTTTTACGAAAATTTCGTGCAACTTTAATGGTTGCCTTAGCTATTCCGGTTTCAATTTTTACGACCTATATTATTCTCGATGCCTTTGGACGAACGATTAATGTCATTTCCTTAGCGGGCATTGCATTTGCGGTTGGGATGGTGCTTGATGCGGCGATAGTGGTGCTCGAAAATATTGTACGGTTACGTGAAAATGGTCGTAGTGCACATGAAGCCTCTAAAGAGGGCACTACCCAGGTTTGGGGTGCTTTGCTGGCTTCAACAGCAACGACGGTGGCAATATTTTTACCGGTTGTTTTTTTGCAAGAAGAATCCGGGCAGTTATTTGCAGATTTAGCATTGACAATTGCTGTCGCGATTACTTTTTCCCTGATTGCAGCGGTAACCGTGTTACCCACAAGTGCACAGCAGTGGCTGGGAAATAAAACCACCGCTGATCCACACACTCATTGGTGGGATAATATTACCCGGATCATTATGTTGTTAACAAATTCAACGACTCGTCGTGGCTTGTGGATTATTTTTTTAATCACTGCGCCATTAGTAACCGCTGTTTTTTTGTTACCTAAAGCGGATTATCTGCCGCAAGGAAATCGCAATTTAGTATTTGCGTTTATTCTTCCACCTCCTGGAATAAATATCGATGCCTTAGAGCAAGAGATGGGGCAAGTAGTTGCCAAACGAATGCAACCCTTTGTTGATGGGGAGCAAGAACCCAAGGTATTGAATTACTTTTTTGTGGTGTTTAGTGGCGGTGCATTTATGGGAGTGCGCGCGCAAGACCCGAGTCGAACGGATGAATTAGTTCCCCTGGTAAACCGAGTCATTGGTGGGTTTCCGGATACATTGGCTTTTGCTAAACGATCATCTCTGTTTGGTGGCTTTGGCGGGGGGAGTACCATTGATATTGATATTCAAGGCAGTAATATTGAGTCTTTACTGCACGCAGCCCAGCTAGGGTTTGTGCAAATAAGAAGTGTGTTGCCGGGGGCGTCTGTTCGTCCATTCCCAGGCTTGGATTTAGCGAACCCAGAATTGGAATTAATTCCCGATGAGCGGCGGATTGCAGAGGCGGGTTGGGACAGATCTGCGTTGTCAGGAATTGTTCGCGCTTTAGGAGATGGGTTGTATGTGGGGGATTATTTTGACGGAGAACAGCGATTAGATGTGATTCTGCGGGGGCAGACATGGGAAACTCCGGAAGACCTGGGTGCTATTCCTCTGGCGACGCCAGATGCTGGGATGTTGCCTTTAGGAGAGTTGGTTAATATTGCGCGCACTGCCGGGCCGGAACAAATTCGCCGCTTGAATCGGCGGCGTACGATTACATTACAAGTTACGCCGCCTACGAATATGTCGTTAGAAGAAGCGATTCAGGTGCTAAGGGAAAAGGTGGAGCCGGGAATGCTCGAATTGTTGCCTGAAGATGGCGATATTCGTTATTCGGGAACCGCAGATAAATTAGAGCTTGCACTGGAAAGTATGTTGAGTAGTTTTATGCTCGCTATTGTTATTTTATATCTGTTAATGAGTGCCTTGTTTCGTTCCTTCAAAGACAGTGTTTTGGTGTTATTGACGATACCGCTGGCAACGATAGGTGGTGTATTAGCGTTAAATATTAGCAACTCTCCATGGATCGGCGCTGCCCAGCATTTAGATTTGTTAACGATGATTGGATTTATTATCTTGTTGGGCCTGGTTGTGAACAATGCGATTTTGTTAGTTCATCAAACCCGTACAGCGGAGCGAGAAGGTTTAAATCGTAAAGATGCGGTGGAGCAAGCCGTTCGATTGCGTTTGCGCCCCATTTTAATGAGCACCTTAACCAGTATGTTTGGGATGTTGCCCTTGTTGTTGATTCCAGGAGCGGGCACTGAATTGTATCGTGGTCTTGCCGTGGTTATTGTCGGTGGTATGAGTGTCAGTACCGTGTTTACCTTGATCTTGTTACCGAGTTTGCTACGAATGGGTGAGAAGAGAGAAATGCCAAGCTTGGCTAATGAGGTGCCCACCCCTTAGCATGAATATTGCTTTTGTTACTCTATTTCCTTAGACAGGTAGTGACAAATGTCTGATAGAGCGGGTACTGAAAGCGATCGTCGAAACTTTTTTCGATTAGAAGACAGGGTTTATGTTGAATATAGACCCTTATCTAAATCTGAGGTTAAAGCAATGCTTGCGGACAATAATCGTTTTGTGCCAAAAGATGATGACTTTGATCTTGCCCTTGATATTTATAACCAACAACTTCGTGCCATGCTACCGGGTATGCGCGAAGATATACCATTGGCCGTACAGTACTTAGAGACCTTAAATAAAAAAGTCGATTTACTGGTTGGCATGTTGGCCTTTGAACGCTTTCGCAGTGCTTCCAATGGGGTAGATAATATAGCAACCAGTACCTATGATATCAGTGAAGGTGGAATAAGTTTTAATGCGCCCGAGGCATTAGAAAAGAATAGTTATCTGTTGTTAAAAATGGTGATTATGGGTGCCAAGCTTGGAGTAGAAACCATTGGGAAAGTAACGAGTTCTCGTGTTGAGACATTGGATTCGAAAGAGCTTCATCGAATTGGTGTGGAGTTTCCTTTTATGCTGGAAATGGAAAGAAGATCATTGACCAAATATATCTATAATCGTCAGCGTGAGCAGATGCGAGCGCGTCAAGAAAAATAACAAAATACCTGATTGAGAACAGCCTCCTAGATTGAGAGGCTATAAGTCTTCAGTCACGACTTCTATGCTATATCTCCAGGTTCGTTCTGAATAGGCTGGAAGGCGGATGATACCTTCTTTTTCTATAAATTCCCCGGAGTAGTCGGTTTTGCTCGCATAACCAGACCACGGCTCAATACATACAAAATCTGCATTAGGTTTTGACCACACACCCAAATCGGGAAAATCTGCAAAGTGAATTTTGAGTGCTGTTTTATCCTTTATTCCATAGTTGACTGTGCGGCTATTTAGGTTTGTAAAAATAAGCGCATCCTGATCAAAAAGCCCTGGAGTGAGTTCTAGATTATTGTCATTTAATGGGCTATTGATTTTTTTGTGTAATAAGCCTGCTTGTAATTGCCATATTTTTTCAGTTTCAGGTTTTGCAAACTGAATGAGGTGTTCGTCTTTGTCAGCGTGAGGGTATATTGGATAGATGAACGCAGGGTGTCCGCCCAGGCTAAAGGGTAGCTCATTCTTCTGTTGATTGCGTACGACATAATCAATATGAAGGGTATTTTGCTCAAGTATGTAGCGAACAATGAATTCGAACGAAAAAGGGTAATATTTAAGAGTGTCATCGTTATCGACGAGTCTAAACCAGGCTTGATTGTGCTCTAATAAAATATTATCAAACAGATGGTCACGTGCAAAACCATGCTGAGTTAAAGTGTGGGCTATTCCTTGATGGACTAATTGATCATTAACCAGACGACCAACAATGGGAAAGAGGGTGGGGGCATGACGTGGCCACACGTTTTTGCGCGCTTGCCATATTAGCTCTGTTCCCTTGCGGGTTTTAATCGATTGTAATTCAGCTCCAAAATCGGAGATTGTTATGGCGATTAGATCGTTAATCAGAAAAAACTTTTCATCCATAAAATATTGTTCTAATATATTGATAATAATGAATATATTATCATGTTTGAATAAAAAATATAGGCAAATTTCGATATTTTTCAGATGCTGGGAATTATTATAACCGGAAGTGAGTAATTCGTGATAATTTCGTGACTAAGCAGCGATAAATGGATTATATGATTTAAATCTATTAATAATACGGTAATCCGTTATGAAGACAATAAAACAAGTTTTATGGTTTCTTGGTTTAACGGCATTGGCTGGTTTGGGGGTATTAGGATCGTCATCGTTGATTGCTTCACCGGATAATGAGTCTACTGCTGAGATGAATAGGGGTGGACATGAACTAGCGACCGCAACGCTTGCGGGCGGATGTTTCTGGTGTATGGAGCATCCGTTTGAAAAATTGGATGGAGTGGTTGCGGTTATTTCAGGCTACACAGATGGGCATGTGAAAAATCCCACTTATAAACAAGTCACCTCAGGTCAAAGTGGTCATGTGGAGGCGGTGCAAATTAAATTTGATCCACGTAAAATTTCGTTTAATGGTTTAATGGACGTATTTTGGCGGCAAATAGATCCAACAGATGACGGTGGGTCGTTTGTCGATAGAGGTCAACACTATCGATCCGTCATATTTTTTCATGATGAAGCACAGCGAAAAATCGCA
>Ga0256830_1001528_pt1 | contig 16250 bp, 9 predicted proteins | sample 128326metaG_FD_190537 | JGI IMG/M metagenome (GOLD analysis project Ga0256830, IMG submission 190537) | Hydrothermal vent microbial communities from Lau Basin, Pacific Ocean - 128-326 | ecosystem: Environmental > Aquatic > Marine > Hydrothermal vents | place: Pacific Ocean: Lau Basin | collected... | reverse complement strand
TAAGTACCGGACCCATATTTAGCGATATTGATGATTTTGAGAGTTACACGAGCACGACATCGTTAACTGCCATGTGGCAATGGACAGGTGTGGTGAGCGGCAACAGTATGGCGATAGCCCTTAACACATCCGGGGGTTCCGGCAGTACCCAGGCAATGCAGGTGGATTTCAGTTTTTCGAGCGGTCAGACAAATCCCAAGGGGTACACAGGCCGGTCCTTGAATAACGGTAATGCGGTGGATTGGACGACATATGATGGCATAAGCATCTGGTTAAAGGGTCTTAGTGAGACCGGTAATACACCCCAATATGTGCAGGTTGCGCTTCACGAAGGTAATGGTGGTTCGGGGAATTGGGGTGATAAGATGGAATCCGCCAAGGTGTATTTAAACAATCTGAATCCTGCAGGTGAATATGTTTATCTGTCATTTGCGGACTTCACCGATTATGGTGGTTTTGGCGGCACCAGGGATAATGGTGTTCTTGATTTGGATGATATAAGGAGTATTTTTGTTTTCTCCAAGTACGATGGTACTCCAAATCAAACCAGTTCGGCATCATTCCTGGTGGATGATCTTCAAAACTACCAGAACACTGCTAAGATTTCGGAAACTAATCCACAGGTTTCATCACTACTTCCGGATAAATATGCTCTGCGACAGAATTTCCCGAATCCGTTCAATCCGGTGACGACCATCCAGTATGACTTACCTTCCGCCGGCGATGTACAGCTTGTTATATACGACATCCTCGGTCGGGAGATAACGACGCTGGTTAACGGTCGCATGGAAGCCGGATTTCATCAGATTCGCTGGGACGGCAGGGACCGGATGGGCGAGAAGGTGGCTTCCGGTGTCTATATTTACCTTCTGAAAGCAGGCGATTACATCGGGTCGAAGAAGCTTGTGCTTATGAAGTAAATACCATAATCACAACGATTGTATAGATAGGGTAGGTGGAAGTGTAAGGCCGTACTTTCGCCTGCCCTATTCTATTTTTAACTGTCCGTATGAACCAGGCTGCGTTTGACCGTTTAACCCGGAAAATTATTGCTATTGAATGGGGAATGAATTAACATTGTCTATCGCAAACGTTTGCGATAGTCTGTAATAAGGGTTCAACATACAAAAAATTTGTGTTTAAAACATACCTGTCGGAGATTGATATGTGTAAAGGGAGAATTAGTCTTTATATCGTAATAATGACCGGGCTTGTTTGCCGTGTTCTGGCGGACATCCCGTTAGATAATTTTGAAACTTATAACAATACGGATTCGTTACGCTCAACCTGGAAGTGGGTTTGGACTTCCACGAATAACGCTGGTCTTGAGCGGTATCTTGATACTTTAAGTAGTCCGGCAGGCAAAGCAATGCGCATGGAGTTTGATTTTCCCGGTGGAAGCTCGGATGCCACGGGAGCGGTCGGTCTGCAGGGAACCTGGAGTTGGGCCGAACAGACCGGTATTCGTTTATGGATAAAGGCCAGAGCGACCGGCGACGGTCCTCAATATTTTAAAGTGCGTTTCCACGAGAATGATGCCGCCGATGCAAAACCATGGAATGCGAAAAAAGGTGATAAATGGGAATCACCGTTAATCGCTATCGATACCCTTGATACCAACGGCCAGTATATCAATCTGCGTTTTTCCGATTTTACGCGCTACGGTGGTTTTGGGGGCGCCAATGATAACGGTATTCTTGATTTGGAAAATATATATGCCTTTTATGTTGTTGCCGCATTTTCCGGCACGGCAACGGACGGCGGCACTATTACGTTTTGGGTTGACGATATCTCCGCCAGCGGCGGTCCGGCGATGGTTCGTTACCCGTATTTACAGAATGTAACACAAAACAGTGTTGATGTGATGTGGGGTACGTATGCTACAGGAGGTACCCTTTACTGGGGGGCATCACCGGGCAACTATTCCGAAAGTACTTCAAGCGTAGTCTTTGAAGATGCGGGCGGAAGACAGGTCCATACCGCCACCATTACAGGATTAACCCCGAGTGAGACCGTTTATTATTATGTAATCTCGGGTAGCGATACCGTTGGTTTGAACGACCCTTCTTATCATGTTGTGGCTGCGCCGGCGGCGGATGCGTCATTTCGGTTTATTGACATGGGTGACAGTCATTACAAACCGGTTGCCTTTCCGCGCATTATCCAGTCCATGATTTCTCACGATCCCGATCTGGTCATCAGCACGGGGGACCTTTCCAAGGCCGGGTATATCTGGCAGATGGACTATCAGATATTCGGCCCGATCGCGCCCCTGGCGAAGAATACACCGTTGTTCACTGCAATCGGGAATCATGACGCCGCTTTCCAGGGCGGCAGTACCAGGAATTACAGTGACCTTTTCAGCCTCCCGACTAATAGTGCCGACGGAACCGAGGATTATTATTCGTTTGATTACGGAATTGCTCATTTCATTTCTCTCGATACGGAGATACTCAAGGGAGGATATCGCGATCCGGTTCGCGCTGAGGAAATGAAAACCTGGCTCGCGAATGATCTCGCCTCCACTGGTAAACAATGGAAAATTGTATTTTTTCATAAACAAACGTACTGGAATGAAATCAACGCCGCCCTCCGACAGATTTTCGAGGACTACGCCGTCGATCTGGTTTTTTCCGGTCATACGCATACCTTTGACTCACACAATCGTAACGGTGTGATGTATATCACTTCCGGCGGCGCGAACGGTCCCATTGTTCCGCCGGCATGGGGAGCATGGCAAAGTTATCGCATCAAAGGTTTCATGGATTACAATTTCGTCCGCGTGGATGTCTCTCCTGAGAAACTGGATCTAAAGATTTATAATGATAATAATGTTCTGCGTTATTGGATCGGAATTAATTCCGACGGTGAGGTCACGTATCCACCGACCGAACCGGTTGATGATTTCGAAGAATATACGGATGATGTCGGACTGCGGGGCGTCTGGCGATGGGTAGGTGTTGTTCCGGGAGTGCAAATGACCAACACCCAAGTCTATCTGGAAACCGAGGACCTCCCCGGTAATAAAGTCCTTCGCGTGGAATCAAATTTCTCCAGGGACAGCAGGGATGGGTATGGTTATGCGGGCATTTCAGGTCTGTGGAACTGGGAGGATTATAAAGCGATCAGACTTTGGGTGAAACCAAAATATACCGGCTATTCCAACCAGTATTTCCAGGTCCGTCTTCACGAGGCTTCCGGTGGCGAGAAATGGAAGTCCGTTCAGGTAAATCTTGATGATGTTGATCCGAATGGTGAATATGTGTATTTGTATTTTGATGATTTTGTAAAATACTCCAATGGAAGCGGCGAGCTTAGTGATAATAAATTGAACCTGAACGCGATTATCAGTTTCTTTATTATCCCCGGGTTTAACGGATTGGCCACCGATAACGGAACATCCACACTGTTGGTCGACGATATCAACGTTTCGGTTGACTCACTGGGTACAGCGACGGTACCGGTTTTACCGGGGAAATTCATGTTGCATCAGAATTATCCCAATCCCTTTAATCCGGCCACGACGATACAATACGAAATCCCAAGAACTGACAATGTTAAACTTATTATTTATGATCTTCGCGGCCGCGAAGTGATAACGCTGGTAAATGATAGAAAAACAGCCGGTTCATATACCATTCAATGGGATGGGCGGAACAACGACGGTACTACTGTCGGCTCCGGTATTTATATTTATCGTATGGAGACTGAAAATTTCAGCATTTCAAAGAAACTTGTCCTGATTAAATAAACCTTATCGTCCGGGAAGTATAGGCGGGAATGTCGGATCAAGTTCCCGCCTTGATCCTGTTTACTTTCGCATGGCGGAGCCCTTTTCAGTTCCTATCCCTTGGTGACAAGCCGGGGTCCTGGGGCTTTCTCTCTGACCATGGTCCAACGAAAAATGACAGAATCTCATTTGAACCGGCCTGAAGGTATGGAATCGTAAAGCCTTGGTGACCGGGAAACCCGTGTGAGATTAAATAAATTCCGGGAAACACGAAAAAGACTTGACATCGTAAGGGAATAAAAATTAATCTTTCATGTCGCAAACGTTTGCAATACGCTTTAACAAGGAGCCCGATCAATAGATTTGTAATTGAAACATACATGGAGAATTCATATGAACAAAAAAAGAACTAATCCTATCCCCCTGATATTGGTTGGGTTCATCGGTTATGTCCTGGCATCAGGTACGTCTTCGATGGTTCGTGAACCTTATTTGCAGAATGTTACTCAAAATAGTGTAAAAGTAATGTGGGGAACAGCTGCCACCACCGGCACCGTGTTCTGGGGAGATTCTCTTGGTGAATACACTGATAGTGTTTCCAGTGTTGTTTTTGCGGATAAAAGTGGTAAGCAGATTCATACCGCCACCATTACCGGTTTGACCCCGGGGGAAAAAGTGTACTATTATGTGATCTCCGGCAGCGATACCGTCGGAATGAATGATTCCTCTTACTATGCCGTTTCCGCTCCCGCCGATGACGCACCGTTTCGATTCGCTTTTTACAGCGACAGCCATGCCTATAACAGCGTTCAGGGCCAGGTGATCAATACCATGATTAAACACAAACCCGATATTGTTTTGCATGGCGGGGATAAAGTGACGACAGGGAAGAATTTATTCGAGTTTAATGATTACTTCTTTTATTACGGGGCGCCGTTAATGAAGAACACACCGCTTTTCAGCACGGTTGGCAATCATGACATGACCTATCCCCAATCAGGCAATGGCTATGAAGCTGATATTCAGAATTATCGCGACCTGTTCGATTTACCGGTAAACAACAGTCCCTATGATGGCACGGAAGACTATTATTCCTTTGATTACGGCAGTGTCCATTTTGTCAGCATTCATGCCCAACGGGCACAAAGCGGCGGTTATCAAAACGGGTATTACAACCCGACTTACAACGACTCGATGTTGGCCTGGCTTGAACGCGATCTGCAAGGGACGGATAAACCCTGGAAGGTGGTTTTCTTTCACAAACCGATTTTTATGAACTGGCTTGAAAATCAGGGTTGGGATACGATTCTGGAGAATAACGGCGTTCAACTGGTATTGAATGGTCATCTTCATTATTATTACGCGCATAACCGGAATTCCGTCACGTATATTATTGCGGCCACAAGTGGTGGTGGGCTTGGAAGCATCAATTGGTGGGAATGGACCGATTATTATATCGGCGCGTTCGTCGATTATAATTTCGTCCAGGTCGATGTCACCGAATCCGTTTTGAATGTTAAGGTATTCGACAGGAACGACGCGCTTCGCCGTTGGATTGATGTGGATCTATCGGGGAAGGCAACCTATCCACCCCTTGAAGCGGTTGATGATTTCGATGAATATTCAAAAGATATTGATGTACAGGATGCCTGGCGATGGATTGGGGTCGTTCCGGGAGTTCAGATGGATGCCGTTCAGGTATATCTGGATTCGGACAGCTTAAAGGAAAGCAATGTTATGCGTGTCGAATCGAGTTTTTCTAAGGATGGCAAGGATGGTTATTCGTATGCCGGTATTCCCGGTTTCTGGAATTGGTCCGGTTTCAAAGCAATCAAACTTTGGGTCAAAGCGGATTATACGGGGTACTCCGATCAGTATTTCCAGGTCCGCCTGCATGAAGGCTCCGACGGGGAAAAATGGAAATCGCCGCAGGTTAGTCTCGGCAGCATAGCTCCGGAGGGTGAGTACGTATACCTGTACTTCAGTGATTTTACAAAATATTATAACGGCACTGGTTCCCTGGCTAATAATAAAATAGACCTGAATGCCATTGTTAATTTTTTTATAATACCGGGATATAACGGAACAGCTACGGACAAAGGCACCTCCACCATTTTTGTTGATGATATTACTGCCGTGATCGATTCGTTAAGTACGGTGTCGGGTTCGGTTATGCCGAAAGAATTTAAATTATATCAAAACTATCCCAATCCGTTTAACCCGGCAACCACCATCCAATATGATTTACCCGTAGGCGGTGATGTGCGACTTACCGTGTATGATATTTCAGGGCGCGAGATTAAAACCCTGGTGAACGACCGGATGGCGTCCGGTTATCATACGGTTCGATGGGACGGCAGAAACCGGAACGGGGGGAAAGTGGCTTCCGGTGTATATATTTATCGTCTGGAGACGGATAATTATGTTCAATCAAGGAAGTTGTTACTGATTAAGTAAGAGCTCTTTATGTGAAAAAGCTTGATGTATCCATTAAAATGGAGCTTTCAAGCGAAAAATGTTTACGGTACCATTTTTCCTCGGGTGGGGCAACCATCCCCGGATTTCGGGGGACTCCATATCCGTAGATCAACGTACTACCAGCGATCAGGAGGAGAATCAAAATGGGTAAAAAGCAAATTACTCTAATCGCGCTATTCTTTGGTCTGGTCTATAATCTGTATGCCGATATTCCAATCGATGATTTCGAACGCTATGATAACACCGATTCGTTGCAGACAACCTGGCTATGGGTATGGTCTCCCACCAACGGCGCTACCCTGGACCGTTATCTTGATACGTTGGATGATCCGGTAAATAAGGTTATGCGTGTGGAATTCGGTTTCCCCGGCGGAAGCACGAATGCGTGGGGAAAGATAGGCCGGCCGGGGGCCTGGAACTGGACCGGCCAAACGGGTATCAGGCTCTGGATCAAAGGCCGTACAACCGGGGATCCGTCCCAAAATTTCAGGATTCGTTTTCATGAAGGCGACCCGGATCAACAATGGGGTGATAAATGGATATCGCCTTATTATTCGCTTGATGATCTGGATACAAACGGACAGTATGTTGAAATAAGGTTTGCCGATTTCACGGATTTCGGCGGATCCGGCGGAGTAAACGATAATGGTATCCTGCAGTTGGAGAATATTACTGCTTTTTATATCTCACCGGCCTATTCGGGTACGGCAGCTTCCGGAGGGACCACAACCCTCTGGGTCGACGATTGTTCAACGATTGCCGATTCCGGAATTACGCGCTATCCTTATCTCCAGAACGTTACTCAAAACAGTGTTGATGTTATGTGGGGGACACCGGCCAAAAGCGGTACTCTTTACTGGGGAACATCTCCCGGGAATTATGCCAATAGTGTTTCCAGCTCCAACTTCGAGGATACCGGGGGCAATCGGATTCACACCGCAACCATAACCGGAATGAGTCCCGGAGACACCGTTTACTATTATGTGATTTCCGGGAATGATACCGTTGGTTTGGGGGATTCTTCCTATTACGCCGTTGCCGCACCCGACGACGATGCCTCTTTCCGTTTTATCGCCTATGGCGATACGAAATATAACAGTACCTATTTGCCCACCTACCACGGTCATGTAATCGATGCAATGCTTCCCCACGATCCCGGAATTGTTCTCCATGTCGGTGATATTGCCGAACAGGGACAATTGTTCGAATTTGACAAATACTATTTCGACTTTGCGGCACCGTTAATAAAAAACACCCCGATGTTCATGACCATAGGCAATCATGAATTGCCTTACAAGGCTTCCAATTATGAGACGCAAATACAAAACTATCGCGACCTTTACAGCCTTCCATCGAATAACCCTGAAAATATTGAAGATTACTATTCCTTTGATTACGGCAGTGTACATTTTGTGAGCCTTAATACCCAGTGGTTGAGGCCGGGGTCCGGGACGTATGATCCGACCCGGGCGGCCGAGATGAAAACATGGTTGGAAAACGATTTGGCGGCTACCGACAAACCGTGGAAAGTGGTCTTTTTCCATAAACAGGCTTTCCTTGATTTTGTGGAAAGTCAGGGATGGGGGCCGATTTTCGAGCAATATGGAGTTAATGTTGTTTTTTATGGTCATGGCCATAGTTATTTATCCCATTATCGTAACGGTATTACCTATGTTATGACGGGAGGCGGCGGAACCAGGTTGGGACCGCCTGATTTATGGGCCTGGCCGGAATATCGCATAAACGCTTTCTCGGATTATCACTTTGTCCAGGTTGATGTCACACCGGAGAAACTTCTCCTTAATGTTTACGACGATGATAATGTTCTTCGTCATTGGATTGAAGTCGGCGCCGATGGCAATGTCGTCTATCCGCAGCTTGACCTGATCGATGATTTCGAGACGTATTTCAGTACTCTGGAGTTACAGGCCAGATGGACATCGAAGTATATTCCGCCTGAATTCGACAGTCTGGGGGTTACCTTGGATCACACCCTGGCCACCGGTGGTGAAAGCGGGACCAGTAATGTAATGCAATTGGATTTCAGTTTCCCGGCCGGAAGCGAGGGGGCCTGGGGAGCAGTCGGTCTTTCCGGTCAGTGGAACTGGTCGGTCCACACGGGCTTCAACCTGTGGCTTAAGGCGCAGACTACCGGTGATTCCGATCAGTCCTTTCAACTGCGGATTCTGGAAGCCGACGGCGGTGATGAGTGGGTGGCTACGGTACCGGTGGATGAACTCGATCCGACCGGCGAATATGTTAACGTGTATTTTACTGCGTTCAAGTGGTACGGCGCCGGTAATCCCGATAGTTCCCTGGCAAATGGAGTAATGGATCTCGATAAAATTGTGGCTTTTTATGTGGGCGTCTCGGCAGGTCCGGGACCGGCAACGGAGAATAGTTCCGCGACCATATTGGTGGATGATATCACCGCCTTTATTCAACCTGTCACCAATACGCATCTCGATGACGATTTCGAGAGTTACGCGTCAAATACGAATCTGGCGACGAAATGGAATATGGTTTATTGGGGCGGAAATGATCAATACAATCCTTACAACGTTTCAATGTCACGCAGCCTTGACTCGACCGGTGGCGTTGAGAACAGTCAGGCAATGCGTATGGATTTCTCCTTTTCAACCGGCGTTAACCCCAGTTCTAACAACCTGGGGGTGAACTGGGATCCTTGTATCTATGGAATTACGGGATATCTCACGCCCACCGAATATCAAAGCGATTTGACAAATTATTCGGGCGTCAGACTCTGGCTTAAACCGGGACCGGTATCCGGCAATGACAGTATCTATTTCAAGTTAAATCTTATCGAGGACGAACCCGCCGGTACCGAGGAAAAATGGATGTCGCCCAAGGTATATTTAAACGACCTGGATACGGCCGGGCAGTATGTGTACCTGGACTTTAATGATTTCTTCCAGTATTACACGGATTCCCCCGAACCCATGGAACGGGATCATATTAAAATATCCTTCCTGTGGTTGGCTTATGATAAAACGGCGACAGAGAATAGTTCCGCCACGATTTGGGTGGATGATATCACGTATGTCCCCAAGCTTTCCGTGGATCAATCGGCAACCAACATACCGGAACGTTTTGCCCTGTACCAGAATTACCCGAATCCTTTTAATCCCACAACCACCATTCGCTATGACCTGGCTAATACCGAGGATGTGAAATTGACGATTTACGATATTCTGGGACGCGCGGTAATAACGTTGGTGAACGACAGGGTTGCGGCCGGTTCGCACGCCGCGATATGGGACGGCCGTGACCGATATGGGGTCGCGGTAGCCTCCGGGGTATATATTTATCGTCTCCAGGCAGGTGATTTTGCAACGACAAAAAAATTAATAATGCTAAAGTAATTCGAGGAGATGACTTAGCGTTACTATTCGTTGAAAGAGGGAGGGCTTGAAGTTTAGTAGGTGTCGAGGGGGGATGTTTTATATACCCGACATCCGGTCCTTACTTGCATGGTCATCCGCCGGCGTCGAACCCGCATTTATTTCGTATATGCTGTTTTGAGTGGAAAAGAATAGCGATCCCGGGCCCGAAGCGGCGGTTATTCCCGGTAATGACAGCCGATGCTGGTCTTGTTCGACCAGGCGGCCAGGGTTACAATGATCGCCGAACGGATGGCATTACGCAATCCGATTACGTCGTCGGTTACCCGCGTAACACGATAAAAACGTTCGATTCCTATTTCGAGGTTACGAAGATCACTTAAAGCGCGTTCCAGTCTGGGGGTGGTTCGAATTAATCCGACGTAATTCCACATAATATGACGGATGGAACTCATGTCCTGCAGGACAAGCGCCGGGTCGGGGATATCATCCCCGATGTCTTGCCAGTCGGGGATTTTGGTATTATCATAAAAAGTCTGATTGGGAAGTTCCTCCAGTATTTTTTGAGCCGCGCGGCTTCCCCAGACCAGTCCTTCCAGCAAGGAGGTGCTTCCCATCCGGTTTGCGCCGTGCACGCCGGTACAGGCGACTTCACCAACGGCAAATAATCGCTGAACGGTTGATTGCCCCCATTTATCGACCCAGACACCACCACAAAAATAGTGAGCCGCCGGAACCACCGGGACCAGGTCCTGAGTAATATCAATCCCGTACTTCAAACATTCTTCATAGATTGCGGGGAAACGATCTTTGATCCTTTGTGGTTTGATATACGACCGGAGGTCAAGCCACATATTGGATGAACCGCTTTTCAGCATTTCCTGGTAAATGCTTCGGGCGACGATATCCCGGGGCGCCAGATCTTTCCAGACGGGGTCGTACTTTTCCATAAAAGGTATTCCGTCCGCATTTACGAGCCGGGCTCCTTCACCCCGGACGGTTTCCGAGATTAGAAAATTCGCCCCCGATTGATGGTAAAACATGGTGGGATGGAATTGGATAAATTCGCAGTTGATCAGGCGCGCCCCGGTACGTTGAGCCATTGCCAATCCGTCACCCCGGGCTCCCGGCGGATTGGTTGTTTGCAGGAATATCTGGCCGAGCCCACCGGTGGCCAGGACCGTATTTTTCGCCAAACACCGGATTACCCGGTTTTCGTCCCGGTTCAGAACATAGGCGCCAATGCAGGAAAGCGGTCCGTAAACCGCCAGGCGGTCCGTGGAATGGTGGGAGGGAGTCAGCAGGTCAACGGCGGTATGACCGGACAGCAAGGTGATATTGGGGTGTGATTTTAAAACGTTCATGAGGGCGATTTCGATGGCTTTGCCGGTGCGATCGGCCACATGCAAAATTCGCGAGGAGGAATGCGCCCCTTCGCGGACCCGCGATAGTTCTCCGTCCGGAGTTGTCTCGAAAGGAACGCCAAGACGATTCATCAGGAGATCCTTAACGAGCGGCGGACCTTCCGTAGCGATGATTTTGACGGCTTCGGGATTATTATAGCCGGCCCCCGCGCGCTGGATATCGGTGGCCAAAAGTTCGGGCGAGTCATTTTTGCCCTGGTAAATAATGCCTCCCTGTGCATGGAAGGTGTTGGATTCTTCCGGAGGTTCGGCGCGGGTGACAATTGTTACGGAAATACCGGCATCCGCTAATTGCAACGCGGCCGTGCCGCCGGCAATCCCGCAGCCGATGATCAGAACATCCGTTTCAAGGTAGCCCGACATATTAACCGATCGCAATCATGCGTTCAACCGATTGTCGGGCGCGTTGACGGATTTCTTCGGGAACTTCAACGATGTAACAGTTATGTTCCAGGGCTTTCAAAGTATCTTCCAGTGTAATTTGATTCATGTGCGGGCAACGAATATTACACAACCTGATCATTTCTTTCTCCGGATTCGCTACCGCGATGTTGTCACCCATCGCGCATTCGGTCAATAGCAGGTAACGTCGGGCGCTGGATTTTTCCACTTCCCTGATCATCGCTTTCGTGCTGCCGGAAAAATCCGCCGCTTCGATCACTTCCGGGCTGCATTCGGGATGGGCGAGAACGAAAACATCCGGGAATTGTTTACGTATATTTTCGATGTCTTCCACGGTGAATTTTTCATGGACTTCGCATTTGCCATGCCAGCCGATCATCTGATAATCCAGGTTGGAGTCAAAATGGTTCCGACTGTTTGTTTTGGTAGGGAAGATAATATGCCGGCCCGTTTCCCGCGCCACATTTTTCGCCAGGTATTCATCCGGCAGAAAAATCACCGTGTCGGCCTGTGTTGACTCAACCACCTGGGCGGCATTACCGGAGGTGCAACAGATATCCGATTCGGCTTTCACGTCGGCGTACGTGTTGACGTAGGAAATTACCGGCACACCGGGAAACTGTCTTTTTAACTTACGAACATCTTCGGCGGTGATGCTGTCAGCCAGGGAACAACCGGCCTTGGAGGAAGGAATCAACACGGTTTTGTCAGGGTTCAGAATTTTTGCGGTCTCGGCCATGAATTGTACCCCGCAGAAGACGATTACCTCTTTGTCGGTGTTTGCGGCTTTCCGGCAAAGATCCAGGGAATCGCCGGTGAAGTCGGGAATGGAGTAAAACAGGGCCGGTTCCATGTAGTTATGGCCCAGGATAACGGCATTCCTTTTTTCCTTTAACCGGTTTATTTGATAGGCCAAATCGGCCTTTAAGCGAATTTCAAAATCGGGCATTACATCATGCAGTTTTTCCCGCATCTTTTGATATATCTGATCAACCGTCACAATATCACCTTATGTAATTCAAGTTCATTAGTTTAATCCAATAAAAAACTGATATCCAGGGCCTTTGCGGAATGGGTGAGTTGTCCGACCGATATGAAATGAACCCCCGTGGCCGCGATTTGCGCCACGTTATCCAGGGAAATATTCCCCGATGCTTCCAACGGTATCCGATTATCCATAATTCGTACCGCCCGGCGAATTTGTTCGGGATTCATGTTGTCCAGCATGATACGGTCAACCCGCGCGTCAAGCGCTTCATGCAAATCCTCGATATCCTTTATTTCGACCTCGATCAAGTAATTGTTCGCACTGTTTTTTCGAATGCGCTCCACGGCGGATCGGATGCTTCCCGCGGATTTAATATGGTTATCCTTAATTAAGACCATGTCATACAATCCGAAACGGTGATTTTGTCCTCCGCCCAGTTTCACGGCCCATTTGTCGAGCACCCGTAATCCGGGAGCAGTCTTGCGCGTATCCAGGATAACGACATCCGGATTGCCTTTTTTGGCCGCCTCCACAAAATTCGAGGTAAGGGTGGCAATGCCGGACATCCGCTGCAGAAAGTTCAGGGCCGTACGTTCTCCGCTGAGAACCGCCCTGCAAGGACCCGAAACAGAAGCGATGATCGTTCCCGGGGACACATGGGCTCCATCGGGTACTTCGGCGTTAAATTGAACACGATCGTCGAGTGCAGCAAAAGTGTTCTGGGCCACGGCAATACCGGCGATGATTCCGGAAGCTTTGGAAATAATTTTCCCCGAACAGAGGGTGCCATCCGAAAAAATGCAGTTGCTGGTAACGTCACCGCTGCCGATGTCTTCAAGTAAGGCATTGCGAATGACCTTAAGGATGTGTTCCTTATACTTATCAGGTAGATAATTTTTCATGATCTCTGCGGGGTTAATGGTATTAAAGAGTCTTACTGTATGTTTTGTTTCAGTGCATAGTGGAGTCCTTGCAGAACCAGGTCGGGAATAATCGCGTCAAAAAGGTTTCCTTCACCGAACAGATTCGCGAAGCCGCCGGTTCCGATGATAAAGGGCGGATGGCCGTTAAAAGCTTCGTCGGCGATTCGGGCTTTCAATTCGTTTACGATTCCGACCTGTCCCCAGTACAATCCCGATTGAATACTTTCAATCGTATCGCGTCCGATTACCTGACGGCAAGGAACAATCTCCACCGATGGGAGACGCGCCGTACGGCTTTCCAGGGCTTCCATGGAGATCCGAATGCCGGGTAAAATAATGCCCCCCAGGTATTCCTTTTCTTTCGACACCACGCAGAAAGTTGTCGCCGTTCCGAAGTCAATGATGATCAAATTTCTATCCGGGTACAACTGTATTGCGGCGATGGCATTTGCTATCCGGTCGGCGCCTACCTCGAGCGGATTCCGGTATTTGATCATTAATCCGGTTTTCACTCCCGGTTGCAATTGAAACGGAGTGAGGTTGAAATATTTAATGCATCCGTTGCGAATGGAATAAACAGCATCGGGGACCACGGAACACATGGCGATTTGCTTTATTTCGACCGGATCAATATTATTCTCGCGTAAAACCGCTTTCAGGAAGTGGCCGATTTCATCCGATGATGCCCGGTACTGGGCCGTTTTGCGGAATTGTAATATCAGCCGGTCATTTTGAAAAACCCCGCCGTAAATATACGTATTGCCGACATCAAGACATAAAATCATGGTCACCTCGAATTAAAGTATGGTCATCCTTATTCGTTTTCCAGGTTAATATTGTCGATTAAGCGAACCTCGCCCAGGCGGACGGCGCCGTAACGGCGTGTGCCGATGGTCTCAATATAATCGACGGTAAAACCGGCGCTTTCCAATTTTTTCCGGATTTTATCGTCTGGCAAGTCGGTTGCCAGGAATTTGTGGAATAAGGGGGCTGTTTTTCTTTCTTCCGGCGACAGGAGCATGTTTCGCGAACTGCAAGCCAATCCGTCGGCCTCACGGACAATGGGGCAGGGGACAATCTCGGTTTTCAGGAAGAAGGCCTTTGCCATTCCCTTGATAAGCTGGTATTGTTGGTAGTCCTTTTCGCCGAAATAGGCGCGGTGAGCGCGAATGATATTCAATAGTTTCATAACAATGGTCAGCACCCCGTCGAAATGTCCCGGACGGTAAGCGCCGCACAGTTTTTTACTGAAATCCGTTTCAATTACCTTGTAACGATAACCGTTGGGATAAAGTTCGCCGTATTTCGGCAGAAAAATATAATCCGTCCCCGCTTTTTCCAATATGGTTCGATCCGCTTCGAAATTTCGGGGATAACTTTCCAGATCCGAAGGATCATTAAATTGGGTCGGATTAACGAAAATACTGACCACCGTAAGGTCGTTTTCTTCGACGCATCGCCGCACCAGGGAAAGGTGTCCCTTGTGGATTGCACCCATCGTGGGGACGAAGCCGATTGTTTTTCCCCTCAGGGATGGATCGTCGCGGAGTCGGTCCCATTCTTTTATCTTGGTCACGATGTCCATTGTCAGAAACTTTCCTCCTTGGCGGGAAAGCGTTGTTTTTTTATGTCCTCATTATAGTGATTCAGCGCTTTCCGAATGATGTCGTAAGTATTGGCATATTTGCGTACGAATCTGGGATTGAAACTAATATCCATTCCAACCAGGTCCTGGAAAACCAGTATTTGTCCTGAAGTGTGCGGTCCGGCGCCGATTCCGATGGTAGGGATTGACAGGGCCTCTGTCACCTGTTTGGCGATTGCCGCCGGGATTAATTCGAGTACCACGGCAAAAATTCCGGCTTCCTGCAAAGCCTGGGCATCCTGCAGGAGTTTATCGATGGCCGCATTATCTTTTGCCTGTACCTTGTGACCTCCGAACTGATGGATCGATTGCGGTGTCAATCCCAGGTGTCCCATTACGGGAATGCCGGATTCCACGATATGGGCGATAATATCCAGGTGTCCCCGTGCCCCCTCGATTTTTACAGCCGCGGCCCCCGCTTTTATCAGAACATCAACGGCATGGAGGGCTTTCTCCAGACCTTTGCGATGAGCAAGGAAGGGCATATCGGCAATGATGAATTTGTCCGGCGCGCCTTTTTTGACGGCCCGGACGTGCGTGCCGATCATATCCAGCGTGGCATTGACGGTGGTTTCGTAACCATGCATTACCATCGCTACGCTGTCGCCCACAAGGATGGCGTCGATATCGGATGCGTTTATTATCCGGGCGCAGGTGTAATCATAACATGTTATCATGGATATCCTACGACCGTCCGTTTTCATTTTATGGAAACCGTGAACTGTTTTCATGCCGGTCTCCTTTCCGGTTGTCGCATTTCCCGATAGGCCTGAAGGAAAGCGCAATACACTCCGTAAAAGGGATCACCTTCAAGAACCTGTAAATGTTTTTCGATTGTGGTCCGGTCATTCCGAGCCAAAGGTCCGGTCAGGGGAGACTTGCTGTGTTTCAGGTTGTCGGCAATTTGATCCAGGTAGAAATGGGAGATAGTGGACGGTAGCTTCATCCGGTCCTGGAGAACGGTAAAGAATTGTTCCCAGAGCAGGGTCGTGAAATTGCCGCTCATAACGCACCACGCATGGTAAAGCGGTTTCAAATTCGCCGGTATGGTGTAATGGGGATTGGGCAATTCCGGGAATAATGTGTCGAACGATAAGCGGCCTTCTTCCGTGACAAAGGGAATCCGGGAGTAGATATCGGGCTTAAAAAGTTCTTCCGGGAAAGAGGCCAGGGGATGAGCGCTTTCGGCCAACGGCGTGGAAAGCATTCCGGAACAATGAATCCAGGTTTTATCGGTTGTATCAAACCGATTGTCGGCGCGAATGAAGTCTTCAATAGAGCCGTCATTGATTAACACC
>Ga0256830_1001527_pt1 | contig 16251 bp, 14 predicted proteins | sample 128326metaG_FD_190537 | JGI IMG/M metagenome (GOLD analysis project Ga0256830, IMG submission 190537) | Hydrothermal vent microbial communities from Lau Basin, Pacific Ocean - 128-326 | ecosystem: Environmental > Aquatic > Marine > Hydrothermal vents | place: Pacific Ocean: Lau Basin | collected... | reverse complement strand
GCCCTGCCCTGCAGCAAACACCTGCGCCAGGCATTCGAGCAGATAGTCTACTTGTTGCTCGCTGTGCGCCGCACTGAGCGTAATACGCAACCGTGCGCTGTGCAGCGGTACGGTCGGCGGCCGGATGGCGGTGATCAGGATCCCGCGCTCACGCAACCTGGCGCTGGCTTCGACGGCGGCCGCCGCCTCACCGATGATCACTGGCTGGATCGGCGTCGACGAACGGCCAAGTGTGATACCCAACTCCGCGGCACCCTGGCGAAACCGCGTGATCAATGCCTGCAGCTTCTGCCGGCGCCAGGTTTCCTGAATCAACACCTGCAACGCAGTCCGCAGTGCCGCCGCAGACGCCGGTGGCATGGCCGTGGAATAGGTACAGGTCCGCGAAAACTGGACCAGTGTCTCGATCAGCTCCTCGCTGCCGCTGACAAACGCGCCCATCGCCCCAAAGGCCTTGCCAAACGTACCGACCAGCACCGGCACCTGCGTGGCGACATCACACTGTTCCAGCGTGCCACGCCCGTGCTCGCCGAGCACACCGATTCCATGTGCATCATCGATCATCAGCAATGCCTGCTGTTGTGCCGCGATCGCAACAAGTTCCGCAACCGGTGCCAGGTCGCCGTCCATACTGAATACCCCGTCGCTGACGATGAGCTTGTGCCGTGCATCGTCCAACGCAATCAGGCGCCGCAGATCGTCAGCTTCCGCATGGCGGTAACGCCGTACCTTGGCGTCCGCCAGCCGCGCCGCATCGACCAGCGAGGCATGATTCAACCGGTCCGCATAAATTCTGTCACCATGTAACGCCAGCGCACTGAGCGTGCCAAGATTAGCCAGGTAGCCACTTGAATACAGTAATACCCTGGGACGCTGCAGAAATTCCGCCAGTGCCTGTTCCAGCAACTGGTGTTCCACGTGATAACCGGTGACCAGCTGCGACGCACCGGCACCGACTCCGTACAAATCGACCGCCTGCATGTACGACTGCTTGATCAACGGGTGACTGGCAAGCCCAAGGTAATCGTTACTGCAAAAGCTGACGCAGCGCCTGCCATCGACCACCAGTTCGGGAAAATCGACGTCACTGACCGGAATACGCCGGCGGTACAAAGCCTTCTGCTTCCTGTCGGCCAGGCGCTGGGCGAAATCACGCATACGCAGACCGGTCAGCGCGGCTGAATACCCAGGCGCGAAAACAACTGCTGATCCTGGTCCATCGCCGGGTTCTCGGTAGTCAACAGCCTGTCGCCATAGAAAATCGAATTGGCGCCGGCAAAAAAACACAGCGCCTGCGCTTCATCACTCATCTCGGTACGTCCAGCCGACAAGCGCACCATCGATTCGGGCATCAATATTCTGCTGACCGCAATGGTGCGCACGAATTCCAGCGGATCGAGTGGTGCCGCGTTCTGCAGCGGCGTACCTTCGACCTTGACCAGCATATTGATCGGTACGCTCTCAGGATGTACCGGCAGGTTGGCCAGTTGCTGCAACAGCCTCACCCGGTCATCACGGCTCTCGCCCATACCGATAATCCCGCCACAGCAGACATGCAGTCCCGCCTCACGCACCGCGTCCAGGGTGTCCAGACGCTGCTGGTAATCCCGCGTACTGACTACCTTGCTGTAGTACTCCGGTGACGTATCGAGATTATGGTTGTAATAGTCCAGGCCGGCCCGTTGCAGCTGCTTCGCCTTGTCCTGGTCCAGCATACCCAGTGTCATACAGGTTTCCAGCCCCAGGGCCTTGACCTCGGCCACGATCTCACACAACACGGCCATATCACGCTGGTGAGGGCTGCGCCAGGCGGCGCCCATGCAGAAACGGCTGACCCCCTGCTCTTTAGCCTGCCTGGCCTGTGCGAGGATCTCCTGTTTATCCATCAGCTTCTGTTTTTCAAGACCCGTCTGGTGGTGTGCGCTCTGTGAACAGTAACCACAGTCCTCCGGGCAGCCTCCCGTCTTGATATTGAGCAGCTGGCTGACCTGGACACTGTTAGGCTCGAAATGCTGGCGGTGAACGCCATGTGCGCGATACAAAAGGTCGTTGAATGCGAGATCGAACAGCTGTTCGATCTCTTCGGTACGCCAATCGTGGCGTATCACCTGCTCCAGTCTTGTCATGCTGTATACCGCCTGAATAGTAAAAATAGAAGGCACGGCATCCTTGGTATTCTTTACCGGCGCTGCACAATCCGCCGCTGAATTGTCAGCATGTACCTGTCATGTGGTTTTACTCAAACCGGCCATGAGGGTATTGTTCAATGGCCTATTTGTCAACTATTGGAGCGACCAGTGGTTTACAATTGCACATTATTTAACCTGCTGTTCGGGTACGCGCCGCTGTGTCCAGCCTGCAGCCAAGTCACTGACAAGCCGCGCCATTTCTGCCCGGCCTGCCGCAACAGCCTGGCGACCATCAGCAACCCGTGCAAAAAATGCGGCCTGCCAATCCCGCAAGGCTCACACTGCGGCCGCTGCCTGACACATCCTCCACCGTTCGAGGCACTGATCAGCGCCTGCGTTTACCAGTTTCCGCTCAGCCCCATCATTCAGCAGTTCAAGTTCTCGGCCCGGCTGTACTTCGCCTACCCACTGAGCCAGTTGCTTGCCGACAGGCTGCTACAAGACAGCGGCAGAACCTGGCCGGAGTGCATCATTCCGGTCCCGTTGCACAACGCCAGGCAGCGCCAGCGCGGGTTCAACCAGGCTGTCGAACTTGCCCGGCCTGTCGCAAAACGACTGAATATTGCGCTGGACCATGGCAGCTGCACACGCCATAAACACACCAGGCAGCAGGCCAGCCTCAAGCGTTCACAGCGCCAGGCCAACCTGCACAAGGCCTTTTCGCTCCGCCGCGCGATTTCCTACCGGCACGTCGCGATCATCGATGATGTGGTCACTACTGCAAACACGGTTGCCGCAATGGCAGAAATGCTGCGCAGCCATGGAGTCGAAACAGTCGAAATCTGGTGTATCGCACGTGCACTGTAGCCAGGGGGGTTCACGCAGAATGATCGTGTGTAAAAGGATGAACACACGATGGAATTCGATTTATCTCGATGTCGTCGACACGTATCACGCACACAAAAAAACCGCCGGCCATCTTCGCAGACAGTCAGCGGTTTTCTCTCTACGCTGTCAGGCGTTACTTCTTGTCTTTCTTAGCAGCTTTCTTAGCGCCCTTCTTACGTGCGCCACGTTTCCAATGCCAGCAAGGAGAACCTTTTTTGTACGTTTTCTTGGACGAACAATAGATTCTCTTTTTCCTCCTCATACCATGATGCTTTTTCGCAGGCTTGCTGTCTTTGTGCATCGGCATGTCTTTGTGGTGCTGCTGCATCATCGAACCATTGTCTTGTTTCGGATGATGTTTTTTCTTTTTACTGAATTTACTACAACCGCCCAGAGCCAAACCAAAGCTGATAGCGATCACCAAAATGATTATTCTTTTCATTAAAAGACTCTCCCATTAGATAGTGGATGAACTCGAAATCCAAAACATTGTAAACCTGACCTTATATCGGGTCAATCGAACCTGAATGAAATTGTTTAAAACGTGACCCTGTTTAAATTTCAACCCCTAGGATATTGACTAACAAGCTGTATTACCTGGCTTTAATATATAACCAATTAACTATATTCTGATTTTTATGTCATTCACTGTACCCGGAAGCGTCTCGATCGGCCGTCAACAGGCCAATCTTTTGGCATTCCAGGCTCAGACCGAAACCGGAAAACGCCGCCCTGCTCCCTGGTACACACGGCGACAGAACGACTCGAACCGGTCCGCATGGGCCAGTTCGAGTTCATCCGCCACCGGCAACTCCGGGTAACGCCGGGTCAGCGCAGTGGCAAACAAACCAGGGCCCGGTCGCTGCTGCGTGCCGGACTCGATCACCGCATCATGCAGACCACAACTGGGAGAGCGGGCCTTGAACACAAACCCGGAAAGACCGTCCAGCGTGTCAACGCAGGTCCGTATGTAATTCGTCAGTGGCTCGGTTACCTGCTGCGCAGGGTTATCGACAAGCACCGCATGCAAGGCCTGCGATGCCGGCTCAATCACAAGCTTGATCGGCGGGCGCGGTACACCCAACCCGGCACCGGCCTCAGGGCAGACCGGCAGCAAGGTAAAGTAGCGCGACAAACCGGCCACCAGCTGCGGCTGCAACTTGTCAGTTCCATCATAACGCACCCGCTCACCCAGCAGGCAACTGCTGATACCGAGAACCAACCTGTCGGTGGATTTGTCTCTCATCGTTTATACCCACCCTCACTAAGAACCCGATGGCTGTACCGACACGACCAGCTGTTGTCGGCAGCTGTAAAGACTCCTACTATAATGAGTTGTATTATCGGCCCGTACTGGTCAGGAGTCCATGACAATGATACTGACTGCCAGTTGCTACAATGATACATGAACTGATGACCGGTAAATCACGGAACGACACGATCAATGGAAAAAACCATCACCCTGCTCCCCAGCAACCACCAGTTCCGCCTGCAGGGCGAAGAAACCATTCTCGAGGCCGCACTGCGCTCCGGCCATTCCCCCGCCTACGGCTGTAATAATGGCAACTGCGGTCAGTGCCTGGCAAAGCTGGTCTCCGGCGAGACCAGGCAGGTCAGACACTCGGATTTCAGGCTCGAGGGACAACCACCAGGATCCACGACCGCACACCGTCAACTGCTGATGTGTTGCCATACCGCGCTGACAGACCTGGTTCTCCATGCCGACGAAGCAAGCAGTGCAGACGATATCCCGCTACAGCATATTCGCGCGCGCATCAAAAAAATCGATGCCTCAGACCCGGAAGTATTAGTGGTTTCTTTACAGACTCCCCGCACCCAGACACTGCGCTTCCTGGCCGGACAATCTATTCAACTCACTGCAAGAAAAAAAATACATGGCAGGTTCCATCTTGGTAACTGTCCTTGCGACGACCGCAACCTGCAACTGCATCTGCCCACCAGCGCCAGAAATACCGCCGCCGCTCTTTCGTCGGCCACACACGCCGAGCTCGATGGACCATACGGTGACTTCACCCTGGTCGAGCGACCCGCCAGGCCGGCACTGTTCATCGCTTCAGCACACGGCTTCGCGCCATTGAAAAGTATCATCGAGCATGCCATTGCACTCGAATATGACGCGCCTCTTGCCCTGTTCCGGCTCGACAAGCAGCCTGCCCCCTATCTGCACAACCTGTGCCGCTCTTGGCAAGACGCTTTCGATGACTTCCACTACCAGGTCATTGCCAGGCACGATACCCAGCGACTGCTGACCACGCTCACCCCGTTCGCCAAAGGGCCTGTCAAGCCTGTTGTCTACCTGGCTGCGCCGGACCAGGCCCACTCACTGCTCGTTGGATTGTTAAACGACAGTTTCCCAGGCCTCGAAATCCTGCACACCACGGTGACCACCCCCGAGTGATCCGGCTGCACCACCGTTCGTAACGAAACGGAGCAAGGGTGCGGCATGGGTGGCTTTCGCGACCGAGGAGCGCGCAGGCAAGACAGGGGGCGTTGTACGTTGCATTTTCCGTGTGACCTGCTTTGACCGGTCGTGACAATGACGACCCCGGCCTGAATACTCCCGCAGTCCGCAAGCTTTTTTCTGCGCCGCCTCTGGGCGAGGCAATGTTGCAGAAAAAACTTCCGGACCGCGGGTTCAGGCTCCAAGCAGGCCCCGAGTGCTTTACACCTGGTAGGGTGCGTTTACGCACCACTTCCCGTGTGATTTGCTTTGACAGGTCGTGACAATGATGACCCCGGCCTGAATGCTCCCGCAGTCCGCAAGCTTTTTTCTGCGCAGCGCGAAAACACCGGCTGCTGTTGAATACCGCTGAATCCCGGCAAAGAAAAATATGATTGTCACACTCAAGCTGGTGCTATAATGTAGGCAGACACAATTTTAGGAGTCACTACATTGCGTACAGTCACCACCACAATCCTGTTAATGCTGGTTATTCTGCCAGCTTGCTCCGACAAAACGGCAACCGCCCCGGTCATCACCGTCTACAAGAGCCCGACCTGTTCCTGCTGCGGGCGCTGGATCACCCACCTGGAAAAAAACGGTTTCAAAGTAATCGCCAAAGACGTCAAGGACGTAACTCCCTATAAAATCAAGGGCGGACTGACACCCAAGCTGGCTTCCTGCCATACCGGCTTCGTCAACGGTTATACGATCGAAGGCCATGTCCCGGCAACAGACATCAAAAGGCTGCTGAAAGAAAAGCCGGCGGTCCGCGGTCTCAGTGTACCGGCCATGCCGATCGGCACTCCCGGCATGGAAATGGGCAGCAGGAAAGACCCTTATAATGTGATTTCGTTCGACAAGGACGGCAAGACCAAAGTCTTCTCCAAGCACTAGGAAACCTCCAGATTTGTGCCGGGGGAGCATACCTGTTCTGCCGGCGTGCGCGGATGATTCAAAAAAACCGTCACGGTTTTCCCAAGCTGTCTGAGGTTAGCTATGAAATACGATGTCGTGGATGCGGTAATCTCGCCCGAAGGCCGGCTGGACATCCTGTCGAAACAGGAGGTCAACCAGCTGCTCGATACCAGCCAGGGCGGTTTGTATACGCTGTTCCGGAACTGTTCACTGGCGGTACTCAACTGCGGCAGCAACCTCGATGACGGCAAGGAACTGCTGGAACGCTACCAGTCCTTTGCAATCCGCATCATCCAGCAGGAAAGAGGCATCAAGCTCGAGGTCAAAGGTGCCCCGGCACATGCCTTCGTCGATGGCAAGATGATCAAGGGAATCAACGAGCACCTGTTTGCCGTGTTGCGTGACATCGTCTATGTCAACGACAAAATCAACGAGAACCTCTATTTTGACCTGCACAGTTCCGAAGGCATTACCAATGCCGTTTTCCATATCCTGCGCAATGCCAAGATTCTGCAGCCGAAAACCGAACCCAACCTGGTCGTCTGCTGGGGTGGCCACTCGATCAGCCGTGCAGAATACGACTATACCAAGGAAATCGGCTATGCGCTTGGGCTGCGGGGTTTCGACATCTGCACCGGGTGCGGGCCCGGTGCAATGAAAGGGCCGATGAAGGGCGCCACCATCGGCCATGCGAAACAACGGATCAACGATGGTCACTATATAGGGATCACTGAGCCCGGTATCATCGCCGCCGAATCACCCAACCCGATCGTCAACGACCTGGTCATCATGCCGGATATCGAGAAACGCCTCGAAGCCTTTATCCGCACCGGGCATGCAATCGTCGTGTTTCCAGGTGGCGTCGGCACGGCGGAGGAAATCCTGTTTATTCTCGGCGTACTGCTGCACCCGGACAATACCGCTATCCCCTTTCCTCTGATTTTTACCGGGCCGGAAAACTCAAAGGCCTATTTCGAGGAAATCGACCGGTTTATCGGCACCACCCTCGGCTCCCAGGCACAAAACCGCTACAAGATCATCGTCGATGACCCGGAGATCGTGGCGCGTGAGGTACAGCAGGGGATCGGCCAGGTCCGTGATTTCCGCAAACTGCATGGGGATGCGTATTACTATAACTGGCTGTTGAAAACCGAGCTCGAGTTCCAAAACCCGTTCACTCCTACACATGAAAACATGCGCAACCTGGAACTCAGCAAAGACCAGGAACCGCATCTGCTCGCCGCCAACCTGCGCCGCGTGTTTTCCGGTGTGGTCGCCGGCAATGTCAAGGAAGAAGGGTTGCGTGCAATCGAGCAGTACGGGCATTTCGAAATCCGTGGTGATAAAAAAATTCTCGAACCGATGGACTCCCTGCTCAATTCCTTCGTCGCGCAGAACAGAATGAAACTGCCAGGCAAAAAATACACACCCTGCTACCAGATCATCAAGTAAGCGGCCAGCGAAAAACAGCTGGCAATCAACCCTGTTAACTGGTAAAACGACTTTTTACTTCTGAAGACAGGGGCAGCTGTATGCTGGAAATTAACAATGAAAGCCAGTTAACAAAATGGCTGGGCAGCACCAGCTACCAACCTGAGGCCGCAGCTGTACAGGGAATGGATTTAAGACCACACGCACAGCGTTTAGGCGAGCTCAATTTCGCCGGCAGCCTGTTTCTTGGTTGCGAACTCGATGACGCCACTGCAGGTCATATCACCGGCACCGGCGGCTTGTTCATCCGCAAACAGGAGGATTTCGCGTTCGAAGTACACCGTGCGCGCCTCTATCGACCTGCGGAGCTGTTCGGTGACCCTTTCGATCCCGAAACCGGCAGATACGAAGACACTCCAGACTACAGAATCTACAAAGAATACAAAGCTCAGGGTGGGCGGTCGCCTGCGTCGATCCGCACCAGCCTGATGCGGCGCCTGCATGACCACAGCATCACCGATGCACTGGAAGAAGCGATCAAAGGCCGTAAGGTCGTGGCAGTGATGGGCGGACACGGCATGGAACGCCAGGATCCTTTTTTTGCCACTGTCGCTCGAATCGCGCGGACACTGACACGCAAGGGATTTCTACTGGTCAGCGGCGGTGGTCCGGGGGCCATGGAGGCAACCCACCTCGGCGCCTACTTCGCGGCTTTTTCCGAGCAGGACCTGAACGACGCCATCGCGCAGATCAAGGTGCGGCCTGCGGGTGCGGAACCCGGCAAAGAATACAAGGATCCTGACTGGCTGAACCGGGCCTGGAAGATCATCGAACACTACCCGCTGACAGACGACAGCCGGTCACAGGCCATGAGTATCGGCATTCCAACCTGGCTGTATGGCCATGAACCCCCGACTCCCTTTGCGACGCACATCGCCAAATACTTTGCCAACAGCGTACGTGAAGACGGCCTGTTGATGATTGCCAACCATGGGGTCATCTTTGCGCCCGGCAGTGCCGGCACGACCCAGGAGATTTTCCAGGATGCGGCACAAAACCACTACAATACCGCCGGAACGATTTCGCCGATGATCCTGCTCGGGGAAAAACACTGGACGAAAACACGCCCGGTATGGCCGCTGCTGCAACAGGTCGCAGACGGTCATCTCTACGGCGAGCTGATCGCACTGACCGACAGTGAAGACGAAATCGTGCGCCGGCTGCTGTCCTACGACCCAGCGCTCTACAGTCCGAAAACGTGATGCGGGAGCATTCAAGCGGGGGGTTGCTAGAATCACGACCGGTCAAAGCAAACCACACGGGAAATGGTGCGTACAACGCACCCTACTTTGGAGCATGAAATTTTTTGCAGTAAATCCTTTGGTGTGCTTCGCACACCGTCATGACAAAGTAGGGTGCGTTGTACGCACCACCACCACGATAAATCACATCACGCGAAGAGGCTTTGACACGCTGGCACTCCGACAGAGCGAAAGCCAGCCAGGACGTGCCATTGGGCCGTCGCAGTAGAAGGGTGGTGAGAAATGCGGGCTAGTCCTCGAACACCTTCAGGATCTCATCGAGACCACTGTCGAGTATGGCTTCCGGGGGAATATGAATCGTCAGCAGAATCATCGCATTCATTGCCACATACATGAGCACACCAAACATCATCAACTGAAACAGCTCATTCTCCCTCAAGTTCTTCCACGTTTCTTTCAACTGCCTGCCCCCTTGTCTTCGATCACTGACTGAAAAAAAACGGTTTTTACACAGCATGAAAAACCGTACCGTTCAGTTCCAGCGCAACAAGCTCGTGGGTGATGTGACCGAAAAACCGGACGGACCATGCAACAGCATTCCTGAAGGATGACTCAAACCAGTGACTGCAGGAAACCCGGACGACACCTACTGCGGATTGCGCGGAACATGCTTATACAAAGCAAAAAAAATGCCGGAGGCAGGCGATACAGTGTGCCCGTGTCAGGCGACGACGGACAGTCACAGGCAGGCAAACAGGAATTCAGGTATATTCAACGATATAAATCGCCGCGCCCAGTGCAATCAAGGCGACTTCGACCAGTGATATCCATAACAGCATATAGGTAATCCTGCGGCCGCTGGGTTTCATCGGCAACCAGACCCGGCGCATATACCAACGATACAAACGGAATTTTGACCATTTCCTCCATTGCAGCAGGTACTTCTGCACATCCTTGAGCCATGGAATCAGGCTCTTGTCGACCTCGTTCAACCGTTTCTGCAATGCCTTTTCATCATGCCCGGCATAATAATCGGTGACATGCAAGGTCGAGCGCACAAGCTCCCCTGGCTGTTCGGCGGCACTGATCTTGATCCGGGTACTGGTTTTCAGCCCCGTTGAATACTGAATACGGCAGCCGTCTGCCAGCGGCTCCACCTCGATCTCCTCGTCGAACTCGAACGCCGGCACCTGGCTGATATTCCGGCCCTGAAGGCGGTACTGGTGTTCACCGGTCTTGTCAAACCGCTTGAACTCCAACATCGGGTTGATACGAATCAAGCGTTCGATGTCACTGCAGAACGCGACCAGTTGATCGGCCTCGAGCGGTGTGTTGACAGCAGCCCAGGCTTCGTTCCGGGCCGATGAGACAGTGCTGTCCTGTTGCTGACTGGCAGGCTCACTCATAGTGGATTTAATTTACTCAGTCTGGATAGGGGATGATTAAAAGCGGTATCGGCAGAGACTTGACCAGGACTTCCGGGCGCAATCTGGATTTCAATCCCGACCTGCCCTTTGGCCGCGGCGAACCCATCAGCACCAGATCATAACGGTTACGATCCGCCGCTGCAATGAGACTTGCTTCAGGTTCTCCGACCACGACCTGGTTCGTGTAATCGATACCGTCACGCTCGATTTTTTTGCTGAGCGCAGACAGGTGTTCATCGATCTCCTTCTGCAAAGTGGATTCCACATAGCGCCGGAAGGTATTGCGGGTCGAGCCGTTATTCAGCCAGTCGTCTCCGGTCATTCCGTGCCACAGGCTTTTCGGCACGATCACCAAGTGGTGAATACTGCTGGCCGGCCAGGTTTTACAGATCGAAATCGCTGCCTCCTCGGCAGCCTGCGCACCCTCGGTACCATGACTCGCAAGCAACACACGGGCATTGCCCGCCAGCAACGCTGACAGTCCCGCAGAAGAAAGGTGCCCTGTTGCCAGGGCACCGTTGTTACCTTCTCTACTCATTCAACCGACCAGGAAGTAGACCCCGGCGGCGATTGCCAGCGCCAGGACCAGGGCCATAAAGTCTTCTTTACGGTCACTGCCAAAGATCGATAATGCGGAACCTCGGTCAAATTGATTTTCCATCGTTCACTCCTCTTCTATTCATTGAGTTGGTCAGGAGGCCGCAAACCAGCCTCCTTTTGCCAAAAAAACTAAAAATACCGTCGTGCCCGGTCAGATCTTATCAGAAATCAGGAACAAGACCACGACCAGTGACAACGACGCCTTGACGAAACCGACGATGCCGCCGATGACCGCAGGCTGCCCTCCCGCCTGGCGCATCGACTTGACGGTGATCTGCATTCCAAGCCCGACCAGGCCGAATGCAAACAGCCAGGTAATCCACTTACGGAATGCCTTGATCTTCTTCGCCGTATGGCGCACGGCCTTGTGAGCCTTCTTCAGGATCTTACCGGACTTCTTGCCCATGACCTTGGAATTCGCCAGGCCGCGGATCTGCGTGTCGTCTTCGATCGACATGATCTTGCCATTGGCAATCAGGCGCTGCAACGCTTCCTTCCTGGCCTTGAGCTTGACCTTGCCGGCATTATCGGTCAGAACCTTCTTCTCCTCGGCGGTCAGCATCGTCTTGGGCTTGGTATTGTCGAAATACTTGCCCTTATAATGCAGAGGCGGAGCAAAGATACCAGTGGTCGAGAGTGCAAACAACAAGATAAAACCAAGCACGAAGATCGGGAACTTGGCAAAGATCACCCTGCCGACATTGACCTTTTCATTTTCGCCTGTGTCTTCACGCTTGACATACCAGACCGCGAGCCAAAGCACGATGATCGGTAATACCAGTACGCGGGTGATATTGAAGATCTCGGCCACCTTCAGCGTCTCGATCCCATCCGGCTGATAGGCCAGCGCCGCACCGGCCACCTGCGCCGAGTTCAGAATCCCGGTACCGGCCCAGGCACCGAACTGGGTATGCGACATGTTGAGCACATTACCGATGATCGGAAAGAGAAACATACAACCGACACCCCAAAGCAGGATGGTACCAATGGTGTAGGCGATTTCCACCGACTTGGCCTGTACCACGGGCGCCGAAGCCACGGTTGCCGACACACCACAGACGCCCATGCCCGCCGACAACACGCCTCCCATCGAATTCGGAATGTTCCTGCGTGCGCCCAGCCAGAGCACCATGCCGACAGAACCCAGCACGAAGAAACCGATCATCACGATCGACAAGCCACCCAGGTTTCTCAACTCTGCGGCACTATAGAGCGTACCCAGCAGAATCACCCCGGTTTTCAAGCCCAGCCGGGACAGGCGCACACCGTTCTGTGCCCAGGCAGGAATCCTGAAGACATTGACAATGATGATACCGACCAGGATACCGATGACCACGTAATTCAGCCCAAGCAGCTTGTGCCAGTATTTTCCGGTATTGCCCACTTTGCCGAGAGTCTTACTGAACACCGCCACTTCCGGTGCAATAAACCAGCGTACCAGCATCGCGATCAACAGAATAAACATCGCACCGGCAATCGTTGAACCATAGTAGTCCAGGTTTCCATCTTTGTGGCTGCCGAGCATCTGCCAAAGCCCGGCGACCACTGCAATCACACCGAACCAAAGCGGTATGGTGGTCAGCTCAGACGCATATTTATATTTTTTTCCACCGAGATGTGCAATGTATCCCTGCATTAAATTAAACTCGGCTGCTGCCCAGATACCGACCATGATCAGGCCGATAATCAGCAACGCCGGGTTTCGTTTGGTATACACCATGGTTAATGCCCTCCGTTATACTGTAAATTTTTAAGTTATTAATTGGTATCTGTTAAAACTCAATAGGACCAAGTTGGACTACCTCAGCTTCCCATCGCTATTGTTTTTTTCAAGTAATCCAGACACAAGCAATCCAAAATTAACAGGATAAGTAATAGTAGCATGAGTAACGCGGCTCATCATAAAAGATACTTATCCATAAAATTCAACCCGCAACACACCGTCTTGCTTTTTTTAGAAAGCCGTATCTCGCTGCAAAACTTCTCGAAACAGCATAATAGAATAGTCTACAATGCTTATATTGTGCCGAACCAACCAGATCTACGGCATTTTACTCGTATAACAGCAACGATAAATAGAAGATTATTGAATCAGCAGATACTGAAATTATTATCTGAATTTTACACTTTATACGATCATGCCTCTGGCTTGCATTCGTCGGTTCATTTCGATCATAAAATTTACTTAGTGGTGGTGCGTACAACGCACCCTACTTTGGGGCGTGATATTTATTTGTTGTAAATCCTTTGGTGTGCTGCGCACACCGTCACCACGAGGTAGGGTGCGTTGTACGCACCAACACCAAGGCAAATCAAATGGTGCCACTTGGCGATTCTTCCACAGACGATGTTTTCTCGGGGTTAATCCTTTGGTGTGCTGCGCAGGGCGCACCTTTCCTGCACTCCTCAGTCGCGAAAGCCACCCAGGCCGCACCCTTGCGCCGTCTCGCTACGAACGCTGTTGAGAAAGGCGGGCCAGACATCCATTACACGGCAAATTTTTTGACGTCTTGAACTAAACTACAAAAGATGAGCACGCTCACTGTCAAAGACAAACAGACGGCACGCAAGCTGGTCGAACAGCGCAGGCTCCGTCATGTCAAGGTCGGTATCTTCGATATCGACGGTGTGTTGCGCGGCAAATACATGTCGGCAAAAAAATTCTGTGCTTCGCTCGACAAGGGCTTTGGATTTTGTGATGTGATTCTGGGCTGGGATATCCGCGACCAGCTCTACGACCGTGCCACTTATACCGGCTGGCATACCGGCTATCCGGATGCCAACGTACGTATCCTGCCGGAGACCTGCCGCGAACTGCCACTTGAAGACGATATGCTGTTTTTCCTCGGCGAGTTTTCCGGTGCCGCCGAAGCACTCTGCCCCCGTGGTGTGCTACGCCGTGTCCTGCAGCGTGCCGCCGGCCTGGGCCTGGAGATCGTATCCGGCTTCGAATACGAATTTTTCGTCTTCGATGAAACACCGCAAAGCATTCAGCGGAAACACTATCAGAACCTGCAGCCTTTTACCCCCGGTGAGTTCGGTTACTCGGTACTGCGCAACAGTGCGGAATCGGAACTCTACCAGGCGCTGTTGCAGCTTGCCGAGACCATGGACTTTCCACTCGAAGGACTGCACGAGGAAACCGGTCCCGGGGTGCTCGAGGCGGCGCTGGCCTGTGATCGCGGTATCGCTTCGGCGGACAAGGCAGCACTGTTCAAAACCTTTACCAAGATCGCCCTGCAAAAACACGACAAGATGGCAACCTTTATGGCCAAGTGGTCACCCGACTATCCAGGACAGAGCGGCCACCTGCATCTGTCGATAACCGACAGCAAGGGCCAGGCACTGTTTCACGACCCCGGCCAGGCTGACAACATCAGCCCGGCCATGCATCATTTCGCTGCCGGGCTGCAGCGTAAAATGCCGGAATTCCTGGCGCTGGTCGCGCCGACGATCAACTCTTACCGGCGCCTGGTGCCGGGGTTCTGGGCCCCGACTCATGCCAGTGTTGGCATCGACAACCGCACCTGCGCAATCCGCCTGATTCCGGGAAGCGCAGCCTCACAGCGGCTGGAATACCGTATCGGTGCAGCCGACGCCAATCCATATCTCGTACTGGCCGCGGTCGTCGCCTCCGGGCTGTGGGGGCTCGAGCACCAGGCGACAATCGAACAGCTGGTCGACGGCAATGCCTATGTGCAGGACTTTCCTGAACACCTGTCACTGCCACAGACATTGTGGGAAGCCGCGCAACGCCTCAGGCAGTCGGACACGGCACGGGACTATCTCGGACAGGAGTTCGTCGAGCATTTTGCCTCCACGCGGGAATGGGAAGAACGCGAATTCCGCAAAGCGATTACGCAATGGGAACTGGAACGCTATTTTGAAATCATATGATCAGTATTATCTCACCTGCCGATAACCGCGTTGTCGCCGAACGCGAATTACTGAACGAGACACAGTTACAGCAACTTGTTACCCGGGCCCAGGCAGTACAGCCGCAATGGCAACAGACTGCAGTAGCCGAGCGCGCTGCCTTGTGCCGGAAAGCAGTCGAGCACATGCTCGCCGACAAACAACGCCTGGCCAGGGAAATCACGTTGCAGATGGGCAGGCCGATACGCTATACGGACGCGGAGATCGACGGGCTTGCCGAGCGCGCACGGTACATGATCGAGATCGCCCCCGAGTGCCTGCAGGCCACCACCTTGCCGTCCCGGAACGGGACTGAACGCTTTATCCGCCAGGTACCCTTGGGGCTGGTGCTGGTCATCGCACCTTGGAACTACCCTTACTTGACAGCGGTCAACTCGGTGGTCCCGGCATTGATGGCAGGCAATTGTGTGCTGCTTAAACACTCGGCACAAACGCTGTTGTGTGCCGAGGCGTTTCAGCGAGCGTTCGATCTGGCCGGGCTGCCGGCAGGGGTGCTGCAGTACTGCCACCTCGACCATGACACCACCGGCTGGCTGGCACGGCACCCGGCGATTGCACTGATCGTGTTTACCGGTTCGGTACCGGGTGGTAAAGCCATCGAGCAAGCCTGTGGCGGACTGTTCAAAACAGTGGCGCTCGAGCTGGGGGGTAAGGATCCGGCCTATGTCCGCGCGGATGCCGATATCGCTTTTACCGCTGCGCAGCTTGCCGACGGGGCGTTCTTCAATTCCGGACAGTCCTGCTGCGCCGTCGAGCGTATCTATGTACACAAACGGATCTTTTCACAATTTGTCGATTCGTTTTGCACCCGGGTCAGCGACTACAGGCTTGGCGACCCCACCGACCCGGCTACTACGCTGGGACCGGTAGTCAACACCCGTGCCGCCAACCGGGTACGCCGGCAGCTGACACAAGCCACTGCGCAGGGCGCCACGGCATTGATCGACAGCACCCGCTTCGCGGCCGACCAGGGCAAGGATCAGTACCTGGCACCGCAGGTGCTGATCGATGTCGACCACGACATGGACGTCATGCGCGAGGAAACTTTTGGCCCGCTGGTCGGCCTGATGCCTGTCGACACGGACCATCAGGCAGTCACGCTGATGAACGACAGTCAATACGGCCTGACCGCCTCTGTCTGGACAGCCGATAAACAGGCGGCCATCATGCTTGGAAGGCAATTGCACACCGGCACCGTC
>Ga0256830_1001526_pt1 | contig 16263 bp, 9 predicted proteins | sample 128326metaG_FD_190537 | JGI IMG/M metagenome (GOLD analysis project Ga0256830, IMG submission 190537) | Hydrothermal vent microbial communities from Lau Basin, Pacific Ocean - 128-326 | ecosystem: Environmental > Aquatic > Marine > Hydrothermal vents | place: Pacific Ocean: Lau Basin | collected... | reverse complement strand
GTCCGAGCAAGGTGCCGAGCCGTTTCGAACCAAAACGAAACCCAAAATGACCATCGACGTGATCGATCACCCGAGCAGCCTGTCTCGGCTGCGTGAGGCGTGGCTGGAACTCGAAGAAGTCGACGGGGCCTCGGTCGTCGCTGGTTGGGACTTCGCCTCCACCTGGTGTCGCCGTCGGCTCGGAAGCGACAGGATCCATGTTCTTGCCTTCCGAAGAGGTTCCGAATGCGTCGGCATCGCGCCCCTGATGGTGGCTCCGAGAAAAATGGGACCGCTGCGCATTCCGACGATTCTCTACATGACCCGCAACGGTTTCGTTCCCGGAGTCCGTGTGATCAGCCGACCGGACTGTGCCGCCGACGTCGCACGAGCGATGCTCGAATACCTCCTCCATCGCGATCGTGCTTGGTCCGTCATCCGGCTGAACAACATCTCCCCCGAAGGGGCTCTCGACCTTGCCATTCGAGAAGGCGAGCGCGAGCAAGGTCTTCTCGTGCATCACGAAGCGCCGGAGTGCGCGGCGACGATCGAAGTTGAAGAGTCTTGGGAAAAGCTCTTTGCTCGTTTTCGCGAGGACCGGCGTAGAACCGTTCGAAAAAAGAACAAAGATCTCGAAGAAGTCGGCGAAGTGAGCAACCGATGCATCACCGATCCCGGCGCCGTTTCAACCGCCCTGGAAACCTGCTTCGACATCGCAGCGAGGAGTTGGCAGGGCCGGGCCGGCACTTGCATCGGCGCGTCAGAGGTGTCGCGCGACTTCTATCGGGATCTCTTCGAATCTTTCGCGCGGACGCAGCGGGCGCGTATCCAGATTCTCAGCTTGGATGACCGGCCCATCAGCTTCGAAGTAGCCCTCGGGAATCGCGGCTGTCATCACTCGCTCAAGATCGGCTTCGACGCGGCGTATCGAAGTTTCGCGCCGGGTATCCTGACGGTGGCTGCGGCGCTTCGGTCTGCGGTCGAACGGGGTGACCGACGCGCCGAGCTTTTTCATCCGGCCACTCGCTCCAAGCTGTCCTGGGGCGTTACCGCAACCCCCTCGCTGCATGCTACGCTTTTTACTTCCTCGCTTACGGGGCGGCTGCTTCATGCCGCCCGCGGCGGCCGTTCCACCGACCCCGTCGCCGCCACCCCAGCCTAAGGAGCCTACGCGGGCGGCACTCCGCACCGGCATTTCCGGAGACGGGGCTTGGTGCGGATTCGTGGTACGATTTCCGCATTCCAGGGCGAAGAGAAGTCGTGCCGCCCTGTGGCGAGTCGAAGGAGGCTGCGGTGCAGCCGAGCGCCATACCATTCGATGAGGCAACACCCGACGCGCGTTCCGGCGCGGAAATCGCGGCCTCGATCGTCATCCCGACCTACAACGAGGCCAAGAACGTTCCCGTGCTCGTCGAGCGCCTGCGCGAAGTGATGGGCCAACGCTCCTACGAGATCATCGTCGTCGATGATGATTCTCCCGACCTGACATGGTCCGTGGCGAACCGCCTCGGCGAGGAAGATCCGCGGGTGCGCTGTCACCGGCGGATCGACCGCAAGGGCCTTGGCTCGGCGATCGTGGACGGCCTGAGCCTTGGACGCGGCGAGCGGCTGGTGGTCATGGACGCAGACCTGCAACACGATCCGGCGGCGATCCCCCGCCTTCTCGACGCGCTCGATGATGCCGACTTGGCTCTCGGCACGCGCTACGGAGAAGGAGGAAGTACCGGAGAGTGGGGCATCGTGCGCGAGCTGATGTCCCGCGGAGCGACGATCTTCTGTCGCGTCTTGCTCGGCATCACCGCCACGGATCCGATGAGCGGCCTGTTCGCCATTCGCCGCGACTTGTTTCACGAACTCGCGCCCCGGCTCAATCCTCGCGGATTCAAGATCCTGATGGAAGTGCTCTACCACACCCGCAATCGCGCGCGCGTAGCCGAGGTGGACTACACCTTCGGCTTACGGCATGCCGGCGAGAGCAAGCTCGACAAAGCCGTGATCCTCGACTTCGTGCTCTCCGCCTTCGAACTGCGCTCAGGCGGTCTCGTTTCGCGGCGCTTCCTCAAGTACTGCGCCGTAGGTCTGCTCGGTGTGGCGGTCCAAACGATCGGCGTCTACCTGCTCAACGGCCCGCTCACACCACCGGTCGCTCTCGCCACTGCCATCGCGGCGGCGATGCTGCACAATTACCTGCTCAACAACATCTGGACCTTTCGAGACCGCCGCCACCGAGAAGCCACCGCGCTCCTCTCGGGGCTAGTACGCTTCGTCTTCGTCTCCGGATTCGGTGCGCTGATCAACCATTCGGTGACCACCAATCTTTTCCAGCTCACGGGTGTTCCCATGCATCTGACCAGCCTTGCGGGCATCGCGATGGCCACTGCGTGGAACTTCCTGCTCAACAGCCGCATCACCTGGGACTTCGGTCGCAAGGATGAGTGAGCCGACAAACGAAGAAACACAGAATCGCTGCGCCAAGTACGAAGGCTTAGCGATCGCCGGCGGAGCTTTGCTGCTCTTCGGTGTGGGAATCGGACTCCGCGGATTCTGGTTTCCCGACGAGCCCGATGTCGCCCAACCCACCATCGAGATGATGCGTCGTGCGGATTGGATCACGCCGACCCACAACGGGGTGCCGTGGATCGACTACCCGCCGCTGGTCTATTGGCTGGGGCATTTCTTCAGCTTGATCACGGGCGGCATCTCTCACGCGGCATTGCGCCTTCCGTCGGTCCTTGCCGGTGCCGCGCTGGTCTGGGGCACGTGGGCCGCGGGGCGACGTTGGTTCGGACCGTCGGTCGGGCGACTCGCAGCACTGCTGCTGGCCACGTTCCCGATCTTTGCCTGGCAGGCGATGAACGTGCATCCCGACATGTGCTTCGCCGCCGGGCAGGCACTCGGAATTCTCGCCTACATTCGCGGTGATGAAGAGCGTGGAGGGCGGCGCTTGGCTTGGTGGGCCGGCGCCTTCGTTCTCTTCGGCGCAGCCTGGCTTTCCAAGGGGCCGTTGGGACTGCTCTTGCCGGGCATGGTGCTCACGCTTTGGCAGCTCAGCCGCGGCCATTGGCGCCGCTGGCTGGCCATGGCGCCCTTGGCCTTGATCGCCGTGATGGTCGCTCTTCCCTGGTATGTCGCGCTCATCGCGGAGCAGGGCCGGCAGTGGGTGATGGATGAAATCTACGCCCAGAACTTCGCACGCTACGGCGCGGGCGACCGCGGTCATGCGCAGCCACCGTTTTACTACCTCGAGGTCATCTGGGCGGGTATCGCCCCTTTGGGTCTCGCCTTGCCCTGGGCCATCTTCGGCGACGGCTTTCGTCGCTGCCGCCGTGATCCGCGTCAGCGTGCACTGTGGATCTGGCTGGTCAGTTGCTTCGTTTTTTTCTCTCTCGCCGTCACCAAGCGCGAGGTCTACCTGCTCCCGACCTACCCCGCCATGGCGCTTCTGGTCGCCATCTGTTACGAGAACTGGCGCCGGCAACGCGAGGAAGGAAAGGCCCACTGGGCGGAAGCCCTCGTCGCGGGAATGACGGGCGGCGTTTTGGGCTTGCTCGCCCTGTTTTTCACCATACCGGTCGTTGCCCCCCAAGTGATGGCCGCGCGCTTGCCTGCAGAACAGGGGCATATTCTCGAGGCCTTGCGACCGGGACTGGCGCTGTTGGTTTTGGCGACGGCGATCGGGTCGTGGGGCGCATGGCTTCGCGTTTTTCGCAAAGCGAAAGCAGGCCGGTGGCGCGAGTGGGTGATCGCCGGACTCGTCCTATCCTTGATCGTCATCCAAGTGACGGTGCTGCCGGTCGTCGATCGCGTGCGCAGCTATGGGCCGCTCGTCGCATGGATGGAAGCGCGCTTGCCCGCGGGAGCGCCTTTGGCGATCTACGGCAAGGACTGGACCCGCAACAAGCGATGCGGCTTCCTCAACCACCTCTCCCCCGATCGAAAGGTGCTCGAGCTGCACTCGGAACGAGACCTGCAAGCTTTCCAAGCCGCCTACCCGCACTTGCCCTTGATCACCGGCTCCCAAGAACTCGAATCGCTGCTTCGCGAAAGTCCTGAGCTTGCCGACCGGGTGGGTCCGCGCTGGCACCTCGGCAGCCGTCCCTACATCGCGCTTCTCGGCACACCCGAACAGACGCCGGAAGGCGAGTGAGAGATTTTCGGAAGAGGAAATCTCAGCTCGAGACTTCGAAAGGCGGGGGCGGAGAGATCCCGTCTTGCTGGTACCGATGAACGATCTGCTGCAACTCATCGAAAAAAGCAGGGGGAGCGGCAATCACGGCACCGCTTCGAAGATAGTCGGATCCACCGAGGAAATCGCCCACGCGCCCACCGGCCTCCTCGATGAGCAGAGCCCCGGCAGAGATATCCCAAGGGCCGAGCCCTTCTTCCCAGAAAGCATCGAAACGACCGCAGGCCACCTGAGCAAGATCGAGCGCGGCGGAACCGGCTCGCCTTATGCCCGCAGCACGCGAAAAAACCGCGCGGAAAGTGCCTAGAAAGTGTTCTAGACGGTGATGCCTACGGAAAGGAAATCCGGTGGCGATCAGCGTTGCATCCAGGCTGGTCTTCTTCGAAACGTGAAGCCTTCGCTCGCCTAGATACGCGCCTTGGTGACGAGCCGCGCGGAACACCTCGTTGCGGCTTGGGTCGATGACGACCCCTGCGCGAATCCGGCCGTCCACCCAACATGCCACGGAAACGGCGAAGACGGGATAGCCGTGAATGAAATTCGTCGTCCCGTCGAGAGGATCGATGATCCAGCAGGGATTCCGATGCACTCCCTGAAGCGGCACGCGATCATCTGAAGTGTCTTCCCGCGCCTTCCTCCGGCCTTCCGGCGAACGTGCCGCAGCCTGCTCGGAGTCGATGCCCGACGAGCCGATTGCATCGCGCTCGCCCTCGGTATCGGTCGTGCGAAAAGAATCGGGCGATTCATCGTCGAAAGAACGCGGCTCCTCTTCTCCGAGTATCTCGTGTGACGGAAAAGCCTTCATGATGACGGCGCAGATCTCTTCTTGCGCACGCAAGTCGGCCGCCGTCACAAAATCATTGAGCGCTTTCGTCTCGACCCGAACATTTTCGAGCGCCTCGAGGTCCATAAAGGATCTGAGCGCATCGACCCCTGCGCGAGCAGCCTCTTCCGCGACATCGAGCAACCTGAGATCGTCACTGCGCATGCGGATGAATCACTCGCTTCGCCTTGCGAGACGAGCGGCCGTAAGAATGGCCTGAACGAGGCTCTCCTCGTTGGCGATGCCGCGACCGGCGATATCCATCGCGGTACCGTGATCAACCGACGTACGGATGAAAGGCAAACCGATGGTGACATTGACGGCGCGATGTTCGCACAGAGTCTTGACCGGAATGGTTGCCTGATCGTGGTAGAGCGCGAGCACCACGTCGTAGTCTTCGCGGCGCGCCCGCGTGAAAACGGTATCCGCGGCGATCGGCCCGGCCACCGTGATACCACGCTCGACCGCCCTTTCGATCGCCGGAGATATCTCGCGCATCTCTTCGACACCGAAGCGGCCGCCCTCTCCTGCATGCGGGTTGAGCGCAGCCACACCGATACGGGGACGCTCGCCGAAGAGAAGCAGCCACTGCTTGTCGAGAAGCTTGAGCATGCGCTCGATGCGTGCGCGTGTCACCTTGCGCACCGCCTCGCGCAACGACATATGCGTCGTCAGCAATGCGACCGAGAATTTCTCCGACCAAAAAAGCATCCCGACTTGCTTCGTCCCGGTGAGGCGGGCGAGCATCTCGGTATGTCCCACATCCGGGCTACCCGCCAAAGCCAGTGCTTCTTTGTGAATCGGCGCGGTCACGATGCCGTCGACCGTCTTGTGATGAATCATCTCGACTGCTTTTTCTACCGCAGCCGCCGCCAGCTTCCCTGCGTTCGCGGAAATCTGGCCGGCGAGAATGCCGTCGCTCGCTGCCTCCGCATCCACTTTCAGAAGAACCGGACGCCCACCGCGCCCTCGCTCGGGAAGGACATCCGTCACCGATGCGAAAGGCCATTTGAGTTTGAGATCGCGGGCGACGGTACGCAGAGACGCCTCATGGCCTACGACAAAGATGCGCGCCGCTGCCGTGACTTCCGGATGAGCGAGTGTCTTGAGAACGATCTCGGGGCCGATGCCGGCGGGATCTCCCGCGGTCAGAGCGAGAGAGGGCTTCCCCGCCTGCTGATTCGATTCTTCCCCGTTTTTTTCGTTCATCTCGGGAACCTACTCTCCAATGGATCGGAACACCAAGATTCATGCGATCGGCAATCCGTGCGACGTGCGCGCGTATCGGGCGGCTCGGGTGGTTGCGAAGCGTAGACCGCCCGGAGTGTCTCATTCGACCGGATCCGGATCTTTGTAGACGAACCTGATGTGACGTTTGTAGATCAGAAGGTTCGGTTCGTCGTCTCGGTGAACCTTGATGCAATCACGATCGTACCACTCGACCCAACCGCGAATCGTCGCGCCGTCGTCCATCACGACGCACATCCGCGTGCGAGAGGCCATTTGCTTGACGTAATAGTACTCTTCTGCGTGCGTCTTTTCCTGCGGAGCGGCTTTCCTGCGAGGGGTGCGTTCACGTCGACCCGCACCGTCCGCCTCATCGAAACCCACGCTCCTTTCCGGCTTTTCCCTCGACACGACCGTCTCTCCTGCTTTCCCATCCATTCGCCCGAACTCTTTCGTTTCAGGCGATACCGTCCCACACTCCCACCACGGAAAACGATATCACGGTGGTCATAGGATCACAATCCGCGCCGGGGGGGGGCGACGAACGAAGTCCGGCGGAGCACCATGGGCCGCCGCTTGCTGGGGATTTGCGCGGTAACGGAGCTTTCCCTATCTCTCCGGACGGCCTAGCGGATGGCTGCCAAGTCGCGCCATGGATCGATCAGCCGGCCGGCATAGGTGCGCCGCACCTCGATCTGGCCCGACTTCCAAAGCTCGGTGACGAAGTCGAGATAGGTCTTCTCGAAGCGCTTTTGGTTGATGGCGTCTTCGATCCGATTGCGCAGCTCTTCGAAGTCCGGAACCACCGCATCTTCGCGTTCGAGAACTTTGATCAGGTGCCAGCCTCGACTGGTGGCAACGGGCGAAGAAACTCCGCCAACCGGCACCGTCTCTGCGGCCTGTGCGAGTTCGGGCGCGAGATCGCTTGTCTCGAAAGGTCCGATCTTGCCGTCGAGCGCCTTCGATGGAGACTCCGAAGCCTCTTGCACCAACGCGATGAAATCCTCACCTTGTTGCGCACGCGCCGCAAGGTCTTCGATTTCTTGACGACGACGCTCCTTCTCGCTTTCGCCCTCCGCTTCGAGAAAGACTTCGCGAAAGGTCACGACAGCCGCCGTTCCGTATTCGCTGCGGTGCTCGTCGTAGTACTTTCGCGCCATCTCTTCCGAAACCGCCATGCTATCCATGACCTGCGTCTGGATGACCATGTTCGGCGCATAGTTCATCACCAGCTCGTCGGCAAAGAGATCACGATCTTTGCCGTACTGCTGCAGCAGTTCGTCCAATTCGGCATCGGATTTGATATCGCGCGATTCGCGAAAGCGCTTGATGAGATCCGTCTTGACCGCGTCGATATCGTAGAGGCGCTCTGCTTCCTGCACCAATAGGCGCTTGTTGATCAGATCGACCAGCGTCCGCTTTTGAATCTCTCCCACTTGTCGAAGCAGTGCATCGCCACTGATACCCTGTTGCTGTGCCTGCAACATGGCGAGCTGTTCCGACTCGGCGAGTTCGGTATAGGTAATGATATCGTCGTTGACCCACGCCACGATGTCTTCGATCACCCATGGCTCATCGGCAGCATCACCTCGGGCGGCATCGCCCGGGGCAAGATCATCCGGAGAATCCTGGGCGAATATCGGTAGACAGAATGCGGTCGCAAGCAACATGACCGCGGAGAGCGCGGCGAAGGCGGATGAACGGCAGGCGGCCCACCGGGCGTCAATTCTCGTTTCGACATGCATTCCACGAATCCTTCAAGGTCCGCACGAGAGCGGCCGAGCCGTCCCGCGCGAGTCCTTAGTCACGATTCTCGACATCGCTCCACCCGGCCTTTGGAGGCCTGATTCCTTCTTGGCGCGCGAGTTCGAATAGTCGCTCCTGACGGAGTTGCCCAAGTTTGCGCGAAAACAAGCGATCGCGCACCTGCGCGCGTTCCCGGCTGCGGTCCGGGTCAGGGTCGCGGTTTCGAGCTTCGAGGTTGAAGATGTAATAGGATCCGTCGATCTCGAGCGGTCGCGACACCCGACCCTCTTGCAGCTTCTTCAGCAACTCCGCGGCTTTTCGTGGCAGCACATCCAAGGATCGCTCCTGCAATGCGCCTTTGTCCGGTGAGATGGACATCTCTGCCGCCACGAACTCGAAGGATTCTTTTTCGCGTGTCACGCGACGATAGGCCCGGGCGGCGTCGCTTTCAGTCGGCAACATGATCTGCCGAAAAAAGAGAAATTTTCGGGCCCGCGACTTCGACTTGCCGGCGATGATTTCCTCTACCTCCTCTGCCGAAACACCGACTTCGGCAGCCAAGACTCGCTCCACGTACAGATCGGCGAGAAGGCCCCGCCGGGCCGCGGCCTCGGCATCCGGAGCGCTCCATTCCGGGTGCGCCTGCATCAGCCGCGCACTTTCCGCCGCGAGCCTCTCCGGCGACGACGACAGACCGAGCCTTTCGGCAGCACGAGCAAGCAACAACTCCGCAAGGAACTCCTCATAGAAACGATCCCGCGAACTCTCGTCGATCTCGTCCGGCGGCAGTCCCACCTCGCGCATCAGGTACTCGCGAAAATCGTCTTCAGAGATGGCATCATCGCCTATGCGCTCGACGCGGTGCCCCCCGTCACCCCCGGAGTCGGATCCACGCGAGCAAGATGCAACCCAAGCAAGAGCCGCCAGAATCCCGATCGTTGCCATGCGTGCAAGCTTCATCACTGAGCCAGCCTGCGCAGCGCCAGTGTCGCCGCAGCGATTCGATCCGCGTTCGGATCGATGACCTTCATACGCACGATTCCTGCCGGTGTCACTTGAATGTCGGGGTTTTCCTGCATCAAACGGACGATCTCTTCGGCGTTCACCTTGGGTCGTTCCCCGTAGCGGACGGCAATGCACTGCCCCGTCCAGTCTATGCCGATGGCCCCCTGCCGGGCAGCGAGGAGGCGCAGATGGGCCAGCCGGAAGAGGTTAGCCGCTGAGTCGTTGATTCGCCCGTAACGATCTTCGGTCTCTTCGCGCAAGGCGTCGATTTCCTGCTCGCTCTCGGCAGTGGAGAGCCGCTTGTAGATCGCCAACCGCTGCCCGGAGCGCGGCACATAGCCATCTCCGAGGGATGCAGAGATTCCCAGGTTGATGGTGACCGGCTCGGGCTCATCCTCGAGCGGCAGACCCCGCAAACGACGGACTGCGTGCTCGAGCATCTGCGAATAAAGCTCGAAGCCGACTGCCGCCAGATGCCCGGACTGACGGGCTCCGAGAAATTCTCCCGCTCCCCGAATTTCCAGATCGAGCGCCGCGATGCGGAAGCCGGCACCGAGTTCGGTGAACTCGACGAGGGCCGAAAGGCGACGACGGGCTTCAGGAGTCAGAGATCGGCGGGAGGGAATCACCAGATAGGCGAACGCTCTTTGGTCGGATCGTCCGACACGACCCCGCATTTGATAGAGCTGCGACAAACCGAAACGATGAGCTTGATTGATGATGATCGTGTTGGCACGCGCGATATCGAGACCGTTCTCGATGATCGTCGTGGCCACGAGCACGTCGAAATCTCCCCGCAAAAACCCAAGCATGGTTTCTTGCAACATGCCCTCGGGCATCTGTCCGTGTGCGTGTCGAAAACGTGCTTCCGGAACCCACTCGCGCAAAGAGGCCGTCATTTCTTCGATTCCCTCGACTTGCGGATGAACGAAGTAGACCTGCCCTCCGCGTCCGACCTCGTTGCGAATCGCAGCGGCGATCAATGACGGCGACCATGCCGCAAGATGCGTTTGAATGGCCAAACGATTTCGCGGTGGTGTCTCGATGACGGAGAGATCTCGCACCCCCGCCAAAGACATCTGCAAGGTTCTCGGTATGGGTGTTGCGCTCATGGATAGCACATGAACACCGATGGAGAGCCTCTTGATCATCTCCTTGTGTTTCACGCCGAAGCGCTGCTCTTCGTCGATGATCAGCAAGCCGAGCTTCTTGAATGCGACATCCTTGCTCAGCAGGCGATGCGTACCGACCAATATATCGACGTCTCCCTGCGCGACTTGGGAAAGAATTTCTTTGTTCTTGGCGGGTGAATGAAGACGCGAAACGCTCTCGACGCGTATCGGCCAGGCTGCGACGCGCGCGCGGAAGGTTTGCTCGTGCTGAAATGCGAGCACGGTCGTCGGAACGAGAACCGCCACCTGTCGGCCTTCCTGAGCGACCTTGAAAGCCGCTCTTAGAGCCAGTTCCGTCTTGCCGAAGCCGACGTCCCCAACGAGCAGGCGGTCCATCGGTTCCGTACCGGCCAAGCCGGACTTGATCGCCGCAAGCGACTCACGTTGGTCGGGAGTCAGTTCGTGAGGGAAGGAGTCTTCGAATTCCTCCTGCCAGGCATTGTCGGGACCATAAGCGTGAGCCTTGACGGCCTTTCGTCGCGCGTAGAGGTCCAGCAACTCGCTCGCAATCTCTTCGACCGCCTGACTTGCTTTGCGACGCTTGCGTTCCCATCCCTGACCACCGAGGCGGTCGAGCGGAACGACCTTGATATCGCCGCCGGAATACTTCTGCACCAGATCAAGACGTGTCACGGGCACGAAAAGGCGATCTGTTCCCGCGTATTCGATCAGCATCATCTCTTCGGCGACCGTACTTTGCCCGGGTCGATTCCGCTGCTCGAGACCGACATAGCGCCCGACACCATGATCGATGTGAATGACCAGATCGCCCGGCTTGAGATCGCGTAGGTCCGAAAGAAAGGCCTCGCTGCGGCGTTTTCGTTTCGGCGGTGCGACGGGATCTGCACCGAAGAGATCTTTCTCCGCGTAGATGACCGGACCGTTCCGGCCGAAGACGACACTTTCGGGAACGGCTCCCGGTACGATGACGATCTCACCCTCGCCGGGATGCCCGTCCGCATCTTCCGTGACTTTGCGACATTCGAGCCCCGCCTCCACGAGCACCTCGGCGATGCGTGCGCGTCGCCCTTCGGCCCGAGCAACGATCACCACCGTGCGGCCTTCATCCCGTTTTTCGCGCACGTCTTCCGCGAGTTCGTTCAACCGTCCGAGAAAAGTCTTGCCGGGCCGCCCACCGAGGTCGACGACCCGCCGCCCGTCCGGGGGAGCGACCGCGAGATCTCCGATGTGCAAGCGTGCGCGCTCGATGGCGGCGCATTGCTCTTCCGGACGCTGGTAGACCTCCCGCGGCGGTGGCAGATCCTCGCCCTCCTGCTCTTCGAAAGCGCGACGGCGATCGGCCCAGAGGTCGGCGACTTTGTGGTCCACCTCATCGGGCTGATAGACGATGATGCGGTCGCCGAACCAAGTGCCCAGCGCGACGAGATCTTCGCGATAGAATGAGGGAATGCCTTCAATGCCGTTGAGCATTCCTTGCAAGTGATGCGCTGATCCTTCGAACCCGCCGGCCTTATTCTCGAACAAGACCTCGCGGGCGGCGCCCATCAGGCGGTCGAGAACCCGATGGGCCTGCTCCGCGGACATCGGGGCCTCACGAGCGGGTAACAAGCGGTACGTTTGCGTTCTTCCCGTCGTGCGTTGCGTCGCGACATCAAAATGGCGAATCGAATCGATCTCATCGTCGAAGAGTTCGACTCGCACGGGTTGCTCATCCTGGGGCGACCACACGTCGAAAAGCCCACCCCGACGTGCGAATTCCCCAGGCCCCGAAACGACGTCGACCACGCGATAGCCTTGATCCACCTGCCGGCGGGCCAAGGTCTCGAGATCGAGCGTATCCCCGACCGCGAGTTCGATCGCCCAGGACTCGACGACGCTTCGGCAAGGCACCGGAACCAGCAAGCCCGCCGCCGAGGTCAAGACGACCGCGGATCCCTCTTGCGCCATGGCATCGAGCGTTCCGACACGTCGCGCAGATGTCGCCGGATGGGCGGGCAAAGACCGATAGGGATCCGCGTCGTGGGCCGGCAATCGACACACCGGAACGATACCGGCGAGCGCACGTTCCAATTCGCTCGAGACTTCTCGCGACGTGGCTTCATCCGGCGTCACCACCAAGATCGGCCGGTCGGCGAGACGAGCTGCGGCCATCAAGGCGAGCAAGCGTGCGGTGGAAGACATCGATGCCAAGAGCACGGACTCGCTCTTGGAAGAGAAAGCCCTCTCTAGGACCGCGAGGACCTCCGGCCCGAGTACCCTACCGCTCCATTCCGAAAGATGACTCACGGGCAGCAGGATGGACCATCGTCGACGTTATCGCTACGCCGCAGCAGCCGTGTTTACTCGAAGGAAACGCGTTTATCTCACGGTGAATGCCGCGCACCGCAAGGCTTTTCGGGCATCGGTTGAATCCCTCGAGGCGATCACTACATTCCGCCGCGTTGGGGTGCGCTTCGAATGTCGTGTTCGGAGAGCGTCGTGCGGTCTGCGAAGAGGGAGGATGCAGCAGGAGGAGCGCTGATGCGGGGTGGCTGGTCAATCTTCACGAACTTCTCTCGAAATGGTATGCAAAGGGCGCAGGATGCGTGGCCGTCGGCATTCTTGGGCTTGGCCCTCGCGTTCTCTTTCTCCAGCGCAGCGTGGGCAACCCCTTCGGACTGCACTGACGGTGCGATGGATTCCGGAGGTTACGCCTGTGCCGTACTCGGAAGTGACTCGATTCCGGACATCTCCCCCTCCGCTGGAGGCAGCGGAGTACCGATCTCGTGGAAAATCTCGAATTGCAACGGAACGGTGGGCGACGATTGCTTCGAGTCGATCAACCTGAACGGAACCTTCTCGTTCTATGGCGTCGACCACACCATCGCCTACGTCGGTTCCAACGGATACCTGAGCTTCGGGACCGGTTACACCGAACCGGTGGGATCACTGACGATTCCCGCTTCGGGAATTCCCAACAACGCCATTTTTGCCTACGGTGACGATCTCGATCCGAGTTCGGGGGGACAGGTCTACGTGAGCACGAGTGGAACCTGCACCGGAGAACGAAACGGACACACTTGCGTCATCGTCCAGTGGACCGACGTGGCCCACTATGATTTTCCCGGGGCTCAAATCACCGTGCAGCTTGCCTTGGATATGATCACCAACGAATCCATCGTGGAGATCGAAAAGGAAGACGGCCTCTTCGGCAGCGCATCGTCGCTTCCGCAGGTGCTCGGAACGGAAAACAGCAACGGATCGGCCGGCCTCTGGTACAAGAGCGGTTCGGATCCCGATTCCGGCGCTGCGACCGCCGGGACGGACTTGATCTTTGCTGCGGGAGACACGACGCCCCCCGGCGATATCGCCAAGTTCAGCACCGCCTCGCGTTCTCAGGTCGTCACGCTGGAGTGGCTAAACCCAACCGACTTCGACTTCGCCGGAGTTCTGGTGCTAAGAAGGCTGGGAAGCCCGGTCAACGCGACGCCGACGGACTCCGTGACCTACAGCGTGGGCGATACCATCGGAAGCAATACCGTCACCTGCGTGACGACTTCGGTCGATACATCTTGCGTGGACTCGACCGTCTTCGATGGTAACGACTACTACTTCAAAGCCTTCGCTTACGATACCTTCCACAATTACGCCTCCGGCATCGAGGTGCGCAGCCTCCCCCGCAGCACGAAGAACTTCAAGTGGGCCGTGGCGACCTCGGCATCGAGCCTTGCGCCGACGGGAACCGTCGCCGGCCAGTACGTCTTGGCCGTCGGCAACGACTACTTGCTGCACCGACTCAACGAAACGGATGGCACACGCGGAGGATGGGATCCTCCCAACGCCGGATCCGCCATCCAATCCCGCCCGATGGCGGGCGACCTGAACATGGGCGTTGGTATCGCCGACTACACCTCATACACCACGACTCAGGATGGCTTGGTCTTCCGTCATAGCCTCGATGACGGCGTCGTCGACGGCTTTGCCGATGCGGTCAACGACGCCGGATGTGCGGCGGGCTCCCTGCAGGGCGGCCCCGTAGCCATGCTCGATGCGATCGACGGGAATGCGAACGACCTCGACGACGTGGTCATCGTCGCCACTCGCTGCGGAGCGAGCGACAACCGCATCCTGATGTACTCACATGATCTCGGAACACTGTTCGACTCGTATGGAGGTGATGAAGACGGCGACGGCACGGGGAACACGCTCGGCATGTCCAACGCCGCCCCCTTCATTCTCTATCGCGATACGGCTTTGAACCTGGTCTATGTCCCGCTGCGGCAAGACGGCGACGACAACGAGTCGTTGGTCGTCCTAGCCGTCGGAGAGAACCTAGGAAGCCCGGAATTCGTTTCCCCCGTGTACTCGGAGATCGTCGGGGTCGGTGACGTCGATGCCATCCCGGTGGCTTTTCCCTTCGGAGGCAGCACCAGCGACATCCGATTGGTTTTCGGCAATCGAGACGGCGAAATCTATCTCTACGACGCGGTGAATCGAACGGGAGGACCTGCTTCTCCTTTGGTCTATAAGGACATGCAGGCCACCGCGGACGGCGCCGTACGAGGTGTCGCCGTCAGCGGCCCGATCAACGACGGTGCCGGCGGCAAGGAGCACTGGGTCGTTTGGAGCACCGACACCATGGTCCACGGCATCAAGATTCCCAACGGTGCGGCCGACCTAGACGGGACGACCCACTGGTCCATCAACATCACCGGTCCCTCCACACCGCTGGTTCTTCGCTATGTCGGCGGGATCGACAATGTGCGGGCCTTCGTCGGAGATTCCGCGGGTGTTCTGCACGACATCGATGTCACGACGGGCTCGACGATACGCACCTACCAAGTCGAAGCCGGTACTACGCTCGGTGCGCCGACTTTCGATTACAACGATGGTACGAACCAAGGCGTCGTCGTCGGCACCAGCAGCGGAATGATTCACTGGGTCAAGATCAAATAGCCTAAGTCTGCGTCGAGGGCTCAGGGCGGCGCTCACGCGCCGCCCTTTTTTTCCGGGGAAAAGAGAGTCGCGTATTTCTTCTCCAGGGCCTTGAGCTTCTTGGAAGAAAGGCCTCCGAGAGATTCTATGGCGCGACGGAGGCGCATGCGTACGATATCGGAACCTAGAATCTGCATCGACTGATAGAGGGGGGTCGAAGCCCGCGACCCGCTGACCGCGACATAGAGCGGCGAAGTCAGGACCCTGATCTTCAGGTCGAGCTTTTCCGCCAATTCCACGAGCGTTCTTTCGATGCTCTCCGCTTCGAAGGCCGGCAATGCCTCGAATCGCCACACGACCATCTGCAACACCTCAGGCAGCTCGGAGTCATCCCTCCCCTTCAGCTTCAAATCGCCCGGATCGAAGGGAACCTCGTCGGAGAAGAAAAAAGCGGTGAGGTGACCCCAGTCGGCAAGAGTCTCCAGCCTAGGTTGCGCCAGGGGCAGAATGCTCTCGATCATTTTCGCGTTCAAGGCCCAGGTTTCGAGTTCGCGACGGAGCGCGGTCGCATCGTAATCTTCGCGGATATAACGGGCGTTGAGCCAGCGCAGTTTTTGAACATCGAAAACCGGGCCGCCAAGCGTTATGTGCTCGAGTCGAAAAGCGGCGATCATCGCCTCCAAATCGAATTTCTCCTCCCCTCCGGGCATCGACCACCCCAGCAAAGCGAGAAAGTTTCGCAGTGCCTGGGGCAAGTAGCCTGCACGTCGATAGTAGTTGATGGACGTCGGATTTTTTCGTTTCGATAGTTTTGACTTGGTCTTGTCCGCGTTTCGCAAGAGCGGCAGATGGCAAAAGACCGGCGGCTCCCAACCGAAATACTCGTAGAGTTTGACATGCTTGGGCAGGGAAGAAATCCATTCTTCGCCGCGAATCACATGTGAAATTCTCATCAAGTGATCGTCCACGACGTTGGCCAAATGATAGGTGGGAAACCCATCCGACTTGATCAGGATCTGATCATCGATCGAAGCCCAATCCTTGCGCACCTCACCGCGCAGAAAGTCCTTCATCAGGCACTCGCCGGCATCGGGAACTTTCATGCGGATGACATGTGGTTCCCCCGCATCAGCGCGGCGTCGCGATTCTTCGGCGGAGCGCTCTCTTCCCGCGAAATCCCGGAAGGCCTGAATGCCCTGTTCGCGCTGTTCGAGCCGCAGCCGTTCGATCTCTTCAGTGTCTAGGCACGA
>Ga0256830_1001525_pt1 | contig 16265 bp, 13 predicted proteins | sample 128326metaG_FD_190537 | JGI IMG/M metagenome (GOLD analysis project Ga0256830, IMG submission 190537) | Hydrothermal vent microbial communities from Lau Basin, Pacific Ocean - 128-326 | ecosystem: Environmental > Aquatic > Marine > Hydrothermal vents | place: Pacific Ocean: Lau Basin | collected... | reverse complement strand
CCCCAATACCACGCCCCGGCTCCCGTCCCCGGTCCCCCGTCCCCGGTCATTCTGAGGGCACGAAGTGCCCGAAGAATCCCCCTCACCATCGCTGAGCTTCTTCCCACCCACCCGACAAACCAATCAGACCAATCAGACCAATAAGACCAATTAGACCAACCAACCCCCCGATCCCCATGCCCTACAAAACCTTACTCTTCGACCTGCAAGACGGTATTGCCACCGTCACCCTCAACCGCCCGGAAGTGCTCAACGCGGTCAACATGGACATGCGCCACGACTTCACCGCGCTGGCCGAACGGCTGTTTTTCGACCCCGAAATTCGCGTGGTGGTCTTCACCGGCGCGGGCCGCGGCTTTTCCTCCGGCGGGGACATCAGCCACTTCGAGAAAGACTGGCTGACACCCGAATTCCGCGCCAACAGCCGCCGCCTGACCAAGTTCTTCGACGACCTGGAGGCCCTGGAAAAGCCGGTCATCGCGGCCATCAACGGCCCGGCCACCGGCGCGGGGTTGGAACTTGCCCTGGCGTGTGACATCCGCCTGGCCGCGGAGAGCGCCACCTTCGGGTTCCGCGAAAACTACATCGGCCTGATCCCGGGCGTGGGCGGCTGCGCCCGCTTCATCCGCACCATCGGCCTGCCCAAAGCCAAAGAACTGATCTGGATGGGCACCATGATCCCGGCCACAGAAGCCCACCAGATCGGCCTGGTCAACAAAGTGGTGCCCGACGACCGCTTGATGGAGGAGGCCCACACCTACGCCCGCACCCTGCTCAAGCGCGCGCCGCAGGCCATCGGGTTGGCGAAAAAATTGCTCAACACCATCGCCAACATGGACCAGACCTCGGGCATCGTGGTCGAGGGCCTGGCACAGTCCATTCTGATCAAAACCGAAGACCACCGCGAGGGCATCCGCGCCTTCCGCGAAAAGCGCAAACCCCAATACCAGGGCCGCTGACATGCTGATCGAGTTCGAAGGCAAACGCCCCCAGATCGGGGAAGGTGTGTTCATCGCGCCCAACGCGGTGCTGATCGGGGATGTGCGCGTCGGGGACGGGGCCAGCATCTGGTTCGGCGCGGTGCTGCGCGGCGACCACGGCACGATCCTGATCGGGGCCGGCAGCAACGTGCAGGACAACGCCACCCTGCACGTGCCGGAAGATTCGTTCACCATTCTGGAGGAAAACGTCACCGTAGGCCACGGCGCGGTGCTGGAGGGCTGCCGCCTGGGCGCGCGCAGCGTGGTGGGCATGAACGCGGTGGTGCTGCACCGCGCGGAGATCGGCGAGGAGGTGATGATCGCGGCCGGTAGCGTGGTGGCCGAGGGAATGAAGGTGCCGCCGCGCACCCTGGTGGCCGGTTCACCCGCCCGGGTCAAAAAGGAACTGACCGGCAGCGCATTGGACTGGATTCAACGCGCCGCGACCGCGTACCACGGCCTGCGCGACCGCTATCTGGCGGAGCGGGTAGGCAGGTAGACAAGGCGGTCTGATTGGTCTGATTGGTCTGATTGGTCTAAGTGGTCTGAGTAGTCTGACTGGTCTGAGTGGTCTGAGTGGTCTGAGTGGTCTGACTGGTCTGACTGGTCTGAGTGGTCTGAGTAGTCTGAGTAGTCTGACTGGTCTGAGTGGTCGAACTCGTTGCGCAGGATGAAGGTAGACGAATACGACAAGTAAGACACGTAAGACGAATCAGACAAGTAAGACAAATAAGACAAATAAGACAAATAAGACAAGTAAGACAAATAAGACAAGTAAGACAAGTAAGACAAATAACATGAATCTCCCACCATACCCCGTCATCGACGCTCACGTACACATCATGCCCTGGCCCCTGGTGCGGCCGGACGCCAAAGCGCGCATGTCCAACCGCCCGGATTTCGCCGAGATCGAGGCCATGTCCCGCGACCCCGACCGCCTGATCGCTTACATGGACGCGCGCAACGTCGAAAAGCTGGTGATGATCAACTACGTCAGCCCCTCGGTAGTGGGCTTCACCGAGGAGGCCAACGAGTTTTCCGCGCAGATGGCGCGGCCTTACCCGGAGCGGCTGATCCCGTTCGGCGGCATCGACCCGCGGCGGGAGGCGGACGTGGCCGCGCGCATGGATTACTTGCTCGGCGATCTGGGGTTGCGCGGCATCAAAATCCATCCCCCACACCAGCTTCTGCACGTCAACGGTTATTTGCACTCCGACACCCTGCGCGGGTTGGCTACGGTGTACGAGAAGTGCATCGAGTACCGCGTGCCCGTGATGGTACACACCGGCACTTCGATCTTCCCGCGGGCGCGCAACAAGTATGGCAACCCGCTGGACATCGACGACGTGCTGATCGACTTCCCCGAATTGAACGTGATCATCGCGCACGGCGGTCGCCCGCTGTGGATGGACGAGGCCTTTTTCCTGCTGCGCCGCTTCCCGAACGCGTATCTGGACATCTCCGGCGTGCCCCCCAAACATTTGCTGCGCTATTTCCCCTGGATCGAGCGCGTGGCAGACCAGACCATGTTCGGTTCGGATTGGCCCGGCCCGGGGGTGAAGGACATCGGGCGCAACATCGAGGATTTTTACGCGCTGCCGCTTTCGGAGGACACCAAACGCAAAATTTTGCGGGAGACCGCGGAAAAATTGTTCGACCGCTCCCTGGATTAATCGATTTGGACAGAGGGGGAGATTTGTGGCAATAGCCCATCCCCGTCCGGCAAAATCAGCGGCGCACCGTTGTCCGGGTGGGGCAGGATGGTGACCGGTATCTGGAAAACCTCGCTCAGATTCTGGCGGGTGAGCACGGCGGCGGGCCTCCCCTGGGCGAAAACGCGCCCCGCGGCCAGCAGCGCGATCCGGTCGGCGAACAGGGCCGCGGCGTTCAGATCGTGGAGCACCATCAACACGGCCAGCCCCTGATCGGTGGCCAGCCGGCGCACCAGCTTGAGCAGGGTGGACTGGTGGCGCAAATCCAGATGGGTGGTCGGCTCGTCGAGCAGCAGGAGAGGCGTGTCCTGCGCCAGGGCACGCGCCAGCAGCACGCGTTGCTGTTCTCCGCCGGAGAGTGTGCCTACCGGCCGGCGGGCCAGGTGATCGGTCTCGGTCAACGCCAGGGCGCGGCGCACGCGCGCGTGGTCGCTTTCCCCCGCGCTGCCCAGCCAATTCAAATGCGGCGTGCGGCCCAGTAAGACGGTCTGGTACACGCTGAAATCCGGCGGCAGCGCGCGCGCCTGCGGGACCACGGCCATGTAGCGCGCTCGCTCGATGGGCGACAGCCGCGCCGCGTCCCGTCCCCCGACCCGGATCAGGCCCTCTTTCGGCGCAACCACCCCGCTGACCGCGCGAATCAGGGTGGACTTGCCCGCACCATTTGGGCCGATCACCGCCACCACTTCCCCCTCGCGCGCAGTCAGGCTGACCTGGCGCAAGGCCAGAAAATTTCCGTAAGCGACAGACAGGTTTTGGATTTCGAGCATGGGGGGCGAGTGTTGGGTATTGGGTATTGGGTATTGGATATTGGGTATTATTGCATCCTGAGCGGAAGGCGAACGCAGTGAGCCTGTAGTCGAAGGATGGGTATTGGGTATTACTCCCGCGAGCGGCGCAGCACCCAGAGGAAAAACGGCGCGCCGGCCAGCGCGGTGACGATGCCGACCGGCAGGGTTTGGGGGGCCAGCACGACGCGCGCCAGCAGATCGGCCAGCAGCAGCGCGCTGGCGCCCCCCAGGATGGAGAGCGGGATCAACCGCCGGTAGTCGGGCCCCCATACGATGCGCATCAAGTGGGGGACGATCAGGCCGACGAAGCCAATCAGCCCGGAAAAGGCGACCGCGGCCGCGGTGGTCAGCGAGGCCGCGGTGATCAGCAGCAGTTTGGCGCGCTCGACAGGCAACCCAAGCTGCTGTGCCTGCTCCTCGCCGAATTGCAGCACGTTCAGCGCGTGGCCGGAGAGCAGCAGCACGCCCAGGCCGACCAGGGTGTAGGGCAGCATGGCCAGCACCGGGGGCCAGCCGCTCAGGATCGAGCCGCCCAACAGCCAGCCCATCGCCCGGCGGATTTCCTGGGTGGAGCGCAGCATCAGGAACGAAGTCAGCGCGGTGGCGAAGGAGCTGACCGCCACGCCCGCCAGGATCAGGGTGGTGACGGGTACGGCGCGGCCCACGCGTGCCAGGTTGTAGACCAGGAAAACGGTCAGCAGCGCGCCGGCGAACGCGGCCGCGGGCACGGTGTACAGCCCCAGCAGTTCAGCCGGCCAGTTGATCGAGAGGGCGATCACCGCGCCCAGCCCCGCGCCGGTCGCCACCCCGATCAGGTAGGGGTCGGCCAGCGGGTTGCGGAACAGGCCCTGGTAGGCCGCGCCGCTACCGGCCAGGGCCGCGCCGGTCAGCGCGACCAGCGCGGTGTGCGGCAGCCGGATTTTGAACACGATGGCCTCGAAGGTTTCGGGCCAGTCCGGGATGATGGCCGTGGCGGGAAAACGCGCTGCCAGGATGCGCGCCAGCGTGCCCGGCGGGACGAACACCGACCCGACCGCCACACTGAGCACCAGCGCGGCCAGCAAGATGAGCAGGTTGAGGAGGAAGGGACGCATGTTCAGTATTCAGTGTTCAGTAGTCAGTGGTCAGTGGTCAGTGTTCGGTGGGCAGTGACAGAGCTTACGCACTTCATGCCTGCTGTTGCTTATGTCATTCTGAGACGGACGACCGGGGACGGAGGGCGAAGAATCTCGACCAGCGGGAGAGGGATTCTTCGGTCGCTGCGCTCCCAGATTCTTCGGTCGCTGCGCTCCCTCAGAATGACAGGGGAATGTCATTCTGAGCGACCAACGGGAGCGAAGAATCTCGGCGAGGGTGGGGGAGATGGAGACGGATGACGGGGGACCGGCGCGTGGCTATTTGGTGGTCGGGGCGACCGGCCGGTCGCCCCGACGGTCGCTGCGCTCCGGATTCTTCGGTCGCTGCGCTCCCAGATTCTTCGGTCGCTGCGCTCCCAGATTCTTCGGTCGCTGCGCTCCCTCAGAATGACAGGAGAGGGGCGGCTGCTGTCCCTGCCTATCCGGTTTCTTCCGCCTACTCTCCGAACACTTCGGGGTGCAGCAACTGGGCCAGGGCTTCCAGCCCGTCCACCAGGCGCGGGCCGGGGCGGCTGACCAGGTTGTCGTCGAAGGGGTAGACCGCGGCGTTTTGCACGGCGGCCAGCGCGTCCCAGCCGGGCCGGGCGGCCACATCTTCGGCGGTGATGCCGGCCCACATCGCGTCGCCGAGCAGGATGATGTCCGGGTTTTGGGTGAGCAGCTCTTCGATGGAGAGCTGGCCCCATGGGCCGTCGAGCACTGCGCCCACGTTTTCACCGCCTGCCAGGGTGATCAGGGTGTCGATGAACGTGCCAGGCCCGGAGGTCCAGGGCGCGTTGGGATCGGTGCCGTCCAGTTCGTAGAACACCAGGGGGCGGTCTTCGATCCCTGCCAGTTTTTCTTCGACCGCGGCGACGCGTGCCTGCAGCTCCGCGATCAGGGCTTCGGCCTCGGCTTCGCGGCCGGTGAGCAGCGCGACGGTGCGCAGGTTTTCGTACATGTCGTTCAGCGTGATGGGGTTGGGCAGGGCGTAGACGGTCAGGCCGAGGTCTTCGAGGGCCTGGATTTGTTCGGGCGCGGTAATGTCTGCGGCCAGCACCAGGTCGGGGTCGAGGGAGAGGATGGTTTCGGTGTCGAGTTCGTCGAAGCCGCCGCCGATGTCGGCCAGTTCCAGCGCGTCGGCGGGGAAGTCGGAGAAGCTGTCGCGGGCCACCATCTGCTGGCCTGCGCCGATGGCGAACAGGATTTCGGTGTTGGAGGGTGCCAGGGAGACGATGCGCTGGGCCGGGGCTTCGAGGGTGATTTCGCGGCCCAGGCCGTCCACCAGGCTGATGGCCGGGAGCGGCTCTTCGGTGGGTTCCGCGGTCGGTTCGGGGGTGGGTTCCGCGGTGGGGGGTGCGGTGGGCGCCTGGGTAGGCTCCGCGGTGGGGGGCAGGGTGGGTGCGGTGGTGGGTTCTGCGGTCGGGGCCGCGGTGGGTTGCGGGGTGGCGCAGGCGGCCAACAGGGCAGCGATTGCCAGAAAGGCTGTGATCAGAATCAGGGTTGTGTTTTTTCTCATGGGTGTTCTCCTGTGGGAAGTGTGGTACACCGTGTGTGTTGCACAGACCACAAAGTGTTCACAGCGCCTCACAGATTATTGTGCGGGAGGGTTGATTTTGCACGCCAATCAGGGGAACACTTTTCGTTCTGTGTTCCGGGATGCGTGCGTTTTAACGAAAAAATCCTGCCGCGAGGGCAGGGGTGGAGGGCAGGATCAAGGGTGATGTTGTGGCATTTCCACCTCCTTTCCGCGAGGTTTGTGGAAATTGCGCTCAGGGCAGGCGACCTGGCTCGTTCTTGGCGCGGGTTTCAGCCGTGAACTCACAGTTGCGGGACAGCGCCGGACTCCCGGTCGATCTGGCGATCTTCCGGCCACCGGCTTCGCTTTTCAGCCCTTCCATCCGGGGAGGCGGGCACCCTGAGCGAAATTGGATCAAGTTGTAAGGTGCTGGGGGTATTGTAACAAATTTTTCTTCCTGCGGGTGTATGGGTTTGGAGGCGGATTGACAGGGTGCCACTGTTCGGCCAGTGAGGTTACACACAGGGGTTACGCAGTTTATGCCTATGTCATTCTGAGACGGGCGACCGGGGAGGGGGGACCGGGGACCGAGGACCGGGGACGGGGGACGGTTGTTCGGCGCGTGGTTATTGGGGGTCGGGGCGACCGGCCGGTCGCCCCGACGGTCGTCTCAAGTTTCAATCCCCTTGTTCGGGGCGTGGTTATTGGGGGCGTCCAGGTGGTTGGATGGACGACCGGGGACGGGGAGCGAAGAATCTCGACCAGGGGGAGGGAGATTCTTCGGTCGCTGCGCTCCCTCAGAATGACATGACAGGCTGTGCTCCGGATTCTTCGGGCACTTCGTGTCCCCAGAATGACAGGGGGTGTGTCATTCTGACAGGACTTACGGATGTGCTCGTCGTTCGCCACTACGTAAATCCTGTTACACAGCGTTGCGTGGGCGACACGGGGTTTTTTGTTTTTTCTCTCTGTGTGTCTCGGTGCCTGCTCCGTGATACTCTGAGTTCCAATCGCTCTATGTTGCGGAAGGGTGGGGGAGGTAGGATTAAATGGCTGTTAAAATTTTTCGCCAATCCGGCGGAAGGTGGGTAAAATAGCGTAGAGCGCAATTACCCAATTACCCATCCTTCGACTTCAGGCTCACTCCGTTCGCCTTCCGCTCAGGATGCAACATCCAATATCCAATTACCCAATTACCCAATTACCCAATTACCCAATACCCAACACTAATCAGGATACACCAACCAACCCATGTACATCTGGCCTTTACCCAAAGTCGAGTTTCTCTCCCTCGATCAGATCGTGGAATTCCGTCCGGTGGCGCTGGTGACGACGGAGTTCGAGTGGGGAAAGTTGCGGGCACGGCTGCGGCTGCCGGTTGCCTGGCACGCGTTCATCCGCGAGGCCACCTTGCCGCATTGGGATGAACTGAGCGATATGCTGCAATCCGCGGTGGACGATGCGGGGGTGGCGGTGATCTACGCGCTGGGAGGTGGGTTGGCGACGGATGCGGCCAAGTATTTGGCGGCGCGCACCGGCCTGCCGCTGGTGGCGTTGCCCACTGCGTTGAGCGCGGATGTGTTTTTCACCTCGGAATCCGCGGTGCGTGAGGCGGGTTGTGTGCGGCACATCGAAACGCGCCCCCCCGACCGGCTGGTGGTGGACCTGGATGTGATCGCGGCCGCGCCCCGGCACCTGCGCGCCGCGGGGATTTGCGATGTGCTCTCGATTGCTACCGGCTGCTGGGACTGGAAATTCGCGGAGGAGGAGGGGAAGAACCCGCCCGGCATGGGGCACGTGCCCTATGTGGCCGAGGCCGCGCAGGCCATTCTACAGGGCGCGCTGGCGTGCGCGGAATCAGCCGGCAGGGGCGAACCGGATGGGCTGAAACAACTGCTGGACTGTCTGGCGCTGGAGGTGCAGCTACGCAACCAGATCGGACATTCGCGCCCCGAAAAAGGCAGCGAACACTACTTCGCCTACGCGGTGGAGAGTGAAATCGGCCCGGAACTCTCTCACGGCGAGCTGGTCGGGCCGGGCATTGTGCGCATGGCCGCATTGCAAGGGCAGGATAGCCAGACCCTAAGAGCCGCGCTGCACGCCTGCCGCGTCCCGCTCGACCGCATCCCCTTGCCGGTGGTGGACCGCACGCTGCGCAGCCTGTCTCACTATGCCTGGCGGCACGACCTGCCCTTCGGCATCGCGCATACGTTGTGAGTTGCGTTCAGTTCGTTTAGTGTCTATCCGAAAAATATCGTTGTGATGTCATTGCGAGCCCCAAAGGGGCTGCCTGCCCTGAGCAGCGCCGAAGGGAAGCGATCCCCTTTCATCGTCCAGGAGACTGCTTCGGCGGCTTCGCCGCCTCGCAGTGACACCCCCGCAAAGAATTTTCGGATAGGCTTTTAGATTGAAGTCCAGGGCCGAAGAGGGGGCAGCCTCAGGAAACAAATACGGGTGTGCTCTCCATCCGTTGTCATCCCCTCACGCCACCCCTTTACGAATTTGCATGAATTTCTTGGCGGTCTCCACCGCCACCGCCGCGTCGCGGCAGTAGGCGTCCGCGCCGATGTCCTCGGCAAAGGCCTCGTTGAGCGGCGCGCCGCCCACCAGCACGATGATGTCACCGCGAATCCCCTCTTCTTTCAGCGCATCGATCACCACCCGCATGTAGGGCATGGTAGTCGTCAGCAGCGCGCTCATCCCCAGAATGTCCGGCTTGTGCTCGTAAATAGCTTCCAGAAACTGCTCCACCGAGACGTTGATGCCCAGGTTGTGCACCTCGAACCCGGCCCCTTCCATCATCATCGCCACCAGATTTTTGCCGATGTCGTGAATGTCGCCTTTGACCGTGCCGATCACCATCGAGCCGATCTTGGGCGCGCCGGTTTCGGCCAATAGCGGGCGCAATACCGCCATCCCGGCCTTCATCGCCTTGGCCGCCATCAACACCTCGGGGACGAACAAAATTCCGTCTCGAAAATCGTCGCCCACGATTTCCATCCCGGCCACCAACCCTTTGGTCAGCACCTCATAGGGGGTCATGCCGCGTGATAGACATTCTTTGACCTCTGCGACGATCTCGTCCGCGTAACCGTCGTACAGGTCTTCCATCATCAGCTCGAGCAGCTCTTCGGTGGGCATTTGGGTGATGTCGATTTCATCGCTCATGTGTGTTTCTCCAAATTTGTGAGTGGTGTCCAACCACCGGCGGCGGGCAGCGCAGAACGAAAGGTGTTACGCGTGTGCATCTCAAAAGCGCCATCATCCGGTGGGGGCCATCTCGGTCACGAAACGGAACCGGTCGCCCCGGTACAGGCGTTTGCCATATTCGACAGGCCGGTCGTGTTGGTCGAAGGCGGTCCTGCGCTCCAGCATCAACGGCGCGCCAGCCTGCACGCCCAACACACCCGCCTCGTATTCCGTGGCCACCACGGCCTCCAGGCTTTGCCGCCCGCGGGATACCACCACGCCGTATTGTTGTTCGATGATGTCGTACACCAGCCGTTTGCTCCAATCGAATTGCTCCAGGTTGGGAAAACGCGCGGCGGGCATCCAAATCGTCTCCAGCACAGCCGGTGACTGGTCGATGCAGTGCAGGCGCTGGCAATGAAAGACGCGCGCTCCGAGGGGGATGCGCAAGGCGTTGGCTACCGTGGCTTCTGCCGGTCGCCGGTCGAAGTGTAACAGTCTGGTTCCGGTCAGGTAGCCTCGTTTTTGCATCTGATGGCTGAAAGAGAGGCGTTGATCGACGGTCTGCTCGATCTTGGGCGCGGCCACATACGTCCCCGCGCCCTGGCGGCGCACCAGCACGCCCTGCACCTCCAGCCGTTGCAAGGCCCGGCGCAGCGTCGAACGCGTGACACCCAACAGATTGCTCAACTTTCGCTCCGGCGGCAAACGCTCCCCAGGCGATAACTCGCCCGATTCGATCTGCTCCAGAAGCCCCGCGGCAATCTGCAAATAGAGCGGCAGATCGCCCGTGTCGTTGTCTATCGTCAGTTCAATCGCAGCCGTCGCGCTCATTTCGTTGACACCAATGCAGAGACTGGTATACTAAAAAGCCAAAAATTGGTACACACCATTTCTAACACAGAAACGCACAATTGGCAATTGTGGATCGGGCGCGTTCAGTGTTCAGTGTTCAGTTCGGATGACCCGGCAGCCAGGTAAGCGTAAGGAGCAGGGAGTAATGCCCCCCAACCACCCAACCGAGAACCAACCACCCCTGGTCGTCTTCATGCCTTCGGGCCGTCGCGGGCGTGTGCAGCAGGGACAATCCCTGCTGGAGGCCGCGCGCGGGCTGGGCGTCGAGATCGAAAGCATCTGCGCCGGGCGGTTGACCTGCGGAAAATGCAAAGTGCAGATCGAAGCAGGCCGCTTCGAGAAGCACGGCATCACCTCCCACCCCGATCACCTCTCCCCCCCCACGCAGGAAGAACTCGACCTGCTGGCGCGCATGTCCGCGGACGGCTGCCGGTTGTCCTGCCAGGCCTTCGTACAGGGCGACGTGCTGGTCTTCGTGCCTGAAGAGGCCCGCGGGCAGAAACAGATCGTGCGGAAATCGGCCACCGAACGCGCTATCCCAATCGACCCCGCGGTCCGGCAGGTGTACGTCGAGGTCGAGCAGGCCGCGCTGGGCGAACACCGCGGGGACTGGGGCCGGCTGCAAGACGCGCTGGCCGGACAGTGGCACCTGCACGACCTGAGCATCGACCTGCACGCGCTGCGCCGCCTGCAACCCGCCCTGCGCAAAGGCAAATGGCGGTTGACCGTCACCCTGTGGGACGAGCGGGAAGTGATTGAGGTGCATCCCGGCTACCGCGAGGGGGTCTACGGCCTGGCGGTGGACGTGGGCAGCACCACGCTGGCCGCCTACCTGTGCGACCTGCGCACCGGCCAGGTGCTGGCCACCGAATCGGCCATGAACCCTCAGGTGAAGTACGGCGAGGACCTGATGAGCCGCATCTCCTACGCCATGACGCACGCCGACGGCCTGAAGAAGATGCACGACGCCATCATCGACGCGCTCAACCGGCTGGCCGCCGCGGCTGCAAAACAGGCCGGGCTGCGCGCCCGCCACATTCACGAGGCCGTCCTGGTCGGCAACACCACCATGACCCACATCCTGCTGGGCATCGACCCCTCCGAGCTGGGGGGCGCGCCCTTCGCGCTGGCGCGCCGCGAGGCCCTGGACATCAAAGCCCGCGATCTGGGGCTGCGCCTGCACCCCGCGGCCAACGTCCACCTGCTGCCCTCCCAAGCCGGGCACGTCGGCGCGGACAACGTGGGCGTGCTGCTGGCCGAAGAACCGTACCACCAGGACGAAATCACCCTGATCGCGGACATCGGCACCAACGCCGAGATCGTGTTGGGCAACCGCGAATGGCTGTACAGCGCATCCAGCCCCACCGGGCCGGCCTTCGAGGGCGCGCAGATCACCTTCGGGATGCGCGCCGCGCCCGGGGCCATCGAACGCGTCCGTATCGATCCCCAAACCCTGGAAGCCCGTTTTCGCCTCATCGGCGAAGAACGCTGGTCCGACGAATGGCAGGGCGACCCGCCCGCGCAGCTGGCCGCGGGCATCTGCGGTTCGGGCATCATCGAGGCGGTGGCGGAGATGTACCTGCGCGGGGTGCTGCGCCCCGACGGACGCTTCGACCCCGGCCTCCAACACCCCCGCGTGCGCTGGAACGGGCGCAAACCCGCATACGTGATCGCCACCGCAGACCAGACCACCACCCGCGAACCCATCCTGGTCACTCAGGACGACGTGCGCAACATCCAGCTTGCCAAAGCCGCCCTCTACGCGGGCGCAAAACTGCTGATGAACCGCGCCGGCGTCACACAGATAGACCGCATCCTGCTGGCCGGCGCGTTCGGCAGCTACATCGACCCTCAATACGCCATGATCCTCGGCCTGATCCCGGACTGTGATTTGGAGAAGGTCTACGCGGTGGGCAACGCGGCCGGGGATGGGGCGCGCATCGCGCTGCTCAACCGCGGCAAACGCGGCGAGGCCCGGCGCATCGCCCGCCGGGTAACATACATCGAAACCGCGGTCGATCCCGACTTTCAGGAAGAGTTCGTGGCCGCGCTGCACATTCCCCACGCCCGCGACGCCTTCCCCCACCTGGACGGGCTGCTGCCCGCCCCCCGGCCTGTCCCCTCCCGCGGCAGAAGGCGAAGACGGCAGCTGAATTGAGTTTTGCGTTTATAATCCCTATGCTAAGCTGTAGGCCGTAGAGCGTAATTACCCAATTACCCAATACCCAATTACCAATACCCAATACCCAATACCCAATTACCAACACCCCATGGCTGAAACCATTCTCGAATCCAAAACCAAAACCGTCATCATCGGTCCCGACCGGCCTTTCACCATCATCGGCGAGCGCATCAACCCCACCGGGCGCAAGGCGCTGGCGCGCGAGATGGCCGCCGGTAACTTCGAGCGCGTCAAGAAAGACGCCCTCGCCCAGGTCGAGGCCGGCGCGCACATGCTGGACGTCAACGCCGGTATCCCGCTGGCCGACGAACCCGCCATCCTGGCCGAGGCCATCAAAGTCGTACAATCCGTCACCGACGTACCCATCTCCATCGACTCATCCATCGTCAAGGCTCTGGAGGCCGGGTTGGAGGTCTACGAAGGCAAACCGCTGGTCAACTCCGTGACCGGCGAGGAAGAACGCCTGGAGAGCGTGCTGCCGCTGGTCAAAAAATACAACGCCGCGGTGATCGCCATCTCCAACGACGAAACCGGCATCTCCGAAGACCCGGACGTGCGCTTCGCGGTCGCTAAAAAAATCCTCGAGCGCGCGCTGGACTACGGCATCCCCAAAGAGGACGTCATCATCGACCCGCTGGTCATGCCAATTGGCGCCATGCGCTACGCCGGACGCCAGGTGTTCCACATTTTGCGCCGCGTTCACGAAGAGTTGGGCGTCAACACCTGCTGTGGCGCGAGCAACGTCTCGTTCGGATTGCCCAACCGCGGCCCGCTCAACGCCGCGTTCCTGACCATGGCGATTGCCAACGGCCTGACCTCCGCCATCACCAACCCCATCGAACAAGAGATCAAACAGGCCATCATGGCCGCGGATGTGATGATGGGCAACGACGAAAACTGCACGACCTGGATCCGCGCCAACCGCCCGGCTCCGCCCGCTGCCCGAGAAGGCAATGGCCGCTCCAGACCCGGCCGCGAACGCCGGCGACGCCGGAGGCGGTGAGATGGCAGGGGGCGGCAGATCGTAGATCGCGAATCGAAAATCGTAAAGCGTAATTACCCAATTACCCAATTACCCAATTACCCAATTACCCAATTACCCATCCTTCGACTACGAGTGGACTTCGTCCACCCTCCGCTCAGGATGTAATTACCCAATTACCCAATTACCCAATTACCCAATTACCCATCCTTCGACTACGAGTGGACTTCGTCCACCCTCCGCTCAGGATGTAATTACCCAATTACCCAATTACCCCCCAACTCAAACCATGACCACTGCTCTCATCATCTGCGGCGCGCTGGGCCGCGAAGTGCTCGACATCGTCGCCAAACACGGCTGGGACGCGGAGGTGATCGGCATCCCGGCCCTCGACCACAACTACCCCGAACGCATCGCGCCCCATGTGCAGGAGCGCATCCGCGAGCTGCGCGGCCAATACGAACGCCTGATCGTGGTCTTCGGCGACTGCGGCTCGCGCGGTGCGTTGGACGCGCTGCTGGCACAATACCCGGACATCGAGCGCATCCCCGGGCCGCACTGCTACGAGATGTATGGCGGCCAGACCTTTCACGACTTGATGGCAGAGGAACCCGGCACTTTCTTCCTGACCGACTTTCTACTGCGCGGGTTCGAGGGGTTGTTCGTCAAAGAGATGGGGCTAGATCGCTTCCCGGAACTGCGCGATGAGTATTTCCGCAACTACAAACGTGTGGTATATCTGGCACAGAACCCGGACCCCGAGCTGCTCGACCGCGCCCGCGCCGCAGCCGAGTTCTTACAATTGCCCCTCGAAATTCGCGAAACCGGCTACGGCCTGCTCGAAGAACGGCTGGCGGGGTTGGTGAATGGGAGCGTAGAGCGTAAAGCGTAAGCGGGTAGGCAAGGTGGTCTGATTGGTCTTACTGGTCTGATTGGTCTGACTGGTCTGATTGGTCTGATTGGTCGAACTCGCTGCGCAGGATAAGGTAGACGAATACGACAAGTAAGACGAATCAGACAAGTAAGACAAGTAAGACAAGTAAGACAAGTAAGACAAATAAGACAAATAAGACAAATAAGACAGCTCAACACCTCGCACGCCCTGGAACGCTGACACTGACCACTGAACACTGAACACTGAACACTGACCACTGAACATCCCATCCCACAAGGCCTAAAGCCCAATTACCCAATTACCCATCTTTCGACTACGAGTGGACTTCGTCCACCCTCCGCTCAGGATGTAATTACCCAATTACCCAATTACCCAATTACCCAATTACCCAATTACCAATACCCCAATACCCCAATACCCAATACCCCACTTACCCCCGCCCCCCCCATGCACATCCTCGTAACCAACGACGACGGTATCACCGCTCCTGGGCTGCTGGCCCTGGCGCAAGAGATGCGCAAGATCGGCAAAGTTTCTGTGCTGGCCCCGGATCGCAACTGGTCGGCCAGCGGGCACGTCAAAACCATGCACCGCCCCCTGCGGGTCAAGAGAACGGTGCTGGCCGACGGCACGCCCGCGTTCGCCTCCGACGGCGCGCCCTCCGACTGTGTCGCGCTCGCGCTGCTGGGCTACCTGCCCGAAAGGATCGACCTGGTGGTCTCCGGCATCAACCCCTACGCCAACCTGGGACACGACGTGACCTACTCCGGCACGGTCACCGCGGCCATGGAAGCAGTCATCGGCGGGGTGCCGGGGGTGGCCTTTTCGCTCGATTCGCCCGAAAACCTGGGCCCCGAACGCGACTACGGGCCCGCGGCGCGCGTGGCACGCAAAATCATCGAAAGACTGCTCCACAACGGACTGCCCAACACCACCCTGCTCAACGTCAACGTGCCCTATCTGCCGGACGAGCGGATCAAAGGCTGGATGCCCACCCGCCTGGGGCTGCGCGTGTACCGCGATGCCCTCGACCGCCGGGAAGACCCGCGCGGGCGGCCCTACTTTTGGATCGGCGGCGATGTCCCCACCGGGGTGCCGGAAGCGGGTACGGATTTCGGCGCGCTGGCAGAGGGCTACGTGTCCATTACCCCCCTCAAACTCGACCTGACCGATTACCAGGCTCTCGAGCGGCTGCAAGTCTGGCAAAATCATGATGAGGAGAATGTGTAGTGCGCAACACAAACAAAAAGTGGAATCTGGTTTTTGTTCTCGGCCTGGCTTTGAGCGCGGTGTTCGTGCTCGGCAGCATGTGGGCCGCGGCCGCGCAGGTGCAGACGCCCGCCAGCGGGCCGCTCGATCTGAGCGTGGAAACCTTCGCCACTGGCCTGAACGCGCCCGTGGATATCGCCAACGCCGGCGACGAGCGGCTGTTCGTGGTCGAGCAGGGCGGCACAATCCGGGTGGTGCAACCCGATGGCACGGTGCTCTCCACCCCTTTCCTGGACATCACCGACCGGGTGCGCTCCATCGAGTACGAGCAAGGGCTTCTGGGGCTGGTCTTTCACCCCGACTATGCCAGTAACGGCTATTTTTACGTCAACTATACCCGCAACCCCGACGGCGACACCGTGGTATCCCGCTTTAGCGTTACCAACGATCCCAACCTGGCCGACCCGGATAGCGAAGTGATTCTGATGGTCATCCCCCAGCCGGCCGTCAACCACAACGGCGGGGACCTCAACTTCGGCCCCAACGACGGCTACCTGTATATCAGCACCGGCGATGGCGGAGGTGCGAACGACCCCAACAACAACGCTCAAAATTCGCAAATTCTGCTTGGCAAAATCCTGCGCATCGACGTGGATGGCGGCGGCAACGCTCCCGACTGCGCCAGCGGCCCTTACACCATTCCGGCAGATAACCCCTTCGCGGACGGCGCGGGCGGCGACTGCGACGAAATCTGGGCCCTCGGCCTGCGCAACCCCTGGCGGTTCAGCTTCGATCCGCTCACCGGCGACATGTTTATCGGCGACGTGGGCCAGAAT
>Ga0256830_1001524_pt1 | contig 16267 bp, 15 predicted proteins | sample 128326metaG_FD_190537 | JGI IMG/M metagenome (GOLD analysis project Ga0256830, IMG submission 190537) | Hydrothermal vent microbial communities from Lau Basin, Pacific Ocean - 128-326 | ecosystem: Environmental > Aquatic > Marine > Hydrothermal vents | place: Pacific Ocean: Lau Basin | collected... | reverse complement strand
TTTTGAGTTCGTTAACACTTGCCTTTCCAAAAATACCCCTGTATGATCTGATGACCTTTTTTCTATCTGCTTTCACAAAGATTTTAACCTTCTCTCCATCTTTCAGGTCAACCTTTTCAAGAGGTTTGAACACACCATTCTCGTAAATTGCTTCAATAACCTTCGGCATCAGATTATGTTCTGAATTTGACTTTTAAAATAGTTTTGTGCTAAGCCCTGATTATCTCGAGAAAATCAACCTTCTCAAAATCCTCATCAAAAGTGGCAATCTTATTTATTCCATAATGCCTGCATGTTGCTGCAATCAAAGCATCGTTTGGCAGCAAACCGTACTGGGCTGAGATTTCCATAGCCAGAAATTCTATCTCCTGGGTGATTGGCAGAGAGTGCGAGAGGTTGAGGAATGGTTCAATTTTTTTGAAGCTGAGAATGGCAGATTTCAGAATATCTGGTGACTTTCTCAGCTCGTAGCTCTTCTTTCCTGTGATGGACTTGAGCCAGACAAACATCAGCTCGCTGAAAACAACAGCATTTCTGTAAAGCCTTTCCTTCCTGTATAGCTCACGGAAAAGTTCTCTTGCTACCCCGTCTCCTTCAAGAACCTTGAGAAAAAGAGTCGTATCAGTGAACACCCCATTCATCTTCAATCTCCCTGAGCGTTCTGATGGTATCATCCCCTTTCAGAATCCCAAAAACCTCGTCTAAAACAGATTCCAGACTCTCTATTCGTATCCTGACCCTCTCTCCATCTTTCAGCTCAACCTCTTCAAGAGGTTTAAGCACACCATTCTCGTAAATTGCTTCAATAACCTTCGGCATCAGATTATGTTCTGAATTTGACTTTTAAAATAGTTTTGTGCTAAGCCCTGATTATCTCGAGAAAATCCACTCTTTTGAAATCCTCATCGAATGTTGCCATCTTCCTGTCCCACTGGATCTTTATCCTGATTTTTCCCCCTTTCTTCAAATTCACCTTTTCAAGTGGTTTGAAGACTCCATTCTCGTAGATTGCCTCAATAACCCTTTGCATCAAATTGTCTTTGGCATCTGGTTTTTAGAATAATTTTGTGCTAAACGCTGATCATCAGAATCCGGTTGAAAGAAGTGGCAGAACTGCCACAACATCGAGTGCACAATTTTTTGGCCAATACCGCATAATGGGAGCTTTCAGGAAACCTCATCCATTTCCCGAATTCAAAAGCTCCATGCCTTGACAACCTGCAAAAGCATGAAGATGGGGTGGTGGGAAGGAGCACAAAAACTTTATTAATAGCATCAATTCCCTGAGAGTAGGTGGTGTTGAAATGGCAAGAAGAAAAAGACAGACAAGGGTCAAGGATAAGTGGACGATGAAAAAATGGTTCACTCTCATCGCTCCTGAGTACTTTGGAATGTCGGTAATTGGGTACACTCCTGCAGATGATGAGAAAAAGGTCATTGACAGAACTGTTGAGATAACGCTTGCCGAGCTGACAAATGACTATTCAAATCAGAATCCCTACAAGAAGCTGGTGTTCAAGGTATTCAGGGTTGCAGGGGAGAATGCCTACACCAAATTCCACAGATATGAGATGACAAGGGACTACCTCAACAGTCTCACGAGGAGAAGGACAAGCAAGATAGAGGACATAGTGGATGTGAAAACAGCCGATGGATACGTTCTCAGGGTAAAAAGCGTTGCGTTCACAGTCAAAAGATGCCAGAGTTCCCAGAAGAGAAGCATAAGGAGAGTTATGAACGAAATCGTTAAGGCAAATGCAGACAGGAACGGTTTTGTCCAGTTCCTTCAGGAATCGATACTGGGTAAAATTCCGGCAGAGATCTACAGAAATGCAAAGAAAATCTACCCGCTGAGGAGGGTTGAAATAAGGAAAATTGAGGTTATAAAGGAGCCAAAGCAGATTGTTGAGGAAAAGGCTCTGTCAAAAGCTTCTGAAAAGGTTAAGGCTGAAGCCTGATTTTTCGATCCTTTAATCCATTTGATGTGTGTACTCTCTTTCAGAGGGAGCACTGCAGATTATTCCCGAGTGTAGTAGTAGTACTCTCCTGCCATTTTCTGCTCCCTGTCAAGCCTTGAGTCAGGTTTGTTCACTCTCGGTCTTTTTGTCTCCTCGTCTCTTCTGAAGGTTATGTCAAGATTTCTGAGAAATCTGTTCATTCCTTCCCTGATACCTGATGGCTTACCTGCCCTGCCTTCCTTTCCGGGTGTCCCCTCAAAAACCATAATTCTGTCAGAGATCATGTCGATCAGATAGATGTCATGATCGACCACAAGAACGGTTTTGCTGTTGTTCATGGCAAACCTCTTAAGAATTCTCGCAATCTCTGTTCTCTGCTCAACATCAAGATGTGCTGATGGCTCATCCAGAAGATAGAGGTCCGCATCTCTCAGAATGCATGCAAGAATGGCAACCCTCTGAAGCTCACCTCCGCTCAGCTCGTCTATGTTTTTGTCCAGAATCTTTTCAAGATTCAGGGGTCTGATGTACTCTGTTTTGTGGTAAGATGAGTCTATCATGGGATTTATGCTTCTCAGAAAGGAGATCACAGACACAGATACATCTCCCCTGACATACTGGGGTTTGTACGAGACCCTGACGTCGAGCTTTATTTTTTTCCCATCATCACTCAGCACACCGGCCAGAACCTTAACAAAGGTGCTCTTTCCCGTTGCATTGGGGCCGAGAACTCCGATTACTTCCCCTTTTCTGAATTCTCCATCTTCTGCTTTCAGCCTGAATCCTGAAAAGGTCTTGGTGAATGCTGGATATTCAAGCAGAACCTCATCAATTTCAGATTCTGAAGGCTGGAATATCTCGAACTCAATTTCTTTTTCTCTGATTCTTATGTTTTCCTCAGCCAGATATCCTCTTAGGTACTGGTTTATTCCAACTCTAACACCCTTTGCATTGGTTATAACACCGTAAACTGCAGGTTCTCCGTAACTTATGTGCACGTAGTCTGCCAGCATGTCAAGAATTGCCAGATCATGCTCAACTATCAGCACAGGCTTTCTTTCTGCCACCTCTCTGATCACCCTGGCACACTCAATCCTCTGGTGTATGTCCAAGTAAGATGTCACCTCATCAAGAAAGTAGAAATCCGCATCTCTCAGAATGCATGCAAGAATGGCAACCCTCTGAAGCTCACCTCCGCTCAGCTCGTCTATGTTTCTGTTAAGAGAATTCTCAAGACCGAGTTTCTCAACGTAAATATCCATCTCTCCTCTTTCATCGACATTCTGAAGTAACTCCTTTGCATTTCCCCTGTAAACTTTCGGTATTGCTTCAACATACTGGGGTTTTATGCTTGCCTTTATGCTCCCGTCAGCAACTGCCTTCATGTAATCAAAAAGCTCAGTTCCCTGAAATCTGTCAAGTATCTCATCCCACTCTGCGCTGTCTTTTCCAAGATTTGGTCTCATCTGTCCCGAAAGTATTTTCACAGCCGTGCTCTTTCCCGTTCCGTTGGGGCCAAGAATGCCAACGACACTGCCTTTCCTTGGAATGGGGAGATTGTAAAGAATGAAGCCGTTCCTGCCATAGCGATGAATCTCATGTCCCTCAAGCTGTGAAGGCAGCCCAACAATTGAAATGGCATTGAAGGGACATTTTTTGACGCAGATTCCGCATCCCTGACAGAGTTCCTCGCTGATAACTGCCTTCTCTTCTATCACAATTGCCTCTCCTCCTGTCCTGACAACAGGACAGTACTTGTAGCATTCCTGACTGCACTTCTTTGGCTGACATCTCTCTTTATCGACAACAGCTATTCTGATGCTCATTCCTGCTGAAGGGAAAGAATTCGTAATATAAGGCTTCCGGATGAGATTGATGCAGCGCGTTTCCGGCATCACTGATTTAAAAGGAGCGTCCAGGAAATGTACCATGCTGAAAGGGTCAGAAATCCAATTCCAATCCAGTCCTTGTTTTCGATACTGATCTCAAACCTGGACAGAATGAATTTGTGAAGATAGATGAAAAAAGCAAGGACAATGATGCCAAACGGATCTCTCGCCCTGAAATCTCCCGTTACTGTGTATGAGACCGCTCCTGCCACAATGCCCATAAGAAGCGGGATTACTGTTTTTAATATTTCCCTGTCCATTTCATCACCTCATTGAAGGTCGCCTTGATAACATGAAATGCATGGGCAGCGGCTTATATGGCTTTCCTTCTGTCTCTTTTTTGATCACATCTATCAGCTCTTTCAAACTCATTTTAATCTTTTTCTGATTTTTAATTGTTGATTCCTTTCTGACAGTGACTGAAAGCAGATTTTCTTCCATCTCTCTGTCCCCAATTACGGCAATGTATGGTATCCAGCTTGTTGAGGCATCTCTGACCTTCTTGGCTGTGGTCTCATCTCGATCATCAACATCTGCTCTTATCCTGTTTCTGTTCAGCTCATTGGCGATTTCAATGGCTTTTTCAAGATGCCGCTCCGCAATCGGGATTATCCTGACCTGGGTTGGTGAAAGCCACACAGGAAGCATTGGAAGCATTCCATTTCTTGAGCTGAGAAATGCCTTTTCAAGCAGTGCATAGATCACTCTTTCAATGGCACCGCTGGCAGAGCAGTGAAGTATATACGGATACCTTTCTTTTCCATCTGAATCAACATACCTTATTCCATATCGCTCAGCATTCTCCACATCTATCTGGACAGTTGAAAGAGCTGAAGCTTTGTCGAGGGCATCAACAAAATTGAATTCAAATTTGAGAACGAAGTAAAAGAATCTTCTGTCCCACATTTCGATGAGTATGGGTTTTTTCAGTATTTCTGCTATTGAATGAATGAAATCCCTGTTTTCTTTGTAAAAATCTTTTGTTATCCTTATTGCAACCTCATAATCCTCTGGTTCAAGACCTATTTCCCTCAAAACATCGACTGAAAGTCTGTACTGGTTGTAAAACTCCTGCTTTGCCTCTTCCATGTCCCTTACAACCGTATGCATATCAGGCATTGTGAAGGCCCTCAGTCTCCTCAAGCCCACAAGCTCCCCTCTCTGTTCCTTCCTGAAGGAGTACCTTGTGAGCTCATACATTCTCAGGGGCAGATGTTTGTATGTCATTGTGGCCTGAGCATTCATTAGAAACTGTCCAAAACATGCTGCGAATCTCAGGAAAAAGTCTCTCTTATCACCTTTAATTATGTACTGTCTTGCCGGAAATCTTTCAAGGTATTTTCTCAGGGTTGGATGCCCTCTGTCGTACATTATCGGCGTCTCAACCTCCATGGCCCCGTACTCAATGCACTTTTCCGTGACAAACATCTCAAGCAGGCTTTTGATGAGCCTTCCGTTGGGGTAGTATCGCATGTGACCGCTGTCGGAGGCCTCCTCATAATCGGCGATTTCAAGCCGTTTCATGAGCTCGACATGGGGTGGTGTGCGATCAGCTGCCCTTCTCTTTGATATTTCGTAATCAACAAACTTTCTGAGATTGTCATATCTGCTGAAGTCAAATCTATCAACTTCAACAAGCTCCTTTTCAGGAGTGAGGATGTACCAGTAGCTCACTGCCCTTTCCTCATCCTTTAATGCCTGAGTCAGCTCAATGTCCTCACCTTTGATTTCTCTTGAAAGCTCGCTCAGCGGATGTCCTTTGCATGAAATTTTGAAGGCCTTGTACCATCCAAATGGCGAGCGATGAACATCGAATTCATTCGAGAGTTCCTTTTCCATAAATTTCAGGAGATTGACAGCAGTTTCAGCATCAGCAAGCTCTGATGAGAGGTGAGCATAAGGGTAGAGCACGATTCTATCAGATTTTACCTTTTCTGCAACATCCCTTATCTCGTCAACAGCCCTTGATGCCGTTTCCTCTGTGTCACCCTTCTCCACCGAGACGAAAACAACAAGAGCCTCCTCCACCCTTTCTCCCTTTCCTTCAAATGGTTCGGCAAACCTTGTTTTCTTTTTAACCTCGTATTCCATGTAGTCTGAGTGAAGCAGAAGTATCTTCATAGAGCCAAAGAAAACGGGAGGGCTTTAAAGTTTTCGACAATCCGTTGATTCCCTTTTTGATAGAGCAGAATGGAAGCGAATTTTTAGCAGGAAATTCTGGGAAAATAATTTTAGGAAGTTGCACTCACTTCCATCCCTTGAAAGTGGTGCTGAGGAACTAACACCTTCCAGAATTAAGATAAAGGTTTACGGTTTTGCAGAGACGGAAGATGATCTGATTCGAACTTATGAATTTAATTGAAGCAGGATAGCAGAGAACTTGGATTTACTAAATCAAGTTTGAATAGAGATCTTCCACATCTCATACCATTCAGCCTGACATTATCTGCTTCCGAAATTTCTGCACAGCACTAAATTTCCAGAATTTGAAGATCTTCAGGAAAATCCACTTTGATTCCTTTCTTTTCAAGATATTTTTTAATTTCCCCCCTATTGCTAAATGCTGGAGGATACAGGTGTACGAGATGGGCTTTTTTTATGTTCTGAGCATTTTTTGCGAAGTTTTCAGGAGAGGTATGAAAATCTGCTTTTCCACCAAAGCTCAGAGACATCTCGTGTACTGCAATTTCAGCATCTTCATAGAGTTCTGGAAATGCAGATGTATCACCCGAGATCAGGACATCTTCAACAATATATCCAAGACTCTCCATGGAATGAACTGTTTTTCTTGCCTGGAATTTCAGTCCTGAAGGTGTGAATACATCCCCCTCACTGACCTCATGAAGTCTGTATTTCAACTTCCCCCTCAGATAGGGTGATGATTGCAAAAAACTCTCTATAAAACTTTTGCATCCATGAGGAGCGTATATGTCCAGTTTTCCAGCATTAAGAAGCCATCTTGCCTTCAATAATCCCATAAGTTCTCCACAGTGGTCAAGGTGAAAGTGGGTGATGACCATCGAATCTATATCCTCCACCCCGTATCCCGCCTGACCGAGTCTCAGCATTGTTCCGTATCCACAATCAACCATTATGATCTTCTCACCATCTATCAGAATGGATTGCTGGGCTCTGTTTTCAACATTAACAGCAACACCTGTGCCGAGAAAAACAATCTTCACCCGTTCACCCCCAGAAACTCTGAAAGGAAGGGTCTGAGATCTTTATGCTCTAACAGTTCCTGTCCCTCAATAACTCTCCCTTTTCTTATGAACTCTGAGAGATCTTTGCCCATGGATGCATGGTGGACTGTTATTGCGTGCCTGATCAATTCTCTGGCGTCTGTGATTTTTCTGGTACGAAACGTAACATACCTTCCGTTTTCAAAAAACCTTGAGTATTCCCTGTTCTTCTCAATGAATTTCATGCTGTTTGCATAGCTCTCAAAATTCGGTCCGTAATGCTTTCTGACTTTAGAGAGAGATCCTGAGAGCAGTTCAAATACCAAACAGCACTTCTCATCTGCATGATGTCCGCTTCTAAGCACGGTAAATTCATTATTTTCCAAAAGGTCAGCAATTCTCCTTTCAGCTTTTTCAAGCTGGGTGTACAGGTTGTCCTCGACAACAGGCGGTCTTTCAAAAATCACCCCGTAAACGAATCTACCATGAATTTCTTTCTTCATCCTTTCCTCATTAACCGAAAATGTTTTTGGAATAAAGAAGTCGATGGATGGTTTTCTGAGAAAAATTCTGCTGGCCTCAACAAATTTTGCAAGACTGTCAATACTCAGATTGGCTGCGACGTTTCTTTTTGGATCCACGGGATCTACCACATGCAGCTTTTCTATGTCTTTTTTCACGTATTCGCTTCCCCTCCCGGGATCTATAACCAGATTCCTTTTCCATCTGGCTGCTTTTTCAATGGTACTCAGAAACGATCTGTAGTGAATTACAAGAAGCTCGCACAGATAACCGGAGAACCCCTTAATCCTGTATTCAGCACCATAAACGTTTATGGACTTCAGAAATCTTTTAAGAAGTCTCACATCGTTTTCAAGCCCTTTTACTCTTTTTATAACCCATTCATGATGGAATGGAGTTCTGTCAACGGCACTTTTTATTCTTTCAGCACTGGAAAGCCTGTAGCATGGAACGATATCCACCTCCACATCTCCCACAGTACCATGAACATACGGATGTGCAGCATATCTCAGCTCATACATGTCAACGGCTTTTTTTCCCAGTTCAATTGCAAGCTTTTCAAGTTCATCAAATGAATATGATTCAGGAAAGAGAATGAAAACATCAATCTCAAGATTTTCAGGAAGCCATGTGTTTCTTGCGTAGCTTCCCAGAAATCGGTATTCAAGTTCAGGATAATCCTTCAAAAGCTTATCCAGTCTTTCTTTTATAAGTTTTTCTGCTTTTCTGGCCTTATCTGCTGTTTCGGGATCCGGTTCAACAAGCTTCCGAGCCTCTTCAATGATCAATTCAGCATCCCTCATACTTCCTCACCGTAAATGGCAATATCCTCGTACACAGGCCCTTTTGGGGTGAGTGTGGATTTCTTAAGCCTGAAATTTTTTACAGTCATGCTCCCATAGTCCCTGCTGTATTCCTCGAGTTCTCTGAGAAGTCTGGATTTTTGGGACTGATCAATTCTCTTAACCCTTCCAACAGTTAGATGTGCTTTGAAATCTTTATCCTTCCTGAACCCGAGTTTTTTCATTCTCTTTTCAACTTCATCTGCCAGTCTGTATATCCCATCGCTTTCTGCACCTACCCATATCACCCTCATGTATCTTGAATTCGGGAAAAATCCAATTCCGCTAAACCTGATCTGAAATGGACTGAATTCTATCTTTTTAAGTTCTTCTTTTATTCTTTCAGCTTTCAATTGATCCACCTCTCCAAGAAACTTGAGTGTTATGTGCAGGTTTTCAGGTTCAACAGGTTTTACACCCTTAAATGAGGAAAGCAGTTTGAGCAGGGGAATGAACTTCTGCCTGAATCCCTCGTCAATATCCACTGCTACAAACAATCTCATAAGGGCAAAGAATATTAATAAGTTCAAATAGTTTTTTGGTCTGAATGAGTGGAAGAGGCAGAGGACAGATCAGAGGAGAAGTGAGATTCGTTGTCATGAAACCTCTCGGTTATCCGCTTAAGGCGAGCTATCACGAATATCCGAAGGTTGACAACCTGAAGGTATTTGACAGATACGCCAAGGACCAGTGGAGAGGGGAGTTTATCCAGAAAGGTAAGATGCTTTTTGACATGAGGATGTTTCCTGATTTTGCTTTTGAGATTACGGCGTGTGATCCAGAGAGCGGGTACGTAAGTGACTCAACCATATTTCTTGTTGAAAGTCCCAACAGAGAAATTGAAACCGAAATAGTTGTGGATATAGGCCTTGAAGATGTTGTGGGTCAGGAGGATGCAAAGCGAAAAGCAAGGATTGTGCTTGAGTACCTTAAAAATCCTGAAAAATTCGGGAAGTGGGCTCCGAAAAACATTCTTTTCTTCGGACCTCCTGGCACAGGAAAGACAATGATGGCCAAGGCTCTGGCCAACGAAGCCCATGTTCCATTCCTGTCAGTCAAATCAACCAAGCTCATTGGCGAGCATGTTGGAGATGGTGCAAGAAGGATACATGAGCTGTACGAGAGAGCAAGACAGATTGCTCCGTGTATAGTTTTTCTTGATGAGTTTGACAGCATAGCTCTGGACAGAAGCTTTCAGGACCTGAGAGGAGATGTGAGCGAAGTTGTTAATGCATTGCTCACAGAACTGGATGGAATTGAGCTGAATGACGGGATATGCACCATAGCTGCAACAAACAGAGTTGACATGCTCGACTCGTCAATAAGAAGCCGGTTCGAGGAGGAGATCGAGTTCAGATTACCAAATTCCGAGGAGAGATTTCAGATTATGAAAAAGAATCTTGAAGATTTTCCAGTTAATGTGAAGGCAGATCTTGATGAGATTGCAAAAATAACTGAGGGCTTTTCGGGCAGAGATATTGTTGAAAAGGTGATCAAGGCATCACTTCACAAGGCAATTGTTGAAGGTAGGGACGAGCTGACAACAGAGGACTTTCTTGCATCAGTTAACAGAGTTCTGAAACCCTCAAAACAACCCCCGAAACAGATGTTTGTTTGATTTTGATTGATGTGTAATTTATTGAAGCGATAAATTAAACTCATTTTTATGGTTGCCGCTTACAGATATTGTCAGCCTGCAATATTTTGAAGGATCGGATAAAATTTTCATGATTTATAACGAAAGATTTTTAAAACCCAATTATTTATCATTTCAAAAGGTGATAAAAATGAGCTGTACAAACTGTGGTAGCGGAAAATTCACCCACATGTTCGAGGATGAGAGGTTTGTTTACTACACGTGCATGAGCTGCGGAAACACAAGCATAATGCCAAAGGGGATGAGACTGATTTAAATAGAGTAAAAATAACCCTTAATTTAGCTACAAAACCTTTTACCTGTTCTTCAATATTGAGTTAAAGATAGAAGTAATCGTATCAAATCTTGGGGAAATTAAGCTGAGATATACTTACGATGCTGGCAGTAGAGATTTAACAGTTGAAAATTTACAATTTAAGCTGAAGTTTTGTAAAACTTCATTCATTTGGATAACTCTTATAAACTGACCGAAAGTGGTCATCATACCCTGATATGTGTCTGCTCAGAATGGTGTTTGTCCATCTCAATCCCACAGGGCCCGTAGCCTAGCTAGGATAAGGCGGCAGCCTCCTAAGCTGCAGATCGCGGGTTCGAATCCCGCCGGGCCCGTTTGATTTTTTCTTTCAGATACTGTGAAACCACATAAAAGGTGAAAACTTGCCCTTAAATGTTTCAGTATCTTCCGTACTTTTTCACCGCATCAATAACTGCTCTGATGTTTTCCGGCTTCGCATCTCTCGATATGCCCCCATCAACACCCGGCCAGACCATCATCCCTCCTTCCTTGCAATCATCGAGAAGGCTTTTCATGAAGCTCTCAACCTTCTGCGGCGTCCCTCCAATCAGGAGAGAGTTTGGTGGACCCGTCACAATTACAACGTGATCACCCAGAACCTCTCTCACCTTTCGCGGATCTGTCTTCTCAAAAATTCCGATTATCTTCCTCTTCGGGGCTTCAAGCAGGGTTTCCAGATGGGCATCATGTCTTCCCTCAAACCAGACCAAGGGCAGTATGTCATGCTTTACAAGCTCCCTGAAGATTTCAAGCAATGACGGCCAGTAATACTCGTTGTAAAGCCTGTGATTCAGGTATTCGTTTAAATGCAGGGGCGTGAAGCACATGGTCAAGTTGGTGCCTATAACCTTCCTCATGGCTTCAGGGAATGAAGAGGTTGTAAGGGCTGCTCTTGTCAGGAGAGGTGTCAGAGCTTCGACAGCACCCAGCACATCATCGGGCTGTCTGTATAAATCGAGCATTGCGTACTTGAAGTCCCTCAGAAAATCTGCGATTATGTCAAGGGGTGCGTAGAGGTAGCCAGTGGGGATTATGGGGTATCCGGAATTCATGAGCAACATGCCCAGATCTCTCTGGGCAGCTCCAAGTCTTGCAGCCTCAAGCCCGAGCCTTGCCAGTGTTGCATTTCTCTCTGCAACACTCCTCTCAGGTGACAGATTTCTGCATATTCTTGGCAGGACTGTTTCATGGAAGAAATCAGCCGGGGAATCTGATAGTTGCCTGTATTCATCGCTCTCCATCACAACCCTTCCCACAAACTGGGGATGGGCATCGTCGTCAAGCTCCACCCCTGGCCAGTGGGTGAAGACATCCTGCAGTATTAGGTGGTAGGGCCCGGTGAAATGCCTCAGATTCACTGCAACCTCAGGAGCGTTGTCAACAAAGCTGAGAAGCATGATCGTTCCGCCAAGACCGATGGATGAAATCAGGTAATCGAACTCGAAATCTCCTGCCACTTTAAGCGTTGCACTTTTCCAGACCTCGTAATCAAAATACACATCCTTTATGCTGTATCCTCCATAAACGGCATTGAATATGGTTGAATAAACCATTATGGGAACCCTGTCTGGCTCTTTCCCTGATATTGTTTTCTCCATTCTCTCAATCCTTTTTCTTTTCAGCTCTTCAGCCTCCACTTACCTCACCTCAAATTCCCAGCAACGCATCAGCTAACGCCAACGAGTCTGTCATAATCAACACCCCACCACTCCGATGGCTTTTTCCTCCTGCCGTAGCCAAGCATGTCATCGATGATCTTACCTATGTTTCCACCGACAATCCTGGAGATGTAATCTCTGAACAGGGCATGGATTGGATAGGAAGGCTTGTGGGTGGGTTTGTTGTACGGACAGACCCTGACACAGACACCACATCCAAGACTGCCGGAGGTGCACCAGTACTCGAAGCACTTTTCCACATCCACGTACCACTTGTAAACTCCTGATGCATTGCTGATTGTTTTCCCCTCCCACTCAGGCTCGCCGTATGGTATGGACTGAGAAGGGCATTTCTCCGCGCATTTCTTGCATTTGGTGCAGAACTCATAAACGCCAAATCTGATGGGTTTATCTGCAGCAAGGGGCGCATCTGTGAAGACCTTTGCAATTCTTATTCTGGGACCGAATTTTCTGGTTATAAGCAGCCCCATCCTGCTGTACTCTCCAAGACCAGCACTTATGGCGTAGGGTATGCTTATGGCAAGGTCGTTTCCGGAAGGGATGGCAGTAAATCCCAGCGCTCTGAGAAATTCAGCCACACTTCCAGCAGTTATTGCCATTCTCGAATAACCGAATCCAACATCTGCCATTGCCACTCCTCCATCTGCTGTGCTGTACATGTCGTAATCTTCCTCGAAAACAAGCACAATACAGTATCTTATCCCTTCAGGCAGATCAAGGCTTTCTTCAGAAAACTCTTTCCCTGGGTGGTATCTCGGATTCATAATGCGATGGGAATACACCCACCTTTCATCGAACTGAGCTATCCCCACCAGATCGGCGCCAAGAAAATGAGATGCCCTTTTCACGATTTCGCTCATGATTTCGGGCTTTTTCTCAACAGCCTGTTTGAATTTTCTCCTCTCCTCTTCCAGCTGTGGATTTTCGTTCCATGGTGAGGATGCGATTGAAAAAACAGGTGAAATATCGCTGTTCCAGCTCACAAGTCCTCCATCACCACGATCCATTTGATGCGGTGATGCTTTCATACTGACCCACCAGCCTGCAGATTTCAGAGCGTAATCAAGCAGCGATGATTTTCTTGCTGAGTTTATGTTTCTCAAAACACTTCCGACAGTTTTTCTTGCAATCTCCTGGATTTTCTGATCCCATCCAGTGCGGCTGAACATCGTGTACTTCTGATTAAATCTTCTGTACCTCTGCTCATCGATCATCCATGGATGGTTCTCCCAGATTTTTCTCATTGCTTTCACCTGAGCAGGTTGAAGTTAATTGAATAATTAACATAAAAAATTTAAATTGAAATTTACTTCTGCGGTGGCAGAGCAGGCAGGTTGGATGATACGTAAACAGTCTCTACTTTCCAGAATGCTCCGGGGTTGATGTTTCCTGGCGGTTCACCTTCTCTAAACGCTTCAAGTGCAAGCCTGGCATTTTTCAGGTCTCCCCACTCTGTGTACTCAAAGGGATAGACGAAGAGCGGAGTCTCAAATTTTCCGTTTCGTATGGTTTCTGCTATCTTTTTAGGATCGTCGCTGCCAGCCTTGTCAATTGCCCATGCCAGATGCAGTATTGTAACATAACCTGTGAGTGCTTGATAGTTCAGGTATTCGCCTGTTTTCGCCCTGTATCTTTCTGCAACCTTTCTGTATTCTTCACTGCTGTAATCTGCTCCGGCAAAGCACATGGCACCCTTTGTCACAGATTTGCCGAGGGCTGAAACCCATTCATCCTCCAAGAGCGCTGCTCCTATGTATCCTTCACTCTGGAATCCCAGCTCAAGGGCCTGCTTCATAATTATCTTTGCTCCCGGCGGATGTCCGGTAACGAGCATGAATTCAGGGTTCAGATCTGCCATTTTTCTGAGGTATGGTGTGAAATCACTCTCCCTGACAGGTGCAACCTCTATCTGAACAGTCACTCCGGGAATTGTTGAGATGTACTTTTCAACTGCCTCCTTTATTGAATGTCCGAAAGAGTAATCTGCCACAATTACGCCGATTCTCTTGTAACCCTTCTCCTTTATGTATTCTGAGGCTGCAATTATCCAGAGAGGGGCAGCAGGGTTTGCTCTGAAGGTATATCTGTTTGACTCCTTGTGGATTTTTTCGGTAACGGCCAGGTTCAGGATAAGGGGAACTTCGAGCTCCTCAGCTTTTCGCGAAGTGGCAAGTCCTATGTCACTTGAAACCGGACCTATAACTGCTGAAACACCTTCACTGTAAACGAGCTCCTCAAATGTTGTTGCAGCCTCGCTTGGGTTGTTCTTTGTGTCACGTATAACGAGTTCTATGGGTCTTCCCATTACTCCACCTTTGGCATTGATCTCCTCAACCGCAAACTGGGCACCTTTCAGATAGGGGTTCCCGTACTGAGAGAAGGGTCCGCTGAAAGGAGCAAGTACCCCTATTTTAATCGGTTTCTGATCTGGTGGTTTGGCCGGTGTTGCAGTCTTTTCACCCGATGGTGTTGGTGTTTTTTCCTGAGCTGGCTGCTGTGTTTGCTGTGCACAGCCTGCGATAACAATTGCCACCATTAACAGAACAACAAGCCCGACATATCTCCCTTTCATAGTGCTGCATCTAACATTATTAACTATTAATTTCTTGTTCACCCGGAAAGGTTAATCTCACCCTTCTGGCATCAGAGGAAAAATCAGTTTCAGATGTGAACTGAGCGTATGTATGCTGAATAGAAGTCCCTTTCAGCAGACAGCTCCACGTACTCGATATTCTCCACCACCCTTTCAATCTCCACCCTTTCGTGCACGGACTTCAGTGCAATTTTTGCACCCACAACTGCAGAATCGCCTGCGAATGTTATTCTGTCCGCCGCAATGTCGGGCAGAAGGCCTATGAGCTTTGCGTTCTCCACACTGATGTGCCTGCCAAATGACCCTGCAACAAAGATTCTGGAAATTTCTTCAGGCTCGATGCCAAATCGATCTGACAGAATCTTCCATCCAGCTTTTATCGCCCCTTTCGCCATCAGAAACTCATTTATGTCTCTCTCGGTTACCGAGATTGCCCTGCCCATTTCCGTCTCTTCCGGAAATGCGACAACGAACTCCGGAAGCTTTTCTCTCCACACAACTCTTTCAACATCTTTCACGAACTTCCCTCTGCTGCTTATAATGCCCTCTCTGTAAAGCTCTGCAACCAGATCTATCATGCCGCTCCCGCAAATACCCTTTGGCTTCACCCCATCTATGGTCCGGTAGATGACCTCGTCTCCACGAATTCTCACTTTCTCTATCGCCCCTGACACAGCCTTCATCCCATGCCTTATGTGAGCTCCTTCAAATGCAGGTCCAGAGGGGGCGGAGCAGGCAAGAATTCTGTCTCTGCTGCCAAGCAGAATTTCGGTGTTGGTTCCTATGTCCAGAATCATGCACGTCTCTTCCATCTCATGCAATCCGGTGCTGATGAGGTTTGAGACAGCATCGGAGCCAATGAATCCGGCAATGAGAGGGAGAGAGACAGCGTACCCCTCCTGATTAATGTTAAGCCCCACCTCTCTGGCAGGGTAGCTCATGCTCTTCCTTACTGCCGGGGTAAAGGGTGAGACGCTTATGTATCTGGGACAGATCCCGAAGAAAAAGTGGTGCATTGCAGAGTTGCCAACCACAACCGCCTCATAGATCTGACCGCTTTCGATTCCCGCATCCCTGCACAGTCTGTCCACGATGTCATTGACTGTGTCGATCAGCAGCTTCTGGAGCTTTCTGAAGTTCTCATTGCTCTTCGAGGCATAGGTAATGCGGGAGACGATGTCCTCACCATAGGCAACCTGCGGGTTCTCGGCACTCCCCCTCGCAACGGTCTCTCCAGAAACTAAGTCAATCAGGTGAACAATGATCTTCGAAGAACCTATGTCGGCAGCAATCCCGAACATGCTGGAAGCTGTATTTCCCTTTTCCAGCCCGATGAGCATCTCGTTCCAGACAACAGCCGTCAAGTTCCAGTCTGAATCCCTGAGCAGTTTCGGAAGATTTCTGAGGAGATTTAACGGTATCTGAACATCCCCAATCAGTGACCTTATCCTTTCAAAGTCGGGCAGGGGATCAGAAAGAGAAGGGGGGCTCAGCTTCAGATGTATTTTTCTGATAGCCGGTGATGGCAGAACCTTCCTTTCTCTGACGTATCCTTCACAGCTTTCGTCAATCTTTCTGACCTCCATTCTGCTTTCTTCCGGCACGAACACTGTCAGACTCCCTGACTCAACTTTCAGCTGACAGGCAAGC
>Ga0256830_1001523_pt1 | contig 16280 bp, 10 predicted proteins | sample 128326metaG_FD_190537 | JGI IMG/M metagenome (GOLD analysis project Ga0256830, IMG submission 190537) | Hydrothermal vent microbial communities from Lau Basin, Pacific Ocean - 128-326 | ecosystem: Environmental > Aquatic > Marine > Hydrothermal vents | place: Pacific Ocean: Lau Basin | collected... | reverse complement strand
TGAAATACTCGTTGACCAGACAGGGGATGGAAGGAACTTGAAATTCCCTGTTACCGTTTCTAAACTAACCGCAGTGTTTTTGTTTTTTTATCCCATCTTACTATTGTCGATATTTTTTACACCATGCAGTTCATGCTTAAAAAACAAGCATAAACAAATAATAATAAATAAAATAATTCCACTAAATATTAACAACTTACAATACCTGTAAAATATATTGGCATAAAAGTTGGATGGAACCCGCTGATCGCGGATCTTATGTCTGATCGCCTTTCGATCGTTTCTTTAAGACTTCACTGAATTAGAACTTCTGCAAGCATGCTTGGAGCTGTTGTAAGCACGCCCGGAATTTCTGCAAACACGTTAAAAGCAGTTCTTAAGGAGGGTCCGAAGAAAATGTGTAAAAAAAATCCAATACTATGGTCGTCAATATTTCTGATTATTTTTTTAGCCGCAGCAACAGCACAAGCAACTCACTTTCGCTATGGACACATAGCATGGACAGCTGGCACAACCACAAACTCTGTAAATGTAAGATTACTGAATGCTTGGCGTGGAAACGGTTATAACTCCCGCTGTGTAAATTTGGTTTCCATGACAAGAACCGCATGCACCGGCCCGGCCGGTGTCGCCGGTGTCGGTGATGTTATTTTTGAACGTATAGGTCGTTCTCGATTCAACTGGGGTGATGGCTCCAGAGTCAGCTCACCGTTTGGTTCGTTATTATATTTGGTAACATCTATTGACCCGGTAAACAACTGGTTATCAGGTGTTGCAGTGGACCCCACCAGCTTACCTATAGCTAATTCAGGAGATCCAATTGATACAATATTAAACCACACCTATAACAGCGCAGGATCATTTACTGCATATTTACACAGCTGTTGTAGAATTTCCCGGGTCGCGAACCCTAACGAACATATCAATAATTCCAATGGAAACTATCGGACGGAAACGATAATTGATTTAAGTGCGGGAAATAATTCCCCATCGAGCGTACAAGACCCTGTCGTTTTGTGCCCGATAAATGCCATATGCAGCTTTGTAATCCCGGCAACCGACGTTGATGACGATACAATATCATTTCGTTTATCCACATCAGCAGAGGCAGGAGGTTTCAGGCAACCCGGCAGTCCAGGAAGCAATGCACCCAACCCCGCAAGTATCGATCCGTTAACAGGTATTTATACATGGGACACTGCGGGTGCAACCCTGGCGACTCGTGGACGAAACACACTGTATTCTACCCAGGTAATGATAGAAGACGGCACCACAAAGGTGCCCCTGGATTTTTTCATACAATTAACCACAGTGGATCCTACACCACCTGTCATACAACCCCCTGTAAGTTCACCGCCAATTTGCAATACAACTCAGACTGTTACCCTGGGTAATACGTTAACATTTGGCATTGTTGCGTCAGACCCGGATGCCAGTGATACGGTAACTCTAAACAGCGCAGGATTACCATCAGGCGCATCCATGGCACCTGTTTTGCCCATTACAGGAAACCCCGTATCGAGCACATTCAACTGGACACCTGATGCAACTCAGGTCGGCAATGTTCTGGTGAGTTTTAGCGCCACCAGTTCAAGTGGCGGGTTTGTGCAATGTCCGGTAACACTACAGGTTTTGGCCATACAGAAATGTGATGTTGACGGTGACAATAATATTGACACAAACGACATTTCGCTCATTTTTGCCGCCAGAAATACACCGGCAACAGATTCAAGCGACCCGCGTGACGTGGATAAAGACAATGTCATTACTGTCCTGGATGCACGTCAATGTGCGCTTCAGTGTGATTTAAACAATTGCCAGGATCTTTAAAAGAACAACAAACAGTGTGTAAGGAAATGGCCTCTGTTTTGATAATTTTTTTTGATATTAAAGCTGAGGCCAACTCACAAAAAAAACTGATGCAACCTAATGAAAAAAACAGGAGTTCACATGATGCTTAAAAAATTAATTCTACGTGGCATGATTTTACCTTTGTTGCTTATAACAAGTCAGTCAGTATTTGCAACAGTGATTTTGAGCTTTTCGCCAAATACACAAACCATTTTGTTGTCCGGCCAAGCTTCCGTTAATATTGTGGCAAGCAACTTACAAAACGAATATATCGGTGCATTTGATTTTGATGTCAGTTGGGATAACAGCATTCTATCACTTGCCAGTGTTTCTTTTGGCAATGCGTTAGGTGGTGGTTCATTATCGCTTCAAAGTGAAAACACAAATAATGGCCTGGGAACTTCAAACCTGGCAGAGTCATCTCTCCTTTCCAGTTTAACATCGCTGCAAACCGGCACCACTAACATTATTTTGGCAACTTTGGTTTTTGATGCCTTAAGTGTTGGGCAATCAGTATTGAATCTGACTGGGAATATCTCTGGTGGTGGGTTTTTGGGCGATGAGAATGGGGGGATATTAGACACAAGTACTAACCCCGGATTAATCAATGTCGTTACCACCTCAATCCCTGAACCAGAAACCCTATTTCTGGTAGGGGTTGGATTACTAGCACTTTTTGGCCTTCGCCGACGGAATGGGTGTAACATTAAGTTGACTTCCGGCTAATATCTGTAGACCATCTCAGGACGTTTAACATAAACATGCTCTGGGCTTCTCAACTTCTGCCTGACAGGGTTGTCAAGGAATATTCGGCATAAACGCCTACCCCCCTCCTTGACAACCCTTATTACTATAGGAATTTTTCAGCTTTATTTTCTGCTAACTAAAAAAATAAAGCTGCGCATGCACTAAGGAAATCCGGAGACAATAGGATTCAATTGTTTTATGTTACCAAAAGCCTTGCAGGTTCCGGGCTCACCTAAAAAGGAAGGAACCAACAAATGTTCAAAGGAGAGAACCACAAATGTTCAAATTTCGCCTGTCTAAATTTATTTTGCTGTTATTACTCATATCATCAAGCTGGGCACAAGCAGCAGACGTCTCATTCAGCCAGGTATTCGTATTTGGCGACAGCCTGTCTGATACTGGCAATCTTGCCTCGCTAACGGGTGACTTGCCGTCGCCCTATTACATGAATCGTATCAGCAATGGGTCGGTAGCCGTAGAAACACTCGCCGCTCGACTCGGACACACGGTATCGGCATCATTGCACCTGATTGGGCCAGCCGAGGGCAGTAATTATGCGGTAGCAGGTGCTAATGCCGCCGGCATGGAACCTATGGACCTTGATATCCAAATTGTCAGCTTCCAGGCCAACCACATTATTGCACCTGCGGATGCGCTGTATGTGATTTTCGTTGGCGGCAATGATATTCGTGATGCCCGTAGTGAAACAATTTCAATTCTTGCCCGCTCAAAGGTCAAAGCTGCCGCTACCAAAGTGCGAAAGGCTATTCAAACCCTGTCCCGGGCTGGTGCTCGCTCGTTTCTTCTGGTCAGCTCACCCAATATCGGCCTGATGCCTGAAACCCGACGAATTGCCACTGCAACAGATAACCCTGGACTCATCGAACGCTCCACTACACTCAGCAAATTGTATCAAGATGAGCTGTATAAAATGACCCGATACCTTAAATATACAAGCCGTGCCAAAATCACCCGATTTGATCTGTTCAATTTTTTTAACGAATTGGTCGAAGACGCTGATAGTTATGGTTTCAGCAATACTACTGATGCCTGCTTTAATTCTGCCGACTCCACTTTTCACCCAGACTGTAATTCCGGTTCAAATTTTGATGAGTTTGTTTTCTTTGACGAAATCCACCCAACAACCCGGGTACACGAACTGGTCGGTGAAGCCTTATATGAAACTATCAACAGTGCAAAAACGGCAGAGCTTGGATGGTATTACTATTTAACTAATATTTATTCAACTTATACATCGTTTCAAGGCAGGTAGCTTTTTTCGGTCAGTATGCTGTACGCCCTTCTTACCACGGGAAAGTACTATGTACATAACTTCAGACCTGGATAAAAGTACTGCACAAAACTGCCCGTAAAGGATGAATTCGATTTTAGTCAATAGCCTCTGCCTAACCCATTCCGGCATCTACCTTCCAAAAGGTGAATCCCTGGGCTCGGTCGTCAGGTTAAAAAATAAACACAACAAAAAGGGGGCTCAACGAGCCCCCCTTTACCCATCAAAAAATCACAATGGCTTATCTGCCTCCCATCCTGCCACCCCCCATCATGCCGCCGCCCATGCCACCACGGCCTCCACGACCGCCTCTTCCATGACCTCCACGACCTCCACCGCCGTTGTTGGCGGCAGTGATGGTGATGTTGCCGCTGTTACCAATAGCACCATTGGCATCGCGTGCCGTTACCGTTACGCTGCCTGCAGCACGTCCCGTTAACACACCATTACTATCGATACGGGCAACGGAGTCATTACTCACACTCCAGCTATACGGAGCACTCCCGCCGTTGGCACTGAATTGCAGAGTGGCTCCGACGGCAACACTGCCACTGTTGGGTGATACTGACACAGCAACAGGAGGCGGTGCCGCAGCGACAGTAATCGCACCGGAATTTGCAGTATTACCACTATTGTCCGTCACTGTAACAGTCGTGGCCCCGGTATTTTGAGCGGTAAGCACACCACTGCTGGCGTCAATGGTCACCACACCCGGACTGTTGCTAACCCAGCTGTAAGGAGCATTGCCACCGCTGGCTGAAAGGGTCACGCTCTCGCCCACACGCAGGCTCACTGTGTTGGGTGAAATACGAATAACGGCAGTCTCACTCACACTGACGGTGGCATCACCACTTCGCACACCATTGGCATCAGTGGCATTCACACGAGTAACGCCTATAGCAAGCCCCGTGAAATTACCATTAGCACTGATACTACCGATATTGGTATCCGCCACCGACCAAACATAGGGTGCGCTGCCACCATTGGCGCTGAACTGCACGCTGTCACCCACAATAACGTTGGTGTCGCCTGGGGTGACAGTCACCACTGGTGTCGGTGGAGGAGGTGGAGGGGTAGTACCACCACCCAGTGCTTTAAAAGCATTTAATCGACCACCAGTAGCAGTACGTCCCGCCAGGTCAGTCACCGAATCGGTGTTATCCAGCAAGGCCGCGCGTAACGCGGAAATACTGATGTTCGGATTCTCGGCTACCACTAATGCGGCAACACCGGCCACATACGGCGCAGCCATGGAGGTGCCATTGAAGCTGGCATAGCCATTATTACGCACGGTGCTCAGGATACTCACACCCGGTGCGCCCAGATCCACACTGTTGGCTCCAAAATTGGAAAAACCGGCCAGGGTGTCGGCATCATCGGTCGCTGCTACGGAAATCACATTCGGTAAATCATAATCGGCCGGATAATTAGGATTGCGATCATTGTTATTGCTCTCATTACCTGACGCAGCAACAAACAACACACCAGCGTCATTGGCAGCGCTGATCGCGTTGAACATGGCCGAGCTGAAAGGGCCGCCACCCCAGCTGGCATTAATCACCCGGGCACCGTTGGCCACAGCGTAATCGATGGCAGCAATAGCGTCGGCAGAAGTGCCCGCCCCGGTTCTGTCCATGAATTTCAACGGCATGATACGCGCCGACCAGTTAACCCCCACCACGCCGGAGCCATTGTTACCGTTGGCAGCAATGATGCCGGACAAATGAGTCCCGTGATCATTGTCATCCATGGGATTATTATCGTTGTTGGCAAAATCCCAACCACGTACATCATCCACAAAACCGTTACCATCATCGTCACGGCCGTTATTGGGAATCTCTGCGCCGTTATTCCAGATGTTACCGGATAGATCGCTGTGGTTGTAATCCACCCCCGTATCTACCACGGCGATAATCACATCACCGCCCGTCTGCAAGTCCCAGGCTTCCGGTGCATCGATATCGGCATCTGCCACACCACCGGTCTGACCCGTATTGTGCATACCCCACAATGAATCGAAACGGGGGTCATTAGGTATCGCGTAAGCGTGAAGTATGTAATTTGGTTCGGCAAATTCCACATCACGATTGTTGCGCAAACTGCGTAATGTTGCAGACAGAGAATTGCCGCGACCAATTCTTGCACGAGTCAACCCTCGCACCAGACGACTGCGAAAGGCCCGATGCTGTTGACTGCCCGCCCTTCTGAAAACACGGTTCATACGCGTCTGGCTCACGCCCGCTTTAAATTTTACCAGCACACCATCGTAGGCACCTTCTGGCGGCACCGAAGTCTGACCCACCACCGCCAGCACAGGTGTCGCAAGTAAAAGCCCGGCAAGCAGCAAGGCCATGCGCAATAGTTTATTTTTCATAATACGTTCCTTATGTTTCTAATCGTGAGTCCCATTTTTATTTTGTTTGCCACTCACGGAGAGGCATCATGCCACTGCTTTGTACCGCCTCCCATTGAGGGACACGCATATAGTATCCGAGTCAAAGATAAACTCCCAGTTTCTTTTAGCTCACAAGATACAGTTACAATCCCGACAAAATAACTGGCGATATAACAACAGGAAACACAGTAAAAAAGTTGAATGAAGTGACTAACAGAGCCAAAACCAGCTTATTTTCTAGCCATTTTTGCAGTAAAAATATAAAAAACATGCGCTTCACAGGCTAAGTACCGAAAATCTCACCCTTTTTACTTCATTGACTGCCACTGTCTGCCGATATATAAGGGGGCAGACAAACATTTATGCTGCCGACATATGGGCAGCTCAGGCAAACACCTACAACCATCAGTTTAATACCTGGACTTATGCGTAAAACTACCCACCACCATTCCAGCATGCAACGGGACTACAAACCCGTCGATGATCAACCCGGCAACTCCGTGCCCAGACAAAATCCTGGCAACAGCCTGATTAACCGCAAAGCACACTGGATAGGACTGGGCACAAGCCTAACTATAATTATCAGTATTTTTGTGTTGATGGCCGACAGCACCAGAGAAACACAAGCCAATGCCCGCACGCCGCTTGAACTTGAGGAAGAAAAAGCAACACTACCGGCAACGGCTTCTGCACAAACGCGCATTACCCTGCCGCTACCCATTCCCGATGGAAAAGCAGCAGCAGAAACAGCCCCCCTCCCTACGGCATCCACCCAGCCAGACATCGCCAGGAAAACAGCCACCGTCAAAAGCGGTGACAATCTGGCACTGATTTTTTCCCAACAAGGATTAAGCCCACAGGAACTGGACCAGGTTATGCGCAGCGACAAATCCACCGCCGCACTCAAACGGCTGATGCCCGGACAACAATTTGAATTCGGTATCGACAACGGCAAGCTGCAACAACTGGTCTATAAAATAGATGACCTCACCACACTGAAAGTAAACCGTGATGCCGACGGCAATTTTTCAGTAACAACCGACACCCGACAAATGGAAGCCCGCGTCACCAATACCACCGGAGTAATTGATTCTTCTCTGTTTCTCGCCGGTCAGGCCGCAGGCCTGTCGGACAACCTGATTATGGAGCTGGCGGGCATCTTCGGTTGGGATATCGATTTTGTATTAGACATTCGTGGCGGTGACCACTTCACCCTGGTGTATGAAGAGCTTTTTCTCGACGGACAGAAAAAACGTGACGGCAATATTCTCGCCGCCGAATTTGTGAATCGCGGCAAAAACTATCGCGCCCTGCGTTATACCGATGCCAGTGGCCAGTCCGATTATTACTCGCCTGACGGTCGCAGCATGCGCAAGGCGTTTATCCGCACCCCGGTAGACTTCACCCGTATCAGCTCCCGCTTCGGCAAGCGTTACCACCCCACACTGAAAAGACAAAAGAACCATCACGGTGTTGATTACGCAGCACCTCGCGGCACCCCCATCAAAGCCGCTGGTGATGGAAAACTGATTCACGTTGGAAGCAAAGGCAGTTATGGCAAAACAGTGATCATTCAACACGGCGGCAAATACAGCACACTGTATGCACACATGTCACGTATCAAACCCGGCATGCGCCGAGGCAAACGTGTACGACAGGGACAAACCATCGGCTATGTAGGCACTACCGGTCGATCCACCGGGCCACATTTACATTATGAATTCCGTGTTAACGGCGTACATCGCAACCCACTGACCGTTAAACTGCCGGATGCTGCGCCCATCAAGAAAAAATACAAAGCGGACTTCCTCGAAAAATCCCGCAGCCTGATCGCACAACTTGACGTACTACAAAGCACCACCGTCGCACTGAACGACAAAAACAAACCACAAGGACAAGAGTAGCCACCCCTACCAAAGCCTATGAATTATTACATCGGCCTCATGTCCGGCACCAGCCTCGATGCCATTGATGCAGCGCTGGTCAGCTTTCCCAATGAACGACCTGTTTTACACCACGCCATCAATTACCCTATAAGCAAATCGTTACGTGATGATATTCTAATCCTGTGTACACCCGGCGACAATGAAATCGACCGCATGGGACAACTGGATATTGTGCTGGGCAATACCTTCGCCACAGCCGTCAAACAACTATTAACCGACGCAGGCATCGACGCCACACAAATTCACGCCATTGGCAGCCACGGACAAACCATTCGTCATCGCCCCGGACAGGAAAAAGAAAAACGATTCACCCTGCAAATCGGTGACCCCAACACTATCGCCGAACTAACCGGCATCACCACAGTAGCCGATTTCCGCCGACGCGACATGGCCGTTGGTGGGCAAGGTGCGCCACTGGTACCTGCCTTTCATGCCGCGTTTTTCAGCACTGACACACAGGCCCGGGTAATCCTTAACATCGGCGGCATGGCCAATGTAACCCTGCTGCCAACGGACACAAAAACACCCGTCTCCGGCTTCGATACCGGCCCTGGCAACATATTGCTGGACAGCTGGATTCAACAGCAGCAACAGCAACCTTTTGACCACGATGGTCAATGGGCCGCTTCCGGCACTGTAGATTTACACTTGCTCGATACACTGTTAAAAGACAACTTTTTCCAGTTACCCCTACCCAAATCTACCGGGCGCGAATATTTTAATCTGGCCTGGTTACAGCAATATCTCGACAAACATAAACACACCCTCACCCCCATGAATATACAAGCCACATTGAGCGAACTCACCGCCACCAGCATTGCCGATGCCATCAAAAAATATGCCACAGAAGATATAGAACTCGTAGTCTGTGGCGGGGGTGTACGTAATACCGATTTAATCCAACGTATCGTGAAAAAACTGGCATCAACAACCGTAAAAACCAGTGATGATTACGGCCTGCCCTCAGAATGGATGGAAGCCGTAGCCTTTGCCTGGCTGGCACGGGAAACATTGGCTTATCGTCCGGGAAACCTGCCCGGAGTGACAGGAGCACGCCGCCCTGTGGTATTGGGCGGGATTTATCCGGGGTGAGTCCCAAAACAATTAAGGAATGGAACACAATAACTTATATAAGTGGCGCTCTGATTTAGTTCGTATTCGTTCGTTCTGATTGAACAAAAGTGCAGGAATAGTCGTTCTATTCCGAACTTTTGTGATTGAAGAACGGGCGAAGACGGGCTGAAGCAGAGGTGCCAATTGTATGAGTTATTGTGTTCCATTCCTAAGTGTAGATAACCCCGGTAAGCTTGAACCTGATAAAAAGAGAGAAAACCTCAAAGATGGGGGGCTTTAGCGGGAGGTGCTGATGCTGCTCAACTTTTCTACTCTCGGATACTGACTCAAAGAACGAAATAAAACGTTGCGCCTTTATCAATTTCACCTTCGGCCCAAACCCGTCCACCGTGACGATGGATGCTGCGTGCAACAGAGGCCAGCCCGATGCCGATTCCCGGAAACTCCTCGGTAGCATGCAGGCGCTGAAAAGCCCCAAACAGTTTTTCAGCATGCTGCATATCAAAACCAGCACCGTTGTCAGTGATAAAATAAGCGGCTTCGCTCTCTCGCTCGGTCACACCAAATTCGATATAGGCCTGTGTTGTTTTGACGGTGAATTTCCACGCATTACTTAACAGGTTGTTAAAGACAATCCCCAGCAAGCGGCGGTCACCTTCCACTACGATATCCGGCCGGATATACACCTCAACTTTCCGGTCAGGCTCTGCTTCCCGTAGCCGGGTTATTTCGACCTCCGCCAAAGCGCTGAGGTTGACACTTTCCCGCACCAACTCGCTGTGATTCAAGCGGGATAATTCCAGCATGCCATCAATCAACTCACCCATATGGCCAACCGCTCTGCAAATACGTTGCAGGTAATCCTGACCTTGCTCTCCCAATTGAGCTGCATATTCCTCATGCAAGGCTTGACTAAAACCATCTATTCTCCGCAAAGGTGCCCGCAGATCATGGGAAACAGAATAATTGAAGGCTTCCATTTCTTTGTTAACGGCCTCCAGTTCCTGGGTTCTTTGTGCGACACGCTTTTCCAGTCGGGCATTGGCTTCGTACAAGGCCAGTTCTTTGGCAGCCAGAGCCCGGTTTTTTTGCGCGATTTCCTCTACTTTGTCTTCCAGTTTGCGCACCAGGCGAACATTGTATTGACGATAAAAGTCCACCTCTTTCACTTCAACAGGCCGCACTTTTGAGCGGTTCTGCGTACCTTCAATAGCCAATACTTTTTCAATTTCGTGCAGAAAAACATGAATTTCCTGTGGTTTGACAAGAAACAAATCCGCTCCCAGATTAAGGGCAAATTCTTTGTCTTTGGCTTCGGTATAGGTGGCGGTATAAAAAACAAAGGGAATCAACTTGAGTTGTTCGTCCGCTTTCCAGGCCCGGCACAGGGCGAAGCCATCCATCACTGGCATAAGGATATCGGAAACAATCAGGTCCGGTAGCGTCTGACGGGCACTCACCAGAGCCTGTTCGCCATTCATCGCTTCAGTCACCGCATAGCCCTTGGCGCTCAGCAAGGTACGCAACAAGTATAAATTCTCTGATTTGTCATCCACGATTAATACATTCATACCAATGGCTCCGGCAAATAATCTTCAACCCTGGTAACAAAATTGTCAGGATCGATGGGTTTTTCGATATAACCATCACAGCCAGCAGCCAAAATAGCCTCACGATCACCACTCATGGCGCGCGCAGTGAGCGCCACGATAGGGGGTGAAATAGAGGTGCTGCTTTTAATGCGCTGCGTGGCTTCCAGGCCATCCATGCCCGGCATTTGAATATCCATCAGAACCAGGGAGGGAGTCTCAGCCCGACATACTGCGACAGCTTCATCGCCGTTATGTGCTTCACAGACTTGATAGCCTTTTTTCTCCAACAAAAAACGCGCCAGATAAAGATTATGGGCATTATCGTCAGCGACAAGAATCAATGGCATGCGCATAAATACTCCCTGTTTTTTGCGTACTCATTTCTGTTACAAATATAAGTTGCCTGCACCACAAAATCCATAACGTTGAAAACGTTATTGCTGTGTGCAAAGTGGTATCCCTGTATCGTCATCAGTAATAGCGAGTGAAAAATACAACATGAGGAATAAATCTACGACTGAGTGCTGTCTCCATTACCGGGTAAGCGGATATAAAAAGTGCTACCTTCACCGGGCACACTACGCGCCACACCAATTTCCCCGCCCAGCATTTCGATAAAACGTTTGCTGATGGCCAATCCCAGGCCGGTACCTTCGTATTCTCGCCCGGCACCTGTGTCTGCCTGCTCAAAGGTATTAAAAACCCGTTGTTGATCAGCACTGGCAATGCCCACACCGGTGTCTGTAACCTCAAACACAATATCGGTGCCCACTCGTTGGCAAGACAAAGTAACCGAACCGGTTTCAGTAAATTTGACGGCATTACCCAGCAGATTAACCAGCACCTGTCGTAACTTGCCGCGATCCGTCATCAAGCTGTCCAGACCGGTACTTTCCTGTTGCAATACCAGTCCTTTCGCATCTGCCAGTGGCTGCATCAGGGCCTGAAGTTCTTCCAGTAACGGTGCAAGCAGGAAAAACTCTGCTGAAACTTCCACCCTGCCGGCTTCCACTTTGGAAAGGTCAAGAATATCATTAATAAGTTCCAACAGATGTTGGGCAGAACGATACACCATACCCAGTTGTTTGGCCTGTTCTTCGTTGACAGTTCCCACGATGCCATCTTTGATAATGCCGGTGAAACCGATAATGGCATTCAGTGGTGTGCGTAACTCATGACTCATGTTGGCAAGGAATTCTGACTTGGCGCGATTAGCAAGCTCAGCCTGATCACGCGCAGTGGCCAGCGCCCGCTCCATTTGCAGACGCTCGGTAAGATTCACCAGAATACCCAAAGATACCGTTTGCTTACCCATTTTTATCAGTATAGCGGACAATAAGCCCTCTACGATTCGGCCAGAGTCCGTCCTGAAAGTGAGCATTTTGTCACGTACCTGACCGTATTCTGACAATTCTTTCATTACCACATCACGGTCTGCTGAATTCGCATAAAACTCTGCCATGTTACGTCCCACCATGGAACGGGACTTGCTTTCAATTTCACGCTCCGCGTATGGATTAGCCATCAAAATCACACCTTCCAGCGATGCCACCACAACAGTTAAAGGAATGGTGTTCAGGATTGTTTTTAGCTGCGCTTCACTTTCCCGTAACTGCTTTTCTGCCGCCTTCAGTACGGTGATATCACGTAGGGTGCCTACTCGTCGAAGCGCTTTTCCCGAGGCATCCCGGCTGACCACACGCCCCTCGGTACGAATGATTGCATACTCGCCATCCCGACGGCGTACCCGGTAATCCAGTATCAAAGCTAACTCCCAGCGCTGAGGATCAGCTTCATAGTCAAGTAGAGCATGCTCACGCTCTTCACGGTCCTCAGGGTGAATCATTTCAATCCATGCCTGATCCGTGCCGGGTATTTCTTCATCTTCATAACCCAGGTCATAAAATAAACGCGGGCTGAAATAACGCACACCTGTTTCCACATTCCATTCCCAGACGCTTTCCTGCACCGCAGCAATTGCCTGCTCATAACGTTCATCACTATTACGCAAAGCGACTTCTATTTCATGGCGGTGCCTGATCTCACGCTGTAGCCGCCGATTCCACCAGAGAATAATCCCCAGGATCGGCAAAGCAAGGATGATAGTAATCAACACCGCCCGCCACAACGTCCGGGAGTCTACAGCCTGAGTATATTCAAAACGTACCGCAAACCAGCGATTCTTGATTTCCTGTCGCTGCTGCGGCGTAATCTGCGCAATAGCCTTATTGAGTATCGTCACCAGTTGCGGCCAGTCATTGCGCACCGCAATGCTTTGCTCAAAACTATAGGGGGTTGGCGCAGCAACTTTGATGCCGGTCATACCCAGTTTGTCCATCACCCAGGCGGTCGCACTCAGATTGCCCACATAAGCACTCACCTCCCCGCGACTCAGGGCATACAGCGCTTCTGTGGTATTGGCATAAGTACGCAACGCAAGCCCCGGATGTTTACGCCGCAATAAATCCTCCGTTGCGTAAGACTGTTCCACTGCCACCTGCTTACCCTGCAAATCAGCAAGACTGGTAACAAGATGGGTATCCTCACGGACAAAAATTACATAAGGATAAACAAAATAAGGCTCAGTAAAATCAAGGAATTCCTGGCGCTCTTCGGTCATCGCAGCCGCAGGTAAAACATCAATTTCACGTTTGCGGGCTTTATCCATTACCTCCTGCCAACTCAGCCCGGAAACAGGCGACATGGACGTATCCAGCAAACCATTTAACAGCGTGACAACATCAGCACCAATGCCACGGTAACGTCCCTGCTCATCGATAAACTCAAAAGGTGGCCAGGAAGGGTCTACCCCCAGGCGTATAACCGGATGATCTGCCAGCCACTGCTTTTCGCTTGCGGATAACTGCAAAGTGGATGCCCCGCCATCCGCCCAGCCCAGTCCCAACCATTTACTGGTAATCGCACGCCGTTCATCAGCAGTAATTTGGCTCATGTAATAATCAACCGTTTCCAGCAATTCAGTGCGCCCTGTCATCACTCCCGCCTGATAGGCACGGGTATAAAGTGGTGGCTCAAGATAGCGATAACGATTGGGCATACCTTCATCCGTCAGATAGTGCGACAGATAAAGAGGCTGAGTCACAAAAACAGAAATGTCACCGCGTTCTGCAGCCTTGAATAAGTTGCGGTAACCTTTAAAAAGCACCCGTTCAACGCCGGGGAAATGCTCGCGCAAATAGTCCGCATGAAAACTGCCCTGCGTAACACCAACGCGAAAACGCGGCAAGTCACCAATACTCAACAAATCATCAACCTGCACATTGAAATACAGATGATAAGGACTGCTTAGAATGGGTTTGGAAAAATCCAGAAACTCAGCACGTCGCTGATTGGGGAAAAGCCCGGCAATAATATCGGCCGCACCCTCATTTACCATCGCCTGGGTTTCCTCGCTATAGGCTCCCACAAAGCGAATCGGAATACCCGATTTCCTGGCCCACAACCGCCAGACATCGATAAGTATGCCGTCCGGCTCACCACTCGCATTTTTAAACTGGATGGGCGCACTATCCAATCGATAGGCAATAACCAGCTCTTTATCAATACCCGCCCGAACCAATGAGGCTGAAACATTCTGCGCCGTTGCAACGCCGTAGCAGCCCAGGCCTCCCAATAACAAAACACAAACCCGAAAAAACAAATTCCATTTCACAGCCTGCCTCACCCTCCCAACATATTAGTAATGACACAGTTCGATCAGGTTCAAATCCGGGTCACGAAAATAAAATGATATCATCAGTCCCATCGCACCTGTACGAGTCACTGGCCCTTCCAAAATCTCTATCCCGCAGTCTCGCACATGTTGCATCGCATCCGATAGTGGTGATTGCGTAACAAAACATAAATCTGCCGACCCCGGCGAAGACGTATTGGCCTTGGGTTCGGGCTCATTACCCACCTGATGGAGGTTGATTTTCTGGTTACCAAATTTCAAAGCAACGCGGTTATTGGCGAAGGTTTGTTTTTCCATGCCAAGGACGCGCTGGTAGAAATTCAGGGTAATTTCGATATCGGCCACCGTGAGTACCCAATGATCAAGATGGCTGATATTCATTATTCACTCGCTTTGCATTGACCAGGGCGGGAGGGGTGTTTAATGCACAGTTCTTGCTGTTACTACCAATATATTTTCCATTGTCCCGTTTTGTTCTTTTTAATATCAACGCCAAACTGGCTCCATGCCCCGGGCTGAACAGACAATCCCTGAAGATTGATCAACTGAATAATTTCAATCTCCGCTTGACCTGTTTTTTTCTTGCCAATGATTCTGACATTTGAAATTTTTACCTTGAATGATTGATAATTCCCGATCAACTGATTAATGAAACTTTTACGGCTTGGTTGAAGCTCACTCATTTTTTCCAGCGCACTTTGATCCTGTGATTCAAGCGCCTGCTTAAAATTACCAATCACTTCTTCGATAATCTGCACATCCGATTTTAATGATAATTTATTTTTATCCCATTTGGTACGCATACTTCTGGAGAATATTGACCCTGACAAGGACTTTTCAATGGTATTGACAAGTGACTCCGCTTTCGAGAAATTCTTCTTTTTCAGATAATCATCCAGCGCTGCTTCAAGTTTATTTTTGACTATTTCCATGCCGCGTTTTGCCCTTGTATTCTGCGGACTCTGCTTCAAGGCTTGCCGATAAAAATAGAGCGCATTCTTTTTTGATGGAGACAGCAGTTTGTTTGCATCCAGAGCCTTCCTGGCCTGAAAAAGAAGACGATCCAGTTCTTGTTGTTGTTTTTCTTTTTTTGCATTCACAAGCATGCTGTTCATCCGTACAACTTCCGAAGGAGATGCATCGACAAGTTTAATATTACGAATACTTTTGTGTGCTGCGGTGAACTTGCCTGTCGCAATTTCTTTTTCTGCCTGATTGATATAGTGAGAAGCTATTGTTTCAATACGCTGTCGCGCCTCCTTGTTGTCCGGATCAAATTCAAGCATCTTGCGCAAGGTAGATAATGCATTGTTCCCAATAGGTGACAACAGATTATTTTTCTTTAGGTATTCATCGGCCTGAGCCAGAAGTTGACGCTGTTTAGAATGGTTGTATTGTACTTCTTCCAGTTCAGCCTGGAGTTCTTTCCATTTTTCTGAATCGGGCATTACCGCAAGCAACCGCTGAAGATTATTTCCGGCCTTGTCAAAATTTTTCTCGACAAGATCATTACGAATGCTGTCGTCATAACGCCTGACAATTTCTGCGACACCCTCATTGGCCGGTTTGTTAGTCGGCTCAAGTTTCAACAACCGGAGATAAAATTGTAAGGCATTATTGCCCTCAGGCACTATGTAATTATCGGCCTGATAGGCCTGAATTGCCTGGCCCAACAATAAATCAGCTGGTG